>JACCDN010365390.1_pt1 | contig 13555 bp, 19 predicted proteins | sample 7441691 | NCBI WGS metagenome assembly JACCDN01 (sample SAMN15323439, study PRJNA562643) | freshwater metagenome | isolation source: river surface water | place: USA:Blue River Watershed | collected 2017-08-16 | reverse complement strand
AGCACCTTGGAATTTAAAATGTTGTGCTTTGCTTTGAAGAGTTTTAATAAAGCTCCAGGTGTTGTAGCAGTCTTTAAAGGTGCTTGCATCCATGATGCCGGGAATGCCGTCAATAAGCTTTAAGAGTGGCGTTACAATAAGTGTTTTGGTGCGATGATGTGCTGCTTTAGCGGCATGAGTGCCAACTTGTTTGACTGCTTGAGCAGCGGCAGCTTGTGTTACACATGGAGTTAACAAAATAAGAGAGAAATAACGTTGTATCATTTTCATAAAAAGAGTCCTTTTTAAAATTCATTTTTTATGTACACAGAAATGCCCCAATCCCCACCTACGGTATAACTGTTGGAAGCAACTTCGCCCCGTAGACCAAAAGTCCAAGGAGAAAGTTCCATGAGTCGTGTGCGTGTTTCGTCCTCGTTTCTTATCCAATACGATTGAACTTTGGCGTTACGTTCTAGAGAACCCCATATTTTTGCTTGGTATCCGCCACCCATTTTTGATTTATCAACATCCAGGAACGGTGCTGCTTGTGCAGGTACTTGTACGTCCCATACATGTTCTGGGGTTTGGAACCATAAATCGGAACCGATAGTCTTATTCCAGAATTCACCTTCAAAAAGAAGGGCAGTGGTATTTTGTAAAATTAAACCTGGAAACACCATGCATGAATAGAGTGGAGGGAAAAATTTCTTTTGAAGTTGTGTATTAAAGTATTTTAATTTTTCAGGAATTTGTGTGTTTTGACCAGCCTCACTCCAGTCAAATGCGTTATAGGCAGCTATATCAGGACCAAGATAAAAGAACCTGCTGGTGCCGCATGGCATTAAAATTTCAATCTGGGTAAGACTGCCAAGTGATATCCAAGAAGAGAAACGCATATGCGCATGAGAGAAAATACCAATACCTAGATGATGTCCATTACCCATAGGTTGATTAAGTAAAATGGTAGAGAGTCTATCCAAAACAGATTCGCTAAAGTTCACCACTTCTTGGGTTTGTTGGGAAGTGAGTTGTCCCGTTTCAAGAAATTCAGTAGTGACGATATCACTGATATCAAGATTTGGTGCAGCTTTATCTTTTGGAAATGCAGAACCGTACAAGCCTTTTTTGAAAGTGAACCCTGTAGGAAGTGTTAACCTAAGACCACAACCCCACTGGTAGGTCGGATGGTCGTACACAAAGAATTCAAACATCAAACGTGTATCGCCTACTCCTAATGCATCGCAAATAAGATGTTGGCGAGCGAATTGCATATAATCTTCGCCTGCAGATTGTTGGAAAAGTGGGTTGTTATTAATTGCTTCTTGTTCTTCAGGCGTTAAGTACAAGTTGTGTTCTTGGTAATACACAGGTACGCGCACCAAGAATGACCAGGTATCAAAATTCTTAATGTATTGAGGCATGAAGCCAGTACGGCGTTCTTGTAGTTTGAGGTTGTAAAAAAGGGGTAAGATTTGTGGGATGTTTATATCAAGACCAAGAGGAGTTACTGCAGCGTCAAGAGTGCTCATAAAATTAGGATTTCTTAAGTCTATATAAGAGTCGATATGGGTATGATTTTTGTAAAAGTTTTCTTCGTACGTTTGTGTGTAGAAAGGGAAAATTTCAAATTGATTGCCCGGTTTATGATAGTTCACAAATTTTTGGAACATAGGCAAATCGAGCAGCGGTACGCGCATAATCGGGTTGGTACGTAGATAGAGTGGTGTTTTTAAGAGATCTTGTAGTCCAAGACTGGTTAAAAAAGGAACGCTAGTTGCCCCGCCACCAGCTCTGGTGATAACGTTAGCATCAAGACCAGTTGGCAGTTCCATATCATTATCTTGATAGAAAAGGCCACTTAAAATATCTTCGTCCATATCGCTCATGGCATTGCTCGGTTGGCATAGCCCCAATAAAAGCATGCTCCAAACGATAAAAAATAATTTTCTTCTTATCATGTCTTCTAGTTTTCTTTTGCTTGTTTATACTCTTTTTTATAGACAGGAAATAGAGCTGTTTCATCAGATTGCCCGTCAAGGCAAGCCAGTATACTCTATTTGGATAAATAACACAAAATAGCCGGGTTTAGGGCTTTTTTATATCGTAAAGAGACGTAAGAATATGCAGAATAGCATTCGTTTAAAAAAGGGTCCGGATAACTTTATTGTTGAAGGAAACATCGGTTCAGGTAAGTCTACCTTCTTACGTTTAGTGGGCGAACAACTGCCTGTGCAAGTTGTGTATGAGCCACATACTAAGTGGCAAGACGTGGGTGGGGGCGAGAACCTTTTAGAGCGTTTTTACAACGACATTCCTCGTTGGGCCTATACGTTCCAATCATATGCGTTTATTACGCGTATTATGGAACAGCAAAAATACTCTTTTGAATACCCGGATATTACTCAAATTATTGAACGCTCGGTTTACTCTGATCGGTACTGTTTTGCAAAAAATTGCTTTGAGATGGGTGCTATGAGCAATCTTGAATGGCAGTTATATCAAGACTGGTTTTCTTGGTTAGTAGAAAATTATGCCCCTCAACCGACCGGATTTATTTATTTACAGACGGATCCTGAAGTTTGTTTTTCTCGTTTAAAAAAGAGAGCGCGCCAAGAAGAAGTGAGTGTGCCATTATCTTATTTACAGTCGCTGCATGATAAACATGAAAGCTGGTTGCTTAAAAAAGAAGGCGTTGCGGCTCATATTAAAGAAGTTCCCGTGCTTGTTTTGTCTTGTAATGATGACTTTGAACATGACACTCGTTACTTTACGCAGCACCTTGAAGCAATAGCTTCATTCATACAAAAACATCAAATTACTCAAGAAAACAAAGGCTTTTCCCGAGTTTGCTTGTAAACAAATGAAAAATTGAGCTACACTGCTTTTTACGTATAAAAATTATACTTATCTTAAATCAAGAAGGGTGTCTTCATGGAAGGAGTATTCTACGCAAAAGCCGCTGCCTTTCTGGGCGCAGCAATTGCGATGGGCGTTGGTACAGTCGGGCCTGCAATCGGGCAAGGATTAATTGGTACCAAGGCGTGTGAAAGTATCGGGAAGTATCCTGAAAGTTCACAACAAGTGCGCAGTACCATGGTGTTAGCGATGATTCTTGTAGAAACATCAGCAATCTATGCGTTTATTGTTGCTTTACTTCTTGTTTTTTATAGCTAATTACAAAAAGTCTAAGAGGTTGGCATGATCTCTATTAATGGTACGCTGCTTGTACAGATTGTTTCGTTTCTTTGGGCTTGGTGGTTTTTAAATCGGTTTTTACTAAAGCCGATCGTTGCCGTTGCGTTACAAGAAGACGTTGCTCAGCAGACCGTACAAAAAAGTATAGAGCATTATGAACATCAGGTGGCAGTTAAAAAGCGATATAAACAAGATCGTTGGTTTGATTTTCAGTTGTTGTTTGTTCGGGGAGCGCCGACGTTGACTGGTAGTTCAACTGGCGCGTGTAATCTACCGCACCAACCGACAGACGTCTCTGCATTAACATCACAAGAAAAAAAAGATCTACAACACGCCACTGCTCAGCTTATTGCAACAAGGATTTCTGATGGGTATTAGTCTTTTATACGAGCGTTTTTTTGAGCTAATTAACTTTGTTTTTCTGTGTGCTTGTCTGCGGTATGTGTATAGAAAATACGGATCACCAGCATTAGCACAGGCTATGCAACATAAAAAAGATGCGTTCTACGCATTGCAGCACAGTGTAGTTACTACAAAACAGCAAGCGCAGAAGCTTGATCAAGATATTCTTGATCAGGAAGCATATGGCAATCATCTGGTTGCATCTATCGCTATTTGGTTCAAAAAAGAAGAAGATAAAAAACATATAACTCGTCAAGAATGCCTCGCTCTTAAGCAACAACTAGTATTATATACGGCAGCACAAGAACAAGCGGTTATCTTGCACGATACGCAAAAAGAATTGCTTCCTGAGGTGTTAGAGCAGGTCCGTCAACATCTCATCGCTCAGTATCAGTCTCCTGAGGCACAGCGTCACGCAATTGCTCAAGCATGCCAACACATGACGCAAGGTGTACGGTAATGGATAAAGGCGCAATCATCTTAGCTCGCCGTTATGCGCGAGCGTACCTCGATCTCTTTTTTGATACGCTAACGATAACGTCATACCATTCGTTTGAGCGTGCGGCAGATATTTTTCTTAAAAACGCGCGCATAGGTTTTTTGCTTGATCTGAGTGTGATGAGCAAAGAACTAAAACTTAAAGAAATTCATCGTATTGTGCGTGCATGTGGTTTGCCAGAATCTTCAGGGAAAATTATTGCCTTAGTGGTTGAACACAAAAGAGGTTCACTCTTAGGAGAAGTATTTACGCAAATAGCTGATTTGTACAAACGTCTTGCTAAGATTGATGAGTGCCAAGTTGCTAGTTCAAGTGTATTATCAGATCAAGAAAAAATGAGTATAGAACGCTGTTTACAGCAACAGACAGAAGCTACGCTCAGTTTTGAATACAGGGTAAATCCCAATCTTATAGCGGGAATTTGTTGCCAAACAAGTACGTTGCGATGGGAAGATTCTGTTGATAAAAAATTACGTAGATTAGAACAGCTTTTAAAGCGTTAAGGATTTTCATGGACATTAAAAGTACCGATCTTGTTTCTTTATTTGAAAAAGCGCTTTCGGATGCGCCACAGGAACAACTCCAAGAAATTGGGATTGTTGTCCAAGTAGGAGACGGTATATGCCGTGTTCATGGTCTTGAAAAAGCTGTTTACAATGAAGTCGTTGAATTTGAAAATGGAAATCGCGGGATTGTTTTGGATCTGCAAGAAAGTTTTGTTTCCGTTTTTGTGTTGTATCCAGCAATCGCTATTAAAGAATTAGAAGTTGTTACGCGTACTAAAAAAGTATTTAAAGCGCCTGTAGGCGAGCAGTTATTAGGGCGTGTTATTAATGCTGTTGGTAAACCTATTGATGGTCTTGGGGATATTAAACCTACTGCATGGCGGCCTATTGAAGCGGCTGCTCCAGGTGTTATAGAACGATCTCCGGTGAACGAATCGCTCGAGACAGGCATTCTTGCTATTGATGCATTAATACCGCTTGGTAAAGGCCAGCGTGAATTGTTAATTGGTAATAGAAGTACCGGTAAAACGGCTATTGCGCTTGATACTATTTTGCATCAAAAAGATAAAAACGTTCTGTGTATTTACGTGTCTATTGGTCAACGTCAGGCAAGCTTGGCAGAAACCATTAGATTGCTTAAAGAAAAAGGCGCGCTTGAATACACTGTGGTTATCAGTGCGGATGCTAGTGATGCGGTGTTGTGTCAGTATTTAGCGCCGTATGTTGGCTGTACAATTGGCGAATATTTTAGAGATCAAAAGCGCGACGTGTTAATTGTGTACGACAATTTAAGTAACCACGCTGTTGCATACCGTGAAATGTCGTTACTTTTACGCCGTCCACCAGGACGTGAAGCGTACCCAGGGGATGTGTTCTATCTCCATTCTCGTTTACTTGAACGGGCCGGTAAGGTTCTTAAGGGTGGGTCTATGACGGCGTTGCCTATTATTCAGGTACAAGGTGATGATATCACGGCGTATATCCCTACCAACTTAATTTCTATTACTGATGGTCAGATATTTTTAGATGATCAGTTGTTTAAGAATGGTATTCGACCTGCGGTTAATATCGGTCTTTCGGTATCTCGTGTTGGTGGTGCCGCTCAAACAAAAGCTATGAAAAAGATGACCAAGACGCTGGGGTTAGAACTTGCACAGTATCGTGATTTGCTCGATTTCTCTCAGTTTGGTACTGATCTTGATAAAGAAGCGCAACGACGTATTGCTCAAGGGCAGCGTGCAACAGAGGTGTTAAAGCAACACCAGTTTAAGACTTATTCATTTGTACAACAGGCACTTATGTTGTTTGTGTTGCAAGAAGGTTATTTAAATAGTTTGGCTTTGCCTGACATTCAGGTTTTCATTCAGCAGTATATTAGTTACGTAGAATCGGTGTATCCAGGCTTGTATCAAGAAATTTTTACAACTAAAGATATATCAGAAAAGACGCTTAAAGAGCTTAAAACGATTACAACAGAGTTCAAAGCGTTGTTTGTAGCGCCAGAATCTCGTATTTGATTTGAAAATAAGCCACGGTTCTTCTATACTAGTGGTTCTTGTCTGTGCCCGTAGCTCAGTTGGATAGAGCGACAGACTTCTAATCTGTAGGTCGCTGGTTCGAATCCAGCCGGGCACACCATACTTCGCCAAGGCTTCGTATGGTAAACCATAATGATTTGATAGCGAAGTATGCCCTTCGAAGTTTTAACGTAGTAGGGCAGTCCTAGATAAAAATATTTGCATTAGATACTTCGCCAAGGCGAAAGTTTGTGTTTGGGGGCTCAGCGTTTTCTAAGGTAGTTTTGCTAAATTTTTTTGACAAACTCAGATTTCAAACCCATCTTCCCAAATCCATCAATTTTGCAATCAATATTATGATCTTCATCGACTAACCGTATATTTTTTACTTTTGTACCAGCTTTTATGACCGATGAACTTCCTTTTATTTTAAGATCTTTTATGAGTATTACAGAGTCACCATTATTCAAGATATTTCCATTCGCATCTTTGACAATCTTTTTATTTTCAGCATTGTCACTTTCTATTTCTCTGTTCCACTCATGAGCACATTCTGGACAAATCAAAATTCCATTATCTTCATAAGTATACTCTGAACTACATTTTGGGCACTTTGGTAAATTAATCATTATTTCATTTCTTCTAATAGTTATTGTTAGGTTTATTCTTTATAAATCGTAAAATTTATGATTTTAATAGTATCATGATTGGAATTGATATTCTATCTTGTGTGGTTATAGTTATGTGGCCATAAGTAACTGTCGAATGGTAAACTAAATAATGTGCTACTTTCAACCTGAAAGTTACAAAAATAGTCTGCTATGGTACACCAGACTTCGCCACCCAGGCTCCGCCGAAAGGCTATGCCGAGGCGAGAGGCTACGTCTGGCATGCCAATTGTTTTTGAGGTGGAACCATAAATATTAGTAGAACCATCGAAGTCTGCCCGCTGTAGTTTTTACGTGCTCGTCGAAACCTTGGTGAAGACTGAAACGAAGGCTGGGCTAACTGCGCTTTATCGAGTGTAAACCAACTCTTGAGGTAGTAATAAAAATATTATGAACAAAGTGCGAAGTATGCCTATACTTACTGTCGTCTATTGTTTGATCTTTACGGCTTTATAAAAGATATAAAAATGCAATTTAAAAAAATAAGTATGGTGTTACTGCTTGCAACGTGTGTAGCAAAAAATAGTGCGGCAGATTGTGATCATGATAAAGAAAAAAAATTCTTTGCAGAAACTAAGAGTACGGTACCTTTTGTTGTTCCAACTCAGCAGCAAGCTGCTGGTGCCTTGCAATTATTGCTTGCAAGTGGGTGTGCTCACAGTTCGTTGCGTGTCGCTGTACGTACTTTGGATTTTTCATTACGAGGAGCTCCTGCTCTTTTTACTCTAGGGGTAGTAGCAGCAGGTAGTGCGGTGACTGTAGCAACGGGAATATGCGCTATTCATGCGGCTCGTTGGGGACTACGTAATATTCAAGCTGATGATGCGCCTAGCAAGTAGCTATTAAGATGGAATGTTAAAAACGAAATATAAGATATGAAGAAGTTGCTACTATTAGGAATGGTTGCCTTTGCGCCAGATGTTGTAGGATCAGATACTTTAAAAACATTGCCAACGGTGGCAGTTAAAGTTTCGTATGGCCATTTTCCCTTTAAGCGTTGGGTAGACGCAACTATGGGTGAAAAAGCTGCATGGGGATTGACAGGATTAGTAAGTGCGGGAGTATGTTGTGCCTCTTTTAAAGCATTCATGGCGACACAAGATGCTACGGAAGAGGAAATATATCAAAGATTACTTGTTGCTAGCGCTATTAGTACTGTGGTTTGTGCTGTACGTGTTTACCGTGCATGATTTTTAAATATTCATGTTATAATAAAAAAACCTCGGAAACTTCCGGGGTTTTTTATGGTATATTTCTTTTACCAGTAACTTCTAAAAAATAAAAAAGGTAGATTGATGAAGCAATCAACAATAGCAATTATAGGTACAGGTGGAGTCGGATCAACAACAGCATATGCCTGTATAGCGCATGGAATAGCGGCACACATTCTTATGGTCGACACTAATCAGAACAAGTGTAAAGGCGAAGTGCAAGATCTTGAAGATGCACTTTCTGTAAGTCGCACAACATCAGTAACAGCGGCCACTTTTAAGCAAGCGGCACAAGCAGATATTATTATCATCACGGCAGGTGTTGCTCAAAAACCGGGGCAAACACGTCTTGAACTTCTTAAGACAAATCACGATGTTATGAATTCTATTATTACAGAATTACAACCCATTAAGCGCGATAGTATTATCATTGTTGTGACCAACCCTGTAGATATTTTAACGCGGTATGTACAAGGCATTTCGGGGTTGCCTGTTACTCAGGTATTTGGTTCTGGAACATTATTAGATTCGTTTCGTATGCGCGGATTGTTAGGAAAATATTTAGCTATTAATCCTGCATCTATAGAAGGATACGTGCTCGCAGAACATGGGGATAGTCAATTTATTGCATGGTCTACCGTGCGTGTAGGTGGTTTGCCGTTAAGTTCTTTTCCGTCAATTAATGAAACGGTGTTACAAGACATAGCAACGCATACAAAGCATAAAGCGTACGATCTTATAGCGTCTAAAGGGTTTACAGAGTTTGGTATTGCTACAGCTGTTACAATGTACTGTAAGGCTATTCTTGATGATGCAAAACGGATTTATCCTGTTTCTTGTTTTGTTAAAGAATTGAACGTTTGCTTGAGTATGCCTGTGTTATTAGGTGCACAGGGTGTAGAGCGTATTATGCATACACCGTTGTTGCCACAAGAACAAAAACAACTCATTGCAAGTGCACAACTGTTACATGAACAGTATCTATCTCTTTAATAGTATTGAGAGATTTAAGATGCATGCTAAGCATTATCAAAAAGTAAGCGGATCAGTTCCGGTGTCTTTTGCTTGGAAATAATGAATGGTGAAGTGGCTGCAGATACTGCGGGAAGAGCGTTACCAGCCTTCAAAAAATTTCACGGTTAAAATGGTATTCAAGCTGTTGCCCCATACATACGGTAAGAGCTTCTTGGTACCAATTAATAACACCATGACTATTAAGATACGGTACATTACTTTTTTCTTCATAGATTACCTTCCATTTTTAAAGACCTTTTCTACTTATAGGCTACCGCATATGCCTCTCTGGATGCAATAATTGTTTTGTTATAAGCTCAAAAATAAATAAAATAAGCACAGGGAGTATGTATTGATGTGCCGCTTATTGGTTTTAGGGTGTTCGTAATAAAAGATCAGAAGTGTATGAAAAGCGTGTTAAAAAAGTGTGCCTTTTTTATTCATCAAAATCGGATAGTTCTAGAAATTTCTTTGCCATTTCTACAGGATTAGAAGCCTGCATAATAGCAGCACCAACGGCAATTTTATTAACGCCGTAATAGATAAGTTTTTTTGCAATATCAAGCGTGATGCCGCCATCAACAGCAAGCGAGAATGAACATTCTTGTGATGCGCGTAGTGCATTAAGCAGTTCAATTTTTTTGTACATCTCGGGAATAAAGGCTTGACCTGATGCGCCTGGTTGCACGGTCATTAAGGTAATTTGTCCAACAAGCGTGCAGAAATTGGTCATGCTGCTCAGAGGAGTGTTGGGACTGATAGCGATGCCGGGTTCTAAACGTTTGTGTTCTAGTGCTTCTATAAGAGGGCTGTTTTCTTTAACTGCTTCTGTATGAAAGGTGACACTATCCCCCGGTTGTAGATTGAGTTGGTTGATGTACGCAAGAGGATCTTCAACCATCAAGTGTACCCATAATGGCATGTGTGTATGCGCGCGTATGAAGTGCGTTAGTTCAACACTACCAGACGTGTTGCTGACAAACGTGCCATCCATAATGTCAACATGAAATCCATGGCAATACGGAGTAAGTATGTTCATTTGTTCGGTAAGTTCGTGCCTGTTTTGACTTATTAACGAGGGAAAAAGCATCATACAACGGTTCCTTGTTTGGTTAGTCCATGCGCAATTACTTAGGCAACTGTATAATGATTTATTAAGCGGGGCAAGGGTTACAGATGTCTTGTAAAAAGAACCCGCCATGCTCCTGATGTTATACTTGTGTGTTGGCTTGAGAGTGCGCTTTGTTGTTCTTGATTGTTATCTAGTGGTGTTATATGAGGATGCATGATAACCGTATTGCCAGAATTAATTGAGTGAGCATCAACATCTTGTTCTTGCGGAAAAACTTGTGCTCGTGGGTCACGTGCAGATAATAATGGTGCAAATAAATTGTTGCATGAATAAGAAAGAAGTGGATACCTATGCGCATGGTAACGAACAGCAGCTACGGTTTTTGGTTGCATGAGGCGGGGTTGCCTTACGCTCGTATAAGCAGGTTTGGAGCGTGCATTAAGCGTGGCACAAAAACTTATTAGAGAAACAGCACATACAAATAGTTGATACATACAAAATCTCTTGTTAGTAAGGATTAATTATGTTGTGAGAATGGTGGAATAAGTTGTCGACGTGTCGTAGTGCTTAATATATGAGGAGGTGTTAAATGTCTTGGAGAAGTTACCTGTCCACCACGGCTTTGATCTCTATCTCTAGCAGTAGTTAAGCCTGCAATAATAGGAGCTGTTGAAGCTTTTGTCGTTATTCTTGGTGCTGGTTCGTTATCGCCTGCAAAAATGCTGGTAAAAGATAATGCCATAACTAAGAGTGTTGTTTTTGAATGTATCTTATGCATAGAGAAAAAATCTTTCTGAAAAATGGTTGTATAGATAACTGGTTTAATTGTGTTGTTTGTAGTTCAACCTGGGGGTGTTGTTCTTCTTGCTGCAAGAAATACTTGTCTTTGTTGTTCACTTTCTTGTGCAGGAGTAAAGGCAACAACTGGAGCAGCGTATCCTTCTCTGCGCTCTTGTCTTGTAGCGATCAGTGCTTGTTGATTTCTTGCCCATTCTGGTCTTACAAGAGGAGGTAATGGTTCTTGGTTTAGCGGGCCGGCTGTGTTATCGTATTCGTGTGTAAAGCTTGGTGTACACACGAACATAAGCACTAACAAAATATATTGGACCATAGTAATTCCCCTACAAAGAATAAATTTTTCTTTATAACCCTCTACACGCAAAAAGGGTACTAGAAAGCGTGTTTTTGTCAAAAAGTCAGCATCTTGTTATGTGTACAACAACAGCATGTCTATGTTTTTATTGTTATGTATCAGTAGGGGTTATGGTAGGTGGATATTGATTTTCATTATTGTCGGCAGTTAGTGTGGCTGCTACATCTGCAAACAGTCTGAGCATTTCATCATTAGCTAATGGTGGTCGTTGTGCTAAAGCCATAAATTCTAGAGCAGCTTGTGTTGCTTCAGGCACTTGTACATATTCTGGAATAGGGCTATGTGTTGGAAATGTACGTGCGCGTGCGTTTGCCATATGGCGTGTTCTACGGGGCCATACTCCGCTTCTATTAAGACTGACTACTGTTTCTCTAGCAGCAGGCATAAAAACATCATTATTTGCTTCTCGCTCTGCGCGTCTTCTTTCTATAACAGCTTGTGCGTCTGCTTGTCGCCTTGCACTTCGTTCTTCTGTAGCTGCCTGTTCTGCTGCTCGTTGAGCATGTCTTTGTTGGTTGCGTTGATTATAGCCTTCGGGGAGAGTGTGCTGATAGTTGCCTGTGCGGTGAATGCGAGGCGGTGTAGGAAAAGCAGGGTATGGTTCTTGAAAGTGTCCACGGTTTTGTGCGGTATGTGAGTTAGTGTCATCTAAACCGCCGTCACCGTCTGTATAAAGACAATCATCTTCCAAAGTACTGCGTTTACCATCGAATTTATGCGCATTAATAGAGAAACAGGTACTTAATAAGAGCACTAACAGATAGTTCGCCATAATAATTTCTTTAAATAATACATTTTTGTAACCCGCTAACATGGATAAAACGTACTAGGAATCGTGTTTTTGTCAAAAGGTGGGCAAAAAAATACCCCGGTTTTTTTATTACCGAGGTATTTTTAAATCACGGATAACTAAAATTCGCGTATTCAGATGTTAGTTAGAATCTTTATCTTTGTTATTTCCAGCATCAAGTGTTTCTAGTTTTTCAGCTGTGTTTGCTAATGCTTCTTTGCCAGCATCAGTTCCAGGCTCAGGTTTTCGTGCAGCTTAACTACTAGAGCTTGTTGTGGCAATCACAGGTACTGTTGTAGAATTGGTTGGCTTAGCTTTGTTGACTCTGAGTATTGGGAGCAAATGATGAGTGGGTAAGAGCAAGTGTTAATGCTGCAGCGCCGCCGGTGATTTGTTTCCAAGAACCAGTTCTAACGCCGTTTGCTAGGGTTGCTGCGCTTGCGAGTGTTACAAAGTTAGCAGCATTTTCCTTGGTTGCTTGTTTTAGGACAGCATTTTGTACGGCAGGTAAATGTTTTTTTGCTAAAACAGTAGCACTTACGGCACCTGTAGCAAGAGCTACACTTGCGTTTACTGCGTTGTTTTTAAATTCAGTTACAAGAGCAGAAGGTAGCGTTGGTAAACTGCCAGCTCGAGTTGCTACCGCTCTGCCAGTAGTGCTGAGAACATCAGTAGATTTAAGAACTAAGTAAGCTGCACCTGCAACACCAACACCTAGACCAAGGGTCATGATGCTAGATTTTGATAGGTAGGATCTTTGGTTGTTGTTGTTGTCGCTTGCGCTTGCAGAAAAAACTGAGAGAAGCATGAAAATTGGTAAGAACATTGTGGTCTTCATAAGTACTCCTTTTACGTACTTTGGGGGTTACAAAAGAACGTGGCAATCCTACTGTGGGGTATATTGGATGTCAAACCTTTCTGGTGGTGATAGAAATAGTTCATAAATCAAGTACACTCGTACTACCGCTCGTAGTGCAGGTTTACTTAAAAAATAGGGTGCAAATATGTCACAAATGCCTTCTGTTCAATCGTTATATATGGTTGTCTTGATGCAAGAAAATTTAGAACAAGCTTTAACTTTTTATCAAAATTTAGGTTTACAGAAGATTTTTTATCTTCCAGGTAAATGGGCTGAACTTGATTTACGTGGGGTAAGAATTGGCTTATGTCCAAGTGAAGCGGTAGAAAAAGGCCGTCACACAGGCATCGTGTTCCAGGTGGATAATATGCAAGGCATACACGCTGCGCTTACTGCGCAAGGCGTTGAATTTGTGACCGAACCTATCACCGCAACGCATGGTATTATGGCATCTTGTTTTGATCCAAGTGGCAACAAGATTGATCTGTATCAACCAACTCACGATAAAGTAAAAGAAGTTCTTAAAGAGGCCCATAAAAAGGGTTCAGCACAAGAACCAGCAGTAGGCGGTTGTTGCCGCAGTACTGACGCTTGTTGTTAATACAAATAAGCTTAACTTTGGTAAAAAATAGCAGCAAAATCTGAGTCAGTTGCTATAAAATAATTGCACTCTTTGGGTATTGTTTT
>JACCDN010136238.1_pt1 | contig 13558 bp, 10 predicted proteins | sample 7441691 | NCBI WGS metagenome assembly JACCDN01 (sample SAMN15323439, study PRJNA562643) | freshwater metagenome | isolation source: river surface water | place: USA:Blue River Watershed | collected 2017-08-16 | reverse complement strand
GAGTTTATGGAACGCCGACTCGTCCCCGCTATGAAAACCTGCAGTACTTTTTCCCTACGCATCCGCGAGACCTCCCATCGCGTCTCACGAATCAGCCAGCTGTTACAAACCCGTGTCGAAATTGCCCGTGAAGAGCAGAACTCGAAACTTCTCGCCTCCATGGAAGAGCGCTCCAAGCACCAACTCCACTTGCAGCAGGCGGTGGAAGGCTTATCCATTGTCGCGATCAGCTACTATGGCATTGGTATCGCTGCCTATGTCTTCAAAGCCATGAAGACAATGGGATTGATTCATGACGTAGAACTCGCAACAGGCATTGCCACGCCATTAGTTCTTCTGGCAGTAGCCCTGCTGACTCGCAAGATCCGGAACAGCTTCAGGCACGCCTGATAAACATAAACGCTACGGATTGAGTATTGCGTGCGCGTGTTCGAGCAAATAACTCTTGAAACGCTGCCCCGAGGGTAGCAGTTTTTTACCATTCATATGGACCAGATGCCAATTGCGCTCTATGGGTGTGCCGAGAACATCCAGCACCTTGAGGTCGCCTGTCTTGAGTTCCAGCATGATGGTGTGAGACGAGATTAAACTGACCCCCATACCTGCCATAACGGCTTGTTTAATGGTCTCATTACTACCAAGACTCAAAGTCTTGGCTGGGGTAAAGAGATGATTCTTGAACATCTCTTCTGCCACTCTTCGTGAACCGGAACCTTCTTCGCGAAGAAGAAATGTATCCCGCCTCAACTCTTGCAGATCAAACGTTTGCTGATCCACCAAGGGGTGATCAGGTGGAGCAACAATGACGTACGGATGCACAGCCATAGGTAAACTGGTCGCATCAATCTCGGATGGCGTTCGCCCCATGATGGCAAGATCCAGCTCGTTATCAACGAGTTTTTGCAGGATGAGTTCGCGATTGCCTACCATGAACTGAACGTCAACTCCTTGATTCTCTCTCGAATAGCCGGCAAGCAAACGCGGCATGAAATACTTGGCCGTACTGACCATGCCGACTGTAATCTGACCTGTCTCTGCATCCTGCAAACCTTTGAGACTGAACTCGGTGTCCTTGATTTCACCAAGAATTCTCGCAGCATGATGGACAAACAGACTACCCACGGCCGTCAAACGCACTTCCCGCCCCATGCGTTCAAAAAGCGGCAACCCGATATTGTCCTCAAGTTGTTTAAGTTGCATGGACACCGCTGGTGGTGTCAGATGTAGCTCCTCTGCCGTTCGGGCAAAACTCAAATGCCGAGCAGCTACGACAAAAATCTGCAGCTGTCTCAACGTCAACGATCGGATCAGGTTCATTTTGTACTCCAGAGTCTCCGGATGACTCTACTAGGAGCCCCCCGCGCGGGAATCAGTCTTTGTTTAACTTATCGTAAATATATCTTAATTTACCTTATCTATCGTTGATCATATTATTTAGCCAGATAAATTGTTCTTCATGGCCATTAGGCGGCATCCATCAACTGGGTAAGAGGAAAAGTAATGGCTCTCATCATGTATGACCTTGATGGCACGCTTCTAGACACAGCCCGGGAAATTACACAGGCTGTCAACCTGACCCTGCAGCACTTCTCTCATGGCAGCGTGAGTGACATAGAAGTTCAACGCTGGATTGGCCATGGCACCGGATTTCTGATGCAACAGGCCTGGGCAGCCACGGGCAGCAATAATGACCGGCAACATTGGGATGCCATCATGAAAAAGTTCGCTCAAAATTATGAAGATTCCGCCGGAACATCCAGCCGTCCCTATCCGGAGGTCATAGAAACCCTGGCCCTTCTTAAGGAAAAAGGCTTCAAACAGGCCATCATTACCAACAAGGAAACTCGCTATACCGAAAAAATAATCGCCGCTCACGGCCTTGGACAGTACATGAACATGGTCATTTGTGGCGATACGTTGCCCATTAAAAAGCCAGATCCTGGCGTGATTGATTATTGCCTGCATGAACTCGATGTCATGAGCGGACAGTCACTTTTTGTCGGTGACTCGGAAACAGATCTGGCAACTGCCAAGGCTGCAGGCGTCGTCTTCTGGGCAGTCCCTTATGGTTACAACCATGGCCGGTCTATCGCCATGGCTGATCCTGGTCGGGTCATACCGGATATTTCCTACGTCACCAGCTACTTTGAGGGCATGTAATGAATTTCCTGCGCCTCACAGATTTGAACGTTGCTCAGAAGCGTGTGTTTATACGCGCAGATCTTAACGTCCCACAAAACGACACGGGCGTCATCATTGACGACACGAGAATCAAAGCCTCTCTCCCTGCCATTTTGTACGCGCTTGAGCAAGGTGCGGCTGTTATGGTTTGCTCTCACCTGGGGCGCCCTGTCGAGGGGGAGTTTCAAGCGGAAGACAGCCTTGCACCGGTCGCGATGAGGCTCTCGGACCTTCTGGGGTGCCGGGTAGATCTCGTCAGCGACTGGCTTGACAAACCTGTACAGGTGGAACCAGGCGAGGTTGTTCTACTTGAAAACTGCCGACTCAACCGCGGTGAAAAAGCCAATGACGAGGCACTGTCACGAAAAATGGCCGAGCTGTGTGACGTGTACGTCAATGATGCATTCGGAACGGCTCATCGTGCAGAAGCAACAACCCAAGGCATTGCACGATTCGCACCCATCGCCTGCGCCGGCCCCCTCATGGCGGCAGAGCTGGATGCACTGGGCAAGGCATTCCTTGCACCCAAAAAGCCCCTCGTGGCGATTGTTGCGGGCTCGAAAGTTTCCACGAAGCTGACTATCCTGCTTTCATTGGCCGAAGTTGTGGACCAGCTCATCGTTGGCGGTGGCATAGCGAACACATTCATGCTGGCAAAAGGCTTGCCCATTGGTAATTCACTGGCAGAACCTGCGCTGATCGAAGAGGCACAGATGGTCATGCAGCGCATGCATGAACGTGGGGCTGAAGTACCTATTCCCGTTGATGTTGTTACGGCCAACGAGTTTTCATCGCAAGCTTGTGCAACAAAACGCATCGTAAATGATGTCAGGGACGATGATCTGATTCTAGATATCGGCCCCAGAACTGCTGCCAAACTATGTAACATCGTTGCCGAAGCTGGCACAGTCATCTGGAACGGGCCACTCGGCGTTTTCGAAATTGAGCAGTTTGGCGGCGGCACAAAAATGCTGGCCGCAGCGATTGCACATACCGATGCATTTACGGTAGCAGGTGGTGGCGACACACTAGCTGCCATTGCCAAATATCAGATCAGTGACCAGATAAATTACATCTCAACGGGCGGCGGCGCTTTCCTCGAATTTCTGGAGGGCAAAGCCCTGCCAGCAGTTGAAATTCTGGTTGAGCGTGCACGCCAACCCATCAACGGCTAACGTACCCACATGGCAAGCACCCTGACACCTCATTGTGACGTTGGCAAAACAGCCCCGGATTTCAAGCTATTGGGGACGGACGGCCGCTGGCACACGAGAGACTCCGCCAGTGGGCCCAATGGCCTGCTGATCATGTTCATATGCAACCATTGTCCCTATGTGAAGGCCATACGTCATCGGATTATCCGGGACACAATCGAATTACTTGATTTCGGTATTGGGTCAATCGCCATCATGAGCAATGACCCATCATCCTACCCAGAAGACTCCTGGGATTCGATGCAGAAAATCTCATCTGAATTTAATTTTCCGTTTCCATACGTGCTCGATGACACCCAATCCGTTGCGCGATCTTATGGTGCTGTGTGCACACCCGATTTCTTCGGTTTCAACAGAAACCTTCAACTGCAATACCGGGGACGTCTTGATAGCTCCGGGAAGACACCTGCCACACCAGACTCACCAAGAGAATTATTTACGGCCATGGTCCAAATTGCACAGACAGGAATTGGGCCAGACACGCAGACACCCTCCATAGGCTGCTCAATCAAATGGAGCTCCGAATAAAGTCTATGTGTCGTTAGATATTTTAATGATTACCTGGTGATCAAGCGTCTTCCCGCGCTTGATTTTAATCCCTGCCCTGCAGGGATTTTTTTTTAACGGGTCAGACTCAGATATAACAGAGGGAGTTGCTCAGGCAAGCGTTCAATACGATCAAGCACTCGCCATCGATTACCAAATATTTCAGACACATAGTCGTCTGCAGCGGCATCCAGACTCAGACAGAAAGTTGCAATACCCTGAGAGGACAACTCCTCAACCGCCTTCCGGGAATCGATTCTAAGATACGATGGATCCTGCACATCTACGTCCGCCGGCTCACCATCCGTCAACACCAGTAGTATCCGCTTATCAGCAGCTTTTGCACCCAGATAATGTCCGGCATGGCGTAATGCCGCACCCATGCGCGTTGAGTAACCGGCTGAGATGGCGGCAACACGGGCTTTCACTGCATCATCCCAACATTCGCTAAAACCCTTGATGTGCTGGTATCTAACTTCATGTCGTGTATTTGAATGAAAACCTGCAATGGCCAGTGGATCACCCATTCCATCCATCACTCTGGACAGTAGCGATACAGCCTCCTGGCTTAATTCAAGAATTGTCTGCTGACCGCCACCTGAAACCACCTGCCGGTTTAGGGATTCGGACAGATCGACAAGTAACAGTACCGCGATATCACGCCCCGCAGTGCGGTGACTCATATTAATTCTGGCATCCGGTGTCACGCCACTCCGGTAATCGATCATTGCACGAAGCGCCACATCTAGATCCAGCTCGTCGCCCTCTTCCTGGTACCGGATACGCTGCTTTTCCTGAGGCTTTATTAAATCCAGAAGGCGCTTCAAGCGTTTGGCCAGTGCGTCATGCTTCTCAAGAAGACGATCGATGACTACCGGGTCACCTGATGGGTGCAGCGCTTCATAAACACTTACCCAATCTGGCCGATACGTCTGAGTGACGTAGTCCCATTCGGGATAGTGACGCGGCGGCAGACCACTAATCTCTGGTTCCTCTGAACGACTTTTGCCCGGATCATCAAAAAAATCCTCGTCATCGCTTTCTTCGATGAACTTCCATAGATGGCGATTATCATCACGGTAATCGATGACCGTATTCTCAAAATAGACATCGGCATACTGATCGCTCTGACGACGTGTCTTAGCAACATAAGCAAGTGCTAAACCAGCCATTGCCGTAGTCGAGGATATGCCGTCTATCATCTCTTCATCGAAACGCCGGACAAAATCCCTTAAATCCGGATCCGTGTAGGGATGCAAAGGGTCTATACAAGCCCGAGAGAGCATGGTCAAGCGGTGGCGTAAGCAAGACATGTGCTCGGGATCACAGGCGCTTTCGTCCGGCTCCGGATGCAATGCCATGATCGTTTTGCGTAAACCAGGGAACTGTCGCATAAGCAATAGATCAATCCGGCTATCTTCAAACGTTTCTACCGCCATCCGTTGAAACGGACTCCAATTGTCGGCAATCTGCGGCGTACTCCAAGACCGATGGCCCATCATATGGGCCAATACAGCCCGATAACGATCCAGTCCTGTGATACAGCTCAGATCACTAGCAAAATCATCGATCACATCAGGAACACGCAGCCCCGTCGAATCGTCATAAGGATAGTGCCTGATTGCGTTATCACTGATCGTGGAATAGGGAACCAACTGACTATCATCACGCCACATCGCATGCAGATACAACGACAGCTTTCGTTCCACATCTGAGAACAGCGTGCCGTGACGCTCTCTCTGCAATACGGCCCATGCATCTGGTGATGCCATGCTGAAGTACGCGTCCTGGCGTTCCGGGTGATTTTCATGGCCACGAATGCCGAACTCGACCCAGCGTTGCAACCCCTCTACGGAGAGCAAGCCGACCAACCGGGGTGCCTGCGCGAAGAAACCCGGCAGCCCGGGACTAGGCAGAGTCATTTGCCGGCCATGAATAGATCCGGATGTACGCGCCATCAGATCGAGAGCGATTTCGATATAACAACCAATCTGCTCGGCTGAACGCAAACGTTTTGCAACCGGTGCCAACGTCTGGATAAATGGCGTAATTGCTCGGCTATTCGGAGACCGCTGCATACGATCAATGGCGTGCAGCAACAGCTCCGTCAGCTGGGCACTATCACCAGGTGCCGCTTCGATAACCGAGGGCCACTCCTCGATAAACGCTAACAGGGGTTCAGCACCGCGCCCCAGGTTCCCGATGTGACGTGCCAGATCGACATATGCTGAAAACTGAACCTCATCAAGTTGATTTAATGCATCCCGACAACATTCTTCGAAAACATCTGCGACCGCTGGAAAACCGCAATCAATACTCAACCATGCCGCCTGCACCGCAGGATGCGTAAACACCCGGCCACGCGCATCAGTAATCGGGCGCAATCCCGTAGTCATGATTGAGTCGTTACGGAAGCAGTAACCACTAAATGGAAAATTCCATGTCGATGGCGTGGTCCAGCGTTGCTTTTATATCGGCATCATCAGTGATCGGTCGAACCATCGCCATGCGGCAAGCATCTGGCGCGGCAACGCCCTGACGTATCAACGTCGCGGCGTACACCACAAGACGCGTCGATACCCCCTCATCCAGACCATGCCCCTTGAGATTGCGTCCCGCTGTCGCCACTTTAACGAGATGCGCTGCCGTTGAAGCGTCCAAGCCGGTTTCCTGTACCACGATGCTCGTTTCCAGTTCTGCAGTCGGGTAATCAAAATCGAAACCGGTAAATCGCTGTTTCGTGGATTGCTTGAGATCCTTCATGAGCGATTGATAGCCCGGATTGTAGGAAATAACCAACTGGAAGTCCGGGTGTGCCTCAACCACCTCGCCACACTTATCCAATGGCAAAGTCCGACGATGATCTGTCAATGGGTGAATCACCACCGTTGTATCCTGTCGTGCCTCAACAATTTCATCGAGATAACAGATAGCCCCAATACGGGCCGCCGTTGTCAGTGGTCCATCCTGCCAGCGCGTACCACCGGCATCCAGCAAGTAACGGCCAACCAGATCAGAAGCCGTCATATCCTCGTTACAGGCGACAGTAATCAGAGGCTTGCCCAACCTCCACGCCATGTATTCAACAAAGCGGGATTTACCGCAACCTGTCGGGCCTTTCACCATCACGGGCAGGCGCGCCTGCCAGGCTGCCTCAAAGAGTGCTACCTCGTCACCGACAGGCTGATAGAAGGGCTCGTCTCTGACGCGATACTGATCCTTATTATTTGACATAGGACACCTGATCTTTGGGACAATTCAATGAACAAAGCCCCGCTACGCGAGGCTTTCTTGACTTGCATTATTTATGTGCGCCGATCTTATCGCGCCAGCCCGGGTAGATCTTATCAGCGTCATTAGGGAATGATTCGAATGCTCGGGCAAACTCCTTGTGTTCCTTGGCCCACTGAATCGGATCTGCACCGGCCTTCCAGCACTCGTAAGCCTGTCGCAACGATTTAGCGCCCGATGCCGGACTATCGATATGGCCGTAAGAACCACCACCGGCCGTATTTATCACATTGCCATGGCCGAGGTTTTCAAAGAAACCGGGCAGACGTAGTGCATTCATGCCACCGGAAATAATCGGCGTCGTCGGGCGCATGCCATACCATTCCTGATGGTAGGCTGGGCCAGTATAGCTATCACGCTCGATAATATAGGCAATGGCGCGATCATCCGCGTCACCTTCCATCTTGCCGAAACCCATCGTCCCCACGTGAATACCAGAGGCTCCCTGCAGACGGCTCATCTTGGCGAGTACATAGGCAGTATAGCCACGCTTCGCTGACGGCGAAGTAACGGCACCATGACCCGCACGGTGATAGTGCAGGTACTGGTTGGGGAAGTTGCGGCGTGCCGTTGTAATCATGCCGGGTCCGCCAACGTAACCATCCACCAGGAATGCCACCTTGTCCGCATCCGGGCCGAACTGTTCCAGAATGTAGTTACCACGAGCCAACATTTCGTAGTGGTCATCTGCAGTGATGTTGGCGGAAAAGATTTTTGCTTCGCCGGTTTCATCCATCGCCCGCTTCATCGCGTCATAGACCAGCGGAATCACTTTTTTCATGGGTGCAAAGGTCTGATTGCCCTGCGGTTCGTCATTCTTGATGAAGTCACCACCCAGCCAGAACTCATAGGCAGCCCTGGCAAATGGTTCCGGACGCAGCCCCAGTTTTGGCTTGATGATCGTCCCTGCGATGTACCCACCATCAACCACCGGGCGGCCGAGGATACGCCACAGATCCGAGATGTCTTTGCTGGGTCCATCAAATAGCTGGATCGCACGCGGCGGCATATAGAAGTCATACATCTTGGCATGCTCGATATCACCCATGCCCTGGTTATTGCCAATCACCAGTGTCAGAAACGACACAATCATCATGCGGCCATCGGTCATGTTACGGTCAAACAGATCGATCGGGTACGCGATCCGCATCTCTTCCGTTGCTTCATCAATCATGTAGACCAGTGCATCCACCCCTTTGGTGAACTCATCGGTGGTCGAAACCTCGACGTTGGTTCCAGTAGACGACTCAGCAGCAAAATGTGCAGCGGCCTCTAAATAGCCATGCCCAGACTTTGGTTTCATTTTGTAGGCCACGAGGATATGTTTTCCTCCGGCAATGAGATCCGCTTCCTTCAATGACAGATCGGCATAACGACTCGATTGATCCATGACCCTGCTCCTAGGTGAATACGACTAATTGATCGACGACAACTGCATCATAAAGATCGCCGGGATTAAACAAAAGTCATGTTTTTTTACTTATTGTTAAACGTTTGTTTAACAGAAGTCTTGCGGATTGATCCGCGCCAAAGAATCAACAACACGCAGCGCCCCTGAAAAATTTTGACCCCGTGTGTAATCGTTCACCGTAACTAGGGTCGGCAGTCCAGCAGCCAAACTTGCTTTCAGGCCATTTTCAGAGTCTTCAATGGCAAGGCACGCCTCAGGCTCAAGATCAAGTTGCCCTAGAACCCACTCGTAGATATCTGGTGCAGGCTTTTTTTTAGCAACGACATCACCGGCACCGATGACTTCGAACCACCGTTCGCCACCAGGTGGTAACGCAGCATGAAGCAACGCCTCGACATTTTCCGGGGTGGTCGTTGTGGCAATGGCCAAGCGGACGCCGGCACGACGCCCCGCTTCCAGCATTTCCAGCACCCCAGGCCTCAGAGGGATGACAGCAGACGCAACAATATCAACATAGCGTCTCGTCTTTTCTTCATGAATCGCCCTGATGAGCTGCTCACTATCGGTCCGTTGCATAAAACTCGGATCATATCGGTTGGCGTAAAACGCCATGCGCTCCTTGCCACCCGTCACTGATAGCAACTCCCCGTAAAGCTCGGGCGACCATTGCCACGCCAGACCCAAATGATTGAAGGCGTCATTGAACGACAGCAAATGACCGTACCGTTCGGTATCTGCCAACGTGCCATCCACATCAAAAATCCAGGCAGCCACATTTTTCATAGCGACCACTATAGACAGCAAGATACGCTATGGACAGTCAGTTTTTTTTACCCATAGTTCAGCAAGAATTATTAAACCGAACCTTATCTATAGCTTCAAAAAAACTGACTATGACTTAATCATAACTTCACTTATTGTTGTCCCAACAAACCTATAACCATATCGGGGACAAGTTTATGTTATTCGGCCGAACGACCCTTTCCAAGTTCGTGATAGAAAACACACGAGACCAGCGCGCCGATCTTGGCGCATTACTGATTGACGTTGCCGCCGCAATCAAAACAATCTCTGGCATGGTGGCCAAAGGCGCGCTCGGCGGCAATCTCGGCGCATTGGACAGCACCAACGTCCAGGGTGAGGTCCAGAAGAAACTCGACGTGCTGACGAACGAGGCCATGTTGCACCACTGTGAGTGGGGTGGTCAGTTAGCGGGCATGGCCTCCGAAGAACTGGACGAACCTTACGATATCCCCGAAGGATATCCCCGCGGACGCTATCTCCTGGTCTTTGACCCGCTAGACGGCTCTTCGAACAGTGATGTCAATGTGTCGGTCGGCACCATCTTTTCCATACTCACGAAACAAAGCGACCGGGAAACCGCACTTTCCGATTACCTGCAACCGGGTAATCAACAAGTGGCCGCCGGCTATGCCATCTACGGTCCTTCGACCATGCTGGTACTGACCGTCGGCAACGGCACACACGGCTTTACGCTGGACCGTGAAAGCGGCAATTTCATTCTGACACACCCTGATATCCACGTACCCGCAGATACGCGAGAATTTGCGATCAATACATCGAACGAGCGATTCTGGGAGCCGCCCATCCAACGCTACATCAGTGAATGTCGCGCTGGCAAAACCGGCGTTCGCGAAGCTGATTTCAACATGCGCTGGATTGCGTCTTTTGTCGCGGAGGTCCACCGTATCCTGATCCGCGGCGGCATTTTCATGTACCCCAGAGACAACAAAGACCCGTCAAAACCGGGTCGTTTGCGCCTTCTCTACGAAGCAAACCCCATGGCCATGCTAATCGAACAAGCTGGCGGTCGCGCTAGTACAGGGCGCGAGGTCATCGGCAACATGACACCGGATGCACTTCATCAACGCGTACCAGTCATCCTGGGCTCACGCAATGAAGTTGAACGTGTGGAGCGCTATCACCAGGAATTCGAAAATGGGACCGATAAAAGCTTTGCCTCCCCACTATTTTCAGATCGCTCTCTCTTCAGAGACTAATCCTTACCATCCCTTGACCAGGAGTTTTTCATGTCCGTAAAACATCCCATTATTGCCATCACGGGCTCTTCAGGGGCTGGCACAAGCACCGTCATGCAAAGCTTTCAGCACATCTTCCGTCGCGAAGGCCTGAATGCCCAGATCATTGAAGGCGACTCCTTTCACCGCTACGACCGCATGAGCATGCGCGCAAAGATGAAGGAAGAAGAAGCTGCCGGTAACCGCAACTTCAGCCACTTCGGACCAGGCGCGAATCTACTTGCCGAGCTAGAAAACCTCTTCAAAACCTACGGCCAGAGCGGCAGCGGCCAGTTCCGTAAATACCTGCATGATGCCGGCGAAGCAGAACCATGGAAACAAGATCCGGGGACTTTCACACCCTGGCAGGACATTCCGGAAGCCACCGACCTGATGTTCTACGAAGGTCTACATGGTGCCTATGCCGACGACCAGATCGATGTCTCCAAACATGTGGATTTGTGTGTAGGCGTCGTGCCAACCATCAATCTGGAATGGATTCAAAAGTTGCACCGCGACCAGAAAATGCGCGGGTATTCACAGGAAGCCGTGATCGACACGATTCTCCGTCGCATGCCGGACTATGTGACGCACATTTGCCCTCAATTCTCGCGGACTAATGTCAACTTCCAGCGCGTGCCCGTTGTTGACACATCCAATCCTTTTATTGCCCGCGACATTCCGACTGCCGATGAAAGCATGGTAGTCATTAGGTTTGCAAACCCAAAGGGTATTGACTTCCAGTACCTACTGTCCATTCTGCACGATTCGATTCTGACGCGCCCAAATACGCTGGTCGTACCAGGCGGCAAGATGGGGCTAGCCATGCAGATGATTTTCACACCGATGGTCCTGCGCATCATGGATCTGAAGCGTCGTAGCTGAGGTCATTGCCATGAACACCCCAAACCGACTCGAGATTGCCAACGCACTTCGCTTTCTTGCCATTGATGCCGTTGAAAAAGCCAAGTCCGGTCACCCGGGCGCCCCTATGGGCATGGCCGACATGGCGGAATCCCTCTGGCGCCATGTTCTAAAACACAACCCCGGCAACCCCGACTGGCCAGATCGAGATCGCTTTGTACTGTCGAATGGCCATGCATCCATGCTGATCTATGCGTTACTCCATTTAACCGGTTACGACATCAGCCTCGATCAGATCAAGGCATTCCGGCAAATGGGCAGCATCACGGCGGGACACCCGGAATATGGCATGACACCCGGTGTTGAAACCACGACCGGCCCACTTGGCCAGGGCCTGACCAATGCCGTTGGTATGGCACTTGCTGAAAAGGTACTTGCCAAGGAATTCAATAAACCCGGGCTGCCCATCGTCGACCACAAGACATGGGTGTTCCTCGGTGATGGCTGCCTCATGGAGGGCATTAGCCATGAGGCAGCAGCACTGGCCGGGGTGTGGAAACTTGGCAAACTGACATGCCTCTACGATGATAACGGTATCTCGATTGATGGCCACGTCGAGGGCTGGTTCACAGAAGATACAGCGGCCCGCTTCAAAGCATACGGCTGGCAGGTCATTGGTCCCATTGACGGGCATGATAGTCAGCAGCTCGATCTTGCCCTCGCAGAGTGTCGGCGTGACAGCGAGCGCCCCTGCCTGATCATCTGCAAAACCGATATCGGCCGCGGCTCCCCTAACAAGGTCGGCACTCATGATGTGCACGGTGCCCCCCTAGGCGGAGACGAGGTATCGGCAACACGTAGCGCGTTGAGCTGGGCGCATGAACCTTTTGTCATCCCCGAAGACATCCGTGCTGCCTGGGATGCTCGGAGCACGGGAAAAACACGCGAAGCCACATGGCAGGCAATGTTCGATGAATATCGACAGAAGTTCCCGCAAGAAGCAGCGGAATTTCTTCGCCGCACGCAGGGCGAGCTCCCAGTAGACTGGAACAACAAAAAAGCGGTGTTACTCACCAAAGCCGCAAGCGCTAGCGGCAGCATCGCCACACGGAAATCATCTCAGAATGTTCTGGAGACATTGATCGCCGATCTCCCGGAATTACTCGGCGGCTCGGCCGACCTCACTGGATCAAATCTGACTGCAGGCAAAAAGAGTGTTGCACTTCATGATGCCAACTGGACAGTAGCACCCAATTACATTTCCTATGGCGTCCGTGAGTTCGGCATGACGGCCATCATGAACGGCATCGCTTTGCACGGTGGTTTCATACCCTATGGTGGTACTTTTGCCGTGTTCTCCGACTATGCTCGTAACGCGATACGCATGAGCGCACTCATGAACTTACGCGTCGTTCATGTCCTCACCCATGATTCAATCGGATTGGGCGAAGATGGACCAACGCACCAACCCATCGAACATGTCTGCAGTCTACGAATGATTCCACGGCTCAATGTCTGGCGCCCCTGCGATGAATTTGAAACAGCCGCAGCCTGGGTCGACGCCATCGAATCAAAAGACAATCCATCCGCACTTTTCCTGTCCCGCCAGGGCTTACCGCAATTTCCGGTGGATGCGAATCGCGAAGCGGCTGTGAGGCGTGGCGGTTACATCCTGCAGGAAGCAACCGACAAAGCACAGGTCGTCATTATCGCAACCGGCTCCGAAGTCGCCATCGCCATGGATGCGCGAACTGCGCTGGAAAAACACGGCATCGGCACACGTATCGTCTCCATGCCCTGCACCCGTATCTTCGATCAACAAGACCGCGCATGGAAAGAGAGCGTCCTTGGCAAGGATCTACCACGCTTTGCCATCGAAGCCGGACATCCCGATTTCTGGCGCAAATATGTCCTCGATGAAGATTCAGTTATTGGACTCGCCGACTTTGGAGAATCTGCACCGGCACCACAACTATATGAACATTTTGGACTGACGGCAGAAAACCTGACCG
>JACCDN010605407.1_pt1 | contig 13562 bp, 12 predicted proteins | sample 7441691 | NCBI WGS metagenome assembly JACCDN01 (sample SAMN15323439, study PRJNA562643) | freshwater metagenome | isolation source: river surface water | place: USA:Blue River Watershed | collected 2017-08-16 | reverse complement strand
AGTAAAGTCTACAAAGCCTATGGCGAAGAGCTCATCACCGAGCGTCACCGTCATCGTTATGAATTTAATAATAGTTACCTCGAAGAAATGGACAATGCTGGTCTGAAAGTAGTAGGGCTCAATCCTGATACAGAACTCGTGGAAATGGTAGAACTCGAAAATCATCCATTTTTTGTCGGAACTCAGGCTCATCCAGAATTCAAATCTCGTCCAGAGACTCCACATCCACTCTTTCGTGATTTTATCAAAGCGGCAGTGAAGGGGATAAAACCTGTGGTAAAAAAGAATCGATATTAAAATTTTTTTATGTTCTCTTCTGTCAAAGAGAATTTCATCTACAAGATACTCGTTCAACATAAAAGGAAGATAGTCTTCTTGCTGTGTGGAAGTTCAATCGCCGCTTTCTTCAACATACTCTATCCTTACCTTCTCAAAATATTGATTGATACCTTAAGTGGGGAGAGGCAACCAATGCTCTTGAGTTATTTTCAAGATAATACCTTCTTATTTTTGATATTTTTTGTTTTTTTTATAGGTTTGGTTGATGTACTCGATCAAATTGCACCTACATTTTTAAATTTGATTCGATATAAATTTGATTTTTCGATTGCGAGCACGAGTGAAAAAATTTTATTTGATAAATTGAAAACATTGGATGCTGGTTTTTTAGAAAATCCTAAAAATCAAAATCTTCTGCGTTCATTTTTTAATTTGCCTCAGATCATCAATGATGTACTTGGATTTGCTACAGGTAATCTCCAAAGTATTATTACGTTAGGAATGCTTTTACCTATTGTTGCGTTTCTGGATATTCGGATCATACTTATTCTTCTTCTATTTGTTTTTATTCAAACCATCCTTTTGTTCTATCGTATCCCCATTGCAAATAAAAATAGGACACAGACTGAATATATACAAACCAAAATTTCGAGTCTTCGTTGGGCCTTATTTGGAAAATTTGATCAGATCCTTGCTTTGAATGGGACTGCAAAATTTTTGAAAAAATATTATGATCTTCGTGAAAAGCTATTCCAGGTATCATATCCAATGGAGAAACAAATAGAAAAATGGCGTCTTTCTGATTGGATGCTTGATACTATTCCTGCTTGGTTTACGATGATTTTTATTGGATTCAAAATTTTGCAAGGTGATCTCACTATTGGTGATTTTACTCTTATACTTGCTTATACTCGCCAAATCCAAAATATTTTTTCTACTGTTCCGAGTACCTTGGACCAGTGGTCGCAATTTTCTTTGGATTATACTCGCATACATTTCTTTTTACATTTGAAGCCAAAATATAGAATCCTTGAACCAATACATACACGTCCGATCAATGGAGACGTGAGTTTTCAGGAAGTATCATTTGCCTATCCGACTTTTGATGAAACTGAGGTATATATGCTCAAAGAGGTAATTATCCAAAATAAAAAGCAACTTGCCAAGAAAAATCGTTGGAAATATGAAAATGATGAAATAAAAGAATGGGAAGAAATTTTGTCTGTCAATAAAAATAAGCCTCGGTTCGTACTGAAAAACATAAACATGGTATGGAAAGCAGGTGAAATTACAGCGCTGGTGGGAAGAAATGGTGCTGGGAAAACCACAACGACCAAGTTGTCTCTCAAAAATTATACCCCGACTAAAGGTACTGTTTCTATCGGAGGTATCAATTTGGATTATTGTGATCCGAGTGATGTACGTACGGCTGTAAGCATTGTAAATCAAGATCCTGTTTTTTTTGATTCTTTAACCTTAGAGGAAAATTTGCTTTTGGGGGTAGACAAAAAACCAAATACTGCTGCTATAATGAAAACTTTAAAAAGATTGGGTGTCGCTACGTTAGTAGAAAAGCATCACAAAGGGCTTGGTGTTGTCGTGGGAGAAGATTTTCGTTGTTCAGCAGGACAAACACAACTTTTTACCATTGCGAGAGTTCTCTTTCAAGATCGACCAATTATTTTATTTGATGAAGGGACCAATCAACTTGATCCAGAGCATGAAGCAACTGTTATGGATATTTTACAAGAACAAAAGAAAAAGGGAAAAGTGGTATTTATTATTTCTCATAAAATTACTACTGCCGCCAAGGCAGATCATATTTATGTCATAGATGGTTGTAAAGTTTATGAGGAAGGAACACATCAAGAACTTTTGAAGAAGAATGGTTTATATAAAAAGTTTTGGCATCTTCAGGTAGAAAAAAATATGTTTGAATAAAATAAATTTATTAAAGCTTGGTAAATTTAAAAAAGGTGTTTTTAGTATAAAACAGATCACACTCGCTCTTGCTATGAAAATTTCATAATAAAAGTGGGAATGGGTGACCTGAAGGTGGTATGATCATTCTACGCGCATTATAATTACCACCCATTCTTGGATGGCTTCACCAATTGTTTTCATATCTCCCTCGATGGGTTGACGTGATTATAGACGAGCAAATTATTACAATTACAAGCTTTTTGATAGGTTAAGTCCTATTGACAGGTTTTTCTTTTTCTTATATAATTTCCTCATCAAATTTAAGCGCGCCTAGCTCAGTTGGTTAGAGCATCTCGTTTACACCGAGAGGGTCGGGGGTTCGAATCCCTCGGCGCGCACAAAAAATCACCTATTTAGGGTGATTTTTTCGTTCTCATCTCTTTTGTGCTATACTATCGTCATTATGTCTCATCCTCCACAACCGACACGACATTCTTCGACGCTTCATCAGGGATGGATTTTGAAGCGTCTCCCATATCTTGAAGGTACGGCTTTGATTTTGAGTGGGACCATTGGTGCAGGAATTTTGGGTATTCCGTTTGTGGTTTCGCAGGTCGGTGTTGGTCTCGGACTTCTCTGTATTGTCCTGATTGGATTTTTGACTTTTGGACTCAATCTTTTGATCGCTGAAATTGCTTCGAGCACACAGCGTCCGCTTCAGCTGGTAGGCTTGGCACGGCAGTATTTGGGCAGAACTGGCGAGATCCTGATGGGGATCATTATGTACAGCATGTTGTTTGGGACTTTGCTCATCTATTTGATTGGTGAAGGTGAAACCCTCGCAGCGCTCTTTGGCGGAGATCCTACGAAATGGGCCTTGGTTTTTTTCTTGCTGGCCACTTCTTTTGTGATTTTCGGAATGAAGACAGTAAAAATTGTAGAAATGGTATTGTTGTTTGGAATATTTTTGGTTGTGGCTCTCATTGCTGGGTTTGGAATGCCACATGTGCAGATGTCCAATCTGACTTCTATCATGCCGACCAATATTCTTGTTTTGTATAGCGTTTTGATTTTTGCTTTTCACGGTACCACCGCCATTCCCGAGGCATATAGCGTCCTTGGCAAAAAAATAAAAATATTTCGTCGTTCTATTGTTACTGCCAGTCTCGTCTGTATTATTCTTTATGGACTTTTTTCTCTCATTGTCGTCGGTGTGACTGGGCCTGATACTACTGCGATTGCCACCATTGGCCTTGGGTTCAAAATTGGTCCTCTGGCACAGCTCCTTGCCAACATTTTTGCAGCTCTTGCCATGTCCACTGGGTTTCTCATGGCGGCTTCGGCACTGCGTGATTCGCTCAAATGGGATTTTCGCTTTCCGCATATTTGTGCGGCACTCTTGGCTTGTACGGTTCCTGCCACCTTATATTTTCTGGGTGTGAGACAATTTATTCTTGTTATGGATGTGGTTGGTGGTGTGTTTCTCAGTCTCGAAATGCTTCTCATGGTCATCATCTATTGGCGAGCAAAACAGCTTGGAAATATAAAAACGCCTGGTAAATTTCTTCACCATGCGCTTTTGGGGAGTGGTGCTCTCTTTATTGCACTGCTCGTTGGTACGGTTTATAGTTTGTTCAAATATTTTCGCTAGACGCTGATCTGTTTGATTTTCCTTTGAAAACTGCTAAAATAGAGCCATATTTAATTGGATTGATTTCATGACTCTTTTGCAGGCTATTGTTCTCGGTATTGTTCAGGGAATTACTGAATTTTTGCCAGTGTCTTCTTCTGGGCATCTTATTTTTATTCCCAAACTTTTTGGCTGGGAATATCAAGGGATTGCTTTTGACGCTGTATTGCATCTCGCCACACTTCTGGCGGTTATTTTCTTTTTTCGTACTCGAGTAATGCATATTTTGAAAGCGCTTTTTTCTCGTTCGACTGATACCGATACCAAACTCCGTTCACGTTTTGCGTTTCTGATTGCCCTCAGTATTCTTCCAGCAGGAATGATTGGATTATTTTTTGGAGATTGGCTAGATCAGAGTGCACGAAGTAGCCAAATCGTTGCTTTCAATATGATTGGCTGGGCCATACTTCTCTACGCTGCTGAAAAATACGCACAGAAAAAAGCAAAAACTGTTGATTCGTATCATGTATCAACTGGTCAAATGACTGCGATGGCACTCATTCAGGCCGCTGCACTGATCCCCGGCACGAGTCGATCGGGAAGTACCATGACAGCGGGTATGTTTGCAGGGCTGACCAAAAAAGCTGCAGCAGAGATTTCTTTTCTCATGAGTATACCAGTCATTGCAGTATCTGGCGGGCTCAAGTTCATTGAAATTTTGACAACTCCACAAACCGAGGGAATACCGTTTCTTCCACTTTTCGTAGGATTTGTAACAGCAGCCATTTCTGGTCTTTTTGCGATTTGGTTTTTGATGCGTATTATTGAAAAATGGAGTTTTACTCCGTTTGTAATATATAGAATTTTGATTGGTATTCTTATTTTGATTTTTCTTGTATGAAGGAGCTAAAATTTGATAAACAATTTTTTGTGGACTCTTGTGGTGAACATTTGAGAAAGGCAAATGAAATTTTTGTTTTGTTACAATCGTCGCAAGATTTGCCGGAGGCTGACATCCTCGAAAATTACAATCATTTGATGAAACACCTCTCTGATGCTGCCACACTTGCCAATCTGGTTTCGTCAGTCCATCCGGAGGGTGAGTGTCGCGAGGCAGCAGAGCAAATTGAACAAGAGGTCAGTAAACTTTGGACCGCTGTATCTCTGTCTCGACCAATTTTTGATTTATTTGATCGCATTGATCAAACTTCTCTTGATGCTGATGGTGCGAGATTTGTCACCAAAGTGTTGCAAGATTTTTATCGCTCTGGAGTAGACAAGGATGAAGCAACTCGCGAGCGTATCCAGAGTTTGAGCGAAGAGCTTCTGCTCATTGGGCAAGAATTTGGTCGCAATGTTCGTGAAAATGTTCGTTTTATTGAAATTGCTCCCCAAGAGCTCGCTGGTATGCCTGAGGACTATATTGCAGCTCATCCACCAGGAGAAAACGGTTTGGTAAAAATCACGACAGACTACCCAGATGTGGTGCCATTTTTGGAATGTGCAAACAGTGATGATGCTCGAAAGAAAATATTTATTGAATTTCAAAATAGGGCCTATCCAAAAAACAGAGAAGTACTGCAAAAACTTTTGGACAAAAGATTTGAACTGGCTGGCCTGCTTGGTTATTCGTCTTGGGCAGATTATGTTGCCGAAGATAAAATGACCAAAAAGAGTGAGACTATTGCTGAATTTTTGCACAAACTTGATGCCTTGACTTTGCCGATTGCTCAAAAAGAATATCAAGAATTACTCAGTATCAAACAACAAGATTTTGTTGATGCGAGTCATATAGAAGCATGGCAAAAAGCCTATTACCTCGAAAAACTTCAGAAACAAAAATTTGCTTTTGATTCTCAGGAGCTACGTCCGTACTTTGAGTATCACGCAGTCAAGACTGGTTTATTTGATCTGACGAGTGAACTTTTTGGTATTGAATATCGAGCGGTTTCTGATGCGGATGTGTGGCATGAGGACGTGGAGGTCTATGATATTTTTGATCAGGGTAAAGCACTCGGACGTATTTTTCTCGATATGTTTCCCCGAGAAAATAAATACAAACATGCAGCACAGTTTCCCATTCAAATTGGTATAGAGGATGTGCAGCTTCCGATTGGTGCATTGGTTTGCAATTTTACCAGTCCAAAAGAAGCAGAAAATAATATTGCACTTTTGACCCATGATGAAGTGGTTACTTTTTTTCATGAATTTGGGCATCTTCTTCACTATATTTTTGCTGGGTGTCATCCATGGACTCGTACTACTGAGCTCTCGATGGAATGGGATTTTGTCGAGGCGCCTTCGCAGTTTTTTGAACATTGGGCACGAAACTATGATTCGCTTTCTCGTTTTGCCAGGCACTTTGAAACAGGGGAGACTATCACTGTTGAACTGGTAGAAAAAATGCTGGCAGCTGAGCGCTTTGGCAAAGGGCTGTTTGTGCGTAGGCAAGTGGCACTCTCGATGCTTTCTCTATCGTATTATTCACATGATCCAGCAACATTTGATACCCATGAGTTGATGAAAAAAATACAGTCGGAATATATGGGTATGTTTCCGCACGTAGAAGGAACCAATTTTGAACTCAATTTTGAACACCTTGATGGATACTCAGCTGTTTACTATACCTATATGTGGTCGCTGGTGATTTCGAAAGATTTATTTTCGCCATTTGCACAAAAAGGTATCATGGACAAAGAAACAGCATTGCATTATCGCAAAAATATTTTGCAGCCAGGTGGCACGCTTGATGCCATGGACATGATCAAAAATTTTCTTGGTCGTGAGTATTCGTTTGATCCGTTTATTAGATTTTTGGAAGGGAAAATGTAATTTTTTTGTATGAAAAAACAACCAGTTGCAATTTTGGGAGCAGGAAACATGGGCACGGCCATGGCAAAAATTATTGCAGAAAATGGCTACGAAGTACGACTGTGGAATTATGAAGGAGATTTGGATCCACTGCGCGAAATTGAACAATTTGGAGAGAATAAAAAATATTTGCCTGGAGTACAATTGCCAAAAAATATTCGTCCGAGCTTTACCCTTGCTGACGCACTCGCTGGTGCAAAAGTAGTTTTTTTTGTGGTGAGTAGTGGTGCGATGGAAAGTGTGATGCGTGCAGCGAGTTCTGTTCTCAAAAATGGAATGATTTTGGTAGATGTTTCCAAAGGGTTGCAGCCAAAAACAAATGTTTTGATTCCAACCATGATGAAAAAAATGGCAGGAAAGAAAAAAGTAACTCTGGTGGGACTCACTGGTCCGGCTGTGGCCAAACAACTTACGAATGGTCATCCTGCTGTCATGGTCGCGGCTTCTTCTTCAAAACCTGCTGCACAAGAAGTCCAAAAACTTCTCAAAAACACTTCAGTCAAGATACTGGCAGGAAGTGATATTGTGGGAGGAGAGGTTGTACAAAGCTTCAAAAATGTGTATGCTATTGGACTTGGCATTGCCCAAGGCCTGGGGCTGGCCTTCAATACCCAGGCAATTCTTTTTACTTTGGCCATGAATGAAATGGCACTGGTGAATAAAAAAATGGGTGGCAAGGCTGATACAGTCTATGGTTTTGCTGGACTTGGAGATTTTTTGACTACGGCTCTGAGTCCTGAGGGACGCAATCGTCGCTATGGTGAATGCCTGGGACAGGGACTGTGTAGTAGTGATGCAGTCGCAGAGGTAAAACAAACCGTAGAAGGAATTGCTGCGACTGTATGTCTGAGGCATCTTGCCAAAAAATTCAAACTCAGCCTGCCGTTTGCAAATGCCATTGATCAAATCATGGAAGGAAAAAAAGATCCTCGAACGAGTATTGAGAATCTGGTTCAAAAAATTCAATAATCTATGGAAAATAAAAAAATATTTGAACACATCTCACGTATTTCTGATGCCAACAACCTCAAGATTTATATTGTGGGTGGTTTTGTGCGTGATGAACTTCTCGGGAGGGGAGAAAGAAAAGATTTGGATTTTGTGGTTGAAGGAAGTGGCATTGAATTTGCGACTAAATTTTTTGAAATGCTCGGGGAAGAACAATCTTCACTTATTCCATTTCCTGATTTTGATACAGCACGCGTCGTGATAAAAAATGAAGAAGGTGTGGGAGTAATTGATCTTGAATTTGCTGGTGCACGAAGTGAATCTTACGAAGAACATTCTCGCAAACCAAAAGTTGTTTCAACGACACTCGAACATGATCTTTCTCGTCGTGATTTTACAGTCAATGCCATGGCTCGAGAGATTTTGATTGGTGGAATCCTCGGTGATTTGATTGATCCCTTTGATGGAGAAAAAGATTTGAAAAATAAAATCATTCGTACACCGCTTGATCCGAATATTACTTTTTCTGATGATCCACTGCGTATGTTGCGTGCTGCGAGGTTTGCTGCACAGCTCGAATTTGAAATCGAAACAGAGACGTATGCTGCGATCGTGATGAATAAAGGTCGTCTCAAAATTATTTCGGCTGAGCGCATTCAAGAAGAACTTTTCAAATTGCTCAAAGCCCGTGTGCCTTCGGTTGGTCTTTGGATTTTATCTCAGACCAAACTTTTTGATGAATTTTTGCCAGAAATAAATTTGCTCGCTGGCGTGGAAGAAGTACTTGGATATTCGCACAAAGATAATCTCTCTCATACTTTTGCAGTCGTAGATAATATTGCCCAGTATTCAACCGATCCACTGCTTCGCTTTGCTGCACTCATGCACGATATTGCTAAGCCCGACACCAAACTTTTTGTTCCAGGACGTGGTTGGACCTTTGATATGCATGATCATTTGGGCAAAAAAATGGTCAAAGATATTGGAAAAAGACTGCGCATGAGTAAAAAGGATACTGATTATGTTGCCAAACTGGTGCGGTGGCATTTGCAGCCAATAGCGCTCATGGATGAAGAAATTACAGACAGCGCAGTACGGCGTCTCATTGTTAATCTCGGAGATGATCTTCAGGCGCTTCTTATGCTCTGTCGCAGTGATATTACGACAGGCAACCAGCGTAAAAAAGAACATCGTCTCAAAAATTATGATATTTTGGAAAAGCGAATTGTCGAGGTTTTGGAAAAAGATCGCCTTCGTGCCTTTCAATCGCCACTGCGAGGTGAAGAGATTATGCAGCTCTGCGGTTTGAAGCCAGGCCCAACCATTGGCAAGATCAAAAAAGCCTTGGAAGAAGCGATTCTCGAAGGCACTATCCAAAATGAATACGAAGCGACGAAACAGTACTTTGAAACCATAAAAGATGACTATCTGAAAAATGCCGAAGATTGGGAAAAAGTATAAAAAATATGGCACTCGCAATTGATCAACCAATAGTTCAGACTGTGCTGGTAGGAATCGTACTTGCTGCGATTCTTCTTTTTTCTATCCGCAAAAAACGCTCTCTTGAAATATTACCTTTGCAGACGACGCAGGAGTTGAAGGGAGTTGCCATACTTGCAATTTTATTTGGACATATTGGCTATTCATTGTTTCCTCATCAGACATTTCTTTTTCCGCTTTCTGTATTTGCAGGCATGGGAGTTGATGTGTTTCTTTTTCTATCTGGCTTTGGTCTTACCTGTTCTCAAATTACAAAACCAATTGGTAGAAAAGATTTTTATAAAAAGAGATTCAGCAAATTATTTTTTTCTCTTTGGGTTATTTTACTTCTTTTTCTCTTGCTCGATTTTTTTGTTTTGCGTCGCAGCTATTCTCTTTCTGAAGTCATATTGAGTTTTTTGGGAATTTTCCCTCGCGCTGATCTCATACAAAATATTAATTCACCACTCTGGTATATTACCTTTATTCTTTTTTACTATCTTCTTTTTCCAATTTTTTTCTCGAGAAAAAACCTTCTCTTTTCAGCGTTGGGAATATTTTTTGTAAGCTGGATACTTTTGCAGCTTGCGTTACCAATTGATTTTGCCGTAAAAAATCTATATTACTTACATATTGTTGCTTTTCCTTTGGGAATACTCTGTGCAGGTTACTGGCCTCATATTTCTCGATTTATTGGAAAGAGAAAAAAGCACATTCTTTCTCTTTTGGTTATTTTTTCTACCATCTGTCTTTTTTACTTTGGAATCCATTCGGGCGTAGGGAAGGGAATAGTGATTGAGCAGGGCATCAGTCTTTTCTTGGTACTCTGTACGCTTCTTATTTTTATACTCAAACAATTTGAGTTTCGATTTTTATCTGTCCTTGGAATATATTCTCACGAAATGTATCTTTTGCACTGGCCAATACTGTCACGATATGATTTTTTGTATACATTTTTTCCCGCCGGGATCGCTACTCTTCTTTCACTCGCTTTTTTGTTGTGTATAAGCTTTCTTCTCGCCAAACTTTTATATAAATTGCCTCTGTTAAGGCAAAAATAACCATCAATGACTTGACAAAAAGGCTTTTTTGTGCTAGGTTTCATTGTTATTTAAGCCTGTTTCTGCTATACTATTGTCATTATGTTTGAAGGTTTTTGGTATACATTTCTCTATCAGCCAGTATTCAATTTTTTGATCCAGCTCTACAACACCACAGCTGGCGAGAATTTGGGCTGGGCCATTGTTCTTCTCACCATACTTTTGCGTGTCGTACTTCTTCCATTTACCTTGGTAACAGAAAAAGTCCGTGCTCAAAATATGGAACTTGAGCAAGAGGTTCATAAAGCCGAAAAGGATTTTAGCAATGATTCTGTTCTTCGCAATCAAGAGATTCGCCGCATACTTCGCAAGAGAAAAGTTCGACCTTGGGCCAAGACCATTGTTCTGGGTGTCCAGCTTCTTATGTTGCTCCTCCTGTACCAAGTATTTGTACAAGGGGTGACGGGGACACAGGTGATTCATACTCTTTATCCAACGGTTGATTTTCCAGGTAAAATCAATACAAATTTTTACGGATTTGAACTCGGAGAACGTCATACGTGGATCTGGCCAGCTCTCGTTGCCATATTTCTATTTGCTGAAATTTATTTTGAGCTCAAGGGAAAAAAAGTACGTCAGGCAGACATGTTTTATTTGATTCTCTTTCCAATTGCCTCACTGTTTGTTTTGTGGTGGCTCCCTATGGTTAAATCGTTGTTTATTTTGACTTCTATATTTTTTTCTATTATTATTCACCAGGTCAGCCGTATATTTATGCGGTCAAATAAACACGCAGAACATCACTAAGATGATGTTTCTCTTTTCAATCCTAACCTTATTTTATGTCTGATTCTCTCGACAAATTGATGTATTCATTTGTCATGGAAGATGTTCTCAAAGGCCTTTTTATCTATGTCCCACCAGGATATGTGGCCTGTGTTTATGATCTTGGACGAGGAGTTCTCAAAAAAGTATTAACTCCAGGACTGCATTTCAAAATTCCATTTTGGCAAAAAGCCAAACTCTTTAATACTCAGACTCTTGAATATAGTATTAGTCGTGATTTCAATTTGCAAAATGAAAAAGCCATGGGAGATATCCCGATTGCAGCGGTGAGTCAAGATGGCAAGCGTATTGGTGTAGAAGGGACAGTCCTTCTTCGCCTGGATATTCATCAGATCCCATCACTCTGGCAGACCATTGGTGAAGATTTTGTTGCCAAGATTATTCGTCCTACGGTGCGCAGTCGTATTCGTATGGTGGCAGGTCGTTTTTCTCAGTCAGATATGGTTGGGCCAAGACGCGATGAAGTTGAACAAGAGCTCAAAAATGAACTGGAAAGAATTTTCTATCCCCGTGGTATTTTTGTGGAAAATGTGTTGCTTTCAGAGATTGGAAATATCCAAGAATATACTCGTACGGCAAGTGAATAAAGTAGATTGTTTAAAAGAAAAAATCCCTTATTTAGGGGATTTTTTTGTGTGTTTTTAGCACTGTGGATAGGTATTTGACAATGTTTTTAGTGGATGGTATATTATCACTCGTAAGCATTGAGTGATAATATGGAACAACGCCAAGAACAACTGCTCAAACTGGTAATCGAAGAATATATCCGGATTGCTGAGCCAATTGGTTCTGCCCAGATTGAACAGATGGGTATTTTGGATGTGAGTGCTGCTACGATTCGCAATGAACTGCGCGATCTTGAAGAATCTGGTTATTTGACCCATCCACATACTTCGGCTGGACGCATTCCAACAGAAAAAGGTTATGAATATTACCTCACGCATTTGATTGAAACGAGTCGTTTGCCTAAAACGTATCAAGAACAGATTACAGAGCTTTCAGGAAATTTTGAAGGAGAACAAAAATTAAAAGAATTGGCCAAGTATATTGCCGAAGCTGGTGGTGGGGCTGTTCTGATTGCCTTTGACCCACATCGTATTTATTACACTGGTATATCGTATCTTTTTTCTGCTCCAGAGTTTCAAAATGTTGCTCATACCATCAAAGTATCCTCGCTGTTTGATCACTGCGAACAACATATGCAAGAATTTTTTGATGGGATGAATGAAAAACAATTGCGAGTCTTTGTCGGACAAAAAAATCCAATGGGATCAGTCTGTAGTACAGTCGCGCTTCGCTCGGGCAATTCGATTTTTGCTTTTGTGGGTCCGATGCGTATGAATTATCAAAAAAATATTGCCTTAATTGAATTTCTACAAACTTTATTTTAAAAACTATGGATGAAGAATTGCAACAAAACACAGGTTTAGACGATACTGCTTCAAGCACATCAGATCAAAATACGTCATGTGCGAAGTGTGAAGAATACAAGCTCGGCTGGCAAAGAGCGCAGGCAGATTATCAAAATTTGCTCAAAGAAACGGCTCGTCAAAAAGGCGAATGGATGCAGATGATCAAGGGAGACGTGGTTGAAGAGTTTATTCCGGTCCTCGATAATTTTAAAAAAGCTTTTGCTTTTCAAAGTGGTGACGATGCCAAACAGTTTGAAAATTGGAAAAAGGGGATTGAATATATCATGAAGCAATTCTCTGATGTAGTAAAAAATAACGGAATCGAAGAGATAAAAACCGTTGGAGAAATGTTTGATCCAAGACTTCATGAGATCGTAGGAGAAGAAGAAAGTGAAACTGCGAAAGAACATGAAATCATTCGTGAAATGGATGGTGGGTATAAATCAGGCGAAAAGGTTTTGAAAGTGGCAAAGGTGATTGTAGCAAAATTAAAAGAATAATTATTTTTAATCTCTGTCCTTGGTCACACGGCCTTGGTCAGAAATGGAGAAAATCTATGTCTCTTATCAGATGGTCTCCATCTTGGGATCCGTTCCAAGAAATGGAGGAAATGATGAAAAATGTTATGCCGGTTGGGAGTAACCAACCGATGCAAAAAGGGTTTATCCCAGCCCTCGATGTCTATGAGACCAAAGACGCTGTAGTGGTAGAAACACCCCTCGCTGGAGTGGATCCAAAAGATGTCAGTGTCAGTGTAGAAAAAGGAATCCTCACCATAAGTGGTGAGAGCCGCAAAGAACATGAAGTCGAAGAAAAAAATTATTATCGTAAGGAAGTTCGTAGCGGTACATTTTATCGCCAAGTTCCACTGCCAGTCGCAGTGGATGAAGATGCCACAGCCGCAAATTTTGAAGATGGAATCCTCAAAATTACTTGTCCAAAACGCGGTGAAGTCAAAGCAAAAAAAATTGATATTAAAATTGGAAAAAAGTGAACCCATGCGGGTATGTTACCTGCACTTCGCTCGTAAGAAAATGCACGCATTTTCTTGTCTCGCTTCGTTGGGTAATAAATTAAGGTTTTAGCATGTTGATTGGTGAAACGGTCTGTACAACTGTGCACCAATCAATTTCT
>JACCDN010495675.1_pt1 | contig 13562 bp, 14 predicted proteins | sample 7441691 | NCBI WGS metagenome assembly JACCDN01 (sample SAMN15323439, study PRJNA562643) | freshwater metagenome | isolation source: river surface water | place: USA:Blue River Watershed | collected 2017-08-16 | reverse complement strand
TAAAGGTGAATGCTTTGGCGGTGTTGATCACTGACTGAGATTGTGAGACCGTCGACCAGAAGGAACCTCTGTAACCAAAGGTTGTTGTGCCCTGTGGGCCTTGAATACCTTGTATTCCTTGAGGGCCCTGGGTCCCTGTCGCACCAGTTGCACCAGTAGCACCAGTTTCTCCGATGGGCCCAACTGGACCTTGTTCGCCCTGAACACCTTGTGGGCCTTGAGCACCTGTTGCACCAACGGACCCGGTTGGACCTATTGGTCCTGTGGCTCCGGTCTCACCTTGAGGGCCACATTCACCTGGGGCGCCATCTAATCCTGGAGAACCCGTAGGACCTCTCTCGCCAGTTTCTCCTTGAGGGCCTGCTGGACCACACTCACCAACAGGCCCTTGCGGTCCTACCACTACTTCAGTGTTGGAATTCGCAGATGTAAAAACTGCAATTCCCACCACAACCGCAACGGCAAGCGTGGCGATCGTGATTAGCATTCGCTCTAATTTCAAATGGCCCCCGGAAATCCCCTGTCAGCTCATGCTACTCCTGGACTTCTATCTAGGGGGAGGGGGAATTCTCAATTAGAATCTTGGGGTTCAGCCCTCGTAGCTCAGTGGATAGAGCAAGAGCCTTCTAATCTCTCTGCAGGGACCTGTATTGACTTGTAATAGCAAGGATATCTCGCAATTAAGACACTTTCGTGCAATCCACGTGCAATCACGGTGCGAAATCAGTGTCAAAAACGAAAATCTGGTCCTAGTAACCGATTACTAGAACCCCCTTTAGCGGTAGCTGAAGCCTGTTGCTGGCGTAGAGGGTTTCCATGAATTGACATACTTTGTCAAAATCTTTTGATTTTCGGTACTCGACTCGAACTGCGATGACAAGGTAGTCGACATCTTGCATCACACACGCTTGAAACAAGTCCTTTAGAAATTGGTAGTTGGTAACAGCTCGCCCTGCTTCGACTTCGACCACGACCTTCTCAATCGCATGATAGGCGTCGGCATCGAAACCTTGGGCAATTTTCCCATTCTCCCCAAACAGAACGGGGACTCGGTTCTTACCCAGCGCAGTTTTGTCTGTCTCGACCGAATACCCAAGATTTTCAAGCCCTTGTCGGACCTTGGCCAGTACCGAGTTACTCTCTTGGAACTCGTGTATTTTCGACGAAATCTGCTCAGACACATCCTCGAAAGCCTCAATCGTCAAACGTAGAAAGGCTGGGCAGGCCTCAAATTTGGGGTAGTACGCCCATCGAATAGTGTGACTCACATTTAAATGCTATTTGGTCTCTTACCCGCCTGCATATCCCTTACCTTTAAAAGGCAGTTAGGGGACTTAATGGAAAACGATATTGGCCTTTCGGAGCATGAACGCGAGTGGTGGAAGAAAACTATTCGGTCATTTCGAAAGACGTACATAAAGGAGCCAAGTTTCTACATTGAGCAGAGGCTGCAGGACGGAAGTCTTTCTAATACAGAGATTGTCAACGATGTCGAACGCCTACTCGTGGACTCTCGTGAGCTTATTTACTCGGATTTTGGGGTGTCTGAGGCTGAGTTGAATCGGCAACTCCTATCGCATCTATTCAGCAAGCGTGAATTTGCTCTGAGTAAACTCGACGCAATTCTTGAGGTCACAAATCTTGCCAGCTCGGATTTAGCAAGCAAGAGCTATGAAGATGCGAGGAAGTTGGTTGCCAGTGTCTCGGCGGACTACACCGCCTCCTTGTTCTCTTACATCTACGAGCTCAGCCTCAGCAATACTCAATCGCGGCGCTCTCGCGCAGGCCACACTTTCGAAGCTCTTCTAGAGGCTTCACTAGACATATTTGGAATTCCATTTGAGACGCAAAAGAAGCTAGGAAAGTCTCATTTTGAGACAGTTGGCCTTGGGAAAAAAGTTGATTTGGTCGTGCCGAGCGTTGAGGCCTACACGCAGAGTCGTTCAAAATGTGCAGTAGTTACTGCCAAAACTACGCTCCGCGAACGGTGGCAAGAAGTTGTAGAAGAGCTGCTGAGGTCGGGCGTGCCCCACATCTACCTAGCCACTCTGGATGAAGACATAGCCATGGCCAAAGTTGCCACTATGAGGCAACACAACATCACTCTCGTAGTAAAAAAGTCGGTGTGGGAGACTAAGTTCAAGAATGAAGGTTCTGTTGAATACTTTCAACATTTCTTCAGCAAGACTCTTCCCCATCACTTGGAGGTATGGCCAAAGTATGCCAAAGGCAGGTAGCTTCACATTCATCGACTTATTTGCGGGCGTAGGTGGTATTCGGCTTGCATTTGAATCGATAGGAGGAGAGTGCGTCTTCTCAAGCGAGTGGGACAAATTCGCGGCTAAGACTTATGAAGCAAATTTTGGCCACCTGCCTGCAGGTGACATAACTAAAATTCCTGAAGCCGACATTCCTAAGCACGACGTTTTGCTCGGTGGTTTTCCATGCCAACCTTTTAGCAACGCAGGTTTGAAGCGGGGTTTTGAGGACACCAGAGGCACATTATTTTTTGATGTGGCTCGAATCATCTCATCAAAAAATCCATCCGTTGTTCTTCTGGAGAATGTCAAAGGTTTTGTTGGTCATGATAAGGGCAATACATTCCGCGTAGTCCAGAGAACTCTTGAAGAACTCGGTTATGTCGTCCATGCAAAGGTTTTGAACGCAAGAGATTTCGGGGTCCCTCAAAATCGCGAGCGCATTTACATTGTAGGAATTAAGGAATCTTTGAAAAATGCCAAGGGATACAAGTTTCCCGAGCCACCTGAGGTGAAGACTAGTGTTTCTCAAATTCTAGAGACCGAGATAGACCCGAAATATACCCTGTCCGATAAGTTGTGGGCGGGCCACCAGCGTCGCAGAGCAGAGCATGAAGCAAAGGGTAACGGCTTCGGTTATTCGATGTTCACGGGCGATTCCCCCTACACGAGCACAATTTCGGCTAGGTACTACAAGGACGGCTCCGAAATCTTAATCAAGCAATCTCGAAAGAATCCTCGCAAAATAACCCCACGCGAGGCAGCGAGGCTTCAGGGATTCCCAGATGATTTCAAAATTGTGGTCTCAGATGTTCAGGCTTACAAACAATTCGGAAATTCTGTGGCAGTGCCTGTTGTGAAGGCCGTGGCGCAGAGCTTAAAGCAATATCTGCCCTAGGAGTTTTCTGAGCCAAGCTTTACTGTCTGGCTCTGTGTCTGTGGATAACTCAAATCACTTGGCACTGGCTTCAGCCAAGATTGCAAAATGAAAATTCTCTGTTGCCTATGTGAACTGTGGTTGGTTGAACCCACTCTTGAAGATGGACTAGTGACCTTCTTCTGCCTTCGCTGCTCAACGTTTCCTCCCGCTCAATGGGAAGCAATCATTGAGGGTTAAGGTACAAAAAATTGCCCCCTAGTTTTCATAAACAACAATCTGAAAGCTGTGTACATTTCGCTTCCTGTGAAGGCCAAAATGTGAAAAGTCCATTTATTAAGACTTTCCGATTAGCAGGGGCGATTCTTGAGCCCCCGAGAGGGGGCAGGGGCCAGCTGCAGTCCAACCCCTGCCAGGTTATTTATGTGTTCAGAAACCAGAGGTTGCCAGTGCTGGGCATTGACCACACGCGGTGCTTTCGCAACACGGCATCCAGAAGGGCCTGACCTTGATTTGTCTCAGATTTCACTTCAAAACCCATGTTGGGTTTGAACTCAGCAGCGAATTTGATTCCCGCAAGAGTGTGGTTAGCAACAATTTTCGCTGCAGGCTTGCCTGGCATCATTCGCGTCCATAAAGGCGACGTCGGCAAACTTCGTTTGAAGTTCCTGCTGAGAAGCGCTTCTATGTTTGCTCTTGACTGGTATTTCTTAGTCACACGCAGCTCTATTACAGCTGAATCGTGTTGCCCTGTAGACGGTTTGATGTATGCGTCAACTGAATGTTGATACTCGAAACCATCCCAATCCCAGCATTTGAAAACGAAGGGCTTTCCGATTTCGCACAAGTCAGCGAGAAGGTCTTGGTACTTGCGCTCACTCTCTAACTCGAACGTATATGCGGGTAACCATGCTTTTGGAATTCGACTTTCCATTTATTAATCACCTCCTTCACTCAGCTCGTTGAATAGGCGTGTATAGGCTTCCGCCAAGTACTCTCTGTCTCTGCTCGAAAAGTGCTTTTCAACAAGACTCTTTTTCATTGGGTTGGTGCCTTCGTGGGGCAATTGGTCGAGGTCATAGCCTTCGGCCAACGCCCACTTTCGAAGGTTTCTGGTAACTCTTTCGAGTGCTGCCTCTTCTCTGGAAGCATCGGCAGCATCCATCCTTACTCCGAGAATTGCCCCAGACTTTCCAGCTTCGGACCGAAGCGCTTTTGTCTGGGCTGTACGAATCTCGCCATCCACCTCACGACTGTGTTCAATCAGGTGCAGGGCAAGATGCCAGTCTTCTATGTTCAGGTATGTCCGACCGTCAAGGGCCGCAAGAACACAAGCTATTTTTGACCTTTGCAAAATTTCGTGAGAGCGCGTTTTGTCATTGAGGCCTTTGTGTGCGAGAAAGTCCTGCTGAGCCTGAGCAGCCTCCATTTCAGGGAGAGCGTAGAACTGCGGAGGCATACTGTCTCCGTAGCCTCCAAACTTAGGCACAATGACCTTTGCTGGAGGTTCTGTTCCCTGAACGCCTTCGAAGTCTGACTCCGCTAGCGGGTTCACAGCGCTCACCGAGAGGATGCGACTTGATTCACCAGAATATGCCGAGGCATCGCTTCGAAAGGCGTCAGTTTCTTTTTGAGAGTTAAGAACTACGCAAGCTCGATATTCTCGGGCAGGTACTGTCTTGCCTCTGCCGCCTGCAAGAGCGCCACCTAGCATCTCGCCTGACCACATACTCAGAAGAACGGCGACAAGGGTGCTGGAGTTCTGACGCTGTTTGCCAACGAAATACAGAACTTCGTCGAAGAAGAAAATTATGGCTCGATTTAGGTTAATCCACTCGTCAACCCACTCATCTTTTTGACCTTCAACGGACTTCTTGATTCGAGTGAAGAATGCATCAGCTGCAGACTCACCTGACCGAAGTTGTACCAGCGGAGCTTCATACCAATACTGGCCATCGAAAGAAAATATCTCTCCGCCGTATGCCAAGTGCCTCGCTGCTGTTTTCCCAGTTCCTGTGTCTCCAGAAACCACGAATGTCATGTTGAGGGCATTCTTGCCAGTCTTTGTTACGTAGTAGGTGCGGTATGGGATTCTCATGAGCATTTGAACCATGGCCCAAACCAGGATTGCGTAGGGGCTCTTTACTGTGTAGCTAGCCCACCACTTGATGTTTCTCAAAAGTGGACGTGCGGCCCAAAATTCCTCAGGGCTATATTTCTTGTCTGGAATTAGTTCTTTGGACATGGCTGAAATTCCTCTCCAGCTACGTACCGAATGGCATTGGAAAGCTCCAATAATGGGTTTGGGTCGTTGGTCGTTTCCCAGTAGGTCTGTGCAATCTCGTCGAACACTTCGCGAGCGCCGCTCTCACCTCTAACCGCCCAAATGTGATTCAGCTTGCCTAGCCAGCTCAGGAGTTCATCGTGACCAACGTGACGGTGCGGCCTTTCCCGAAAGTCGGAAAGAAGCATCATCATCGGAAACGACATAGGGCGGCAATCCAAAGCGTTAATCCAGTCCTCTGCGCCTCCCTCGTAGGGTGCGTGTTTTGCCCGAGAGGCTGTGAGGCGTTTAGAAGCCCTGTGTGTTCGCGAACTAAGTTTCAGTGCCTCGCACCACTCCCGTGGCAGCTCAGTTAAATCTGAGGGCTTTGGAGGGTCAGATTCCTCACCATCTGGCCCGTACCACTTGTACTGCTCGCCAGTTTCAGGGTGAATTGAGGGCCAGACCACTGCATATCGGTGGTGAAGTTGAACTATCTCGACGTCTTCGAAAGGTGCGGGACTGAACTCGGCACCATCTTCAACGGCGTAGAAAAGGATGCGCGAAGGCTGGCCTTTACCTCTGGAAGTTGAACTATAGGTAGGGGGTAGGTCTCCGTATCGACTCACAGCATCAGCGATGTAGTCGTAACCACGTTTCCTTATCCACTGGCCCTTTGAGCTGGACCACTTCATGTAGTGGTCGATGTCGATTCCGATAACTCCTCGGTTCATCTTCAGGAGGCAATTTCGGTCTTGGTATTTCGTTTCCCAGTAATCCATTTGCTCATAAGTTGCCGTGTTACCGCGTCCAAATACGTTGTATACCTCTGCGGCTGGTTTCTTGGACTCTGGAGCATTTCTAGATGGGGCGACGACGTCCCAACCTAGGTTTCTGTAAAGGCGTGATGCCTCGGAGTATTTAGTCATGTTTCTCTTTCTTCTTGACTCTGGCCACTTGGCCACTTGGCCACGCGGACGCACTCTCGTGCGATTTCGTGCCGATACCTATAGAAAGAAAGAAAATTTTTCTTATTCTTTAGGGCTCGATTTTTTGTGCGTGACCTCTGGCCAAATGGCCAAAGCGACCAATTGGCCATGTGTGAGGGGGCCAGAGGCCACGCCTCCAGAAGAAAGAACCTCTGATACAATTAGAGGAACAGCTTCAGGAGTTTCCTTTTCAAGGGGGGCACTATTTAGTTGTTGTTGAAGGCTCTGGCTGCAACCAGAGTCTTCGTTTTTAACCTTGCTTTCTCGCTTCCAACCACTCTTTGTAGTCTTCGCGGGACACAAGGAAACTTCTCCCAACCTTCAAGCACTTTGGCCCTTGGCCACTTTGATTGAGGTGGTAGACGGTCCGAACGGGTATACCAAGTTCTCTTGCTATGTCGTCGAATCTCAAGTACTCAGACATCTATGTTCCTAACTCTTTTCACTATTAATTTTCGCAGCAATTGCAACAGGTGATTTGGATGCCCTCAGCAGCTCAAAAGGCTAGTTACGCCTAATTGATTTGGCGTTTAGAAAGCGCCAAATCGCATGAATGCATAACCTGTCGTGCTTCTACGTTCGCGACGATTGGTGTATCCGCGGTAGTGAACTGGCTCGCTAAGAAAGTCCAAGCTTCTGGATTCGATGCGGATGATTCTTCCGCCGATTCGCCTCGCTTCGAGCTTGCCTTCAGAAATCCAGTTCCTCACTGTCTTCTCTGAAACGGCATACAGCGCTGCCACTTCCTGAATGGTCAGGTACTCGTCCATGGTTCTCCTCTCAGAATTTACGGACAGGAATGGCATCACTTTGATGCCACTTGCGTTGCCCCTTAATTCCAAGGCGAGCCTTGGTTTTCCCTTCAAGTGGTTCCTAGTCACTTGCAGCGCGTTTGTGATTCAGAATTTACAGTGAGAAAGTCTGCTTTTTCTACGACGTTCGCCATGGGCGTTAGCGTCAAACGAATCGTAAAAAGTTGACTTTTGCTTCGTAAAAAGTTTCATGAAAAGTTTCTTCAATTCCCTTCCACTAATTGGCAAACATTTCCTTGGAAATTGACATTTTGCCTGCAATTTCTGAGGCCCTATCTGTTACGTGCAAATATCGCTGTACTGCTGCGATGCTTGAATCTCCCAACCAATCCATTAGTTCAGGAAGAGTTGCACCAGCAAGGTGGTAGTGAGTACCAGCAAAGTGTCTTAGGGAGTGAGGCGTAATTCCCTCCCTCATGACCCCAGCGTTTTTTAGCGCTTTATTCCAAGCCTTTATGAAGACGTGGTGGGGAAGATGCCCACCGCTCGAAGCTGGAAAGAGTAGAGCTTCATCCTCATCGGGGACAACGCTAAACAGGTGGTCATTAATCAAGGCAGTCAAAGCAGGAGAGAGCGGGACATTGCGGCTGCTTTTCTCGCTCTTAGGCTTGTCAATGACATAGGACCCGTTTACGTAGGTCACTGCTCTTCTGACACGGAACTCATAGGCAACCTGACCGTTCTTTTCAACAGCAAATACGTCCTTACGGCGGAGCTCTGTTAGTTCCCCAAATCGAAATCCGCCGTAAGCAGCTACAAGGACGAAGGTTTTGAACTTAGGTTCTATCGAATTGGCGATAGTTGCCACTTCGTCAGCGCTCGGTATGTCAACTACTTTTCCAGTTGCAGCGCCGTGGGCACCTCGGATGCTGCATGGATTCTTTGTTATCTTGCCCTCATCCGCAGCCCGCTTCAAAACCGATGAAAGGAGTTTGTAGGCCTTCGATGCAGATGTCTTTCTTCCTGTGGCCACGAGCTTCGCGTACCACTCACTCACTTGCGGTTTGGTAATGGCTGTCAGCGATTGACTAAGAAATGGCTTTAGGTTGTTTTTTAGCGTTCGTCTGTAAAGGGCTTTGGTTGATTCCCGAAGCAGTTCACCCTTGCGATTTGTTTGCAGCTCTATGTGGAGAAGCGCGTATTCTTCGAAGTTAATCTCGTCGGCCATCCCGACTTCTTGCTTGAGACCAAGAGCTTCATCTGCCTCCCAAGTTCCTTCTAGAATTTCAGTTCGCTTGGTGGCTAGCCAACTCGAAGCGCCAGTTTTTGTTTTGAATGTATCGGGCGCATTGTGTCTTCTGCCGTCAGGTCCAACGTATGAAGCTTGGAAGCGGTCGGATGGTAGCTTTCGGATTGCTCCCCAGTTTTTGCGTGATGCCATGATTTCTCCTGTATGTAATGCCTGCACGGACCTTCCGTGCAATTGGCGTGCAATACAGGGTTTCCTGAGCTAGATATTCGTTTCCATTCGTTTCCATTTGGCCTAGAGCGAACACCACGTGAAAATCGGGGTATCCTTGACGATGCTCCGATTTCTCGGGCAAAGCCCTCGTAGCTCAGTGGATAGAGCAAGAGCCTTCTAATCTCTTGGTCGCAGGTTCGATTCCTGCCGAGGGCGCATCTAACTCGACGTTTGAATCTCGCAGACCAAACGGCTACCTCCAACTGGTAGCGCCTCCAGATTCCAATTACCCCGGGAAGCGCTTTGAATCAATTTCGTACCCAATCCAGGCCTTCCGTTTCTAGGGCCAAAGCCATTGTCCTCTACGGAAATTCTCAAAGTTTGATGACTTGTTCCAGCACTCTCAAAACGGACCTTAACTTTGGACGCATTGCCGTGCCGCAGAGCATTTGACACACATTCTGAAACGGTCTCGTAGATGAGTGAATTTGGCATACCAAACCAAGTTTCGAGATCATCCTCTCGTTCGAATGAGCAATCGATGAACCCATCCCATTGGGTCTGAATTTTATTTGCGAGCGTCTCCCAGGTGAGCATATTTTCCGGGCGAAGATTCTGGGTTATGGAGTCAATAACTTCCCGCAGTTGACCGAGCATTGCTTTTGCGTCCGAGCCTCTTGATACATCCAAGGCCAGAGAGGCAGATAGCAATCTGTTTTGAACGTTACTGTGCAGAAACTGGGCGAGATTTCTGCTAGATATCTCCTGGAATGATTTTTGAGCCTGAGCATCCAACGTTGTGCCCTTAAAGATCCCCTCAAGCTCTGCGTCCAGAGTGCGATTATCCTGAAGAGTGGATTTTCCAACGGAAACAAGCACCATGTTCTGAATAACTAACAACCATAAAATCAACCCCAATGCCGAAAGATTTGTCGGATTCTGCCTTGGTACTAGCCCATCACTGATAACTAGACCTCCCATAACCGAAAAACCTGTTAGCACCAGGAAAATAACAAGCCCGTCAGCTACTCCACGGGGTTTAACTAGGAGTATTGGCGCAGTAAGAACTGCAATTACCAGAACGACAGAACCGGACTCAGCAAGAGCTTGCCACGGGGAAACAACCTGTAGGTAGCCCATGAAAAGAGTGACGAAGATTATTGAGAACGCTACTGCGTGCGCAATAAAACCACTTCGGTAGATGGTCTCGACAGTCCAAGGAAGGTTAAATGGGTTCCTAGTATTTGAATCTTCTTTGTAAATCTTTCGACTCAGAGGTTTAACGTGATTATCAACCAAGTCCAGAATTGTGTGTCTAATTAACTCAGATTTGTTTTCTAATTCCCGGGATAGTTTCTCTTCAAGGTCATCCAGTCTTTGAGTGGCGTGTCTCTTGAATTCCAGCACCAACTGGGTTTCCTCATTGGCGCTTTCGTTTCTACTAAGAAGCCCTTGCACCCTTTCAGAAACAAGAAGTCGATGTTTTGCCTCAATTCGCTCCAGTGAGTGCCCGACCAGAGAAAGAAGTGGTAAGAGCAGAACTCCTAAGACGCCTGTTTGAATCCACTTATACCCAATGGCACTTGAATAATCTGGAAAAATCCCTAAAGGGAGAGAGGCCAGACTGGTGAAGAGACCTTTAGCTGCTCCTACCGAGAACGAGATGATGACCAGCATGAAAAGCCCGGTCCCAGATGTGGTTTTTTCTTTTAGATATGTTTTGTTGAGAATTGACACGAGTGCCCAGCACGCAATGAAGGCTATCGCGTTTGCAAGAAAGAGTTCTGCAAAAAAAATCCAGTAGTTCTCAATGGGGTACCCAAGGCTTGTCAACTGCGCCATCGCTGCAAGTATTGAAGTCGTGAGTAAGTAAGGTGTCAATAGCAGGAGCGTTAGGGGCTCAAGGAACCATTTGCCACCAACAATAAGCTTCACAGAGTCAGTGTTCATCACTGCCTATATCTCTTCGTCCAATTTCAGACCCATGGCTCGAAAATAGACTTTAGATATGTGTACACGTTGATTCTGTGTCGGGTCCCGCTCAATTCCAAGGGCGCGTACCAAGCGACTAACAGACAATTCGACGGACTTTTCGGTGACAAACTTACGCTTTGCTATCTCAGAATTTGATAGACCTTGAGCCATCAGCCTCAACAATTCAATTTGTCCATTGGTGAGTCGCGCTATGTTGCTATTGCGTCTGGTTATTTCATTTTTCTCTTTGTCAGAATTAGCGAGAGTGATTGCTTTATCCATAGCTGCCGCCAAGTCTTGAATCTTGGAAATATGGTTTTTCACTAGATAGACCGTTCCTCTTGGCATATCGGGAGGGTTACTTTGTAGGAGTCTTGGATCCTCATAGCTAGTGACTATTACTATTCCCACTCGTGGTAACCGCCGTCTAACCGCAACAGCTAAGTCGAGACCTGACGGACCTTTACCCAAATGCAAGTCCAGAAAGACAGCGTCCAAAGAGTTCTTTTGGATGTACTCAATCAATGATTTAGGTTTTGCGGAGTTGAGAACTACTTTGGTATCTTCTGAATTGAGCGTATTCACAAGCATGGCTCGGGTGAAGTCGTCATCCTCAATAACCGCCACGTCAACTGCCATATAAGAAGTATCCTCCGGGTAGTTCAAAAATACCAATGATGGGTTACCCCTAAACAATCTTGAGGAGGTAGCCCATCATTTTTCCCTGTTCCAACAAACAGGCTGTCCTTTCGGTTGGGGAATGAGTTTGATTAAGGCATGGAAAACCGAAACCAGGTGAAACGAAACATTGCCTATTTGTCGGCGATAACACTTATTGCAATTCCTTCAACCTCCTACGGCTGGGACAGTGACATCGAGCCGGATGAAGTCGTAACGATGACCGTTGATCTTCCGGCTACCGACGGCTCCGGTGGAGGCGGAGGTACTTGTAGCGGTTACGCGTCAATTAATACGTCAGTGGGAACCTTGGCTGCAACTCTGAATCAAGTGATTCCAGCCACCGCAGAACCCACTCTTGAGCAGAGACTCTCTTATTTCGGGTTTTCAGACGACGACACTTATCTGTGGTACGACAACGGTAATCCGATTTATGACCCCATATTCAGGGACAACCTTGACGGCACAGTGTCGATTGCATCTACCTGGAGCGCTATGGGCGGAAACTCTTTCGTGACTTCGCAACTGGACACCAACAGTGATGGCCTAATAAGTTCGACCGATCAATCACCTCTAATGATGGATCGACGAGTATTTGCCTCCAGCCCATTCGATGTGACGTTTGATGCCAGTACTTGTGTTGACTCAGATGCTTATGGAGCAGTCTGGGTGGAGAGAACAAATGTCGAGTCCAGAGTGCTGGAAAATGGTGGCTCATATTGGCAAACAGCGGAATTCAATCCAGCCGATCAGGCCAATGGGCTCCTCGACATAAGTTCAAGTCCAAATGTCAATTCCAATGCCTATCTCCTGCGATCTGTAAGAGTCCTTGATGGACTCGTGAATATCCCTCTTCAGGTGGCACAATGTTCTGGCTGTTTCTCGCCACCCATTCTGGCCGGCGATGAGGGCACCACATCCGTCCGAGGCGTTATGCAGATGTATGGTGACCGAACAGAGGGTCAGTACCGAGTTAAGTATGGTTTCTGGTTAGAACTCGATTCTGATGAGTATTTCTTTGACGAATTTCCATACTTCTTCTTCCCATTTGGACCGTAATGCAATTTAGGCGACAATTAGCAATCGCAGCCACAATTTTTGTGGCTGCGTTGTTATTTGTTCTAGTGATAGCTTCAGGGACTTACGCAGATGAATCAAAAACTCAAATATTTGTAGCCAACACAAATCCGGAATTTGTTGTGGGAAACCCTGACAATCCAGCGAATTCATACACAGTAGAAGTCTTAGTGGAAGGCGGGCAGCCGGGAGCGCTGTTTGTTGAATTTGTAGATTATGTAACTGGACCACAGGGGCGCATGACTCTACCTGGGGGATCAAGCCCAAATTCGTTGCAGAATGCTATATATCTCGCAACAAGAAATACTCAATACTTCCCATCTGGCGAATCACAAATCTTTGCACTCAAGTTTCTGCCCTTTGAGAATCTAGAGCCTCGCCTGTATTCCGGAGGCATGAGAATTGGATTTCGTCCTGATTCAGGCGAATCCGGCTTTTCTGCTTCAACACTGGGGGTTGTAAAGAACCTCGTCGTTACGCCCTTTGGCGGAGCTTCGGTTTTAGGTAAGGACCAGTTGCGGGCAGCAAACCTAGTGACTAGCCACATTTCACCCTTGGAGCGTTCAAGCTTTATTGACTCTTTGATTCCTGATATTCCGGGAGTTATCAACCATGGCCCAGTTCAGATTTTGTCGGTTATTGAAAATCCTGGAGAGTACCCGCTTTTCGCATCAGTTCGTTGGGAGATTCGCAGCAATGAAGAGCTACTAGCGGTTCAGGAAATGCCGTCCAAAATGATCGGCGGGGGACTTTCTCTCGAAAGAAAAATCCAGACTGTATTTGTCGACCCTACAACTGGCAGATCTATAAATGTAATACCGAATCTCGGGCTGATAGACCTTCGTACATTGGTAACAAGTGAGCTAACTGGCGTGACTTTGGAGACCGAGATACGAACGCAAACTTTTGTAGTTTTTATGTGGAAGGAACCAACTGTCTTCGTCATTCTTATTCTGCTGACTGGTTTTATGGCCCGTAGTTACTATAAGAAACGCAAGGGTATTCAAAGCCCCGAAGTTTCACTATTAGAACTTGAATCGTCACGACTTTGAGTACCACCTGTTCCTTGACGGCCAGAAATTACCTTCTGGTGCTATAAAAGTATCTATGCGAAAAGTATTGGGTCTAACGAGATATGCGGTAATCATCCCGGCAATCGCCTCGATAATCGGGGCATTACTTCTGATGGCTCAGGGGTCCATCGAAATTGTGCGAGTAGTTATTGACGCAGT
>JACCDN010528864.1_pt1 | contig 13563 bp, 12 predicted proteins | sample 7441691 | NCBI WGS metagenome assembly JACCDN01 (sample SAMN15323439, study PRJNA562643) | freshwater metagenome | isolation source: river surface water | place: USA:Blue River Watershed | collected 2017-08-16 | reverse complement strand
GGCCTGCGCGGTGAAGGTGCCGCTTGCGTTGGCCTCCCGCCATTCGCCGGACAGGCTGTAGCGGCTGGCATTCGCGCCGCTGCTGGTATCCATCGCCGCCCAGCGGCCGATCTGCCCGGCACGGTACTCATTCCACGGGATCTGGTCGGTAGAATTCCACTTGCCCGAGTAGGCCATCGCGGTGAGGCTGAAGCCTCGCGCGCTGCTGCCTTCGTGGTAGCGCAACAGGCCGTTGTACTTGCGGTAGTTGTCCGTGTTACTCCAGGGGCCGTCGTAGTGCGACAGCTCGAGACCATACAGCAGTTTGCCGTTATGGAAGGCGGGTGCATCGGCCAGCAGCGTGCGATAAAAACCGTTCTGCCCGAGACCGACACTGGCGATGCCCTTGTCCACCGCCTCGGTATAAAAGATGTTGGCGGAGCCGGCATTGGCAAAGTCGCCCTCGGCCGCGTAGTAGGGGCCTTTGCGGTAATGGATTGACGAGATCAGCTCGGGGATCAGCGGATTCAGATCAGCCCAGCCCTGCCCATGCGCATGACTGCGCTGGTTGATCGGCATGCCCTCAAGCGACATCTTGAAGTCCAGACCGTGATCGAGATTGAAGCCGCGCAGGAAATACTGATTGGCCTTGCCCTCGCCACTGTGCTGGCTGACGATCAGTCCGGGCACGACCTCCATCAGCTCGCCCGTTCTGGCCACCACACGATTATCAATCTGCGCCTGACCGGCAGCACCTTCATTGGCCGTGTCCGCTGCGCCCAGCAGGCTGTAGCGCGAGCCGACCACTTCGACCGTCGGTAGGGTGCGGATATCATCAGCCCGTACCGGGGCAGCGGAGACGGCGAGCATGCCGGCAATCAGTGCCGACAGCGGCAGCAGATCGAACGATGGAAGCGGCGATGCGAGCGAAGGCACGTGGGGTGACAGGGAGGCGGGACGTCTCGGGGGCATGTTTTATTATTCTTAAGTCGGAGTTAAATGAACTGCTGGACTGCTCGTCTGGTTTTTTATTCGTGCCGCATACCGCTTTATCTGCATGTATGAAAAATTATTATTCTTTCATACACGACCCCTGTCAAGCAGGGTCTGCCTTACGGGCCGCCGGCAGGTGGCCTTCCATCCGCTAATTTCGCGGCTTCAGGTGCGTGTGCGCATGATGCGTGCCGTGGCCGTGCGGATGCTTCGTCGTCTCGACGTCGGCAGAGATCAGGTTCAGTGATCCGTGACGCACCCCGGACATCGCCATCAAATGACCGGCGAAATACCGGACTTCATCCGTCTTCCCACGCAAAAAAGCCGCCTCAAGGCAGTGGTCATGGTCGAGATGCACATGCGTGGTCGAGATCACCAGATCATGGTGATCATGATGCGCAACCGCCAGCCGGTCCGACATGGTTTTTTCATGATGATTGAACACGTAGCTGACCACGCCGATGCAGTGGCGCGACTTGCGGGTGTCGATGCGTGATTTTTCCAGCGCCTGACGGATCAGGTCGCGCACCGCTTCGGAGCGGTTTTCGTAGCCGCTTTCCTCGATCAGCTGATCGAAATCGGCGGCGAGGTTGTCGTCCAGTGAGATCGTAAAACGTTCCATGACCGGGCTCGCAGGGGGTGAAGGTAATGTTGTTTGCCGGGCATTGTAGTCTGACTAAGCCGCTGACCGTGGGGCCGGCGGTGCGCGGCGCGGTCATCAAGTACTCAGGAAGCGCTCAGCAGCCCGTGCTCGCGCGCGTACTGGTAGAGCTCCAGTGTGGAATTGAGGTTCAGCTTGCGGCGAATACTGGCCTGATAATTTGCCGCTGTCTTGGGACTGAGGTGGAGCGTCTCGCTGATCTGGTCGATGCTCTCGCCATTGGCCAGCCGGATAAAGATCTCGAACTCGCGCGGCAGCAGCTCGAGATGGGGCAGGCGGTTCTCATTCAGATCGCGCAGTGCCTCGGCGATGGACTCGGCCACGGGCGTTGCGCCACCCATCACATCATGAATCGCGCGCACGATCAGCTCAGGCTCCATGCTTTTGGTCAGATAGCCGCGCGCGCCCAGCTGCAGTGTCTGCTTGGCCATCGAGGCATTTTCGTGCATCGTGAAGATCAGCACTTTCTGCTGCGGGAAGCGGTTCAGTATGCGCCGTAGTGACTCGAAACCGCCTTTGCCCGGCATGGACAGGTCCATGATCACTACATCGACGGGCACGGTCTCCAGCAGCGTATAAGCCTCTTCGCCGGTACCGGCCTCGGCCGCGACCTTAAGCAGCGGATCGAGCTCGATGAAGCGCTTGTAGCCCGCCCGCACGACCGCGTGATCGTCAACCAGCATGATGGATATCGGGCTTGGGTTCATTGGGCGGTGTTTGACAGCGTTTTGCAGGGTCGAGCAGGCGTTAAGGGCAGCTGAGGACAGCGCGTGAGGCTCGGCGTGTGGCGATTGTACCGGTCGCATCAGTGCGCGGCGCGCGAGCAGGGCGGGAAACATGTCGTACATTTCCAATTAGATAATCATCCCGCCTCAGTCGCCGGCTCACGTTGGGAATTTCTCCTATTTCCCGCCGGATCACGCTTGCCTAAGATGACGCCCCGACAGTGGCGCTTTCAATAACCACAGGGAGCCGCTGCACCCCACAACCAGATAACGAGAACGAATAATGAGGAGATTCCCCCAGCACCGCGCGACCGCCATCGCCGTGGCCGTCGCCGCCCTGTTTGCCGCGCCACTCCCGCACGCCGAGGAGGACAGCAAGGACAAGGAGAAGAAACTGCAGGCGGTTGAAGTCGTCGGCACCTCGCCCTTGCCCGGCCTCGGCATAGAAAAAGACAAGCTGCCGTTTGATGTGCAGAGCGTCAATGATGAAGAGGTCTATAGCCGCAAGAGCCTGAATCTCACCGAGTTCATGGCGAACAACCTCACGGGCGTGAACGTCAACGAAGTGCAGGGCAGCCCCTTCCAGGCCGATATCACTTATCGCGGCTTCCGCCTGTCGAGCCTGCTGGGCTCGCCGCAGGGACTGTCGGTCTATCTGGATGGCGTGCGCGTCAATGAGCCGTTCGGTGATGTGGTCAACTGGGACATGCTGCCCGAGGCGGCGGCCGGCAATGTGACGCTGGTGCCGGGCTCGAACCCGATCTATGGCCTCAACACGCTGGGCGGCGCGCTTGCCTTCACCACCAAGTCCGGCCTCACTGCACCGGGCACCGATGTGCGGCTCTCGCTGGGCAGCTTCATGCGCAAGCGCGCAGATGTCTCTTACGGCACCAAGTCGGCGGATGGCTGGCACAACTTCATCGCAGGTACGGCCTTTCATGAGGACGGCTGGCGCCGTGAATCGGAAGGGCAGCTCGGCAATCTGTTCGTCAAGACCGGCCGTCAGCAGTCTGACGTGAACTGGGATATCTCGCTGCTGGTCGGTCGCAGCAACCTGCTGGGCAATGGCCTGCTGCCGAGCTACGGCTATGAAGACGATGGCTCGCGCGTCAAAGGCATGTACGAGACCGATCGCCGCTGGGCCTACACCTACGTCGATCGCACGAAGAATGAGCTGAACATGCTCAACTTCAATCTGCAGCGCATGCTGGATGGCAGCACCGAACTGGCGGCGAACGCCTATGTGCGCCAGAGCACCCGCAAGACCTCCAGCGGCGATGCGGAGAGTGCAGACGAGGCAGTGATCAATCTGACCAACACCCGGCAGACCGGTTACGGTACCAGCGTCAACCTGACCAAGATTCTGGACGCACACCAGATCACGACGGGTGCCAGCCTGGATGCCAGCCGGGTGAAGTATGGCGGCTATCAGGCCAGCGATTGCGAACTCGATACCTCCCGCTTTGTGGATGACTGCGCCGTGGCGGCGACACCGGATGTGGGCGTGCGCGGCAGTTCGTATGCGATGGGTCTGTATGCGTCGGATACCTACACGATCAATCCCGCGACCCATCTGACCGCTTCTGCGCGTTTCAATCATGCGAAGGTCAGCAACACCCTGACGAATTTCACCAATGGTGTCGGCACCGACAAGCCGCGCGAGAGCTTCAGCTACAACAGCCTGAATCCCTCGCTGGGCATCAGCCACAAGCTGGATGAGCGGATGACCGTATTCGGTAACATCGGCCAGAGCAACCGTGTGCCGACCGTGATCGAACTGGGTTGTGCCGATCCCGATGTGGGCTGCCGTCTGCCGACCGGTTTGCAGGCTGATCCCTATCTGAAGCAGGTGATCGCGCGCACGATCGAGGGGGGCATGCGCTGGCGTGTGACGGATTCTTCCGGCTACACCGTGTCGGTCTACCGCTCGGATAACTCGAATGACATCCTGTTCGTGCCGACCGATCAGGCGGGCCTCGGTTACTTCAGCAATTTCTCCAGGACCCGCCGGCAGGGCGTGGACCTGAGCGCGTATACGCAGGTCTCGCAAGTGGCGCTGCGTATCAGCTACAGCTACCTGCACGCCACCTATGAGGCCGATGGCGAGCTGTTCGGCGGTGAGCGCGAGATCGCGATCACCAAGGGTACCCGCATTGCCGGATTGCCGTCGCACACGCTGAAGCTGAACGCCGACTGGCGCGCGATGCCCAAGATGGTCGTCGGTGGTACCGTGATCGCGGCCTCGCATCAGGTCACGCAGGGCAACGAGGATGGCGACAGCGAAGCTGGTCGGGTCAATGCGCGGGTTGGCGGCTATGCGTTGCTGAACCTGCACGCGAACTACGAGGCGCAGAAAGGGCTGGAGTATTTTGCGCGCGTGACCAACGTGTTTGACACACGCTTCGCGACCTACGGTCTGATGGCCGACAGCATCTTCAATGCGTCTGGCACGGCACTGGCTGATGGCGTCACCAGCCGTTTCGTCGCCCCGGGCGCACCCCGGGCGCTGCTGGTCGGGCTACGCTACCGGTTCTGATGCATCGGCCAGCGGTCTGGCGTGCTGTCAGGTACGCCGCAGCGCCGCTTGCCTGACATACAATAGCGGGTCTTGCCGCCCCGGACACTCCGGGGCGGTAGCGCCCGAGTGGTGAAATTGGTAGACACAGCGGACTTAAAATCCGCCGCTTAGCCGCGCGGCGGCGTACCGGTTCGATTCCGGTCTCGGGCACCACTTTTTTCCTTCAGGTTGTTATTCCTTGGAAGCCGCTGACGGAGAGTTGGCGGTGTCCTCAATGCTTACCCTCGCCTTAGCTATTTTCAGGGCTGTGCGAGGACACTTTGGGCATATCGCAGGTTCGTTTAAACAAAGTGAGTGTCCCTTAGGTTCCCCTTTGGTTCCCCTTTGGTTCTTTTGCGGGCGAAAAACAATGACAGTCCACGCAAAATGGCAAACAGCCACCGAATTATTAAGCAAGGAATTCGGCATCCCTCCTGAACGACTGCATCTGATCGATACTATCAAGACGCTTTTCGACAAGTATGTCAGCGAGAATGCACTTTCCGAGACTGCAGCCATTGCGCTTTACTACCGACTGTCGTTTTTTTCTATTCTCCAGACAGTTCGAACGCTCAATACGATGGACATGCAACTGCCGGAGTTTCGGCTAAATGACATCATGCCCATCTACACAGACTCGAAGCGACTGTCAGCAGACGCCGACGATTGCATCGTTCTCGAGACGTGCATAGCCAGTATCAATGATGCGATTGACTCTTTGATGCAGGACTACCAGTGAAACCAATCAGCCGTTCACGCCCCGTAAACCAGTAGCCTCAAAAGCCTTCCGGAACTCCCGGCGCCTGGCCTCTGACCAGCCCCAAGCGCCGTAGAACCTCACCGGCTGCTGCTCAACATGCTGGTGGTGATAATGAAGATATCTTCTGCAATACTCTTCAAGCACCGAGAGTGGAACCTCCGCTTCATATCTGCTTTTGAGTTCCTGCATCAAAGAGGCCAGATCGAATAAATGCACGACGGCTGAGCGCATGGTTTTGCCAACTTATTAATCAATAAAATTCCACCCAATCCTTGTTTTGCTGAATTGGATTTCATGGGTGATGACAGTGTGCTTAAATGGCAGCGCAGTAGCTGCGGACACCAAATATTCCTTATAAATTATGGAGTAAACAATGAAAAATAACATCTGCCTGCCGTTTGCTTTGGCTTTGATGGGATTCATCGGAATACACTCAGTTGCCCATGCGGAGATGAAATACAAGACAAACTTCATTGCAAAGACTGATTTTCAGTCGTTCGATTGGAATGGGGGGAAGGCAACGGCTGGAACGTTGAAAGGTGTTCTCGAGACCTACGGCAGTAATGATCCAAAAGTACCCAATGGGCAGAGTGTGCAGAATTGTGTAATCAAATCGGTTCGAGTCAACGACAAGACAGACATCCAAGCCAACTGCACCCTGACTGACAAGGACGGAGACTCGATATTCTCCATCTCTGAGAGAAAGCAAGGCGACATCAATGCCGGCGCTGGAGGCAAGGGAAAGACGACGTATGTTGGCGGGACTGGAAAGTACAAAGGCATAAGCGGAGGCTGCGAATACCAGACCAAATATCTGCCTGAAAACTGGCTTTCAGTGGAATCTGAATGCACTAGGAATTATTAATCCCCGGCCGTTGACTGCTCAGTTCAGCTGCTTGCTTTGGCTGAACTGAGCATCAGTCTGAGTCTTTTATGCAAAGTGCTGCTGTTCATGAGATGCGCAACAGCCAGCACGAGATAGGCCAGCGCTTTGGATGTTTCGCAAGCTCGTTCAAACAAAGTGAGTGTCCCTTTGTTTTCCCTTTGTTTTTTCAAACAAAGTGAGTGTCCCTTTGTTTTTTTGTTTCCGTTTTTGTTTCCGTCCCTTTGTTTCCCTTTGTTTTTCCTGAGATCAGAGTTTGGCCGGGCCAGATCTTTTCCCTTGTTCACGCTTTGCAATGATGGCGTCCCCGACCCGGCTGCCTGATTTGCGGCCAAGTTGATCCAGAATAAATCGGCCCGTGTCAGCGACAGCATTTAGATCAACGCCTGTCTTGACCCCCAATCCCTGCAGCAGATACAGCACGTCTTCCGTCGCTACATTGCCGGTAGCGCCTTTGGCATAGGGGCAGCCTCCAAGACCAGCGACTGAAGAATCGAAAGTCGTTATGCCGGCTTGAAGGCTGGCGCAGATATTCCCCATTCCTTGTCCATAAGTATCGTGAAAATGCATGGAGAGTTGGCTGGCCGGGACTTCATGCTTGAGGTGCTCCAGAAGTGTGTACACATGGTTTGGTGTCGCCACGCCAATGGTGTCGGCAATATTGATATCGTCACAGTCAAGCTCACGGAAATTAGCTACCACTTCCGTCACGTCGTCCAGCGTGACCTTGTCTCCGTAGAACCCAAATGCGCAACTGACCGTACCGCGCAACTGCATCCCGTATTCCTTGGTCTTTCGCGCAACCTCGCTGTAGCGTTCCATTGATTCTGCCTTCGAGCGATTGATATTTTTTTTAGAAAAAATCTCGGATGCTGAGCCGAAGATCACTATTTTTTCCGGCAGAGAGTCGCCTGCGACTGCGGCTTGAAAGCCTTTCATGTTGGGCACCAAAACGGAGTACTCCACGCCCTCTTTGCGAGAAATACCTGCCAGTACCTCAGCCGAACCCGCCATTTGGGGCACCCAATCAGGCGACACAAACGATCCCACTTCAATTTTTTCGAAGCCGGCCTGGGTGAAGCGATTGATTAATTCGATCTTGATATTGTTGGAAATAGTTTTTGATTCGTTTTGCAGGCCATCCCGCGCACCAACTTCGACAATAGTGACGCGCTCAGGCAGGTTATCCAGAAATGTCCTGCAAGTAGTTGATCTTTCTTTCAGCACAGGTCGTTTCGGTGGCGCGCTGTCTTCAGTGCGATTGACCAATGGAAGTGACACAGTCTTTGAGCCAGAGCCGCTGATTGGTTTCATGGATTTCTCGATCACAGTTGGTTGCAAAAGAGGGTGAGCTTCATGTCATGTTGATGCTATTGACCCTCACAATGTAATGCAGTGTCATTCCTGTAACTTTGATCTGAGGCGAATGACTGCAAGACAAAAAAACAAAGGGACACTCACTTTGTTAAAAACAAAGAAAAACAAAGGGACACTCACTTTGTTCACTCACTTTGTTCAGACCCTCCCGGCGCCCGGCGTCGTCGATCGTCTGCGCGGCATTTCAAAATCGATAATGATATAAAAATGAAAAATCAAATGCCGCAGTGGTGTGGGTGTCACCTGTAGTGACCGACAGTCGGGACATCTGCCGGTTCGGGGCGACTCCATTTCTCCCCGGGTCTGGCAGCGTCCTTTCCGATGCGGCGCCGCGTCATTGCAGAAAATCCCTGATGCGACTACAGTCAATCCGCGAGTTAACCGAACCGGGCAGGACATGGCAGGCCGGTTTTCCGCAGTTCCTGCATCGCCCGGATAAAAAAGCAGCCCCGGTCTACCGGGGCGACGATAACGGCAGACGAGGAGAGAGCATGGCATTCAGCGCAAGCCGACTGCGTCGTTGGTGCGCAGTCGTGGCAACCGGTGGTTTATTCCCTGTGATGTTCTCTTTGCTGGCTGTGCCACTGGCCAGCGCGCAGGACAGCAAGCCTGTGCGCATCGGCGTGCCGACTTCAGTGCAGCTGCAGGTCGGCCGCGACACGCTCACTGCGGTCAAAATGGCCGTCGAGGAAGTCAACAAAAAAGGCGGCATCCTCGGCCGCAAGGTGGAATTCGTCACGGCAGATGAAACGGAAAATCCCGAGACCGGCATCAGCGCGATCCGCAAGCTGGTCGCCGATGAAAAAGTCGATGTGCTGATCGGTGGTTACACCAGTGGCGTGACACTCGCGCAGCTGCCCCATATCTCCGCCGCAAAAATGATCTACCTCGGCGTGGGCGCGGCCTCGCCCAGCATCACGAACAAGGTCAAGACGGATTACGACAACTACAAATATATTTTCCGGGTCGGGCCGATCAATGCCGCGCATCAGGCACGCGGGCTGGTCGATTACATCGCCAACTTCGTGATCGGTGAACTGGGCTACAAGAAGATTGCGATCGTCGGCGAGAACGCAAAATGGGTGCAGGATCTCGTGCCGGTGCTGTCCAAGGGCGCAAAAGAGATCGGCGCTGATATCAAACTGACCGAGCTGTTCGACACCCAGACGTCTGACTTCTCGCCCCTGCTGGCAAAGGTCAAGTCCAGTGGTGCGCAGTACATGATCGTGATGGTCTCGCATGGCTCGTCGGACATCTTCGCCAAACAGTGGCATGACGCGCAGGTACCGGTGCCCTATGGCGGCATTGACGTCAAGAGCATGGACGGCGATTTCTTCAGTCGCATCGGCGGCAAGTCGATCTCGCAGGTCGCGGCGAATTTCGCGGTGCGTGCACCGCTGACAAAAAAGACTGTCCCTTTCTTCGACGAATTCAAGAAGCGCTCGCCTAATTATCCGGTGTACACCGCCTATTTCGCTTATGACGCGGTGCTGCTATATGCCGATGCGGTCAAGCGTGCCGGAAGCTTCGACACGGACAAGATCATCAAGGAACTCGAGAAGACCCGTCACGAGGGCATCGCCGGCGAGATCAGCTTCGACGAGAACCATGACCTGCAGACCGGCAAGGGCAAGACCAACCTCGTCTTTGCACAGTGGCAGGACAAGGGCGAGCGTGTCGTCATTTATCCCAAAGAGCTGCGCACCGGGAATTTCATTCTCCCGCCCTGGATGAAGAAGTAAGGATCTCATCGTGGAGATCCTGATCTATGGCGCGGTCACCAGCGCCATCTACGCGATGCTGGCCGTCGGCTTCACGCTGATCTTCGGCGTCGCCCGCGTGCTCAATCTCGCGCATGGTTCGTTCTATGCGCTGGGCGCGTATGGCACCTATGTGGGCACCGGCGTTTTCGGGCTGCCGCTCTGGCTGGCGGCGTTGCTGGCGATCGCGTTCGTTGCTTTGTTCGGCGTGGTCGTCGAGAAGTCGCTGATCCGTCCGTTGCGGTACTCGCAGCTCGGCGTGCTGATGATCACGCTCGCCGTATCGCTGGTGGTCGAGCAGGCACTGTTCCTGACCTTCGGCTCGGAGTACCGCAATGTGCCGGCCTTCATCGATGCAAAGGTGAGCATTGGCGGCGTCGATGTCGCCGGGCAGCGGCTGCTGACGCTCTTTATCGCGGTGGTCTCGATCGGCGCGCTCTACCTGTTCATTCAGCGCACCCGGCTGGGCAGTGCGATCCTTGCGATCTCGCAGGATGCCGAGGCGGCGCGCTACATGGGCATCCCGAGCGACCGGATCTTCTCGCTCGTGATGGCGATCTCCGCATCGCTGGCGGCGCTGGCCGGCATTCTGGCCGGGCCCTTCCTTTCGGTGCAGCCGTCGATGCACCTGTTGCCCATCGTGAAAGCCTTCGCGATCGTGATCGTTGGCGGGCTGGGCTCGATCCCGGGCAGTATCCTCGCCGCGCTAATGCTGGGCTATGCGGAGACTGTGGTCGCGTATCTGGTCTCGACCAGCTGGACCGAGATCGTGTCGGTGCTGGCCACGCTGCTGATGCTGGTCTTTCGTCCTGCCGGTTTCTTCGGCAAGCGCGCCGCGTTCTGAGGGGACAGCATGAGCGGATACGGACGCATGGACACGATCAGCGCTGCTGCCGGGCTCGGAGCGCTGGCCCTGCTGGCGGCAGCGCCGGTGGTCTTCCCCGGTAATTACCTGATCGGTGTGCTGACGGTGGCGGCGATCTACGGCATCTGGGCCGTCAGCTGGGATTTCATGTCCGGGCTGACCGGACGGGAGAACTTCGGTCATTCCTTGTTCATCGGGGTGGGCGCGTATGCGGCGGGCTTTCTGAATGTGCAGATGGGGCTGGGGCCGTGGTGGAGCCTGCCCGCATCGATGCTGCTAGCCATGGGCTTTGCGCTGCTGCTGGGCTTCCCCACGCTGCGGCTCAAAGGGCCGTACTTTGCGCTGGCCATGCTGTCGGCGGCGGTGATCATGCAGCGGCTGATGCTGATCTTCTGGGAGCACACGGGCGGTGAGGAGGGCATACAGGATATTGCGCCGCTGATCCGCAATCATCTGCATTACTACTGGTTTGTGCTGGGGCTGCTGGGCGTGGTGACTTTTCTGCTTGGCTGGCTGGCGCGCTCGCGCTGGGGGCTGATCCTGCGCGCGATACGCGGCGATGAGGCGACCTGTCTGGCGGCAGGCATTCCGATCACGACGTACAAGATCGTCTCGCTGGTGATCAGCGCGGCGTTCGCCGGACTGGGCGGCGCGCTGTATGCGCACTATCAGCTGCAGGTCAGCCCGCAGCTGTTCGCTGTGGTGACCTCGGTGACTGTGATCACGATGGTCTATGTCGGCGGCATGGGCACGATCTTCGGCCCGGTGGGCGGTGCGCTGCTGCTGACGCTCTTGACCGAGGGCCTGCGCAATGTCGGCGAGTGGCGGCTGATGGTCTATAGCGTGCTGCTGATCCTGATTATTTTCTTCCTGCCGAATGGCGTCATCGCGCCGGTGTGGCAGAAACTTCGCCGCGCATCAGGAGGACAGCCATGAGCGAGATCCTGCTTGAGGTCGAGGGGCTGGACAAGCGCTTCGGCGGCCTGCATGCGGTGAAGAACGTGAGCCTGACGATTGCGCGCGGCGAGATCGTCGGCATCCTCGGCCCGAACGGCGCGGGCAAGACCACGATGTTCAATTTGCTGACGAACTTCATCCCGCCTGATGGCGGCCGGGTGGTGTTCAATGGTCATTTGCTGCGCGGCGTTCGGCCGCACCAGATCGTCACGCTGGGCATTGCGCGCACTTTTCAGTTGTGCCGGCCGTTCGTTGGCTTGTCGGTGCTCGAGAATGTGCTGGTCGGCAGTTTCGGCCCGCGCGTGCGCCATCCTGATCTCGGCGCGCGGGCGCTGCAGCTTCTCGCGCAAGTCGGGCTGGAAGCCAAGGCGCACACGCCGGCCGAGCTGCTCTCGTATGGCGATCTGCGGCGGCTGGAAATTGCGCGCGCGCTGGCGGCCGAGCCTGAGCTGCTGTTGCTCGATGAACCGTTTGCTGGTCTGGGCTCGTCCGAGATCGAGGCCATCTCGGCGCTGATCCGCACGCTGCATGCAGAGAGGAACCTGACCATTCTGCTGATCGAACACAAGCTGCGCGAGTTCATGCAATTGGTGTCCCGCGTGATCGCGATTGATTTCGGCGAAGTGATCGCCGAGGGTGTGCCGTCGGAGATCGTCAGCAATCCGCGCGTGATCGAGGCGTACATCGGCAAACAAGATCCTCTGGCGGTGGAATCATGATGCTCGAACTCGACAAGCTGACCGCCGCCTACGGACAGGCGATCGCGCTGGAAGACCTGCGCCTCGGTGTGGGGCAGGGCGAGCTGGTCGCGATCCTCGGGCCGAATGGTGCGGGCAAATCGACGCTGCTGAAAGTGATCTCGCGCGCGCTGCCGGCCAAGGGCGTACTGAACTTCAACGGCGCTTCGCTGCATGAGTTATCGACAGAGCAGGTGGTCGGGCGTGGCATTTGCCATTGCCCGGAGGGGCGCCGTCTGTTCCCCGAGCTGTCGGTGCTGAAGAACCTGCAGCTGGGCGCGTATCTGCGGCAGGACCGTGATGCCGTCGCACGCGACCTCGAGCGTGTGTATGCGCTGTTCCCGATACTGGCCGAACGGCGCGAGCAGATCGTCAGTACGTTGTCGGGTGGCCAGCAGCAGATGGTAGCGATTGGCCGCGCATTAATGGGTGCGCCGCAGCTGCTGTTGCTGGACGAGCCATCGGTCGGCATTGCGCACCGACTGAAGATGGAGATCTTTGCAGCGATCCGCAAGATCTGCGATTCGGGGGTCGCGATCCTCGTCGCCGAGCAGGACGCGCAATCCGCGCTGCGCATCGCCGACCGCGCGTATGTGCTCGAGCATGGCACGGTCGCACAGGAGGGCAGCGCACAGGCGCTGGCCTCGGATGACCGGATACGGAAGATTTATCTCGGGATTGCGTAGGCGTCGCCTGAGGGGGCAAAGGGGGTTGCCCCGGCGGTGGCAGCGCGGCGCCGGGCCACGGTCGCTGGGCCGCTGGCGCGACATTGACACCGTTTACACCACTCGCCCGGGTCTCTGCAGCGGGCTTCTGCGACATACTTCGGCCTTTGCCGGTTCCGCCGGCGCCCGCTGACTGCACGCATGCAAACCCCTGAACTCACGGAGTCCGACAAGCCTCAGGACGACCCGCCCCGCGGTGACGAGGCGGTGACGCTTGCTGCGGACGCTGAGTCCGCTGAGTCCTCCGAGACCTCCGACATCCCCGAGCCAGCCGAGGTCACCGAAGCCACCGCCTCGCCTGAGGACCTGACGATGCTCGCCGAAGCCATGGATGAGGCGGTGGCGGATCCCATGGCGGAGATGCGCGAGGACGATGCTGTATCGACAGAGGCCGCCGCCGAAGCCGCGCTGCCGTCCTTGTCGGATGACGCATTGCTGGCGGAGCCAGCGCCCGGCGTCGAGGATCAGGACGCGCCGGCGCCGGAGCCCGAGCTACCCGCCGAGCCACTGCCCGTTCAGCTGCTGCACTGGAATGAGAAGCTGCCGGCGGCCGACGGCTGCTGGATATTCTGGCGGGAGGCGGG
>JACCDN010299309.1_pt1 | contig 13564 bp, 16 predicted proteins | sample 7441691 | NCBI WGS metagenome assembly JACCDN01 (sample SAMN15323439, study PRJNA562643) | freshwater metagenome | isolation source: river surface water | place: USA:Blue River Watershed | collected 2017-08-16 | reverse complement strand
CACTCGTACTTTAGGCACAGCACCCGCATAATCAATCGCAGCGACTTGCCCTACACGTACCAGATTCGCTAGACGCCTATGCAATTCAGCAATCTCAAAATCAACTGGCATGTTCATCCCTCACGATCAGCCGTTCTGGCACCACAGTGGTGACATCCCATACACACTCTCCCAACGCGAGCGTTTGCGTCCATTCCATCAACCAAATCGTGTGTCCTGCTAACAGTGGGGTAAAGTGATCTAGGGCAGCGTGTTTTAATTTAACGGGACCTACATCAGCTAGCCCCCAGTATTGCTGCTGTAATTTAAGCAACACCGCTTGCAAGAGTTGTAATAGGATTATTTTGGCTTGCTGCTCTGAACCGACTAAACGCAGCTCCCAGTGGCTATCTAATAATAACTCACCGGTACCTCTATCTTCTGCCGGGGTGATTTCAACACAATCTAGCAATAGTGCCGGAACAGTAATGTGATCTAAACGTTGTGGCAATACGGTAACAGTTTGTATGCCTGGTATTCTTGCTAATTCACTGGCTATTGCTTGCTGTAAGCCTACTAAATCCGTCATTTCTTTAGATAACTCAATTCACGTACCAATAGCGTCTCAAAGTATTGCATCGCTGCATCATCGGCTAGATGTTCCATCACTTTAGCCATGCGCCCCGTAGTAACCAGTTGTATCTCTTGTATGGGTAAACTAGCTGTTCCACGTCGCTTAAACACGCCTCTATGGCCACTAGGCATAGTCGCTAAAAAAGCATGCCCCCAAAATCGATGAGCGACTTTTACGCCTTTTAGCGTTTGCCGTGGGTTGCCTAACGCGCTGCCTTTGATAACCCCTGCATTGTTAGCAAGAGCAACTCCAGATTGCAGCTGTTGCCTATTGGCGTGTAACAACACCAAGCCAGGTTTGAGTGCATTGACCGGCACAGCCAGTGACTTTGCCGTGTCGCGTGCCACTTGTGTGCGTAACCAACGTGCCGTCTTATTCAATGCTCGTACGACTGCAATCCGTAGCGCTGGCTCACTCACATGATCTAGCCACTGTTGCAACAAGGGCGTTGCACTAATTTGCAGGTTCAACATAGTGTCCCTCACGCAGACAAGCCACAAACCACAGTAACTGATGTAAATCCAAACGTGGTTCTGCAGCAATACGATAAACACAAGTATCGATTGTGATACAATCGCCACGCTGAGGTACAAACTGCTCTGACACGCGTAATGCTAGCTCTGGCTGCTCGGCATGAATATTACTTTGCCCTAAGTCAAATAATTGCTCAGGCCGTCGTGCCATGACTAACACATCAGTGCTATCACCATTGCAACTAACATAGCTTGCAGCTTGTCCTAGCCGTTGAAACTGGCTATCCAGCGCTTTTGCAAAACTAGGATGTAAACTCACGACCTAGCGCACCGTGATACACATGGATGCATTAGGGCGATAGGGCACAAGCAGTGGTGCTGATTGCAAGAGTAGCCAACGTACGGCTGGGTCTTCTTCTAGCCAGGATTTGACGAAGTAGCGATTTGCCTGATACTGCGCCTTTTCATCATGGATAGCACCATAACAGCGTGTACCTTCTAGCTGTGCGGAACTTGCAAGCAATACTGTGTGATTTGGCAATAACTGTTGTACGGCTCCTGCGTCATTGACATAAACATCATTGTAAACCCAGCAATCAAAGTCGCCGATAGAGCCGACATAGCGCGCTTTTTCGTGTCCTTGTCCGAAACTAATCGGGTCTATGTTAATGCCTATGCCTGTGCCACGGCGAATATCGAGTTGTTTTTCTACTTTGCTATTGCTTCTAAACAAACGCCAAGCAAGTGGGTCCATGACTACAACTCTGGCTGCAGCACCCGATTGATTTTGTATGATACCCGCCCATTCTTCTAAATTATCGAGTACGTTAGCAGTGGTCTCACCCCAACGCTCTGCAGCAGTGAGTGTTCTCGTGAGTGCTGTGTCACGTTGGAAATCAATCACTACTGTAGGGTAATTATCACCACTTACCGTGATACGACCCGTACGTAAGGCTTCAGACGCCATGACTTCTTCACGACGTGTAAGATTTTCTAACTGACTGGTGAGTGCACGGTTGAGTGCGACTTCACGGCGTTGCATGGGAGAGAGGCTACCGCCAATCGTTTCTCCCAGTTGACGCTTTAGCGGCGCACTAGAGTCAAAACGGCGCTTGTCCTTGACGTAAGCCGGCTTAAAATTCTTGCTCTCAAAGCCTTCTGCAGCGACAACTTTACCGGCTACAAGCGGCGAAACAAAGGGTGCTAGGCGCGGTCTTGCTTGGTCGATATCAAAGTGAATTTCTTCACTGTCCTCCGTCTGTATAGCCGGGAAAAACATATCAAGCAGAAATGATGCGGGTCTTTGTAAATGCGCGACAACACGATTAAGCACAGCAGTTGAAAATATATCCATAACGACTCCTAGTTAAGGTTGATTAATTGCAAATAAAAATACTGCGTTGCCGCAATGAGGCAGTCACAGAAAAAAGCGTATGACCGTCTGCCCATGATACGGCGGACATATTGAATACTCCGCTGAGATAAACCCATGCCCGTACATCGCCATCAGAGACGTCTATGGTTTCAGCGAGGATTGCACTGGGGTTTTGCGAGCCGTCATTCGCGATAAAATACGCTTTGCGATAACGTCCGTCAGTGTCGCCTTGACCTAATACCATACCCATGGGAATAACACGTGTGACCATGTCACCGTGCGGATTACGTGGTCTTAATCCTTCACCTGTTACAGTGACTAAGCGCAATACACAGGGGAAATCCCCTGCGATAATCTCTGGTATAGCCGCTTGAGTGATTGTGTTGAAACCCTGTGCGATATTTATTTCTGCCACGCTTAACTCTGATTGCTGCGAAAGAATATAGAACGCATGCGGCAAGCTGATGTCACTGACGCTAGGGTATGCCCATTACCCAGTGTCAATGCATTGCTATTAAATTCCCCGGTAAGATACACGCTTGCTTGCACATCGCCATGCGATAAATCGATAGCTTCTGCTAAGATAGCATCTGGTTGTTCAGAACCATCACGTGAAGCCGTTTCGCTGATACGGTAACGACCGTCTGCGGTTATCTTGCCAAGTACTGTACCTGCGATAAGTGTTGCTTGTCCCATGACAGTGACGATACGACTAAGGCGTGGAAATTCACCCGAGAGTAAATTATCTGGGGTGATACTGCCATCTGCATTAAATCCGGATGCAATACCGACTCTGCTCATGCGATTTCTCCTTTGCTTAGCGTTGCAATTCTTTTAGCGATGTGTTCGATGTCTGAAGCACTTTCTTCACTAGGTAAGATTTTTGGGTTATTCATCGTCGCCATAAATTCATTAAATCCAGTGCTAGCAGGTGTAGTCACAACTGGCATAGCTTGCAATGCAGCAATAACGTTCTCTACTGGCAATTCAGTTGCAAAAGCTAAATGTTGTGCTAGAGACTCACGCCCTTCAGCTACACTTGCTGTCATGATGGCAGCGATGCGTTTACGTTCTTCTAAGCGACCTTTAGCTATCTCTTCTATACTAATCTCAGAAAGCAGGGCAGGGTGCTCTGCTTGTAATGTAGCGTAATCCATTTTGTTCTCCTTCATGTGCAATAAATCATTTAAAGTTCCTAGCTCATCAACAAGTTGTTGCTTAAGAGCCTGTTGGCCAATGTACACATCGCCTTGGCCGAAATACTCAGTCACGATTGCAGCTTCAACGTTGCGATATTTGGCAACTGCTGTGATGAACACTTCAGCGATGGCATCGATACGTGCCTGTAATTTAGATTTGCCCGCGTCAGTACTTGGGTCTAGGCGCTTAAGCGGACTCTGTGAAGAGACGATTTCTATACGTTTATCATCTGGTTGTCGGTACGTGGCAACTACGCCGATAGAGCCTATAGCAGAGGTAGGCGATACTGTAATTTTGTCGCAAGCAGAGGCCAACCAGTATGCGCCTGAAGCGCAGTCTCCTGAGGCATAAGCGATGATAGGCTTTGTTCCCCTCGCTTGATAAATCGTATCTGCTAATGCTGCACAACCATTGACTTCACCACCAGGAGAGTCAATATCAAAGACAATTGCCTTTACCGCTGGATTTTGACAAGCATCGTTAAACGCAGTAGTGATTTCATTATAGGTTGATGTTCCCTGCAGCAAGGTAAAAAGATTAGGGTAACGAAACAACGGTCCTATCACAGGGATAATCGCAACTTTACCGTGATGCACAGATTGCGGTCTAGGTGCGGGTGTGACTGAGGCATCGATGTGAGCGAATATCTCTAGTAGGCCAGGCAATGCGCTCGCTGCCATCAGCCAAATATCGTCAGTCATTTTGTTCATTTATTTTCGCTTCACCCAGTGAAAGAGCCTGCATTTTGCTTTGCTCACGTGCCCGCTGTTCTAATACCTCTTCCCAATCCAGACCCTGCATGGCGCATTCCTCTTCTAAGGTTGACAAACCGATTTGCATGCGAATTTGCGACGCCTGTGCTTCTTTAACAGGATCAATCCAACCACGACCAGGGCCTATCCATTTGCTGCGGCACCAAAATGCTTTTTGCTGATAAAAGTTAGGAGCTTCAATCAAATGGCGATTAACCGCTTCTTCTAGCCACAGCTCATATACGGGTTTTGCCCAACAACTCGCAAGCCAAAACCTACGTCCCGTAAAATAACGCCAGGCTTCCATCAATGCAGCGCGTGCGGAGGAATAATTTGTTTTGGAAAAGTCCTTAATGAGCAATTCCAGCGGTAGATTTAGTCCAGTGCCAATATGCCGCAGAATGTTTTCTACAAAATTGGCATAAGCTGTGTTAGGCCTGCTCGGCGTAAAAGGCGCTACTCTGTCACCAGGAAACACGGGGATAACACTGCCACCTTGCAGTCTAACCGGCCAGGCATTACGAGCATGCATGTAATCTTCTTGTGAGCCGCCAAAGAGTTCACTAATTGATTCACCGTCTAGCGACGTTTCTACAAACGCTGCAATCATGGCATTGACGACAGCGGCTTGTAGCTCAGAATTTTCATAATGGTCAAGCATTTTAAATAGCGGTAGTACGCTGCTTAGCAATGGCTTACCGCGCCTTTGGCCATTGCGTACTTCTTCATGTATGTGTAATACACGTGGACGTCCGAAAGGTGTGCATGCAGAAATGCGTTCCCAACTTGCTGAACCCAAAGCAAAAGACGCATGAGGATGTTCGCGACAAAGCCAATACGCCACAGTAGCACCATAGCTATCGATTTCTATGCCGCTTTGTAATTGCTTGTCATTTAGCTTATCAGGCGGCGTACAGAGGCGATCGCATTCTACCAGCTGCAAGCATGTAGCAAAGGATCTCTCTTTAAGCCACAAGGGAAGTGCTAACACTTCGCCGTCAACAAGACTACTACGAAAGACTTGTGTCGTTAATCCCGCAAAGTTTAAACGCTTTGCGGCATCGCAATCGGTGCTCTCTGCCCAACTACGCCACAGTGTTTCTACTTGACGCGACCATTCATCTGCCCATGCTTTATCTTTGCCGAGGGCTTTGTAATCCGGTAACGCTGCTAAACGCAGTCCGCTACCCACTACATTGTCGATAAGCGTTTGTATCGCGCCTGCAGCAATCCCGTGATTGCGTACCAAGTCACGTGAGCGCGCGACCAAGGTGGGAAGTTCATCACGTAGCTCGTCTTCAGCGGGTGCGAGTGTGGGTTGCCAGCTCGATAGTTCTCGTGCTTGTCGTGAAGCACCACGGTGTGCGGTTTCTTGCATAAACGGCTTGCCAGAGGCATCAAGCAATTTCACAACACCACCTAAAAGCGTATGTACACGGGTCCCCTACGAGGACGTCTCTCTAATACGGCAATTTGGCATTTAAGGCGCGTAATGTAATCTCTCAACTCGTTTGCATTGACTCTGGCATACGTAGTGGCACCGTAGTCACCGACGGAAATAGTGACTTCGCGATCGCCTGTCATCAATCTATGTAGCGCTATTTCTGCTTCATTGAGCCGTTGATAAAGTAGTTCTAAAGATATCACCACTAATCATTACCTCCTGAGGAATACTCATCCAGCCATGAGAAATCAAATGGCATCGGTGGGCGTGGTTTAAATAATTCGCGTATGCGGCGTTTTCTTTCTTCGTCATTTTGCCCAGTATTTGCAATCGGCGTTTTCGGTTTATCGCCAATGGCTTTTTCTAAACGAAACCAATCTTTATCGGTAAAACGGTCTATACCGTAAATGCTGGCTGCCGCTCTTGCGTATACGCGGCAATCTAAGGCTTCGTTATTGCGAGTAGGGTCTTTCTCCCAAGTCGCCTTAGGGAAACCTTTGTGTAGCCTTACCACACGTTTTTCTGCAGTGAGCTGCTTGAAATACTCCTCACCATATTGAGGAAAGTGACATGTGCCAGGACGATAAGCTTCATCTTGTGCAAGTGCTTCATCTGTGGGCCTAGGCAATTTAAGCCAACGGTATAGTTCTTCTTTGCCGACTGAACTGCTGACATTCCAACGCTTGAGGCCATGACGTTTACCGCCAATATCTGCACGCGACACTTTAGTGATAAAAGAAGTTTCCGATGCACAGCCTTTAATAGCTGCTACAGTTCGCACTTGCGGTGCGCGTGCACCTCCTGCACCCCATACCGCTTGCGGATAGCCCTTGACCCAGTCGTATACTGTCTGCGTTGCATAGCCTGAATCAATGCAAAGTACGCGTATTGGCAACGTACAGCCGTAAGCATGCGGCCAATCTTGGTAAAGTAGCTTTTCTAACTTTTGCCACACTTCTTTTTGTGCTGTGTCACCTGCGAGTATTTGATAGTCCACCGACCATGATATTTTATCGCGACCCCAAGCAACAATTTCACACTCAATGCGATCACGCTGCACGTCTACACCTGCTGTGAGAAACAATCCACCTTCTGGGACGATACCTATCGGGTAATTTTCACGACGCTCATACAAACGTAGCCACTCAGGCGCTTCGTAAGCATCTTCATAGGGTTCACCGAGCACAGTGTTAATAAATGTCTTCATTAACTCGGGCGATTCGCGTGTTGCTTCAAACATTCTGGCGGTATCTGCCCAAGAAAACCAGCCCAATGGGCTGTAAAGCGACGAGAGATGATAGCCTCGTGTATGGCCGTCACCTTCTGCGGTTGCACGCCAATTTCCTTCGGCAAGCATTGTCACCTTGTGTCGTTCTTCAATGTTTTGCTCACAAGCTTCACAACAATAGCAAGCTGTCTCTGGTTTTCCTTCTTTCCAGCGTAAACGTTCAAAACGCAATACTTGCTCATGCTGGCAGTAAGGGCAGGGCACGTAATAGTATCGTTGATCAGAACACTTGAACTCACGCTGTATGCGTGAAGTGCTAGCTAGTGTTGGTGTGCTCACTAATAAAATTTTACGCTTACGCGCAAATGTTGCTGCCCGGCGCTCTGCGAGTAGGATAGGGTCGCCTTCACCGTCTACATCGAGTGGATACGCATCAACCTCGTCCATAAACACATAACGTGCAGGCATGGAGCGTAGGCTCGCTGCGCTATTAGCACCTGTCAGTACCAGCTCTCCACCGGGAAATTCTTTGCTGAGCATCGTATTTCCTGAATCACGGCTGCGTGCTGAGGGCACCAATTCGCGTAGCACAGGAATGGCTTCTAATTGCGGCTCGATGCGTTGACGTGAATACCGTTTTGCCATTTCTACCGTTGGTGCAACCAATAAGAAAGGTCCTGGCGCTTTGTGAATTACATAGCCTAGCCAGCAAAGGCCAATTTCACTACCTCCCACCTGCGCGCCTTTCATCACTACAACACGCTGTATAGATGAAGTGCTGGAGAGGCAGTCCATGATTTCTTTCAAGTAAGGGGTACGTGCTGTACGCCAAGGGCCTGCTTCTGCTGACGATGCTCGCGGTAGTAGCCTATATCTGTCTGCCCATTCAGAAACAAGCAAGCGTTGCGCGGGTTTAATGGCGGCAACAAATTTTCTCTGCAGCGTTTCATGACTTAATGCGCTAACAGAAGCAGCTGATAGCAGTTGAGCATCCACAGCAAGCTCTAATGCAGAGTAAGCCTCGTGTTCAGTTAAAGCGAGTGTAGCTGCTATTTCTGCAGCAACGCGTGCTGGCCAGTCTTGCCAGTGATTTTGCAAGGCCTTGGCAAAACTGTAGATCTCACGCGAAGCATCACTCATCGCAACAACTTTTTCAGAGAGTTGCTGCAACTCAAGGTTCTTAAGTTTTATCTTTGAGATCTTGCAGGCATCGCGGGTCTTTTCATATTTCTCTCGTTCGGCTGTAAGTAGTGCATCATCCTCTACAGAAGTTGGACTGTCGATCTTGGGGAGCGTATTTTGCGTCCATTCACGATCTGCCTTGACTGGATCAATACTGTAATCGTCTTCTAGCGTGATTCGCCTAGTCTTGATGGCCTTATGTACGGCAGCATCGGAGACCCCACGATGACGCGCGTAGGCGCGAATAGAAATACCCATCACCATGTCCTAAAATGATCTGACCATGAACCAGAGTTCGCTATTCGATTGAGCAAGCCAAGCGGGTAAAGTGTTTCCCGTCGTAAATCTAAAGTGCCTATTACCACATCATGATTACAGCAAATTTTTGTTACATGATTTTCGAATTTATTTCGCACTGACGAAGGCAGATCAACACTGCACGTTTCACAGTAATCGTCTATCGTTATATATACATGTTTGAAGCATGACAATTTCCTTTCGGTTTGTCTGATACATTTCATGAGTTTTTGTAGACTATCGCCCTGTGCCAACTGTATTTGTTCGATATCAAACAAATATTGCTCTTGATCGACGATATATTGATGTAAGTTTGATTCTGCATTCATGTTTTTCTCCTATTGAAAATTTACACCCAACTCATCAAACAGTATGCCATCATTTAAGCGCACCGCTTTTTGTCCTGTATACTGCTGCCAACGCCGCACGATGACGTCGACGTAACGAGGCTCGAGCTCAAGTAATCTTGCCGCTCTGCCAGTCCGTTCACAGGCCATGAGCGTGCTGCCAGAGCCTGCGAAGGTATCTAATACAATGTCGCCACGGCGACTGGAGTTAGTAATCGCTTTTTCTACTAAGGCAATAGGTTTCATCGTCGGGTGCAAATCGTTACGTCTAGGCCTGTCAATAAACCACGTATCACTTTGATCACGGGAGCCACACCAGTGGCGTGTTACATCAGCACGCCAACCGTATAACAGTGGTTCATACTGACGGTGATAATCAGCGCGGCCAACTACGAAAGAGTTTTTTACCCAGATAATGAAGGTCGACCATTTGCCGCCTGCATCTGTAAATGCGCGCTTTAAAACATCTAGTTCACTGCCCGCCATAGCGATATAGCAAGCGCCTTCTGTGACTGCGAGTAAGTTTTCTAAAGCCTTGCGTAAGAAACCGTAAAAATCGTGATGCAAATTATCGTTTGCGATGTGATTGTCGTAGCCGCGCTGCTCATTACGTGGTGTACTACCGTAATCGACGTTATATGGCGGATCGGTAAAGGCCATCTGCGCGATTTCGCCTTGCATTAGCGCGCCAACGTCTGCTCTTATAGTCGCATCTCCACACAAGGCCCTATGTTTCCCCAATTGCCAGCAATCACCCACACGGGTAATCACAGTTTTTTCTGGTGTAGGTACAATCTCATCTTGCTTACTGCTGTCCTCATCTGTTGAAGCCAGTATTTTGTCGAGTTCAGCATCTGCAAAGCCAATCAAGCTTAAGTCAAAATCGGTAGCTAACAGTTGCTGTATCTCAGCGCGTAGTAATTCGTCGTCCCAGTCTGCCCAGTGTGCGGACTGGTTGACTAAAATCCTGAAAGCTTTGACCTGTGTTGGTGTTAAATCGTCCGCTAGTAAAACAGGAACTTCTGTGAGACCAAGTTGCTTTGCAGCCTTTAATCTCAAGTGTCCATCAACCACTTCTCCATCACTGCGTACGATGATAGGGACTTTAAATCCCATCTCACGAATAGCGTTACACATCTGGCTAACGGCTTCGTCATTACGCCTAGGATTGTTGGCGTAGGGCTTGAGTTTTTCGAGAGACCAGTGTTGCAGTGTTAACACGTGCGTACTGCTTCCCACATTACTCCCTGTGTTCGCCAACTTCTTGCGCATCAAGCTCGGCGAGGTACTTGTCGACATGGTATTGCAAGACCTCACGCACGCGCGTGGAGTCGATTTTCCACCTAACAGAAAGCTCTGAGGTAGCAGCGATGGGAAAAGACTCCCAATGCTTTCGCATCTGTACCTTCAAGTTGCGCATGTCCTCTGCCAGCTGGTCGCGGTTGATGATCGATGCTTCTAACTTGGCGATTTTCTTTTGGTTAATCTGCAATTGCACCGCTTCATGAGCGAGCGCAACCTTGTAGCGGTGATGTGCTTTGCTATTCATGTGTTCTCTTAGGAATAATTCAGAGTGTGTGTTGCCTAAAATGCGATCCATCTAACCTTAGTTGCGAAATCTATCACTAACCAAATCCGGCGGCCTTGCGCACCGATCAAAAAATGACGCCAGGAAGGACCCGTGGCTACGCACCGCGTGTCATGCAGGAGAAACACATCAACTAAAACCACTTTTCTTCAATGCGTTGCTCTGCTGAGTGTAGCGAGAATCATAGCAAAAACATTTGAATTTGTCCCACATCAATTTTCTCTTATTACCCGCATCTGCCCGCAATCACCCGCAAATACCCGCAACGACCCGCAGATACCCGCAGATACCCGCAGATACCCGCAGATACCCGCAACGACCCGCAAATACCCGCAACGACTCGCAAAATTATAGTGGGCATCACATCAATACCAATAATGCGTCTTCTGTGTGTGAAACATATTGCATTGCCGTCAGTTTATCAGCAATCACTTGTAGGCCTCTACGCCAATAACGCTCTGCAGTTGTTTTCGGTAGACCGCGTCTACACGCAATCGTACGCCAAGGCAGAGCTTCTGCACGCAGCCAAATCAAGTGTCGTACGTCTGGTTCTACCCATGTAATCCACGTAAGTGTTTCTTCCATGCGTGTGATTTGCTGTGGCGTTGCGGCTATACGCATTGCGGCAGGGGTCTGTCGTTCAAGCTCACGCGGCAGATACAGCGTGATAGGCCAGCGTTTTGCGTAGCCTAATGATTTTGGATTTGGCAATACACTCAACACATCAAATGCTTCGTCAAATCTTGCTGCGATATCTTCAACCGTCCAAGTTTTCATAGTTCCCCCTCAATCTATTTGCAATTGCCCAGTAAGCGATGCCAATGGCGTCTGCTTCGTTGTTGTCTGTAACCTTGTGTCCGCGTGCGTTGACTGCAGCAATGACCTCCTGCTTACTCGCATTGCCTTTGCCAGCAATGTGTTTCTTGATGCGGCCAACTGGGATGCCTTCGTAAGCAATCTGATTGGTTTCACACCATGCCGTTAAAACCGCGAGAAAGCCACCGTAGGCGTGCGCGGCGTCAACACCTAAGTGACATCTTACCTCTTCGTAGAAAACGCCTCTAATCGGCTGTATTTGGCTCTGGTGATCGTTCAAGAACTTGAGGAACTTCACATAACGAATTCCACCACCATCGAACCGTCTAGGTTGAAAATTCGCAATACCGCTTCGCGTTACTTGCTGCGACTGCACCAACGCCCAACCAGTGGTGGTGCCGAGGTCTAAGCACAATGCATGAGTCTGCTTCATGCCGCACCTCGTGGCTTATTCGTGACGGTGATACCGGTGTGTGGACCATTACGTTTGTATATTGTGTATATACAATATGTATAGATTATTATTATCTTTTTATTGTTATTTACTGGAACTATGGAACTATAGTATTTTAATACCTTATTTATCAATGAATTACGAAGTGCCAGTTCAAATTTAAAACTGGAACTCGGTGTCACCACAGAGACACTGCTTGTCAATTTGCGAATGTTATCGCAGGTGGGTTGCGTGATTTTAACAGCTATCATGTGTTATTACTCCAGCTGCGCGTTGTTACAGATTGTTCATGTCCAGCCAGGTGCGTGCGTATTTGCTCATGCGTGAAATTTTTTCTTGGGTTCAATACCCAAGGACGCATACGTTTACCTAACACTTTGACGGCTTTACTTTGTCGACAATTGTGTTGTAGCAGCTTAATGAGTTGTCGTTCATCGATGTTCGCCTCAGCTGGACCATCTTCTGCTAAATGTCGCATGCCATATTTGATTTGTGCAAAGGTCATGACAGGCGATCTGGCTGTTTCCATGAAATCCCAAAACAAGATCTCGGTCGGTGTGCGATTGTTACAAATCATGTCTGCTTTCGCTTCATTATCAAATGCACGTTGCCAATTAAACTGGCTTAGGTCTCTCCGCATGAGGTGGTGAAATAACTGGTCAACCGCCACAGTATCTAACCAGTCATAGAGCTGTGTATAATAAGCGTTACTTTTAGGTTCAGATGGCCCAAAGAAGACGTTAATGCGTCTATCCTCGTTAGTGAGTACTAAGGCATCTGGATGATTAGACATTAAGAAAAAATTTGTGTAGACCCGCTGGGTACGTTTAGTGCCGTATTTGCAATTAATCTCTAATTCATCCTCAGTCAATAAATCGCGGATGCTATCAGATATCTCATAACGCTTACCGCCTTCCCTGACTTCCTCTATCGCACAAAATAAGCTGTTATTGAGGTAGTCGTGAAATCCGTTGTAGTCACTACACAGCACGCTCATCTTGGTCTTAGTGCAGTTCCATGAGCCTAGCAGTTTTATCATCAGTTTTACTAGCCAGCCACGTCCCGTGCCATGTGCAAGTGATATATGCATCGGGGTGACTTTGCAGCGACGTTCTGGGTATTGCAGGTTGAACGCCATCCAATCGATAAACCATTTACATTCCTCTGCTACGTGGAACAGATATTCCATGTGTTCAAAGAACGTAAGCAATAGATGTTCATCTGTGGTATGTGTAAATGGGGGCAGGTAAAACTGGTTAAGCCACGAAGAACCATCGTTGTCATGAACTAGACGTTCTTCTTTAGGTCTATAGCACGTACCTTGCACGTTTTTACGACCTTGATGTGTCAACCAAGCACGCCATATAGGCTCTATGCGTGTTTTGTTGGGGTTCCAGGGCGTAGGTGCTAGGACCTCATGCAAACAATTTGCCGTGATATTTTTGAATTCTTGTAATTTAGCAATACAGCGATCTGGTCGTTTACGTAAATCACCTACACTATCTTTCTCGTCAATATACACATAGCGTTCCAAAAATCCTTGTAGAGTTGACGCTAAGCTGAGCTTATTTTCAGATGTAGCAGTTGGCTGCCAGTGTGTTTGCGTGCCTTTGATGAAAGCTTTGATATCGACATAGTTTGCCATCGCATCTGCCGCATCCCATTTTGCTGGTTTATCGGATGGTATCTTGAGCATAGCAATGGAAGCTGCACCTGCATTGAAAACAGCTTGTGCTGCACGCGTTGCGTACTTAAGTCCAGCTGTATCGTTATCCGGCCAGATAACAACATGTTT
>JACCDN010265478.1_pt1 | contig 13568 bp, 14 predicted proteins | sample 7441691 | NCBI WGS metagenome assembly JACCDN01 (sample SAMN15323439, study PRJNA562643) | freshwater metagenome | isolation source: river surface water | place: USA:Blue River Watershed | collected 2017-08-16 | reverse complement strand
GCCTGGGGCATGATTCCGCGGTTTGTGTCATCCGCTGCGGCGCCCAACTGGGGTGCAGGGAACCAGGCGTCCAATACCTGGTCGTCGGTGGTCACAGTTACGAGGCCAAAGCCCCAGGCGCGCGTAGAATCTGTCATGCTTCCACCGTAGCGCGGGTAGGCTGACCCTGTGAAACTGTTGACCGATTCCGCTGACGTGGTGGCTTTGACCCGCGAAATTTGCGACATCGAATCGGTCTCGGGCAACGAGCGGGCGCTCGCCGATGCCGTCGAATCATGGATCCTGGCAACCCCGCATCTGGATTTCTTCCGCGACGGCGATGCCTTCGTCGCCCGCACCAATCTGGGCCGTGCGCACCGAGTGCTCGTCGCCGGGCACCTGGACACCGTCCCGGTGAACAACAACCTTCCGACTCACCTGTCAGACGATGGCAGCGAACTGTGGGGTCGTGGCACTGTCGATATGAAGGGTGGCGTCGCCGTGATGGTGCGCCTCATGCGTGACCTCGTCGAACCGGTCCACGACATCACCTGGGTGTTCTATGACCACGAGGAAGTCGCTGCCGATCTGAACGGATTGGCGAGACTAGCGCGTATCCGACCCGAGCTGCTTTCCGCCGATTTCGCCATTCTGGGCGAACCGACGAATGCCATCATCGAGGGAGGATGCAACGGCACGATGCGTGTCCGCATCACGACTCACGGTGTTCGCGCGCATTCCGCGCGGGCGTGGATGGGGGTCAACGCGATCCACGGTGCGGCGGACGTTCTCAACCGCCTGAACGCGTATGAACCGGAAACCGTCACCGTCGACGGGCTGGACTATCGTGAGGGCATCAATGCAGTCTCAATTCACGGGGGAATAGCGGGAAACGTCATTCCGGACGAGTGCGTGATCGAAATCAACTTCCGGTTTGCGCCATCGCGAAGTGAAGCCGACGCGTTGGCATACCTGTCGCGGATGTTCGACGGCTATGAACTTGTGGTGACCGATTCTTCTGCCGGCGCACGGCCCGGAGCCGATTCGCCGCTCGCACAGAGCTTCATTGCGTCGGTGGGAGGCGAAATCGCGCCCAAGTATGGGTGGACCGACGTCGCCCGTTTCACCGCGTTGGGCATTCCAGCCGTGAACTATGGGCCCGGCAATCCCTCGCTGGCTCACGCCGACAACGAACATGTGCCGCTGGCTGACCTGCACGCGTGCGAGCGCGGGTTGCGTTCCTGGCTGACCGGCGTCTAGCGGTCACCGATTGGACGAACCGAATCCGCGCAACCGTCGCATGTGAGTCGTCGTCTCGTCGCTTGCGCCGCACCCTGATTAGTCCCTCACGGGTTTCTCTGGGATAATTGAGGAACAGTATCTAAAGGAGTTCCCCAATGGCCGCCATGAAGCCCCGCACCGGTGACGGACCGATGGAAGCGATCCGCGAGAAGAAGGACCTCATCATCGTGAAGGTTCCCCTCGAGGGTGGCGGACGCCTTGTTGTGTCCATCAAGGACGAAGAGGCAGTAGCCCTCCGTGACGCCCTGATTGGCGCAATCGTCTAGTTTTTGACGAGCGTTACGACGCCGTCGCCCACGGGCAGAACCGAGGCGTGAACGGTGTCGTCGACCACGTAGTCGCCGATTAACGTGCGCAGTGCACTGGTTGCTTCGTCGCGCTTTGCCGGGTTCGCCACCGAGCCGCCGTGCGATGCGTGTGCCACAATCACGACGCCGCCCTGACGGACAAGTCGCAATGCGTGCTTCGCGTACTCGATGACGTGTGCGGCATCCGCATCAATAACGACGAGGTCGTACGATCCGTCGTTCATGCGGGGGAGGACCTCGTGGGCGTCACCGCTGATGGTGCGCACCCGTGACATGGTGATCCCTGCTTCGGCCATGAGGTCGCGGGCTGTCTGCTGGTGGTCGACATCACGGTCGATGCTGGTGATGCTGCACTCGTCGGAACCCGTCAGCAGCCACATTCCGCTGACACCCAACCCGGTCCCGATTTCGACGATGGCCTGTGCGCGGGTCATGGCCACGACACTGGCCAGGTAGCTTCCGGTGGCCGCCGAAATCGAGTCGACCCCGTGCTCCAGCGCGGCGGTGCGTGCGGCGCGGATGTGCTCGGGTTCTGCTGCGGCATCTTCTGCCCAGCGAGAAATGAGTTCGGCGTCAATCATGGTGCCTCCTTTGTGTACAGACTATGCCGTGCCCGGCGTTTGCTTCTGTATTCTGGGGGAGTGTCCTTTGGTCTAACTTTCGAAAAGCTGCTGCTTATCGGTATGGTCGCGCTCTTGATCATCGGGCCCGACCGTTTGCCGGCCTTTGCTGCCCAGCTGGCGCGTGTGGTGAAGTCGATTCGTCAGATGGCTCGTGGCGCCGAACAGCGTTTGAAAGACGAAATGGGTGACGACTTTAATGTCGACGAGTTTAAGAAGCTCGACCCCAGGCAGTACGACCCTCGCCGTATCATCCGGGATGCGTTGACTGACGAGGCACCGGCAGCAGAACCCGCTGTGGCACCCACCTTGCGCGAATCCGCGTACGCACAGCGCCAGCGAAAGCTTGCGGAAAATGCGCCCACCCCGTTTGACGGTGAATCGACCTAAAAACGGGGTACCGATTGGGTTGCCCGCGGGTAGGCTTGAGCCATGAGCTCGACGCGTGTCTATGTTGCCCGTCTCGCCGGATGTTCGGTCTTTGACCCCTTCGGTGACCGGGTCGGTCGTGTGCGCGACGTCATCGTCGTGTATCGCACATCCAGTGCACCCGTCGTTGTGGGTTTGTTGATCGAGGTTCCCGGTCGTCGCCGCGTGTTCTTGGGTATCAACCGAGTCACGAGCATCCGACCCGGTCAGATTTTGACGACCGGTTTGATCAACATGCGCCGTTTCGAGCAGAAGGGCGGCGAAGTTCGCATATTTGGCGAGCTGATCGGCCGCACCATGAATTTCCGAAACGGCTCGGGTCTGTCGACCATTGAAGACGTCGCCATTGAAAGCAACGCCCTGGGCGAGTGGGCCGTTTCTCAGCTGTACATGCGCAAGCAACGCGACAAAAACGCTTCGCTGTTCGCCAAGGGTCCGGCCGTGTTTGCCCGTTGGGACGAAGTTACACCGTCGGAAGATACCGGCGAATCGCAGAGCGCCGAGCACCTCGTCGCGTCGTATGCCGAACTGTTGCCCGCCGACCTTGCCGCATCGATCCTGGATCTGCCGGAAGAACGACGCATCGAGGTCGCCGAGGAACTGTCCGATGAGCGACTGGCCGACGCGCTGGAAGAAATGCCGGAATCCGAGCAGGTCGAAATCATCCAGGGACTCGACGACGACCGCGCCGCCGACATTTTGGACCAGATGGAACCGGACGACGCTGCCGACTTGATCGCACAACTTCCGAAATCGCGTGGTGATTCGCTGCTCGACCTGATGGACCCTGAAGAAGCCGAAGACGTTCGATTCCTACTGTCATATGACCCCGACTCTGCCGGTGGTCTGATGTCGACCGAGCCCATCATCGTATCGGCGGAAACTACGGTGGCCGAAGGGCTTGCCCTGATTCGTCGTAGCGAGCTGACCCCCGCAATGGCCGCATCGGTGTGTGTCACCCTGCCCCCATATGAGTCGCCGACCGGTCGTTTCCTCGGCATGGTGCATTTCCAGCGCATGCTGCGATACCCGCCGCAAACCCAATTGGGCACCCTCTTGGACACGCGTTCCGAACCACTGCTGGACACCACATCGGCGGGAGAGCTTGCGCGTACCTTCGCGAGCTACAACCTTGTCTCGTTGCCCGTCGTTGATGATCAGCATCGATTGCTCGGTGTGGTCACCGTCGATGACGTGCTCGACCACATGCTGCCCGACGACTGGCGCAACCCGTACTACGACAACGATCCCGTGAAGGAGGCGTGACATGGCTGAAAAAGACACCTCGCAGCGTCGCCCCAGCGCACGCCGTCGTTCCGTCACCGTTGATTCGCAACTGAACGCGCCCAAGGGTTTGCGCCAACTGCGCGGCAACCGTCGTTCGCAGGACCGCTTCGGACGCGCCACCGAGCTCGTCGCCCGCGGCATGGGAACCCCGTGGTTCCTCATCGGACTGTCCGTTGTAGTTGTCGGCTGGATGACGTACAACTCGCTGGCTCCCGCACAGTTCCGCTTTGACTCGTCCGACCTCGGTTTCACCGCCTTGACACTGATCCTGTCGCTGCAGGCCTCGTACGCTGCACCCCTGATTCTGTTGTCCCAGAACCGTCAGGACGACCGCGACCGCGTGCAGATGGAGCATGACCGCCAACGCGCTGAACGCAACCTTGCGGACACCGAATACCTCGCCCGCGAGGTCGTGTCGTTGCGCCTTGCCATCAAGGACGTCGCCACCAAGGACTTCATCCGGTCCGAATTGCGGTCACTGCTGGAAGAGCTCGACAAGTCTGACTCACGCACGCATGACAAGTCCTGAATCGGTCCGGGCGGCGCTCGCCGCTGTCATCGATCCGGAGCTGCGTCGGCCGATCACGGATATCGGAATGGTCGGCGACATCGAGGTGTCGGCCGGTGCGGCCACGGTTCACATCAAGTTGACCATTGCGGGCTGCCCCAAGAAAGACCACATCCTGTCGGATGTCCGTGCAGCTGTTCTCGCGGTGCCCGGTGTCGAGTCGGCGCAGATTCACATGGGTGTGATGACGGACGAGGAACGCACCGCCCTGACCGACATGATTCACGGTGGCCGTTCCCCCGAGGACCGTTTCGGTCCCGATTCCCTCACGCGTGTTATCGCCGTAACTAGTGGCAAGGGTGGCGTCGGCAAGTCGACACTGTCCACAAACCTCGCAGTGGGGCTGGCTCAGCGCGGACTGCGGGTGGGCCTGCTAGACGCCGATGTGTTTGGTTTCTCGGTTCCCGCGCTGCTGGGGATTGACGGCGTAAAGCCGACGCCTGTGGGTGCCATGATTTTGCCGCCCGAAGCGTACGGGGTCTCGGTCATCTCGATCGGAATGTTTGTCGACCCACACACCCCCGTCTCGTGGCGTGGGCCCATGCTGCATCGCACCGTGCGACAGTTCCTCGCGGACGTGCACTATGGCGATATCGATGTGCTGGTGTGCGACCTTCCCCCCGGCACCGGTGATGTCGCAATTTCATTGGGCCAAATGGTCCCCGGCGCGGACGTCGTCGTCGTGACCACTCCGCAGCGTGCGGCGTCGGATGTGGCGGAACGTTCTGCACTGGTGGCCCGCCAGATGGGTCAGCGTGTGATCGGCGTGGTTGAAAACATGTCGGGCTTCGTTGACGAAAACGGCACCACCCACAATATTTTTGGGACCGGAGGCGGGCTCGACGTTGCCGAGCGACTCGATGTGCCGTTATTTGCACAAGTGCCGTTGTCCGAGGCGCTGCGTACATCGGGTGACGAGGGCCGGCCCTTGATTTCGCGCGCCGAGAGCGATGCGGCCTCCGTGGCCCTCAACGAACTCGTTGACCGGGTCATCGAAACTCAACGTCCCCGCGGAAATCGTTCACTTCCGTTGAACGTCTAGCGACCCTGGACCCAGGCCTCGACCTCAGTTACAGTTCGGGGAATCCCCGCGGACAGATTCTCGGCCCCCTCGGCGGTGACGAGGATGTTGTCCTCGATGCGCACACCGATGCCCCGAAACTCTGCGGGCACGCTGAGGTCATCGGGTTGAAAATACAGCCCCGGTTCGATGGTGAAAATCATGCCCTCGGCGACGACACCATCCATGTACATGACGCGGCGGGCCTGTGCGCAATCGTGGACATCGATTCCGACATGGTGGCTCGTGCCATGGACCATGTAGCGGCGGTGGAACTGCAGCTCGGGACGCAATGATTCCGCGGCGCTAACAGGCAGGAAACCCCATGCCGCGGTGCGGTCAGCAATCACGGCCATTGCCGCGGCGTGGATGTCCCGGAACACGATACCGGGACGAACGATGGCGAAGGCGGCGTCCGCGGCGTCGAGTACAGTCTGATAGACCTCTCGTTGAACCTCGGTGAATGTGCCCGAGACGGGGAAGGTTCGGGTGATGTCCGCCGTATAGAGGCTGTCAAGTTCCACGCCTGCATCCATGAGGATCAAGTCGCCCGGTGTCACTGGGCCGTCGTTACGGGTCCAGTGCAGGATGCACGCGTGCGGGCCGCTCGCCGCGATGGTGTCATAACCCACCGAGTTGCCGTCAGCCCTGGCGCGGCGGTTAAAGGTGCCCTCGACGAGTCGTTCGCCCCGCGGGTGTGCAACGATTTGTGGCAGGTCGGCAATTACATCCGAGAAACCGTGTCCGGTCGCTGCGACAGCTTTACGCATCTGGTCGATCTCGTAATCGTCCTTAACGAGTCGCATTTCGCTGGCAATGCGGGCAAGTTCGGCGTCTCGACCCACAACCGCTTCAGGGTCGTCGCGAATGTCATCAATTCGTGCGGTCAGCGTCTGGTCCGCCTCGCGAATGACCGCCAACGCTGCGGTGTCTCGAAGCCCGGTGATTGCGTCGTCCAGTTCATCGATCGGGGCGCAGTGGATTCCCAGAGCATTCGAGACGCTTTCGGGTGTGGGTCGGGGCCCAATCCAGAATTCGCCCACCTCGGTGTTGGCAAAAAATTCATCGGTTCCACGGCCCGCGGGGTAACGGTAGTACAGGGTTGTGGTGGTGGCCACACTCGTGCCATCGATCACGAGCACACTGCCGGGTACCGTGTCCGAGGCCCACCCCGTGAAATACGAAAAGGCGCTGTGTGCCCGGTAGGGGTAGTCCGTGTCGTTAGAGCGTTGTTTGGGGCTACCTGCGGGAATCACGAGGGCAAGGCCGGGAATCTGCTCTGCCAAACGGGCGCGCCGCGCTGCCGCATACTCAGATTGGTCCGAGGTGACCCGCTGAATGACAGGTTCCGCCCAGTTCGCCCCAATGAATTCCCTAAACTCGGGCGAAAGTGGGGTGGTGGAACGATTTTCGTTCCCCGAGGGCTTGTCTTCTGCCATGTGACAAGTCTGACATGCGTTCGCTGAATACACTGAGAATATGAGTGACGCACTGATCGACTTGCATCTGCATTCGACGTGTTCGGACGGAAACGAGTCACCGCGCACGGTCATCGAACAGGCCGCACTGCACGGGCTCGATGTGGTTGCGTTGACCGATCACGACACCACCGAGGGCTGGGCAGAGGCCGCGGCCGCGTGTGCGGAACTGGGATTGACGTTTGTGCCGGGGATGGAACTGTCGGCGACAGTGCCGGGGGGAAGCGTGCATATTCTCGCGTACCTGTTTGACCCCGAAGAGCCGGCGCTCGCGGCGGAATGCGCCCAAATCCGTGATGATCGTTACTGGCGCCTTGACGCGATGGCCGACCGGCTCGCGGTCGATTACCCGCAGATGACGCGGGAATTTGTGCATTCATTCCACACCGAGGGCGGCACGTTGGGTCGCCCCACTCTGGCGCGCGCGTTGCAGGCGCTGGGTGTGGTGGATTCGATTTCCGAGGCCTTTGACACGATTCTGTCGGCCGATAACGACCGATATTACGTGGGTCATTACGCACCCACGGTCGAGCGGGCAATCGAATTCGTCCGTGCCGCTGGGGGAGTCCCCATCATGGCTCATCCGTGGACCTTGGGCCGAACCTCGTTGGCTTTTGCGGAAATGGGTGACGAGGCGGTACACGGGATTTTCGCGCGATTGGCGGCCAACGGGCTCGCCGGTGTCGAAATTGATCACGAAGAAAACACGCCCTACGGTCGTGAACGACTGCGGGTTATCGCGGCAGAATTGGGGCTCATCGTGACGGGATCCAGCGACTATCACGGACGTGGGATGAAGCCCGTGTCCCCGGGCGCGCACACGACGTCACCGGAAATGTTCGAGCGCATCGTGTCCGCAGCGTCGGGTTCTCGCGTGCAGTGGGCTCGACCGCTGTGACCTGTTAACCGGACTGGTGGTCGGCGCGAACGATATCCACGATCATGTGCGCAGCACGTCCCGGATGGGGGCTCACCTGCGCACGTAACGTGGCAATCTCTGTGGTCCGATCCTCGGCAGTATTGCTGCGAACCGCTGTAAAGGTCACGTCAAATTCGGCCATCGAGGTGACGCGAAGGGTGGTGTCGGCCGCCAGTTCACCCAACGGGGTGAACGCCCAGTGATCGTACTTCTCCCAGAAAATGGCGGGTTTGCCCGTGACGAGTGGGTATTCGGCGATGAACGAAATCCCGTCGGTGAGTAACGCATCGGCGGCGACAAAAAGTCGCGGATAGCTGGAATTCACGTCGACTGCTGTATTGGGCAGGGCGTCCCAGCGGGCACGCCACGACGCCACCTGTTCGGGGGTCATCAGGTCGCGGTCAACCAGGGTGCCCCACATAAAGGGGTGCGGTCGCAGCACGACATCGACGTCGGGGTGCAGTTCCGCCCACTGCAGCATTTCCTCGCAGGTTTCCGTAAAAACTCCGAAGTTCAACCAGCGTTGCCCATACGAATGGTGGGGGCCCCACAGAAGCCGGAACGGCCGGCCGCCGGACGGCAACGAACGATTGACGGGCCACAGCGGTCGAGCCTCGGATCCCGCTCGAATCAACGCATCTATTTTGGGTGTGCCCGTCAGGTGAACTCGGGTATTGCCCGGTTCCAGCTGGTTCAATGCGTCGACGACCGAACCGTCCTGCAGGAATAGCAGGTGGGCCAGCTGATGTGTGGTCTGGGTGTACTGGTGTGGCGCAACGCCATCGACTCCGGGTTCGTTGACTAGGTACAGCGCAAAGTATGGAACGTAGCAGACCCGGGTGAAACTGGCCAGGGATTCAACCCGGTAGCTTTCTTGGTAATTTCGTTGCCAGGGATAGTTGAGGAACACATAGTCGGGGTTCAACGCCCTCAAACGCTCTAGCCCCTCGGTGTCATCGTCGAATCGGAAACGTTCGTGTGGAATTCCGCGTTCGTCGAGGAACGCGCTGACCTTGTGCTCGTCGCCGAAGTCCTCATCGCCCGTGAGTTTTCGGGGAATCGTGATCACGATGGGGTCGAACTGTGGGTCCGCAGCCATCAGACGATACACCTCGTCGAGCGAATCCCATGCCTCGAAATAGAACAGCAGGAATACGACTCGGATCGGTGTGGTGGTGCTCACCTCACCAGCATAGGCGCGGTCTTGCGCCTCGTCAGGGCTTTTAGTAGCCGAACGCAGTGGTGTAACCGTTGATTGCCGGCTGGCCGCCGAGGTGCGCGTACAGTACGCGGCTGCCCTCGGGGAAGTAGCCCTCGCGCACCAGATCGATCATGCCAGCCATCGATTTGCCTTCATACACGGGGTCGGTAATCATGCCGTCCATGCGTGCAGCCAGCTCGATTGCCTCGACAGTGCGAGGTCCTGCGATGCCATAAATGTCGTCGTGCCAACGGTCGAGCAGAACGACTTCTTCGTCGGCAATCTCGCGGCCCAATTCGATACCGGCGGCCGTGCGGCGGGCAATGCGAGCGATTTGTTCCCATGTCTGTTCGACGGTCGCAGAGGCGTCAATACCGATGACGTCCTGAGCGCGGTTGCTGTGGGCGAAACCGGCGATCATTCCGCCCTGTGTCGATCCGGTTACCGAGCACACGATGACGTTGTCGAAGGTGAAGCCCAATTCGGCTTCCTGATCCTCGACCTCGAAAGCCCAACCGGCGAAACCGTGTCCACCGAGAACGTGGTCTGATGCTCCTGCGGGAATCGCGTAGGGCTTGCCGCCACGGTCAATAACCTCGGCCAGTGCGTCCTCCCAAGACTTGCGGAATCCGATGTCAAATCCCGCGTCGTTCAGTCGAACATCGGCGCCCATGATGCGCGACAGCAAGATGTTGCCGGTCTTTTCGTAGTTCACTTCGTCCCACTCAACCCAGTGTTCCTGGACGAGCACGCACTTGAGGCCCAGCTTGGCGGCCACAGCGGCCACCTGGCGGGTGTGGTTTGACTGGACGCCACCAATCGAGACGAGGGTGTCGCAGCCCTGAGCAAGCGCATCGGCGGCAAGGTATTCCAGCTTGCGGGTCTTGTTCCCGCCATAGGCGAGGGCCGAGTTCATGTCCTCTCGCTTCGCCCATAGTTCCACCTTTCCGCCCAGGTGTTCCGTCAGGCGGTCCAGACGGTGAATCGGCGACGCGCCGAAACGCAAGTCGATGCGGGGAGTGTTGATCAGGGCCTGACGCGACATTGGGTCTTCCTAACTGTGGTGGAGGGGAGTGCGGTGAACTAGCTGGCGGGGGTTTCAGCGCTGCCACCGCTGCTGCGGCGACGACGGGTACGGTTGCGGGGCTTTCCGGCTTCACGTGCGGCAGTCTCGGGTGCGCCCGATTCCCGCTGTGCGGAGCGTGCGGGTCGGTCGCTCGAACGGGGTGCACGCCCTGCGGCCTTTTCTGCGCGGGGGATCGGGGTCGACACGAGGCGACCCTTGGTGCCCGGTGCAATGTTCAGGTCGCTGTACAGGTGGGGGCTCGACGAATACGTTTCGACGGGCTCCAGGGGGAGGTCGAGTGCGCGGCCAATCAGAGCCCACTTGTGCAGATCGTCCCAGTCCACAAAGGTCACTGCGGTACCGGTGCGGCCGGCGCGGCCGGTGCGACCAACGCGGTGCAGGTATGTCTTGTCTTCCTCGGGGACGGTGTAGTTAATCACATGGGTGACATCGTCGACGTCGATGCCGCGGGCGGCGACATCCGTTGCGACGAGGACGTCCTTTTTACCGGCCTTGAATGCGGCCATCGAACGTTCGCGCGCCTCCTGGCTCATGTCACCGTGGACGGCGACGGCCTGGAAGCCGCGATCCTGAAGTTCCTCGGTCACCTTCGATGCCGAACGCTTGGTGCGGGTAAAAATTACGGTCTTTCCGCGACCCTCGGCCATGAGAATGCGGCCCACCACTTCGTCCTTGTCCAGGTTGTGGGCGCGATACACGATGTGGTTGATGTTCGCCTGGGTGAGGCCCTCATCGGGGTCCTGTGCGCGGATGTGAATCGGCTTTGACATGAAGCGGCGTGCCAGAGCAACAATCGGTCCGGGCATGGTGGCCGAGAACAGCATGGTGTGGCGGTCGGCCGGGGTCTGTGCAAACAGCTTCTCGACATCTGCGAGGAAACCCAGGTCCAGCATGCGGTCGGCCTCGTCGAGAACCATGACTTGGATGTTGGCCAAGGACAGCAAACGCTGACCGGCAAGGTCGAGCAGTCGACCAGGAGTGCCGACGATGATCTGGGCACCCGCCTTGATCGCGTCGACCTGTTCCTCGTACGACTTTCCGCCATACACTGCGGCGACGGTGGTGGAACGGTTACTGGTTGCCAGCACCATGTCTTCGGTGACCTGTACAGCCAACTCTCGAGTGGGGACCACAATCAGAGCCTTGACTCCGGGTTCGGGGTTAGCTCCGAGGCGCTGAATCAGGGGAAGGCCAAAACCGAAGGTCTTGCCGGTGCCGGTCTTTGCCTGGCCAATAATGTCTTGGCCGCCGAGGGCCAACGGGATGGTCTGTTCCTGGATGGGAAAGGGCTCAAGAACGCCCTTTTCGGCGAGGGCTGCGGCGATATCGGAATCGATACCAAGGTCGAGAAAAGTCACAAAAATACCTGTCTGGTTAATGGTCTCTAGTCTACCCGCGCCCCACCGACATCCTTATGATTAGGGGGTGGCTCTGAACCTGTGGCGTAAAAAACGTGTCGTCGAATCTCCGACAGTACGTTCCCGTGACGACGTCGATCCGGGAAACCGGGTCGAGTTCACGGACCTCGCACCACAGCCGGCCGTGTTCATCGGCCAGTGCGCCTACCTTTTCCTGCGTTTTGCGGAATCGCTGGCACGTCACGCGCACGACTCGAAGGATTTGGAAACCGAAAGCGCAATCGCGGTTGTCGCGGCCGAGTCCTTCCGGCGCTATGTGACCCTGGTCGAGGTCTTGGACCGTCTGGGCGTCGACCGAGTCGAAGCCATGAGCCCGTTCATCGAGCCGACACGGGAATTTGAGCGTCGCACTCGCGGCCAGAACTGGACGGAACGTGTGACCTGCACGTGGGTGACGATGTCGTTCCTGCAGGATTTCTGGCGCCGACTGGCCGAGGGCTTGCCGGCCTCGATTCGTGCTGATGTGACGGCCGCTCTGAAGTCCGACGATATGGTCACCATTTTGCGTGCCGAATTGGAACGCAAAATCGAGGCAGATCCGCACGTCCGGCCGGTGTTGGCGATGTGGGCCCGGCGTCTCGTCGGTGACACGATGTTGATGGCCGAGAGCGCGCTGGTGCACAACGAGGTTGCCGTGTCCGATGTCGATGGCGTCGAACCGGTCTTCACCGACCTGATTGGCGAGCACACCCGCCGATTGGATTCCTTGGGCCTGTCGGCTTAGGAGAAATTAGGACACAAAGCCCACGGGTCGCGACTGGGTGGTGCCGATTTCGAGGTAGGTCACGTTGTCCGCGGGGATGACATAGGTCTGTCCCTTGGTGTCGGTCAGTGTCAGCACTCCGTGTGCGGCAAGTGCGGTCTGCAGCTGCGCGGTGATGTCAGCGGCTGAAGTGTTCGTGTCGAACGACAGTTCGCGGCCAGCGTGCTTGATTCCAATGCGAATATCCATGGCTTTAGGGTATTCCATGTCGAGGGGTTTCACGTCGGTGCTTCTCGGTAGCCTAGATTCATGTCCTCCAGCCGTTCCGCGTTTAAGCCCGATGCCTCGCAGCAATCGGTGCTAGTCGCGGCTCGACGCGGACATGTCCGGGTTTGGGGTGCTGCGGGCTCGGGCAAGACGTCCACTGTGAAGGCGCTTGTTGTAGATGTTGCGGCACGATCGGGCGCAGACTCTGTTCGGGTGCTGACGTCGACGCGGCGCACGGCCACCCTGTTGCGTGATGGGTTGGCGCTCGCCGTGGGGGCTCCGACGCACGGACCGTTGGCTCGGTCGGTATCGTCGTTTGCCCATCAGGTTATTGTCGCTGCCGCGGGTGGTGCGGCTCATGTCAAGCTGATTGCGGGCGGACAGCACGATGCTCTACTTGCCGAACTGCTTGCCGGTGAACACGTCGACGGGGTCGACGGATACTGGCCCGAATCGTTGGGGTACGACGTCCGATCCTTGCGTGAATTCCGCACACAGCTGCGTGACCTTGCCGCACGATGTGCCGATGAACGCATCACATTCGCCGAACTGGCTGAACTGGGTCGTTCCACTGCCCGACCCGAATGGGTGGCCTCGGCGCGATTCCTTGCGTCTGTCCCCGAACTGCTCGGTGCATCCCACGCGAACGACCTCGACCCTTCCGAGCTTCTCATTCGCGCAATCAACGTAATTTCTGGGGCGTCGTCCGAGGTACATAAGGCGATCTTTGGTCCACTGACCATGCTCGTGATCGATGACGCCCACGATCTGTCGCCACTGCAGTGGCGACTCATCGAAGCCTGTGCCGCCCGCGGTATCACTGTTGTCGCGTTCGGAAACCCCGATACTGCCACCACGTCCTTCCGCGGTGGCGACAGTGCCAGCTTTGGTCGTGCCTTGTCCGCTGAGGCGGTCGCCGAAGTCAGCCTGGAATCCGTCTAT
>JACCDN010170620.1_pt1 | contig 13568 bp, 13 predicted proteins | sample 7441691 | NCBI WGS metagenome assembly JACCDN01 (sample SAMN15323439, study PRJNA562643) | freshwater metagenome | isolation source: river surface water | place: USA:Blue River Watershed | collected 2017-08-16 | reverse complement strand
GCAGGTCATAGTAATGCGGTTCAATGTGCTGGCCGGGCAACTTCTGCTGCAAGGCCGCTACAAAGGGGGCCCATTGGGCTGCCGACGCCGACTCGCCTTGCCAGGCCAGAATGCCGAGGCGGATATCAGCCGCCATGACCGACAACGGTACAAGGCACCATCCAACGAGCAATACGCTAAAGCGGCGGTCGCGGTGTTTCAATCAGTTGGCTCAGTTTGTAAGCGAGCGCAGGATGTTTATGGCAGCAGGCCCAACCACCACAATAAACAGCGCAGGCAGGATACACAGCGCCATCGGGATCGTGAGTTTGACGGGAATCTTGGCCGCCTGCTCCTGTGCATGCATCTGACGCTTGGTGCGCAACGATTCAGCATGCACACGGAGCGAATCGCTGACATTAGTCCCGAAGCGTTCAGCCTGAATCAGCATGGCAACCAAGGCGTTGATATCCTCTACCCCGGTCCGAATTGCCAGATTACGCAACGCTTGAGCGCGGGTAGCGCCCGCCCTCAGCTCCAGACTCAACAGACGGAATTCTTCAGCTAGGGCTTCGCTCTTGATCTTCAACTCTTGACCAACCCGAGCAATCGCTGCATCAAGGCCTAGGCCGGCACTGACGCACACACGGATCAGATCCAGCGCATCCGGAAAGCTTTCGAACAGTTCCCGCTGACGGTTACGCACCTTGGCATTGAGCAGCGCATTCGGCAGGTAATAGCCGACCAGTGCAAAAACCAGCATGCCAAAGCCGATATCGGTTTCTGATTTGCCCCCTCCCGAAACAATGGTCCACAGCAGGTAGACGAGCGGGAAACAGAGTGTTAAAAGCGTTTTACTACCGAAATAGGCAATGATAATCAGATCGCCACGGTAACCCGCATTCAAAAATTTGATGCGAAGTGGAGAGTCCTCCCACTTCCCTTCATCCATTGAAAACCGCACGAGCTTGCTAAGCCATTCACGAGCCCAGAGTTCAAGCCGACTGACCAATGGTTTGTCTTCATCGACCATGCGGCTTCGAATGGCATCTAGCCGTTCATCCAGCCGAGCATTGAGGAGCCTGTAAATCACAAAGAAGGAGCCGCCCATGCCCACCACAAAGGCCAGCAGCAAAAACAGGGGTTGACCGGTACTCATGCCCGAACCTTGGAGAGTTGCTTCATCCAGAGAATACCGAAGACCATGAGTAACAGTCCGTAAACCAGCATCTTTCGGCCCGCAGGATCATAGAGCAGCGGATCCAGATAATTCGGGTTCATGAGAAACAGAGCTCCTCCCAGAAAGAAGGGGAGTAAGCCGAGAACCCAGGCGGAGGCACGTGCTTCAGCCGTAAGTGCCCGAATCGAGAGACGCAACTTCAAGCGTTCGCGAATCAGCATTGCCACGCCCTTGAGTAAACCCGAGAGGTCGCCACCAACCTCACGGTTGATGACAACGGACACGGCAAAATAACGCATGTCGGCACAATCAATGCGTTCTGCCAGGCTATTCATCGCCTGCTGGATCGGCATACCCACATTCACTTCGTTAAAAGTCCGTTGAAACTCTGCGGCAATCGGGGGTTGCGCTTCGTTGGCAGCCATCTGCAAGGCACTATTAAAAGCATGGCCAGCCTGCATGGCCCGGGCAATAAAATCCAGCACATCAGGGAGCTGCTCTTCCATTTTAGCCTGACGCCGGGCAACAACCATACGCAGGATCAGCAACGGTAGCGCTGCCCCCAACCCAACAGCGAATAAGGCCCAAAGAAAGCCAGCGTCCAGCCCGCCCATGAGCAGAAGCATCAGGCTGCCACACACCAGCATGGCAATCAGCAGATCCGAGACTGTATAGCGCAAGCCCGAACGGCTTAGTTCATGATCCAGAGTTTCGGCACGTGGCCACATGCGTAAACGGGCATCCAACCAGGGCCACTGACTCAACACGCGTTCCTGTAAGGTAGCCGGCTTATCGTGCTTGGCCAGCTCGGTCATGGATTCCAGACGCTTGGCAAAACGCTGGCTGCGTTCACTATAACGTTCTTGCCACAAGGTATAGAGCGACCAAGCAATGCCAGCAGCTGACACGCCGCCCACCACCAGCAGGATGATGGGTATCCAGTTCATCAACGCTCCCGGGCTCGATCCGGATCAAACAGGTAATCAGCGAGCGGTGCGCCGCGAGCCGCCAGACGGTCGGCGAAGCGCGGGCGGATGCCCGTAGCCCGGAAGCGACCGAGCACCGAACCATCCGGCGCAACACCGGTCTGCTCGAAGCCGTAGATTTCCTGCAGGGTGATCATCTCCCCTTCCATGCCAGTGATTTCCTGAATGCTGGTGACTTTGCGGCGACCATCACTGAGGCGTGCCGACTGGATGATCACGCTAATGGCTGACACAATCTGCTGACGCAGCGCACGCTGCTCCACCCGCATACCCGCCAGCCCAATCATGTTTTCCAGACGGGTCAGCGAGTCTCGGCCCGAATTGGCATGAATTGTGGTCAACGAACCCTCGTGACCCGTGTTCATGGCCTGCAACATATCAAGCACTTCGGCACCCCGCACCTCACCCACCACAATCCGGTCCGGGCGCATGCGCAGCGTATTTTTGAGCAAGTCTCGTTGGGAGATCTCGCCTTTGCCTTCAAGGTTGGGGGCGCGTGTTTCCAGGCGCACCACGTGAGGCTGCTGCAAACGCAATTCGGCTGCATCTTCAATGGTGATGATGCGCTCATTGTCCGGAATAAAGCCGGACATGATGTTGAGCAGCGTTGTTTTACCGGAGCCTGTACCCCCCGAAACCAGAATATTGGTTTTGGCCTTGACCAGTGCCGCAATGATCAACGCCATTTCGTCGGTCAAACTACCGTACTCAATGAGGTTAGCCATCGTCAACGGCACCTCGGAGAAACGGCGAATCGAGAGTGCGGGGCCGTCTAACGCCAATGGCGGAATGATGGCATTCACACGGGAGCCATCCTGTAAACGGGCATCGACCATAGGGCTGGATTCATCTACCCGGCGCCCCACCCGTGAGACGATTTTTTCAATGATCTTCAACAGGTGCTCGTCATTGTCAAAATGTACCGGGGCTTTTTCCAACCGACCCTTGCGTTCGACAAACACCGTTGCGTAATTGTTGACCAGGATATCCGACACCGATGGATCCGCCAGAAGCGGCTCAAGCGGCCCTAACCCAATAATCTCGTTCTGGATATCAGCCACCAAGCGTGCTAGATCCGCCTCGTTGATCAGCAGCTTTTCTTCAGCAACGATCTGTTCGATGCAGGTCTTGAGATGGCTACGCAACTGATTCGCCGCCATGCTCTCGATAGCACCGAGATCCAAACGTTCCAGCAATTTCGCATGTAGTTGCTCACGCAAGCGGATCGCTTGCTGATCCTGCGCCAGCACCTGTACAGCTGCATTCTGCATCTCACCGAGATTGGGCGTTGTTTCCTGCAAAGTGTCGCGTAAGGACATAGCGGCTCTCGTGAATACTTAACCAAACAACCGGTTCATCAATCCCTGCTTGACCGGGGTCGCAACAATGCCGCAGAGATCTTTGGCCATCTCCCGCAAGCTGGCACATACCGGACTGATTGGTGCCATTTTAGCCAGTGGTACACCCATATTGACGGCCTCGGCCGCATTTACAAAGTCGTTGGGAATCACGCGATCAATCTTCTTCTGGATCACATCTTCCATCCGGCCCATGCTCAGGCTGACATTGCGGTCAGTACGGTTGAGTACCGCACTCACTTTACTGCTTTCATAACCCAGCATACTGAAGACACGTAACTGGTTCGCCATGGCACGCACATAGGGCACCATGGGTTGCATCACCGGGTAGATACGCTCGGAGCGATCCAGCACCTTCATAGTCAGCGCATCAAGGGCATGCGGCAAATCGACGATGACATAGTCGTAACTCTGGATCGCCACTGTCAGCAGATTATCCACATGTTGTGGCTGAATCCCGGCCGCTTTTTCCGGGCTATCGGGAGCCTGCAGCAGATAATAGTTATCGCTGATCTGCATTGCGGCCGTGGCAATGACAGTTGAATCCAGCCCACTTTGTTTAATAATGTCTGCCAGCGTCGTATGCGTCACCGTGTCCGTCAGATAAAACGAAGCGTCCCCATACTGCATGTGCAGATCGATATAGAGCACTTTCTGGTTGCACTCAACTGCGAGGGTATAGCCCAGATTGGTGGCCAGAAACGTTGCGCCTGCCCCACCCTTGCAGGACATAAAGGAAATGACCTTGCCTCGAGGGCGATACGCTGAAGAAATATAATGCCGCGCACGAATACGCTCAATGGCTTCGGTCAGTTCGGCAGGTTTAAGCGGTAAGCTAACCACTTCACTGACCCCTGCCCGCATCACCTCCAGCAACTGCGGACCGGTAAACTCTCCGCACAAATAAACAATGGCAGGGTTGGCGTGTTCCCGGGTGGTGGCCGCGATAATCCGCAGATCATCGTCATTAACCGTGTCCGAATCAAGTATCAGAACGTTGGTCGTAAAAACATCAAGCCGATCAAGTCTTAAGTCAGTACCGTGGCGCTGCAGGAAAACGAACTGATCCTGCCCGGGTGATTTCTCGAGCAGGTTCTGCAGTTCATGCAGGCGTTCTGGTGTACTGGCAATTACCGCGATCTTCATGTCGCGTAGTGTCTCATGAAATGATCAGGGCGTAATGCCGATACCACCGGTAGAACCGGTGCCCATGCCACTATTAATAGAAATGAGACTACCACCGCCCGCCTGCCCCGTTCGGGCCGGTGCCGTGAAGCTTTTCTGATAGTTATCAACCGTCGCTTTGGCCGACACGCCATCCATATGTGCTTTGGCATTAGGATTACCGACTGGCGCATCTGGATTCACCGCCTGCGCACGCACCGCCCCGTTAACTGTGGCACCAAAATCGGCTTCCGGATACCAGTAAGACTGACAGGCTGTTAAACCCAGAGCGGCCAACAGCAACAAGAAAACACGCAAACCAGATTTCATTGCGCCCCCACGGTATTTGCTGCGGCTGGTTTTGAACCCTCCATCTGCCCACCGAGGAAGAATTGAGCCTCACTCGGTCGCTGGAACTTATCGGTCGGCAACTCCGGCCGATTATTCAGCGGCTCAACAATACGCGGGGTCACGATAATCATGAGCTCAGTGCGGCCCGTCGAGTAGGAGCTACTCCGGAAAAGCGCACCAATAATCGGTAAATTAGCCAGCCCCGGGAATGCGCTGATCGTTTCCACCAGATTGTTCTTGATCAAACCACCAATCGCCAGACTCTGCCCGTCATAGAGCTGTACTGTTGTCGATGCCTGGCGCGTCACAATGGTGGGCAATACCGAGGTGCTACCACCCGCCGTGACCGGAATGCCCTGGGTACTTACCTCGGAAACTTCCGGGCTCACTTTCAGGTTGATGCGCCCCCCTTCCAGCACCGTCGGTAAGAACCGGATACCCACACCATAAGGCTCTTCCTGCAGCGTAATCACCGAACTACCACCCACAGCATTGGACTGCGGCACCGGCAGATACACCTTGCCACCGGCCAGGAATCGTCCTTCCTGACCACTAATCGCCATGATATTGGGCTCGGCTAGAATCGTCGCTGCGCCGTTAGCCACCTGGGCTTGTAACCAGGCATTGGTTTGCTGCCAGTTAAACAAGCCGGCAACCGTGGCGCCTGCCGGGCCCGCAGTCGCTGCGACGGCAGCGCCACCCATCGGTGCAAACGAGAAATTATTCGAGCTGACATTCAGACCCAGCGCCTCTGCCAGATCCTTTTTAACTTCCGCCACCTTAACTTCAATCAGCACCTGCGGCAGATGATCGGTAGTCAGCATGTTCAGTACTTTCTTACCACTGAATTCTTCTGCCACCTGAATCGCTTGCTGTACTTTAACGGCATCCGACATCTGACCCGTTAGCGTCAGCGTATCTCCAGTGGCAATCACGCGCAGATTTTTCTCGCGCGGCATCAGTTGAGAAAGAATCGACTGTAACGCAACGGTATCAATACCCACGGTCAATTCCAGCGCCGTCATCCGGTTATCCGCATGCCAGACCAGCACATTGGTTGAGCCGGTCTTTTTACCCAACAGATAGATTTCCTGGTTATTTACCAGCATCACATCGGCAATCGCCGGATCACCCACTGAGAGACGGGTTGCCGGTTCTTTAAAACGAAACAAACGAGATTTTCCGGAGATCAAGCTCAGCGACACCGGCTTACCTGCGGCTACCGAACTCCAAGTCTGATTGGTCGCACCGGCTGGCTTTGCTGTTGGCACGGCTTGTTGTGCAGTCGCCGCACTAATGCCCAAACCCAGCACAGATGCCATACTCAAGGCCAGAACAAAACGCTTCAGCCCGCTCATTGCGCTAACCCGGTTTCGATACGACGCGTTGTACCCCGGATGACTTCCACACTGGGCAAACCGCTTTGTGTCGAAGGGGTCGAAAGTGTAAAGTCCCCCTTACGCGCACCACTACCTGGCTGACCCGGCTCAATATCTTCCTGACTACGCAAGACTAATGTCAGCCCACCCACGGCTCGTGCCACATCGATGCGCTCTGCCTGTTGGGGTGATACTTCTACCGTTACCGCCTTACTCACACGGCCGCGACTTTCATCCTTGATAGATCGATCCTGATCTACCGCCAGTACAAGCACTCGTTCCAGCACAATCTTTGAAATCGGCTGACCCGTATCGTCTTTGGTGCTGAGCATTACATCAACATAATTACCCGGCAAAGCAAAACCGGCCACACCGGCCACTTCATTGACCGGAATCGTAATGGCCCGCATGCCGGGTGTAATTACAGCAGCCAGGCTGCCCGCTGAGCCCTTATGCATGAGGGACTTTTCCAGCACCAACTCGTTGGGCGCAACAGCCGAACGAGTCACACGCCCCACCAAAACATCCTCGGTGTGCGATACACCCTGCGGCAAACTGCCCTTAGGCCAATCGGTCAGTCGCAGATACTCTTTCTGCAAACTAACCCCAGCCTCAATCTCGCGTGCTGCCACCACCACCGGTACCAACTCGGAGGCATTGTGCGCCTTGAGCCAGAGGGCTGCCACAAGCACTGCACCAACACCCACAGTACTTGCAACAGCTAAACTCAAAACAGCACGGTTAACGGGCATCAAGTTGAAGTTGAAACTGTGTTAGCAATCGTCGAGAATTTCGCACTCACAGAATCTCCAAGCAAGCTTGCACCTGCATAAGCGGCCAAAGCAATAGCAACAACAATCAAGGCGTACTCGACCATAGTTGCACCACGCTGTGTATTTTTTCTTAACGTCATCGTTGCAGTCTCCTTGAGAGTTGATATCAGAATCTTAATGGATATACCTACTTCTTTATGTTAGCACGCCTATAAACCACTGCACTCTGATCCGCATAAAATTCTTCCCACCCTTTGACGCTCGCCATCTGCTTGGATAAGTTGGCACCGTTAGGCATTAATACCCAAGATATGTGAGTCGAGTTAAGTACGCTAGAAAGCGCATCTGGAGATGTTATAGACAGTATTTCGGTATACCGTTGCATAAATTCACTGCCATAGAGATCGGCACGACCATCGACATACACCGGTATCCCCTTAAGTATCAGGTAGCCACCACTACCTGCAGTATTTAACACATTGCCAGTAACACCTTTGGCAAGGATTTGATTAACCGCTCTTTCCGGAACAATGCCATTGTTGGGTTCATTTTTATTGAAGTAATACGCCCAAAGCGCCACCAACAGCACCAAACAAAATCCAGCGGATTTGGCCACCCAAGAAGATGGACGTGCAAACGTCTCGAACCAGAAATCTAGTTTTTGTGACGTCTTAGAACCTAGAGACGATCTAGAACCAAATCCCGACAACCAAGTTTTATAACCAGCGCCAAATGGCGTTGCAATTACAAACGGAATCAAGATCGCAAAAATTGATATATAGCGGACAAATAATAACGCCTCATAGAACAACACCAAAACAAAAACTATTCGAACAACAGGCAGCCTTAACATGCCCAGCATTGAAAGCATTAACAAGGTATTTAGCCACAGGAGCAAATCCAGATCTTCTGCCAGCTTTGTCATGCGCCACTCTGAAATATTTTTCAGGTAGCCATTATTCATCAAGTGGAAGAAAAACTCATACACATGCCAACCAATTGGATTAATCAAAGCTGAAAGGAACGCTGCAACGATGAATTCAACCCACCTTCTACAAACGTTGAAGCACTCATCCGGATCGGCGCCGACAACTGATTCAATAGCGAAAGGCGTAATAATAGCGAGACCGAGTACAAAACCCCCATGCAGATTGGCCCACAAAACCATCACTAATAGCAACAACCAAGATGGTCTGCGTTTTTTTTCACATGCATCAACCAGTCCCCAGGCCCAAAGGACAATCAAAGGCCACGTAAGGACATGCGGCCTTGCTACCATATGCGTCACAATTCCACAGTAACTCAGCAGTGAAAAGCCTATTGCATATAAAGGCACAACGCTGAACAGCATAAAACGAAGCAACAAGGCGACTGTTGCTGCAGCGCACAGGCCGGTCAGAAAAACCAATCCTGTCCAGCCACCCAGTTTGTAGGATAGCGCCAAAATCACTTCTGACAGCCACTCATGCGCCTTCCAGGGCTGACCCGACATCGTATGTGAGAACACGTCGACTTTTGGGACACTCTGATGGGTAATGATCCATTCACCGATACCAATGTGCATATAGGTATCGCCATCTTGCAAGGTTCGATCACCCGACAACAGCACAGCGATTGTCACAATGATAAAAACCAGCAACGGCCAGGATAAAAACGAGTAATGACGTGCCGACATCAGGCTACACTCTGGTTTTGGTTAAATTAATGATCAGCCGTTAATGAACAGCTTTACGCAGTTTTATGAGCATAGCAAACCCCAGCGCCTTGCTGCCCGGGTTATGCTTTTATTGACCGCGCTATTCCTCTGTGTCTCAAACCAGATTGTTCTACTGCCGGACCTACCAAACTGGTATGACCAGCAACGCTTTTTAGCCCTGTTGGTTTTGGCCGTGGGACTATTTTTCTACGCCCTTCGCCCTTTATACCCAACCTCACCCTGGGCAACAGGGCTCATGCTCGGAGCCGTCATCCTATCGTTAATCAGTCCCCTCCCGGGCTGGGCTTTCGCAGAAAGTGCCTTATTCATGGGTCTGGTCATATTAGCAGCATGGATTAATAGTGCACTGCGCCCTATCCAGATGCAGCGCCCTAAGCTGATCCTCTACTGTTTAATTATTTACACCATGCTAATCAGCCTGCCGCCTCTGATGCAGTATCTGCTTGCGATAAACCACCATCAAGAATTCCATCTAGCCAGCCTGTTTCGGGGATTTTCCAACCACCGGTTTTTCTCCCAGGTCGAATCCGTGCTGATCCCGCTAGCCGCTCTACCAGCCATCACATTGTCTGAAGCGTCACACTGGCGGCGCTTGGGCAACGTTGCCGCCTGTCTGCTTTGGCTACTGGCTTTTGCGGCCGGCACCCGGGCTTTCTATGTCGCCATAATGTCCAGTACGATCTTTGCGCTTTTCGCTTACGATCAGACTGGGAAGGTCTGGTGCCGTTGGCAGATCCGTTTTGCCCTTATTGGCTGGTCGGGCTATGTCTTACTTTTTATGCTCGCTCCTAAATTACTTAGTTTTTCGATTAGCAGCGACAACGCACGGCTAAACACACTGGAAGGTGGGCTTAACTCCTCCGGCCGCCTAGAAATGTGGATTGCTTCGTTCATGCTGATCCTGGAGCATCCACTTACTGGCATTGGCCCAATGCACTTTGCCACGTTGACACAATCCGCATCCACACAAGGTTTTGCAGCTCACCCACACAATGTCATCATTCAACTTCTGGTCGAATGGGGGCTACCTTTCGGCATCGCAGCCATAGCCACTATCACTACTTTCACCGTTCGATTTTGGCAAAAACTAGTTCAAAATTCGACTACTAGAACTAAATCAACAGAAATCAGTGTTATCGCCATTAGCCTTATTACCGCTTTAATTTATAGCTTATTTGATGGCACAGTCGTCACACCATACACCCAGATCTTGCTTGCACTATTCATTGGTCTCACTTGGTCTTTATCAAAAGAGGAGTTCAAAACAAGGCAAGAAGTTCATAGAAATTTCATCGTCCGACTGAACACATTTCTCACGCGCATCCTTTGTATGATGAGTGGTGTATTCCTTATTTGGCTCGCAACCACCCCGCTTAATGCACTGACACCCCACGTTGAAAACTATGCCACATCCCAGCGCGGGCAAGCACTATGGCCTAGGTTTTGGTCTCAAGGACTCATCAATTTACCGATTGACGATCGGTATCTGCTACCCGGATGGTTTGTTGATGAATCGCCACTAAAGAAGACACCATAACACTTAACGATCAATCACAAGCGATGATGAGCGACTCATATTGATGCCCCCCACGAAGGGAGTTGCTGGAACAAAGCTTTTGGTGACTGTCACGGTAACTGTGGAGCCCGGCTTATTATTTGGGAGCCAACCAACAGTAATGTTCGATGTTGATAAATTCAGTCCCACCGCTGCTGAAATAGCTTCTGACTTAACCAATGGATCAACACTGGCACTCGATCTGGGCCCTGGAGGGGGGCCGCTGGTACTGCCATTAACGGCCGCGAATCGAGTTCCTTCTCGTGCCGCGTACCCAAGAGTGTTGTAGTACCAAACTGCCCGCCCCAGCTCTATCGTCCCGAAGATAATGAGCAGCATGACCATCATGAGGATCGCCATTTCAACCATCGTGACACCAGACTGCTTACGAATTCGATACATTCACTGTGCTCTCATACTAACCGATGCAGACATGGGAATACTGGATGGCATGCCCGGAAAATTAGGCACCGCTGGCGTAAAGGTGTAAGACGCTGAAACCGTTAGCAGGTAATATGGCGTTGGATCGGTTTCAGTCGGACCACCACAGACTCCATTGCATGCCCCCCCCAAGGAACAGAAACAGGTAACACTACTGTTAACCAATACGCCACTCAAACCACCTGCATCAGCCAGCGCTGCGGCCTGAATACCTGCTGTATCCGTATAGGCACCGGTCAGTCGTGTTCCGTAATGCGCCCCCGCATTGGCGACTCCTTGTAAAACTAGGCGCGCATATAATGCCCGTCCAAAATCGGCTGCACCCAGCAAAAGTAGCAACATTAATGTCACCAGCAAAGCGAACTCGACAGCAGCCGAACCTTTTCCGGCTTTACGATTTGCAGCAGATATCTCAATCATTGAATCAACCTCACCGGCCCTGATACGGGAGACCATGCAGTACCTGCCTGGAAATTAATTCGACTCAAACCGTTGAAGGTAACATTATTTGCAACAATCGTAGTGTACGGTGCACCCAGAACAGCGCTGCCACCATTAAAAGTAACTGCCGTGGTTTTGAAATACAGCACACCAGACATACGTATCTGGGCAACCGTACCGCCGCCGAATATGTTGGCAGACCCCGTCGCTGTTCGATCTTGAAAGAAGAGAATCCCTTTGAGTGGACCAGACGTTGGTGCACTCAACTGAAAGAGAGGACCATTGCCACCGATTACTATCGGAGCATACGGATAGGTTCCATTATAGGTGTTGTAAAAAGTGACCCCCGTTCCGATAAAACTGGAATACCCGGCACCACTTTGCAAACCACCGCCAACCAGATAGTAAACACCGGGATTAAACGTCACTACAGGTTTAAGTCTGATAGTGATGCCACCGCAGTAGACGCCTGGATTTAGCGTCACATCAAGGTTTCCTGAATTTGTATAGTTAACATAGTCGCAACCCGATGGCACCGTAGGCACCGGCAAGTCTGCCAGCGGATCCCCCATGGCGCTAACCTCCTGCATGGGTACGGATGGTGTCAGCGAACCGCTACCAATTTTTTTACCGACGATATCGATGTAAGACGCATTGAAAGTCGAACCGGCAATAATATTCACTGCAGCATCGTCGGCGGAATGGACAAAGGCGCCACAGTTCGGCATCTGCACGTTAGCGGCAGTGCCAGTCAACAACGCATTACTCCCCGTTGCGGCCAGTGTGTAGATACAAGTGGGCCGAAATTCGGCCGTTGCCGAGGCTGAAACAGGCACGGTCGAAAAGCCCAGCACCTTCATGAAGAACGTCGGAGCATTTTCCGATACGGATGCACGCACCTGGTTCGTGGCAGGGGTCGTCAATGTCACTGCCGACCAGGGCACGCCATACAACGTCTGTATATCCAGCACCTCGGGGTTGCTGGCATCACAGCTCATGCCCCGTTGCATCTGCCGAGTGCATGCTAACGCAACCGCATCTGACACCGATTGGAGTTTGCGTTTGACCACATACAAGTAGCCTGCGTCGATAGCCAGCCCCGCAAAACCAATGAGAACCGGCAACAACAAGGCTGTAAATACGGTGACAACACCGCGCGAATCTCGATGCGCAAACGACCTAGCCGGCCCACTGGATTTTATCGACATCTGATATCTGCTGAACCCCGCCATCATCGGCCACAATGGTGACCGAGTTCGCCTCGTGTCCTGCCGCAAAGACAAGCTGATGCGCTTCCTGATCATATATGGCGTCACCCTCTTTCACAATGGGGGATTTACAGTCCGCCACACCCAATATAACGAAGGCCACTACCCAAAACGAGACCCGTTGCCTAGCCAAGGACAAACAGCAATGCGACGATTTTAGGCAAGCCAGAAAATTCAGGCAACTCAAAAGATCAGCCGGCCACTACAACCTGGTTACGACCATTCTGCTTGGCACGATACATGGCTTGGTCAGCCGTATCAATCAGATCCTCCCAGCACACTTTGCCGGCCTGGCAGACACTCGTCACACCAATGCTGATGGTGATGCGGATCAGCTGACCATCCGGCAGCGCCACATCATGCGCCGCCACGGCTTCGTTCAGGCGGTGTGCCAACTGTTCGGCATCGGGCGCTTCTGTCATCGGCAGAACCACGACAAACTCCTCCCCGCCATAACGAGCGACGATGTCGGTATTGCGCAGCTTTTGTAATAGAAACCCGCTCAGATCTTTGAGCACACAATCACCGGCAACATGCCCGAAGCTATCGTTCACCTTCTTGAAGAGATCAATATCTATCATAAAGACAGAGAGTGGGTGACCGTAACGATTGACGCGGTTCACCTCCTCAAGAATCTGCGTTTCCAGTGCACGCCGGTTGAACAACCCCGTCAACGGGTCGTGCGTGACTAGAGCTTCCAACTCCCGAGCGTTACGCTCCAGATCAACAGTCCGTTCATGCACGCGCTCTTCAAGTACCGTGTTTGCCAGCGTCAGCATGTCCTTGGATCGATGCAAACGACGGTTCAACACCCAGAGCACGGCGACCATGCCGCTTGTTACCAAAAAACCACCCACGATAAGCAAACTGGCCAGCGGTTGGTCTTCAATAAAGCTATTCAGTGTGGCCGGCTGATGCTCGTAGGGCGGCAATTCCAGCTCACGTAACAACGCTTCCACCGGTTGATAATTTGCGG
>JACCDN010263687.1_pt1 | contig 13569 bp, 8 predicted proteins | sample 7441691 | NCBI WGS metagenome assembly JACCDN01 (sample SAMN15323439, study PRJNA562643) | freshwater metagenome | isolation source: river surface water | place: USA:Blue River Watershed | collected 2017-08-16 | reverse complement strand
CTGCGCGGCTTGCTTAACGGCAAACGTTACACCTACCAATGGTCTTCTTTATTAATTCTGGCCTACATAACAGAGGGTCTGGTGCGCGCCACGAGCGACACAGGCACCAGTCAGTGGCTCGCCATCATAGAAACCGGGCTATCGAGCCTCTACTTTATGAGCGTTCTCATGTTTTGCTACGACACGCGACCCTCTTTAACCAACCCAGCGCTCAAGCGATCGCGCAAGAAACGCTAGTTAAAAGCCGGTCAGGCAGAACCGGTGCCACCTACCGTTAACCCGTCAATCCGGAGTGTGGGCTGACCCACACCAACGGGAACGCTCTGGCCCTCTTTACCGCAGGTACCAACCCCGGAATCGAGCCCCAGATCATTGCCGATCATACTCACGCGCGTTAAGGCGTCTGGCCCGTTTCCAATCAGCGTAGCGCCTTTGATCGGATATTGGATCTTACCGTTCTCTACCCAATAGGCTTCTGACATCGAGAACACAAATTTTCCATTGGTAATATCCACCTGGCCACCACCGAAGTTCACCGCATAAATACCACGATCAATAGATGCCAGAATTTCGGCAGGCTCAGACTGGCCTGCCATCATGTAGGTATTCGTCATGCGCGGCAATGGTAAATGCGCATAGGATTCACGACGGCCATTGCCTGTTGGTGCGACACCCATGAGGCGAGCGTTATGCGTATCCTGGATGTAGCCTTTGAGAATCCCGTCTTCGATCAATACCGTCTGCTGGGCTGGCGTGCCTTCGTCATCGACATTAAGCGAACCACGACGGCCGGATAGCGTGCCATCATCAACCACGGTCACACCGGGTGCGGCAACGCGTTCACCGATACGGTTAGCGAAAGCCGAGCTGCCTTTGCGATTAAAGTCGCCTTCTAAACCATGGCCAATCGCTTCGTGTAGCAATATGCCAGGCCAACCGGGGCCCAACACAACGCTCATCTGACCTGCTGGCGCCGGACGGGCATCAAGATTAACGACCGCCTGATGAACAGCCTCGCGCGCGTATTTGGCAAGAACGTCATCGGTAAAGTACGCATAATCCGTTCGACCACCGCCGCCCGCATACCCTTGCTCACGGCGTCCATCCTGCTCAACGATCACCGTGATACCCACACGAACCAGCGGCCGAATGTCCGCAATACGTTGGCCATCTGCCCGCTGCACCATTACGACATCATATTCACCCGCCAGAGAAGCCATTACTTGTTTAACGCGCGGATCAATCGCCCGTGCCAATTGCTCCAGCTTTTCCAACATAGCCACTTTGGCAGGGGCTTCCAATGACGCAATGGGGTCTAATGGCAAATAGCGATCTGAACTGGCCAACAAACCTGAGCCGTGTCCTGTCGCCACTGATTGCGTATTACCACTAGCACCAATCTCGCGAACAGCCGCACTCGCAGACTTTAAAGAAGGCAATGACACATCATCAGAATAGGCAAATGCTGTTTTCTCGCCACTAATGGCGCGCACGCCCACACCCTGATCAATACTGAAACTACCCGCTTTAACAATCCCCTCTTCCAGACTCCAACCTTCTGACCGTGTCGTTTGGAAATAAATGTCAGCATCGTCCACCTGAGACTGCATGATATTGCCAAGCACGGACTCGACCTGCGTTGCAGTCAACTCATGCGACTCCAGCAACAAGTTCTGGGCCACATCGATTGCTGGCGAAGGGGTGTTTACCGTTGATTTTTGGGTCATGCTCAGATTCTACGATGTTTAAGGGCTGGTAAGCGATGGCGTACCGTTTCAAGACGCTGACGATTAAAGTCGGCACAAACCCAGCCCTCACCCGTCGGTAGCACACTCATAATCTCGCCCCATGGGTCAACGATCATGCTGTGCCCCCAGGTTTTACGGCCGGTCTCGTGACGACCACCCTGCGCGCTAGCAACAACATAGCACTGATTCTCTATAGCGCGGGCGCGCAAGAGCACTTCCCAATGCGCCTCACCCGTTGTTGCTGTAAATGCTGCCGGCAACACCAGAATATCTACTGGCCCCAATGCCCGAAAATATTCGGGAAAACGCAGGTCATAACAAATCGACAACCCGATACGCGCAAAAGGCGTATCAAAAGCAACAGGTTGATCACCAGCTTCTATGCTGAGCGACTCGTCATAGGACTCAGCGCCCGCTTTGAATCCAAACAGATGCATCTTGTCATAACGGCAGACTTGCTCCCCTGCGGGATCAAATACGAGGGTACTATTTAAAGCGCGGGCCGAATCTGCGCCAGCCATCGGTATGGAGCCGCCAATCAGAAAAATGCCGAGCTCGTTTGCCAAGCCGGACAGATAGTGCTGCAATGGGCCACCTTGCGGTGTTTCTCGAATCGCAAGCCTTGCCTCATCCGTGGCACCAATCATCGGAAAGAATTCAGGCAGAACAACCAGCTGCGCCCCCTCAGCAGCCGCACCCCGAACGAGGCGGTTTAATGTCAGCAGATTGTCTTCAACCCTCGGGGTTGAAACCATCTGCACGCTGGCCATACGTATCAGATCAGACATGGCTCATGGTAATTTCTTGGAAGCGGCAGGAGACGCTTCTGATGGATTAGCGGATGGATCAGTCACTGGCATAACGGCAGCACCAATCGCAGACACCGCTTTACCAGGCAACTCTGCTGCTGCTTTCCCTGTTTTGACGGCGTCCGTAGCCAAGGACTCTTTGTCTACCAGTGGATCAGACCAGGTTCCCGTAATGTGATACTTGAAAGAAAAGACTTTGCCCAAAGGGTCGCCGAGCACTTTTTGCGCGGCAAACGTCACAGCACCTGCAATTGGATTAAGTACCGTCACACCTAATGCAACACTATTGCTCAATGCCGCCCGTACCGTAACCACCACATCCTGTGTCTGATTGGCAAGGTTTGTTTCGCCATTCATCAGAACAACAGCAGACGGCGTATCCATTTCAAGATCGGAGGTCTTCATAAGACCATCTCGGACATCAAATCGGCCCTGAATTGATTCGAATGCCAACCCCTCGCTAAAAATGTCGCGAAAATCCAGTGAAAAACGTTGCGGCAACGACTGGAGTGACAACAGCCCCAACAATCTTCCGACACCGGGATCCATTTTCGAAAACTGGCCATCTTTAGCCGTCATTTTAAAATTGCCCGAAAGCGTTGCCGGATCAAAACCAAAGGGTGTTGCCGGCCAGCTTACTTGGCCTTCCATGGTGGCTGTCCCGCGCTTTACCGTGCCCGGAAAGCCTAATTTTGTTAAAAGGCTCCCAACTTGGGGACTATTGAGTTTGAAATCCATCGAAGTCATATTGACTGGTGTACTGCCTTTATTTCCCTGTACCACCCAATTGAGTCGCCCATTAAATTTAAGATCCGTGCCTTCGAGCGAGAATGGATCGATGCGCCACGACTGATTTGAGCCCACCTTCTGATTGCGCGCACGGAAGCTCAGCTTACCCCAGGGCTTCCCTTGCCAGAAAAGCTCATCCACTTTAATAGACAGGTCAGGCAGCGAGTCAATTTCCTGCTTGAGATTGGTCGTCGATCCCGGTTGGTTTTCAGTTGCTGCAGTTAGATCCAGTTTAGAGAGTCGCCCCTGCAACATCCCACGCTCGGCGCCTTCAACCGTTCCCGGCGGATACCAATCGATCAGACCCTGCAATTCTCGACTACTCATATGGACAGTCGTGTGATCTGCTGCCGTTTCCACATTAGCTTTAAAGTCCTGAAATTTTCTACCGAAGGCTTTAACCAGAGGCGCTTTCACTGTCATCGCTAATGGCGCCCTTGGAGCACGTCGTCCATTCGATGCGCCGCCCTGCTGGCCAGCCCCCATACCAAAAGCTTTCAGCCAGAAATCTAGATCAACCGGCTTCAGAGACTCTAACTGTAAGCCGGGCTGCTCGGCCATTGCCTGAACCTGTCCCGAACCTAACAGCACTTTCCCGCGCACGATTTGCCCTTTGGCATTTGCGCCCAGAGTTGCTGACGCTGCGCCGCCTAAAGTCATACGCCAAACCTGGTTAACAGCATCAACCCCTTTGCGCCCCGCCACGGGAGCACCGAGCCGGGAAACCGACAGAGGCACGATACTGCTCGCACTCTTATTAAACGGATCTGGAAGCGATGAAGCGACTCCTTTTAAATCGGACGTAAGGTTTAAATCAACCCTATCGCCTTTCATAGTCACTTTTGCTTGCCAATCTGCTTTACCCGACAGCTGATCAAAAATTGGCCACTCATAGTAGTGACGCAGATCTGCCACGTTGGCACGGCCGCTCGCAACAATACTGGCGCCCTTATCATCTGTCACGATGCGAATAGCTAAAGGCTCACCAGACCACTGCCCTTGCAAATCATTGCTATCAATGGCGCTTTCGCTAAATCGGATGGTGCCGTTAACGGCCGTCACATGTGGCGCACTCGGCACAACGGCTAATTTATTATTTACGAAAATATACTGTCCCTGCACTCTGACATCAGAGGCATTCAGCATATTCAGGTTGACTGCAATATCCAGCTTGCCATTACCTTCAGCGCTCATCTCATCCGCAAAGTGATGGATATGATCGGCCAACGGTGTATCTTTCAGAAAGCTCACTGCGCTGGATGTAGGCCCCTCTGCCTGACCCGAAATGAGCAGATGATTTTCATACGCGCTCACATCTGCCATATCAGCCTTGATCGCCGAGAACTTCATTCCGTTGATCTGACCTTTGTTGGCCACAATCTTGATCTGATTCTGGTTCATATCGAAACTGGCGTCCAGATTTTCCAAGGGGGGGTAGCCGTCCGCATACTTTACTGACAGATTTTTTGTCTTAAACCCGAGGTAGAACTTACCTGGCGCGCCCACGGCGGCACTTGAACCCGGCGCAGCACCGGGCTCGGCCGATCCATAGGGCATACCCCAGACCCGCCCGGCCATTTCAATACGGAACCCAGATATCGATCCACCAGAAACCGCGCCTTTCATCCACTTTGAAATATCAGGAGACGCACTCAGTGGAATATATTTCCAGCCACTGTCTGTCTTCGCATAATCAAAGCCAATCTTCATATCAATGGTGCCGGCTTTATCCATATCGGATGCCATCTGACTCATTTCGCCAGACCAAGTGCCGTTAGCCTCAGCCTGCAGGTCTGCGTTACGCAGCTGCAAGCCTTTAACCTTAACGGCGATCAAATCAACAGTTTTTTTCCAGCTAATCTGCCCGGTTAATTGATCCAGAGGCAGTTCGTTAATCGGCAATACATTAGGTGCGGCAAGGACACTGTTCTCACTATTCAAGACCAGCTTGCCCTCCCGATGCGTCATGTCGATCTTGCCACTCAACCCTTTAACAAACTTCAAGCCATCGTCTGAACGAATGGCAATGTCTTTGAATGCGCCTTGTGCCGAATACTCGGCAAGCGCATCGCCGATAACAAGGCCATGCGCTTTAAACTTTTCTAAAGTGCCTGATGGTGCAGTCTTATTTAACTGCTGGCGCAATTGCTCAGGTATCGGCAAAGACTCAACCACTTCTCTTAAACGACCCAAGTCAAGCCGGGACGCTCGGAAAGTAATATCCTGCGTTTGCTTTTCATCGGCAACGCCGAGCATGCCTTTAACAAACAGATCTGTTGGCGGTTCAGTTTTTCCTGCAGCATCGGTATAGGTGAGACCCTCCAGCTTCAACTGTTGACTCTTGCCATCAGCCTGGCGATGAAAGCCAATCTCCGATCCAAACCGTTTTAACTGTAGCGGCTTGATACCGGGGGCAAGTTGGGCTTTCATATCCGCGATGGCAATGACACCATCTGCCTGTGTTAGATCAAGCCCCTGTGTAGACAGCGTAAGGTCGACATTGGCCTTGCCTGATGCGATGGGCACCGGATAATCGATCCACGTTGACCAACCCGCCAAATCAATTTCTTTGGTTTTTAAAGCAATTTGGGTTTGCCAGGTTGCCCATTCACTGAAGCTTCGACCCGTCCATGCTGCCCGAAGACCTACAGGCTTACCCAGCGGATCGGGTGGGGTCAAGGCAATATCCAGTTTGTGCTGTGCACCTCGACTATCTAAATGCAATGAAACATCACGGATGGTTAACGCCGGTGCACGACGGAAACCATCAGACCAGACCACTTTCTCGCTGCGCAGGTTCACCTCACCCTGCTCTAGCAACGCATCGACCCGGAAATCACCGCCGCCATCGAGCGGCAAACCGGACAAGAACAAATGTCCCTCTGCATCTCGACGAAAATCCAGACTTGGTGTCTCAACCATCAACGAGCGAAATCCTAGATTTCCCGATAGCAAAGGCAACCAGGCGATCTCGGCCTTAACCTGACTTAATTGCACTGCCGGCTGGTGTTTCGCATCGAAAACCACCACATCGCTCAATTCAAAACGCGGATGGAAGTGCGCCCAACCGCCCGAGATTTGACCCACTTCAACTTTTAAACCCAGCGCCTTGCCAACCTCATTAGCCAATGGCACACGATAATCATCCAGATGGGGAAACAACCAGAATTGCAACACGCAGGCAGCAATCACCCACAAACCAACTACAGCTGCCGATAAGCCGCCTACCGCTCTACGAAACCACCGGCGCGCAATGAGATCCCGCATACCCTGCAAAGGGATCGCGAAAAGGCCTGTCGAGCGTTTAATCAATTGGCGCAATGAAACTACCGTTTAAAAGAAAAAAATGCATTAATTTAAGCAAACTGACACCTATGATGGACCAGGGCGCGGCTTAGTGCCACAATTTTAACCGAAGCCTTTGCACCAACCGTCTATTAACAGCATGCATCTGAACGAAATCTTATGAACTACCCACTATCCGCCATTACCGAGGCCGTTCAGACGCATAAAACGCCCGTTTTGGATCAGCCATTCAAAGAACGGCTAAATTACGCCCGACGCCACAGCCGTTACCTTGACCAGCTGGTTAGCGCACGTCACGAGATTATCGACTGGCTCTCCGGTTATGAAGGCAAAGCACTTTCAGCCGATGACTTAAATGGCTTTCTCGAGTCATCGATTACCGTTTCCGGAGAAGCGGCAGATGACGCACTCTTGCGCAAAGGATTGAGGCAACTTCGACAACGCGTCATGGCACATCTCATCGTCAGAGATATCGCCGATGGTGCTTCATTGGCCGAAATTGTCGAAACAATGACTGTATTGGCTGATGTCACCACGCTGTTTGCGCTCGATCGTTTACACAACGACTTATCAACGCGCTACGGCAACCCCATTGGCAGCCAGGGTGACGTGCAGCACCTTGCCATTATCGGCATGGGCAAACTGGGTGGGCGCGAACTGAATGTGTCCTCTGATGTGGATTACATTTTTGTTTACCCCGAAGAGGGCGAGACCTCTGGCCGAGCCGATGGCGGGGGCAGAATCGATAACTACGACTTCTTTACGCGTCTTGGCAAGCGACTCATCGCCAGTTTGAACGATCTGACCGAAGACGGACAGGTATTCCGGGTGGACATGCGGCTGCGTCCCAATGGGGATTCTGGCCCATTGGTTTGTTCCTCCGACATGCTCGAAAACTATTTCATCACGCAGGGTCGAGAGTGGGAACGCTATGCTTGGATCAAAGCCCGCGTCATGAACGACATGGATACAGCCTGCGCACCAGCAATGACTACGGCTGTCGCCAAGCCATTTATTTACCGGAAATACCTGGATTTTGGCGCTATCAATGCCATGCGGGCATTGCACGCGCAAATTCGCCAGGAAGTTACCCGCAAAGATCGTATCGAGCACATCAAACTAGGCCCTGGCGGCATTCGTGAGATCGAGTTCATCGCACAGGTATTTCAGCTAATACGCGGTGGGCGGGATAGCGCCCTGCAAATCCGCCCAACGCTACTTGTTCTTCAACGGCTTGAACAAAGCGGCCATCTTGCAGCGGAGGACGTTCGTGCGCTGACTGATGCCTACGTTTTCCTACGACGCCTTGAGCACCGCCTGCAGTACCTGGATGATGCACAAACTCACATGTTGCCTGACTCACCCGAAGATCGCGCCTTACTCGCCGAAAGCATGAGTTTTGCCACATGGGATGATCTCTACGCTACGCTGAATGCGCATCGCGCCATTGTGAGCAAGCATTTCCATGCTGTTTTCGCCGACCCTAACGACAACAATGCAACGCAACCGCTTCAAGACATCTGGCTTGGCAATGCCAATATCGAACAAGCTACCGAACGCTTAACCGGGTTAGGCTACTTTAAGCCCGAGGCAATCCTTGAGCGTATACAACGCCTCACACATGCTGGGCGTTACCAGCAGCTTCCGGCATCTAACCGGGAGCGCCTTGATGCTGCTGCTTGTAGCTTGATGGCGCTCGCTGTTAAAACAACGGCTCCGGATGCGGCGCTGATGCGCGGCCTGGATTTTTTAGAGTCAATTTCTGGGCGAGGTGCTTACCTGGCACTCCTGCAGCAATACCCACAAGCACTCAGTCGTGTTGCAGATCTTGTGGGCGCATCAAGCTGGGGCGCTCAGTTCCTGACCCGGCATCCGTTGCTTCTGGACGAGCTGCTTGATCAACGCTTGCTCGAAACCGCGACCGACTTCAATGCCTACCGGCACGAGCTTGATAGCGCCCTTGCCGAAGCCAATGACGACATGGAAGTGGAGATGAATGTTCTGCGTGAGATGCACCACGCACAACTCTTCAGACTCTTGATCCAGGATCTGGCGGGGCTACACTCGCTGGAGCGCATTTCTGACTTCTTATCCGAATTAGCAGACATTGTCGTAGACCGAACTATCGCGTTAGTTTGGCGCAAACTAACTAAGCGCCATACAGACACCCCGCATTTTGCCGTGATTGGCTACGGAAAACTCGGCGGTAAAGAGCTGGGCTATGGTTCAGACCTGGATGTGGTTTATCTATACGATGATGCCGACCCTGATGCAGCGCAAACTTATATGCGTCTTGGTCAGCGTCTTACAACATGGCTATCCTCGCAAACATCCTCTGGCCTTATTTACGAGATCGACACACGCCTGCGCCCCAATGGCGAATCGGGCATGTTGGCGATAAGCCTAGATGGTTTCCGCGAGTACGAAGAAAAATCAGCCTGGGTATGGGAGCACCAAGCTTTGACTCGTGCCCGGTTTGTCGCTGGTGACAAAGTACTTGGCGAACGCTTCGAACAATTACGCCGCGAGATCCTTTGCAAAGCGCGTGACATCGAAGCGCTGAGGTCAGAAGTGATCGCCATGCGCCAGAAAATGTTTGATGCCCATGGCGCCGCTCAACCCGGCACATTTGATTTAAAGCAGGATCCCGGCGGCATCATCGATGTGGAGTTTATTGTCCAGTTCCTAATCCTTGCGCATGCGCATGCTTATCCGAACCTTACCGACAATTTAGGCAACATTGCGCTACTCAACCGTGCTGCCGAACACAAGCTGATTGACCAGAATCTCTCCGCCTCTGTGCAATCAGCCTATCGGGAATACAGACGCTTGCAGCATGCCAATCGTTTAAACGACGACCCCAAAGCGAAATTACCGATTACCCCCGATTTGCAAACGCATATCGATGCCGTTCTGGCGTTGAAACAAGCGGTTTTCGGCTAACCCGTCCGTTAGCCGCCTTCTTTGAGCTGCGCCTCTACCCAGAGGTTGCGGCAGGCCGTTTCGCGAATGAACAAAGCGGCAGCCAAACCAAAGAAAGCCAGCGCAACCACAATCGACAGACCGAACCTGAAATCATTCAGCGTGTAAAAACGCACACCATTAACGACATCTCCCTGCCAAACCATATCCATCAGCACACCCACCAGTGGCTGCATGACAGCGGCGCCAAAAAAGCCGCCCACATTGGCAATAGACGTTGACATCCCTGCCAACTGCGGCGGGTTGACCTCTTTCGCACAGGCCCAGGTCAGGCTAAAACCGGCCGTACTGAACCCCATCAGAAAACACAAGGGCATCGTCAAAGAGGCGCCTAATTGTCCGCCCCACCACCACACGCACCAAATCGCACAATAAACACCACTGGCAAGAACCAGTATTGATTTGCGTTGACGCAAACGATCCGACAGGATGCCCAGCACCAGACAGCCGATGGCAAAACCTGCATACATCAATGACAGGTGCGTCGCTGCCATAGTACGGGTGTAGCCGTGAACTTGCGTCAGATAAGGCATCGCCCAGAGTCCGGCGAAGGTGAAATAACTGCCACACAGGCCCAGGTTCGTTAAGGCGGGCGCCCAGGTCAAACGATTTCGAATCACTGACAGCAATCCGCTGAGTACAACCGTGCGGTCTACCTTCACACCACCCATCGCCGGGCTGCTGCGCATCATCCCCCAGGACAACGTGCCCAAAACCAGCGAAGCCACTGCCACCGCTACGAAAACACTACGCCACCCTAGCTCGGTCGCAGCAAAAGCCAATGGCACGCCCGCCATCACGGAACCAATATTGCCAATAAAAACGCCTAAACCCGTCAAAGACGCAAAGCGTCGCTCTTCGAAGCACAGGGCAATAATCTTCAGCATGGCAATAAAGGTGACCGAGACACCCAACCCAACCAGCGTTCTGCCAATCAAAGCATGCGTTAGCGATTCAGCCAAACCAAACCACAGGCTACCGATAAAAGAAACGATGCCGCCTAACAGAATAATCCGACGCGGCCCCAGCGTGTCAACCAACACGCCCGTCGGTACTTGCATCAAGGTATAGACATAAAAATAGGTGGCTGCCAGCACACCAAGTGAGGCTGCAGTGGTTTCAAATGCCAGTGATAAATCCTGTGCAATGGAAGCCGGTGCAAAACGCTGAAAGAACGACAGCGTATACGCGGCCATCACGACCCCTAAAATCAAGGTCGCCTGACGCGTTGTCGATGTGCCCGATCCAGGTTTCATCGCTTACTGCTTACCGGTACTGCCAAAACCACCCTCGGCCCGACTACTTTCCGTAAACGCTTCGACGAGATTCATCGACACCTGCAACACGGGAAACACGACCAATTGTGCGATACGGTCCAGCGGATTAATTTCAAATGCCGTATCGCTGCGGTTCCAGAGCGACACCTTAATCTCGCCCTGATAATCCGAATCGATCAAGCCCACCAGATTACCCAGCACAATCCCGTGCTTATGACCCAGACCTGAACGCGGCAAAATCATCGCGGCTAGGCCGGGATCGGCCAGATGAATTGCAATACCGGAAGGAATCAATACCGTTTCACCGGGCTTTAACACCAGTGGTGCCTCGAGGCAGGCACGCAAATCAAGACCTGCGGCCCCCGGCGTGCCATAAGCGGGTGGGGTGTCGTGCAAACGGGCATCGAGAACACGAACATCGATACGGTGCATAGTAGGTTTCCTTTATAACTTATTGAGGCGTGCCGCCAGTTCATCGACCAAGCGCTTCGCCAGGATGGGCTTTGATAGCGGGGGGAGTGGGTAGCGACCTGTCTCATCGTAAAGTGTGACGCAGTTATCACGGGTACCCAATCCATCGCTGACCAGATTACCAATCACCAACGGCAAGCGCTTACGTAAACGTTTGGCCTCAGCATAGTCATCCAGATTCTGACTCTCTGCCGCGAACCCCACGCAATAGGGCGCCGCGGGCAACGATGCCACTTCAGCCAGAATGTCGGGGTTGGTCGTCAGTTCAATCGTCCGTCCACCATCCGCTGCATTTGATTCGGTTTTCTTCAGTTTGTGTTCTGCCGCATTCACCGGGCGGTAGTCTGCAACGGCAGCGACTCCGACAAACACCTGCGCTTGTGCAATTTCGGCCATCACAGCCTGTCGCATCTGTTCGGCGGTTTGTACATTAATGCGTTGCACGCCCAACGGGGTTGGAATAGCAACCGGACCGCTCACCAGCACAACCTCGGCGCCCGCCAGAGCAAATGCACGTGCCATGGCAAAACCCATCTGCCCGGATGACTGATTCGTAATACCGCGCACAGGATCAATCGGTTCAAAGGTAGGCCCTGCCGTCATTACAATCTTTTTTCCGGCCAGCTGCTTAACCGTCAACGCATCAATGACAGCCTCGGCTAACTCACACGATTCCAGCATGCGGCCTTCGCCAGTCTCGCCACAAGCCTGCTCACCGATACCAGGTCCCCAAATGGCAATGCCATCACTTTCCAGCAGTTGCTTACTGCGCTGGGTTGCCGGGTTAGACCACATCTGACGGTTCATCGCCGGCGCAATGGCGAGCGGGCAGTCGCGGGCCAATACCAGTGCGGATAACAGGTCATCGGCTCGCCCCTGGGCGACTTTCGCCATGAAATCTGCCGAGGCCGGTGCAATCACCATCAGATCAGAGGACCGGGTCAGATCGATATGGGTCATGCCACCGCCCTTTTCAGGATCCCAGGCATCCACGGCTACAGGGTTACCCGATAGCGCCTGAAATGTGAGCGGCGTGATGAAGCGCGTTGCCGCTTCCGTCATAACCACCACCACCTGTGCGCCGGCTTTCTTGAGCAAACGCACCAACTCTGCACATTTATAGGCGGCAATGCCACCTGTAATACCGAGCAGGATCTTTTTACCCGCTAATTCGTCAGAAGATTGCACGCAAAGCGTCATAGCCAAAGCCTTTTTGTTAAGTATCGCCCTAAGGCGCTCTTGGTTTGGGCTATTCTATCTACATTTAGCTATCAAGCGGGCAAAGGCATGTATGAGCTTAAACGATAGACCCAGTAGTGAACGCCCACGCGAGAAACTACTGCAGCGTGGTCCGGAATTTCTTTCAGATAGCGAGCTGGTCGCCATCCTCTTGCGCACCGGCCTTCCCGGTCAAGACGCTATTGCCCTGGCTCATGCGCTCATCGAACGTTTTGGCGGCTTATACGGGCTGTTGTCAGCGCCATCGGCCGAACTGACCAAAACTTTGGGGCTGGGCCCAGCGAAAACAGCCCAGCTGATCGCCGTACTTGAACTGGCTCGGCGCACGCTACGCGAAGAAATGGCACAAGGGGTTTCGCTCTCCTCTGTCGACAATGTGCGCCGCTATCTGAAACTCAGTCTGGCCAATCGGGAATACGAGGTATTTCACGCGCTCTGGCTGGATGCCCGCAACCGCCTAATCGCCAGCGAAGAATTGTTTCGTGGCACGCTGACGCAAACCAGCGTCTACCCAAGGGAAGTAGTGCGTCGAGCCATGCAACACAACGCAGCCGCTGTCATCTTTGCCCACAACCATCCCAGCGGCATTGCCGACCCCTCCGGTGCCGACGAGCAGCTGACCGATGCCCTACAACAGGCGCTGAACCTCATAGACGTTAGGCTTTTGGATCATTTTATCGTTGCCGGTCTTTCCGAGCCCTACTCATTCAGCGAACATGGCAAACTGTCCTAGAGCGCCTAAAAACAGTCAATCTACGTATTGCTTGTCTTTTTTACAGCTTTTGCCTTATAATGATCGGCTTTCCGTTTGGGATAACAGGAGTCAATCATGGCACGCGTTTGCCAAGTAACGGGCAAGGGCCCGATGGTGGGAAACAACGTTTCTCACGCCAATAACAAAACGAAGCGTCGCTTCCTGCCGAATCTGCAGTACCGCCGTTTCTGGGT
>JACCDN010990473.1_pt1 | contig 13573 bp, 15 predicted proteins | sample 7441691 | NCBI WGS metagenome assembly JACCDN01 (sample SAMN15323439, study PRJNA562643) | freshwater metagenome | isolation source: river surface water | place: USA:Blue River Watershed | collected 2017-08-16 | reverse complement strand
CTCATAACCCGAAGGTCATAGGTTCAAATCCTATCCCCGCAACCAATATTAATAAGGCTTCAAAGGCAATTGTCTTCGAAGCCTTTTTGTTTATAAATTTCATCGTAGGCATATCGTAGGCATTTTATTAAGTCTTTTAAAGAAAGGCTTTTACCCCATCGATAATTATGTATTTAAGCTGTATATTTCATAAATGTTTGCAGTAAATATTCAACAATATTCATGGTTACCCTAATGAGAAAAATCCTAGTTTTATTTATATTTTCACTGTTACTTGGCGGATGTACGGTAATGGTGAAGACACCAAATGTTGCAAACTATAGCAACTTAGACAGGATTGAAAAGACCACATCAAAAAATGATGTTGCCCTTCTCCTCGGTACCCCTCAAGGTGGCGGTGTTTATGGACCGGTTCGATCCCTCAATCAACTAGATTTTTATTACGGTCTAGCTGGAGAATTCACATTGGGCGGTGAAGTTGATTACGACTCCGGCTTAGCTTTTATTAGCTACAAACAAAATAATCTTGAAGATTTAATTTACTTTAGGTCAAAACGGACTGGAACGCCCAAAGTTCGAAACAAAAATATAACCATCAAGCAGGTAGTTGATTCCGTAAAACTTGGCAAATCAAATTTGAACGAGATTATTACGGCTATAGGACAGCCAGAATTCACTGGTCGACGCGTCAACTTTTCTTCAGGTATCGCAAATACAGTTGCATATTGGGACTCTTCACAAATCCAACCCAATGGTGCAATGAAAGAAAAGTGGTTGCTTGTTGGCTATGATAAAAACTCAATTGTTCAAGATCTAATCTGGGTGTCTTCAAAACCAGAAGACATAAAAGATTTTGGGGAGATTACAGAGCAACAAATGCAACAAATGTCCCGCTTAGTTATCGCTGGAGTCATACCAATGCTTGAGCCTACTGGCTTAAATACTGGCACTAAAATTGATCCAGTTCAGGTAGATGCCTTATTAAAAAGTAACCCAAAAAATATAAAGGATGTTATTAGCGTTATTGGCTTGCCAAGTGCGTTAGGCCTCAAGATTCTCGAGGGCTCGAACCCTGTAGGACTTGCAAACTGGTCTTTCACCACGGTAGAAATGAAGGGCAGAGAATCAAACTTTATCCCCCCAGAAGCTACGCAAGAGGACAGGGAGAAATTCAAAGACAGCTCATTCATGATCATGAAGTTCGAGCAAAGCAGGCTAATGATTGGGCATTCTGCGGATGGAGAAATTAAAGAAATTCTTTGGACAAAACCTACCAATTGATTAATTTAAAAAGCCAATTAATTTTGATATAGCACTAACATTAAAAAAATTTTGAAATTAGTTTAAATAATTTACTCATATCACTCTTTTCACTAAATAAAACTATTTGCGCTTTGGCAAACCCATTGGCATTCGAATATCCTGAAATGGGAAATCACCACTACCCAATTCGTAAGCTTTAATTTTTTCAACCATTTCTGGCGTATAGATCGGGTAAGCAATGCACCTACCCTCATCCAAAGCAGCATCTATAGCTTGTTGATCGATACATAGTTCAACATCTCTATTGCAGGTGTTGCAATGCCTAAGAAAATCGTTTCCAGTTTCTTCCAGTCGATCCCAATCTAAATTACATTGATACTCAAAGTCACAATTAAGTATTGAATTAATCATGATTGGGTGGTCTGACTTATCAGCGTTATCAGCCATTTGATCCGCCCTTTGTTTGCTCATAAAACTTACCCAACCTTGACCAACTCTCTTCAGGAAAATTCTGAATGAACTTAATAAGATGTTGGTCTCCACTTTTTAATATCAACTTACGAAGTTCAGGAGCTATATTCTCTGAATCTCGAGCATCTTCCTCTTCTACTTCCATCCCGCGAACAATTGCCCCCTCGCGAAGAGCCTCTTCCAAAGACAGAGAAAACTCTGATGAAAATGAATATCCACAAGCATGGCATTTTTCAGCACTAATAGGATTAAGACTTCCACAAGATAAGCATTTTTTTGTTTTAAGTGCCTGCGCCCCTAACGGAAACTCATGTCCACAAGAGCAAGTTTTTGCGCCTATTGGATTGTGCTCACCACACGCTGGGCACACTTTCTCCTTTGGAGCCCCAGTATCAGCCCGTTGTGCTGGTGACATTTCCTCTTCAACTCGCTTTGCATACTTCTCAAATGTTTTAAATGCAGGCATAACAACATATGCACGAGAAAAATCATCATACGAGGCTGTTCTAACAACTCGACCCATAGCCTGTCTAAATGCCAACTCAGTTAAAGCATTTGGTAGATAAATCAGAACACGCAAACGCTTAATATCGACACCTTCCGCAACCATTGCTACCGAAACTAACCACTTACGATTTGAATTTCTGAATTGCTTAATCTTATCTTCAGGATTAGCCAACTGGCTATGAACAACTATTGGCTTTTCACCATCTAACTTCTCTAGTAAATTAGCCATAAATTCTGCAATTTCAATATTTGGAGCAATTACCAATCCACCTGCTTCCGGCATTGTGAATCGGAGTTGGTTTAACTTTTCGATCCCAGCCTCAATCATTGATGCTTGATATCCAGTCATTAATGGCTGATCTGTACCTGGTACAAATTGAGGGGTCTTAGCTAACCTATAAAAATCTAAAGCTGTTTGTAAACCAGGGATTCGCGCAAGATTTTTAGGGATCCGAGTTTCTTCATCGCCTGAAATCTTAATACTCTCACCTTCGAGTTCAACAGTAAATCGACCTTGATGCTTGTGGAATGTAATAGGACGGCAATAGCCCAAATCAACAGCATCGCCGTAAGTTAAGGTGTATGTACCCTCTTCAGGATGAGAGATTGCTCCATGATCATCGTAGGCTAGCCATACTGATTCAGCACCATCAGATCGAATAGGTGTTCCAGTTAAAACTAAGACAAACTTAGAGTCTAAAAATGCCCCGCCAGCACTCTCACCCCAAGCTGCTTCGACAGCTGCATGGTGATGTTCATCACAGATCACCAATACCTTGGAATTTCTGCAAACTGCCTGCAACTCTGGAAGCAATCCTTGAATAGCCGACCATGTTGCACACACATCCATACCTAAACTAGAAATCTCACCATCGCGAGCAGTTACCTTACCCATATGGCGACCAGTTACACGCACAAAATCTTCTGCCCACTGGCTAACAACCTGAGTTCTTGGAGCAATAACAACTACCCGATCAATTTCTTCAGTATCAAGCAATGTTTTAGCAATAGCACATGCAGCTAATGTCTTGCCAGCGCCCGGTGCCGCATTAATTAGGAAGTGACGGTCTTTTTTATCTTGCACCAACCACTTCATTGCTTTTCGATGAGCCTCTACTTGCCATGGTCTTAATTTAAGATTCATTTGCTACCCTTTTTTAGATTACATGCAACGCATAGCGCCTGCCCATTGCTTGTAAGAGTTTTGCCACCATTGGCAAATGCAACAATATGATCAGCGTGAAATTCCTTTTCAAGCTTTGATTTGCATTTAGTGCAATATCCCCCTGCAATCCAAATCAAAATTGAGCGCTGTCTTTTATCAAATAGTCTTTTCATTTCTGCACCCAATATTCAGTCATCACAATTTCATCTATTGGAAGATTTTTGGGAGGCTGAACAACCGCGAATTTATTTACCCTAGCCAATACCTTTTTATAAGGAACCTTCTTAGATTTAATAATCCAGCCCTCACTTCTCATAAGTGAAATACTTTTCGTTAGTGAGGCAACGCCAAAGAACACAATTGCCTCTATTCCAGTAATAGGCATTCCTGCTTCCATATGTTCCTTAAGGGCTAAAGTGTTTCCAAAACGATTAACAGTCATGCATATCTCCCGCTTGATAAATTCCAAGGTTTATCCCTAATGAAATCATCTGTTTCATAGTCATAAACCTGACTTAGTAACTCTCTCTCTTGATACATCATGTCGTTATCGCTATGGCTCATTAACGAATAAACATCTCTAATTGTTCTTTCTTCGTAGTAATTGTTGTCTTCCCAACCTTGTTCAATTTCATCATTAAAAATTTCATGAAGTTGATTTGCAAATTCAAGGATTTGGCTGTCTTTATATGCGCTGTTATTTGATTTTTTTAATAGGTGATACAGGGCACGAATTTGACTTGGGTTATTCATACGACCCCCAAAACTTTAAATTTATGTGGTGTATGATCAATTCCAACAGTAATAATTGATCCATCACGAGCAGACTTAACTAAGTAAGCTTTAAATTTCTTTATATTCTTTTTGCAAAATTGAACTCCACGATCGGAGATCAACAATGAAATCGACTTCTCACTAAAGTACTGAATGATTCCACCATGACCGTCAAATTTCTCATCGCCATAAGAAAGCAATAATTCACAAACTTCTTGGGAAATACCGCGTTGTTGAACCCGTTTTTCTGCATGTTTCGTATACATATCAACTCCACTTGTTAACCCCTCTTTTTGAGGTAATTGGGCTAGAAAAATCGCCCTTTGCTATAGGACAAGTGAGATACGAATTTGTGAGGGTTAAGAAGAAAAATTCCTAAAAAACCATAATTCACCTGTCCTACATTCATAGGACAGGTGAGAAAAGATTTTGTGAGGGTTTAGGTGCCTGAGGAGACTAAAACAAAGCCAGCCCAGTAGAAAGGGTGGCTATATTTGGAAATTTTTGAGTTAAATGAGGTAGTAAAAATATCGGGGTATTTAGAGCTAAGAGCTTGTATTTCTGAAGGATTTTTTCCGGCAAAAAGCAATTTAGTCTTCTCTAGAGCAATAGACGATTTCAAGCCCTCAGACTCTTTATAAATATAAAAAACTTTCATGAAGTCTGCAGTAGAGCTATCTGAAATCTTCCAAAGTGTAGCCAAGACCTCAGAAACACCCTTTTTGGCAAACAACCCCGCAAGCCCATCGAAGGTTTTAGCCTGCGATGATAGGTTTGCCAGAGATACGCCCGTCTCACAAGCAGATAGTGTGAGTAAAGATACGCCGGAATATGACTGGCTACCAGAAAATAAATCCTGAAGCGATAGAAAGCTACCATCACCCAAAAGTAGACCAACATCCTTATCAGAACCACCACTTGCCTTGAAATGTGATGCGATATGAATAATATCCCGCGATTTGGTGAGACTCTCTTTAAGGCTTGCCTTCGTGAAGCTAGAATCTATGAAGGCGCGTTGAACAGAATCAGTATTTAACCTTGCAAATTTATAACTACTCAAGAAGGTTACTTCGTCCTTTGCCGATGGAAGGGGCGGGAAGTTACCGCCACCCTTTGTGGCAGCAAATGCATCTACTGCCACTCGAGTAGACTCCTTCTTCACAGGTACAGACTTGGCAGAAACTAAATTAGAAACAAGAATACGATTACCTTGATTATTAAATATAAAGTCTGGAGGCAGGAAGGTGATTGCATCATCAGGAACAAAGTAGACAGTTCTAATTCCTAGGGATTTAATCTTGGCGCTTAATGGACTAAATACCTGAGAATCAAGTGCGTCAATCCGCGCTCTCCAATCCTGACCTGGCTTTGATAGCGTACTGTAGGCTTGATATACCATTAATCTCAACTTATCACGCGCTATTGGAATGGCAACTTGCTCGTTTATGTCATGTGTAGAGATGTTAAAAATAGTTCGATCCGGGGTAATCATTGCCTGAACAATTGCAAAACCTTTATCTTTATTTTTATTTTTAGGCTCAAATTTCTCTACAGTCGGGGTAACATCAATACCTTTTCTCAATGCGATTAATGCACTCTGAATTTGCTTAATATTCGCGTTATAGATAACACTAATTTTCTTCACCTCATCAATACGATTTCTTTTAATCGCATCAACTGATAAATCCTGAAGTCTCGCAAGCTCTTTTTGAATTGGTTTAATTTTCAAGAAAAACTTTTGCTCATCCTCTGTATATGAAAGATATGTTTCAATAATTCCAGAACGCAAATCTGTTGTTGAAAAGTCAAGCAACTCATTTTCTTTAATAATGCTTAAGGTTTTGCTTGCAGAATCGTAGTCATTCGCGGCAAAGAAAGTATTAGACATTGCCTGTAAATTATCCTTATATATCCCCGTAAAAGTCCCAAGAGCACCACTATCACCAGTCTTAATATTTGAGCGTAAATCTTGAAGCATATTTACATAGCGCTTTGCATAAAACGCTGCGTACTTATCATCACCAATAAATAAAGAATAATTTTTCCAGTTAAGCGCTAAATTTCCCAAAAGAATTGAAGGGAGATAAACGGAATTAGTGTACTGAAGTGCCTCAAAGTTAATTGCGGAAGAATCCCAAAATTTCTTGAAGCTTACAGGGTCGATATCACTTCTTCCTATGTTTGCTTTAGCTAATTCAATCTCATCTTTTAGGACACTACTTAAAATATCAAGGGGTATTGCAGTGCCAATCTCAATACCTGATAAATAATTTTCATGTGCCCTATTGATGTAATCGAATGCGGCATTAAAGTTCTTATCCCAAAACGCTTCCCAAAATTTTGTCTCTAGGTCAATATAGGATAGGTTATTTCCACCGCCGTTGTAATCTCGAGCATGATTTACCAACCGATGACCCTTTACGCTCTGCCCTAAGCCAATCTCAGCTTTCCCAAGCAATGAAGATAATTTGGTCTTCATTTCAAGATAGTTATATTTCAGGAAAAAGCTTCTGTCTGCATACTCCTTAACATACTTTAGATATTGCTCAGCATAGTCTTTTGCCTGTTGATATTTTCCCATTTGCAGATCAAACTCAATAATCGATATCCCATAAGTTATTACCAATGCGTGATACATCTCAGGAGTTGTCCCTGGGAAATTATTGGGTTCTTTGATGTAAGCCCGTATTTCTCGCGATATCTTGTCAGCCTCTGCATACATGCCCTGCATACGTTTAGTTTCAAACTGATTACTTAAAATCAATAACGGACTTTGAATAGGCTCACCTCCATGAATCAAGTCCGAAGACTCCTTAGCTAGCTTAGCTGCCTCATCATACTTCCCTAAATTTCTTTTAACCTGTACCAGCGAAGACAGCACCACTGACTTAGCGCGATTACACCCAGGCGTGCCACACCCATCAACCAATTTAAGCGTTTTGTTTAGGTACTCATTTGGGCTAATCTTCAGCTCCCAATTGGCTCGTGATCTATAAAAATCCATTAGCAATTGGATTTGCGACTCTTTATTGGGGTCATTTTTATTTGCCCAAATGATCTCAAACCAATTATCCAACCCACTAAATGAAAACTGATACTTTCCTCTAACGATTGGAGTCAGGCGATTCATTAAATACTCATATTGATAATTTTTATCTTTCTTAAGTTCATTTATTCGGGCTATCAAATGATTTCGGATGATTTGCTCTTGCATCTTTGGGATCTTCATATCAATTTGATCTATTGATCTTAGATTTGTAAGAATTACCGTATCTATGACCCCGTCCCAGATCTCACCCTTATTAGCCCGAGGATCATCCATAAAACGCGCAATGGTTTCAATGAATAAAGCGCTTGTTAAAGCTTCTTTATTTAATGCTACTGAGGCTGTTTGCAACATGGAAAAAGCTGATAGCCCTAGTAACCCTTGTGGAACTTCTGTCCTTCGTGCATATAACCATCCGTTAATAAATTTGGGATACTTGATTGCAAAAACTGAAGGCGAGTCAATTAATAAGCTGGTCATAGCGTAAAGGGTGGTTAACTGCTCTTCAGTATTGACTTTATCTTTAGTCAATTGATTAATGCCGTTGAGATCAGCAAACTTCAACTCCCTAACCGCTTTAATTCTTGGAATTTGATCAAGCTTTTGATTGAGTAATCTATAAAACTCTTCTCTATTCTCTCCTCTATTAACAGCAAACTCACCCATTGCAAACTCCTCAGCAAGTCTATCTATTTCAGTTAAAGGCGCAGTATTTAACTTATTTATACCCTCGTCATAGGAGTACACAGGAATTGCCTTTGCTGAAATCATTGCCAGCAAAAATAGAAGGGGAAGTAACTTTTTAATTAACGGCAACTTACTTAGCAAAAGTAAAAATTACTGTGCCAGCCTGATTTGGAGATAAGCCAGTAATAGCCTTAAACTCTAAATGCTCAGGGTTTGCGGACTCTAAGCCAAATACTTGCATTATTGGCTTGCCCTCTGCTTGATTTACTTGAATTTTTAATCCAGCGCGAAGTGCAGCCTCCAAGAACTTTGACCTTTCTTCAGCAGGATTAATCGCAGTCACAACTTGAATGACAGACTTACCGTCTACTACCTCACCGGATCTCAAAATATCAGCTGATTGACTTAAGCCCCTATTCCCGTATTGGGAGTTATAAAAATGACTTGCCACAACTCCAAGTGTGAATGTCAATGCCAAAGCTATTCCTGGGACAACCAAAGTGTTGCCACCCCCAAAGATGCTAAGCAATAACCTATTTTGCTGTTGCCTTTCTTTGTTTTTATAAAGGTAGGAAATTTGATCCAACCTTCCAGAGAGAATCTGGTTTTGTTTTTGCACATCGTAGGAATTAACTCCCATCTCATCGCTAATTTTATCCAGCGATTTCTTGAGAGTCTGCTTTTGATAATCTGTGAGCTCTTGATCGTCTTTATTCATTATTTATCTACACTCCTCTAATAGAGGCTTTAGTTTCTTTTTCGACTCTTTTAAAAATGTTCGCGTAGCAGCCTCAGTTCGATTGATAGCCTGCGCTATCTCACGCCCACTCATATCATCCATATCCATTTCAATTACCAATGCAGCCTCTGGATTTGCTTTTTGGAAGATCTTAAATTTCTTCTTAAAGCAATCAACCGTATCATTAACCCCAGAAATATCGGCTTCTTCATCACTCCACGAATCACTAGACTCCTCGTCATCACCATCATCGCCCTGACTATCAATATAAGTAATACTTTCTTCACTCTTCGTCGACTTTTTATCTAAATAATTCTTATATTTATTAAAGGCAGCGGTTATTAACCATCCCTTAATAGCCCCGAAATCTTTGATTGTGTAGAAATTTTCGTAGAGATTCATAAATACTTCTTGAATAATTTCTTCAGCAATTTCGGGTTTGGCGTGCTTTTTCATTAAAAACTTAAACATGAACCTTGAGTGGTCAAGGTGCAGTTGTCTAACTATCACTTTAGGATCAGGCTGTTGCATCTCTGATTTTCTGAAAAAGCTCATCTATTGGCTATAAGACAGTTGAAATGAAAAAATGTGAGGGACTAGTAGTTAATTATTTGCAATAAGACAAAAATTACAATTATTGTTAGCACTTATAGTTTAAGCATATTTACTGCCCTCATCCACAAAATAGGGGGGTATGCACCATACCCTTTGCGCAAAAATTGACCCCACCCTGCTTTTTAGCGATAAGTAGAATATTTAAGTTTTAAAAGGCAAATATTAGCGAAATTAACATTATTGATAACTATTGAATCAAACCCATATGATCCAATTCTGAAAGTCGATCACTGCTATATAAAATTGCCTTTTGCAATGGCAAGCCAATTACGCATAATGAAAGTCCATTATTCGATTTGCCACCTGAACCATCTCCACCATCATCCCAGTATTCTCTACATCTCAAGCAGTTTTTTTCATGAAGAGATTGATCATTCATGGCTTTTTGATCTTGATTCTCCCAATATTTATATTCTGACGCTAACTTGCGCTCACTTAACTCAACATCAACACCCTTATAGATACCTCTAAATACCTTAGCCCCCTTCTCCTCTTTGTAAATTCGAACAGTCCAGTCATCTCGCCACGATTCACGCTCCAGCCAAGCATTTGCTGAAACTCTCTTATTGGAGGTCTTGCAATATTCAGCATATCTAATGGCACCGGAAATAATATCCTCGTAAGAAACACCGGATTTAATCAACTTACTCAAAATATTTTCAGCAAGAGCTACGCCAGCCCTTACAGGATAAGCAGACCAAAACTCTGGGTATCTATCACCATCTACGCGATGCGTGCCCGAGGGGGCAATAGCCACCCCGCAGGGCACGGCATCTTGATCATTTGATCTATCTGACTCTATCCTCGCTTTAGGCTCGGATAGAGTCATAGATAAGGGGGGCATAGAAGCCACATCTGAAGTGCCACCCAAGTCACCATTATTGATTATCGGCGTCACTACAGAATCAATGCGTGTAGTGACATCGACAGCACTATTTACAAGTAAATTTAATGTGCCCAAGGCATAAGTATTTGCTTTACAACCCCAACCTCCTTTTTTGGCAATAGTTATGTATTCCTTTTTTAGTAATTTTTTAACTGATCTTTTGGCAGTTCTTGGCGTTGATGAAGTTTCTCTAGCAATGGTGTTAAAACTTCTCCAAGTTAATCCAGTTTTAGAATTTGCACCGTTTGCAATTACAAACAGTATTGCCAAATCACACCTTGATAGGTCGGCATCAGAAACTGCAATAGATAAAAATTTAAGCTTATCTACCGGGCCGAGTATCTTAAATTTAGATAGCATTTGATCTTGAGTAGAGGTTTCTGTTGCGAACAGAAGATTTTTTCTATGTTCCATTTATTCCACCCCACCACTGTGTTTTATCGATATCTCGGCTAAAACCATAGCCAAACCACGACGCTGGACTTCTTTTGCTATAGCCTCCCAGAGCGATTTATATTTAATGTAGAAGAAACTTTGACTCAAACACCACAGTAAGTAGCCACCATCTAGTTCATGCAGGTGCTTACCCTCGTGTTTTCCAATGGGCATTATCTTCATAATGATGCCCCTTCGTTGTGTGATTCAAGCAAGTAATCACCTCGAACTAGTTTTGCGACTTCTATAACTGGAAATTGCAGTCTACCGCCTATCTTGATCGGCTTAACTCCATGGAATGAACCAGTCTGACAGAGGTGTTTTCGGATTGTTTGTGTTGCAGTATTTGTTACTGCACCCAACTCATGGGTCAGAATATTATCCCTGCCGTTGGCTAATCTAGCTAAACCTTCTGGGATATCTTGAACAGATTTCATCTTCTTTTACTCCAACAAAATAAGTTGATCCCTCACCAAATGGTGGAATCTAGTCTTGTCTTATATTGTTGAATTAGCTATTGCTGATGAAACTTTTATCTTGTGTTTACAGTTACATTAAGAATGTAATGTATATCGAAAGTGTAATTTAAAAAAAATATCTATTCAAGTAAAAATATAGAAATATCTAATAATATTTTTGTGATGTTTTTAAATTACTTTTAATACTCAAGCAATTATTTAAAGCCATTCCCCACCTCCACCGGAAATGTAATGCCAGCCTCTTTTAGCAACCAATTTACATAGCCATCATGCCATTTAGCCAACAGTTCAATTGGAATATCTAAGTAATGTTTGTCTCTAATGCTCTGTGGAGCATGACCTTGAATCCTTGCACCCGCTCCATCAGGTTGCTCAGCCCAAATAAACAACGATGCAAAAGACCTTCTTAATCCATGAATGGATAAATGAGGTATACCCGCCAATGCAATTGCTTGGTTGTGAGCAATTCGTGGCTCTGTAATAAACCCTTCCCTAGCTTCAAGACTACTAAAAACATAGTCGTTCCGTCTAGGCAGAGAATCAATTAATTGCTCCATATAAAAGTTCAAGGGAATATAACGACCCTCAGTCTTAATCTTATCTTTTAGCAATACAGTCTTAGCCTTGAAATCAACATCAGACCATTTAAGGGAAATTAACTCACCTCTTCTTGCTCCTGTGATCAAGAGGCATTGGAGGTAAGCGGATATAACCTTATTGGATATTTTTTTAACAGCCTTGAACCAATCAGCAATATTGTTCTTGCGTAACACATCACCATCTTTCTTACTGTTCTTGCTTGGAAGAATAGCCAAAAGACTATCTTCCACAACTACATCGCGATTCACAATAGCTTTGTATCTTTCATCTTTGGCGCACCAATTCCAAAAGGTTCTAAACATTTGAAACCCTTGTCTTGCGTTATTTGGCCTTGTTGCTCGTTCGATGTTGAGCCAATCCTTTAAAACTGTTGGATTTATTTCAGACAACTTCAATTGTAGGAGTGGATAAAGGACTCCCTGGACTGTTACATTACCTCCCCGCTTATGAGGAATTCCGCCTTTTTGAGTCATGTTGCAGTGATCTTTAAGATGCCTCTCTCCCCACTTTTTGCCTTTCGCCAAGCCTTTTAATGGCATGAGGGATATTTGATAATTAATATAGTCATCCCAAGCATCTCTGACCAAAAGCTTCTCTCTGTCGGCTTGCGCCTTTTTTTCCTCTTTGATCTTTGCGTGAGCAAGACTCTTTTCTTCCTTCTCTTGTCTTGGGTCTATACCAAGAGCAAATTTGTGCTGAAGATCGTAGGCTATCTCCTGAACCTTATCAAAGGGAATATTGCCAATGGGAAATCGAATAGTCTTGCCATGAAGCCTTTTTTCGAAGAAAAAGGACCTCTTACCGGTCTGGGAGATTCTGAGTCCTAAGCCTCTGATGTTGGTATCCCAATAGAGGGTCTGCTGCTTGCCATCAGCGCATTTGAGGTCTTTAGTTGCCGCTAAAGTAAATTTGAATGTAGTTTCCATGTTCCTCTTTTTGCCACGAAAGTTAACTCGTAGGCATATCGTAGGCAAATTCTAGCAAGAAATAGGAAAACATGGGAATAAATCGGAATAGCCTACAAGCTATTATTTGATGGGATATTGCTTACAATAACTGGAGAATCGAGGTTTTAAAATAGTGCAAAATACACATAATTTTCGGTCTCATAACCCGAAGGTCATAGGTTCAAATCCTATCCCCGCAACCAAACATCTAAAAACCTCTTGATTTTCAAGGGGTTTTTTGTTTTCTGGGCTTCTTTGGCATACTTAGGACTTTGTTGCCCTAATATTAAGAAGAATTTAAATGAAAAAACTACTAGCTGCCCTACTCATTACCTTTTCTAGCGTGACCTTAGCTGGCCCCATTGTTGAATTCAAAACAAGTGCAGGCGACTTTACAGTTGAGTTGAATCCAGAAAAAGCACCTAAAACAGTTGAAAATTTTCTGGGCTATGTGAAAAGCGGCTTCTATAACGGCACCATTTTTCACCGCGTCATTAACAACTTTATGGTTCAAGGTGGTGGCTTCACAAAAGATATGCAACAAAAACCAACTAACCCACCTATTCCTCTTGAATCAAATAATGGCTTAAAGAATCTGAATTACTCCATCGCTATGGCAAGAACAGGAAACCCTGATTCAGCAACGGCTCAATTCTTTATCAACGTTGTTGATAATAAAAATCTTGATTACCCAAGACCGGATGGACATGGCTATGCAGTTTTTGGTTTAGTTATCAAAGGCACTGAAACGATCGATAAGATCAAAAAAACTGTTACAACAAGACAAGGCCCTTTTACTGATGTGCCAGTTCAAACCATTTTGATTCAGAGCGCTACAGTTATTAGTAAATAATCATGAATCACCATGAGCATCTCTCTTGTAGCATTCTTCTAGATGATGCTCATAGTCCCATTGAGCAACCGACCAGTCGACTATATCAATCTGCTAGTCAGTTCAT
>JACCDN010590307.1_pt1 | contig 13578 bp, 16 predicted proteins | sample 7441691 | NCBI WGS metagenome assembly JACCDN01 (sample SAMN15323439, study PRJNA562643) | freshwater metagenome | isolation source: river surface water | place: USA:Blue River Watershed | collected 2017-08-16 | reverse complement strand
TACGCATGGCGACTGGCAGGCAATAGCCAGCCTCTACGGTCCCTCGAAAAGCTAGAGAGGGCGGAATAGACAAGACCGGGTAGCGCCGGGTGTGCGGGTGCCGAGCTGGAAGGTGTCTAAATCCCGCTAGCCTCGTCCAGTCGCCAGCCGTATGGGCAATAAAAAACCCGCCGAAGCGGGTTGTTTGTGATGCAATTGGCCTTACGCCGCTGCTTTTAGCTGCTCTTTATGAAAGCTTCCCTCGATTAGAGGATAAATGCCAACTTGGCTGACAACGTACGTAATTGCGTCACGAATGATTTGTTCGTTTTCAACCTGGTTCCTATTGAAAACAGATGCCAATGTGGTGATTTCAATACGTTCCATGATTCCCCCTGGTTACTTTGCCTGTGGGCGTAATACTAGCCAACGCCCTTCCATCGTTATGTTCACATTTTTTATTTTTGTTACTCCTGTGAACAGGACCAGAAATTGTAGCAGGCTATCCGTTCTACCGTAAAGCTTAAGGGTGTCTGATTTGTGTTCTTTGCCACAAAGCTGTATCGAACCGTTAACAGCTTGACCAAACATGGCCAAAACAGAAGACACTGCGTGCGGATCGCCATGGGCTGCTTTGAGCATGATTTCTGGACTAAAGTTTAGTTCTAGCATCTTAAGCCAGGCACTTCTAGGGCTCCTTTTAGCATGCACCAGCTGAACGGCTGCGTCAGCAACGTCGCTTCCATCTTTGAAAAGTCCGTAATGAATGCGACCATCGTTTGTTGACCCTGAAACATTAGACCTAATCCATGAAAAATCTCTTTGGACATCCGTTGGAAAGCACGCCTCAGGATATTTATTTGCCTGTTCAACCCAAGCGGATTCAGTTGTATCAATCGTTCCTAGATCAAATTTTTTAAGCTTATAAGTCATTTTTTTCCTTTGTATAAACCTCAGCCCTGTCGTACTGGTCACCAGCAGCCTGCATCATTTCTGTAACCTCATACACCACCTTATCCGCTGCCTCTTTGTCGTAACCGGGCAGGGCAGGGTCTAGCACCACATCCGTCTGCACAGCCAGCACCCGGTCAAGGGTGAACTGACCATTCGGCATGATGGTCACGATGCGGTCGGTGCATTGTTTGGTGATGGTCATGGGTTGCATTTGCCTGAGTAGAATATCCTTGCGTAACCTTTTGGTCCGCCAAGATTTATAGACTTTCTGTAAACGATTTTGTAGCCGTTTTGACAATAACCGCTGTTTTCAATCCACTTGTTCAGTAGATCAATCCTTGACCCCTCTGCTTTTTCGTCTGTGTCATTAAAAATGACGGAAGAATCTGTCTCAAAGTCAAAAAACTCGTTGCCGTGAGAGTCTATGTATGGCTTGAACCTAGACTCGTTAATGTTTCCGGTGCCTGCGCATCCAGTTAAAACTATAAGAAAACAAATAATTGCTGCATGCTTTAGGAAGTGATTTTTTTGTTCTTTATCCATTGATTTATATCAATTACTTTGCATTTTTCCCCGTAAAAAAAGCGCCTATCCGGGGGGTGGATTAGGCGCTTTTCGCGAAATCTAAAGTGTTAGTAATTCCAATAAAGCTTAAAAAGTAAGCCCTTTCTTCACTGTTTTTTTTCCTAAACCACTCAAGAAGTAGCTTTTCTTCAGCAGTTAGCTCAACGGCAGAGTAGTTGGCAGCGTTTTGCTCCACATGGAATCTTTGGCCTTGCTTGATAGGCTGGTCCATCCATCCAACTGGCTTACCTGTTTTTTCCTCAATCCAGCGCGCCGTTTCGCTTTTCATAGATCGTGGCTTTTGCGACTTATTATCGATAGACGCATTTTTCCACTGGCTTACCTGGGCTGGTTGCCGGTCAAGTTTATGCGCTAACGCGGCTATGGTGCCGTATTCATTTATCAGCAATAGAAGCCTGGAGCGCCGGATTTCTTCAATGAGTTCCACGGCTTCATTCTTTAGCAATACGCTAATCATGGCAATTCGCGGAATGCTATTGACAGAACATTAGCGAACCGCTAATGTTGAGCCATGAATTTGAACGACTACCTATCGAAACCAGGTTTAGCAGCCGATCTTGCTCGATCGATTGGCGTGAGCGCTGTACTTGTAAGCCAATGGAAAAATATGAGCAGGCCAATACCAGCAGAGCGTTGCCCTGAGATTGAAAAGGCAACCGGCGGCGCTGTGCGATGCGAAGAGCTGCGCCCTGATGTTGACTGGGCATACCTGCGTAAATCAAATAGTGAGGAAGCGGCATGATTCCAAACTCGTACGTAAAGGCCGAATGGCGTTGCACGCTGCCGGTGTCTTCAGATGGATACATCGGCATTGGGTTTAACCTGGGTAACGAGGTTATTCGCATTCAGATATCCAAAGAGCACGCTCGTCATCTGTCGGAGTCCGTTGCTGATTATCTTGATCAACACGCGTCCCAATCAGATATTTCGTCTGGAAGTCCAAGCGCTGACGTATCGCCTGCTGAGCAGCTAAACGTATGACCACCGCACAAGTCATCAAGCGCAAGTTGAGCAGTCTCATAGCTGCCAAGGCACTCATTTTCAAAACAGATTTCCCATCGGTTATTGATGGAAATTTTGATGTGAAAGGTGCCAGCGCTTGTTTTGTAACTGTATCTAGTTCGTTTTTTAAGCGTCATGAGGCCTCCATGTTTGGTGGCGTTGTTGGTCGGACTTCAATTCTACCCACACGGATGGCCTCACCCATTTCAAAGAACACCTCCTCCACCTGGTGTGCAGCGTCCCCGCTGCTTTGCCCTGTCTACGGGCAGGGCGCTTTTTATTCGTAATACGTAACGATAGTTACAGACAACGCCGATTATTTCCAGAATCAATCGAGGCCATCATGACACCACGACTCGCTGCTCACGCAACCGTACATGACTACCCAGGCGGCAGCCTGGCGCTTGGCCCGATGATGGATGTATCGCCATCGTTTCTACGCGCTGCCGTTAACCCGCATAACTCTGACCATTCGCTCACTATCGAGCGCGCATGTCGGCTGATGTCGATTACCAATGACCCGCGCATCCTGGCGGCAATGGCCGAAGAGATTGGTTATTCAATTATCAAGCTCCCATCCTTTGAGATCAGCGATTCAGCTGTGTTGGAAAGCTATACCGCCATGCTCGCTGAGCTGGGCGAATTCTCTGGCGCCTTCAATCAGTCACTGGCTGACAACAAGATCAGCAAGAAAGAATTTGAACGGATGCGCGAAGAAATGAGTCAGACCATTGCCGCTGCGCTGTCGCTGATCAGTCGCATTGAGCAATTGGTTGAATGATCTGTCGATGCCCAAGTTGCAGCACTACACCAGATCACAAGTGGACACCCGAATGGATGCTTACGTGCGAGGCAATAACTGTGCTCAGTTGGCCATTGCTTCGCCGTCAGTCATATCTGCAGCTCGTTGAAACGAAGCGCGGACCCCATTCGACAGAACTATTAAAACAAGAAATCAGGAGGTTGTATGAACAAAGGAAACCCCGCCCCCCTCTGGCTAATAGCAAGGCGTGATCGAGGCATGAATGCAACGCCTCGCAACACATTGCCAGTGAACGGGTCCTCCCTGGAATCTTATGGTGAGGGTAATGCGAACCGCGATATACCGCTAGGCTCTGGCCTCGGTGCATAGGCAACAGCATGAGTAACTACGACAGCGTACGTGGGCAGCTGATCAGCGCCGGTTTCATTCTGGACCGCCCGTTGGATACCAGTGGTAAAACCCAGCGTTGGAAGGTAGAAGGCACCGGCCGTGAGCGTAAAGGCTGGTCGATTCTGCATACCTGGACAAATGATTCAGGCAATGAATGCCTGGCCGGCAGCTTTGGTATTTGGCGCGGTAATGACCAGGGCACACAAAAGATCGTGCCAGATAAGTCGGAGGCCAGCGCCGAGGAAATTGCGGCGATTAAGAAACGACTGGCTGATGATCGAAAACGGGCAGCGCAGCACCGGGCTGCCGAAGCCAAGCGGGCTGCAGATCGCGCTGCGAATGTCTGGCACAAGGCCAAGGGCATCGAGCCTGACCAGGATAAGCCGGCAGATTACCTGGTGCGCAAGGGCATCAAACCCCACGGCGTCCGGTTTAGCAAAGAGGGGGCGATTATTGTCCCGATGCAGGATGGCAAGGGTGGCACGTTCGGCCTGCAATTCATTCTGCCAAGTCACCACGAACGCAAGAAAAAAACTGGGCGCGATAAGGAATACTGGCCGGCAGGCATGGCCAAACAGGGCCACTGGTTTCAGATTGGCAGCCCATTGGCTGGTGGTATCTGTTTGCTGGCTGAGGGCTACGCTACCGGTGCCACGCTCCATGAGGCAACGGGCTTGCCCGTCGCAGTAGCGTTTGATGCTGGCAACCTGGAGCCAGTTGCTGAGGCGCTCAAGCGTCAGTATCGCAATACGCGGATTCTCGTCTGCGCCGATGATGACTATCTGACCGAAGGCAACCCGGGCTGCAGCCGTGCCAATGCCACTGCTTTTGCGGTTGGTGGCGCCTGGGTAAAACCGGATTTTCCGCAGGATCGCGGCGGCAAGAAGTTGACCGACTTTAATGACCTCGCAGCGATGGCGGACCTTGCCCTGGTCAGAGCTCAGATCGAGGCGGCTATTGCGCAAGCGGGGTGGACGGCGCTACCTGTTACGGTGGGCGCGGCTCAAACCCAGGGGGGCGGGGAATACACCCCAATGCCTTCGCAGTTTTCTGTTGAAGAGGCCGTCGATCGTTACTGGGGCACCTATGGCCTTGGCGGTAAGGTGTTGTTTGATGCCGTCGAGCGGCGCCTGGTGCATCGTGATGACGTGATGAATCTGATCCCGGGCCGCAGCTGGGATCTGATCAAGTCACATCCCCGGTGGCGCGTTGCCCGTGACACTGAGATCGGTTTTGACCCGACTGAAAAAGACCCGGCGATTCGTTGCAATCTTTTTGGTGGTTGGCCAACAGAGCCCAAAGCCGGTAAGTGCGAAAAGCTGCTCACCCTGCTCGAATACCTCTGCAGCAATGAGGCCAATGGCTATGAGGTGTATGAGTGGATCCTGAAATGGCTGGCTTACCCGATCCAGCATCGCGGCGCCAAAATGCAGAGCACGATTGTTGTGCATGGTCCCCAGGGCACTGGCAAGAGCCGATTCTTTGAAGCGTACGGCAAGATTTTTGGACCGTATAGCCGGGTGCTCGGTCAGGAAGCCCTGGAGGATAAATTCAATGCTGACTGGGCAGAGAAAAAACTATTCATTCTGGCCGATGAGGTGCTCGCCCGTCAGGACATGTATCACATTAAAAACCGCCTGAAGGGTTTTATTACCGGCGATACGATCCGTGTCAATCCGAAGGGCGTTGCTGCCCATACGGAAAAAAACCAGATGAATATCGTTTTCCTGTCGAATGAGCGACAGCCGCTGGCACTGGAAAACGATGATCGGCGCCACCTGGTGATCTGGGTGCCACCAAAACTGGATGAATCATTCTTTACTGAGGTCAACCAGGAGATCGACGCCGGTGGTATCGAGGCGCTGCATCAATACCTGCTCGATCTCGATCTGGGCGAATTCAAGCCATGGACCAAACCCCCGATGACCAAAGCCAAGGGCGACCTGGTTGAGCTTGGCCGATCCAGTGAAGAGCGTTTCCTGACGGAATGGATGGCCGGCGAGATCGATGGCGCCGATGGCCAGCCGCTGCCGTTCTGCCCATGCCTCGGATCCAGTTTGTACCGGGCGTATGAAACCTGGTGTGAGGCGCATGGTGAGCGTAAGCGCAGCATGAAAGACCTGATCAGCCTTTGCTGCAAGCTGCCCGGTTGGGTGGCCGGTAAGTCGACACCGACCTGGACTAGCTACAGCGACCGCACCCCAAAAAACAGAAAGATGGTGGTGCCGGCAAAGTCAGCGCTTGAGTCAAATTCAGGCTACGTCATTGCTGGTCTACAGGAAGAGAAAAGCCAGACAAAAGCCGAATGGCTGATGAATTGTTTTTTTACTTTCGAGAAAGCCCTGGGTGGCCAATTATGAAACCACGCCAACCACGCCATCAACCACGCCACAAACCACGGCATAAGTTATTGACGCAAAAGAAAAACCACGCCAACCACGCATCAACGCGCACGCACGTATGCGCGAACGCACAGGAAAAATGCACTGATATGCACATTGTTTCCCGTACGCGTGTCTCCCGTGGTTTGCGTGGTTTAAGTGGTTTCAATGAGTTACAGAATTTTAAGCGTGGTTTGTGGCGTGGTTTTTATGAATCTGGCGTGGTTTTTTCAAAGGATGTTGTATGAGCCTGGTTAAACCATCCGAATTTGCCCGTATCTGCGGCGTCAATCGATCTACCGTGACGCGCTGGATCCAGAATGGGCGCATTGCCCTGGCTGAAAACGGTTTAATCGATAGCGATCATGCGGCACGGATGCGCGAAGAGACCGAAAGCCCGTTGCCGCATCACCAGGCACGTAAGGCGCAATTTGATGAGGCAAGGGCAACCACTGCTATGCCTGAGACAAAACAAATTGATCCTGACGCAACGGCGCAACAATCAGACAACAAAAAACAGGGCGGTGATGCAACGAATGTGAGCGCAGCGCTGAAACATGAAACTTGGCGGCTGCAAAAAGCCAAAGCCGAGATGGCAGCGCTCGAAGTCGACAAGATGGCAGGCACACTGGTCGAGCGATCAGAGGTTGATTTTGTGCTGGCTGAGTTTGGTAGCACGTTGCGTGCATTGCTCGAAGGCATGTCAGATCGGCTGGCTGGCCAGCTTGCTGCGCACCGGGGTGATGCCTCTCGCATCCACAAAGACCTTGAGGATGCGGCCTTCGATGTATTGTCAGAAATCTCACAGCTGATGCAGCGTAAATCGGGAGCCGGAAATGCTGCGTGAGCGCCGATCAAAAACTGAGATACCGCATAATCGCGGCCATTTATTTTCAGTCCTGGCAAAAGCGCTTAAGCCACGGCCGATCACAACGGTATCGTCCTGGGCCGATAAATATCGCATTCTGACCAGCAAGGGCAGCGGGGAGCCCGGTCAATGGCGCACCGACCGGACCCCGTATTTACGCGAGCCCATGGATTGTCTGTCGGTCACGTCGCCAGTGCAGCGCATTGTGCTGATGTTTGCCGCGCAAATCGGAAAAACCGAGGTAGGGCTGAACTGGCTGGCGTATGTGGTCGAGCACGCCCCGTCGCCGATGCTGGTGGTATTGCCGACACTTGAGGTGCGTAAGCGCTGGGTCAAACAGCGCCTGGATCCACTGCTCAATGAAACTCCAGTGATCCGCAAGCTGTTTGATGGCCGCCGGTTACGTGACGGCTCAAATTCTGAGGACATCAAAGATTTCCCGGGCGGTATGCTGGTGATCGGTGGCGCCAATTCACCAGCCAGCCTGGCATCAATGCCGATCCGCAACGTGCTGCTCGATGAGGTGGATCGTTTTCCCTGGGAGGTGGGCAACGAAGGGGATCCGCTCGGCCTGATCGATGAGCGGACTAAAACCTTTCCGCGCCGCAAAGTGCTGCTGGTGTCGACGCCGACCGTGAAAGGTGCGTCGCGCATCGAGTCTGAGTATGAAAAAAGCGACATGCGCGAATACCAGGTGCCATGCCCGCACTGTGGCGAATACCAGGTGCTGCGCTGGCGCCATCCTGATGGCCGCTACGGGCTGACGCATCACAAAGAAACGGGCGTGGTGTATTACACCTGCGTCGAATGCGGGGCGCGCATCGATGAGCACCATAAGCCGCAGATGCTGGCCGCCGGAAAGTGGGTGGCGCGGCATCCGGACCGTGCGGTGCGTGGCTACTGGTTGTCGGGTCTCTATTCGCCACTTGGCCTTGGCTTTACCTGGGTCGAGCTCTGGCAGAAATGGGAGGGTTGCCACGGCGATACCGCCAACCTCAAGCGTTTTATCAATACCACGCTGGGCGAATCCTGGGAGGAACAGGGCGACAGCATCGAGGACATGGCACTGATCGCCCGGCTTGAAGAATTCCCGGCGCAAATATTGTCGATTGCTGTTACAGCCGGAGTGGATGTGCAGAAAGACCGTATCGAGGCAACCGTGGTCGCCTGGGGCACCGGTGAGGAAGCCTGGGTCATGGATCACCTCATCATCCCGGGTGACACGGCACGACCCGAGCCCTGGGAGGAATTGGAAGTAGCCTTGCGCGATGCCGGGGTGCAAATTGCTGCCGTCGATAGCGGCTTCAATACCAGCATGGTCTATGACTTTTGCCGGCCGCGTCGCTGGGCAATTCCGATCAAGGGCACAACCGGGATGCACCGGCCACTGGTTGAGGATGAAAAGCGCCGCCGGCAGCGGCTGCGCCGTAAAGTCAAAAGCGGCATTCAGGTCGAGCCGCTTGGCGTCGATCAGGGCAAGGCACTGATCTATGCGCGGCTCAAGATCACCCAGACTGGCCCAGCCTATGTGCATTTCCCGCGTACCGCCGCGTTTGATGACGAATACTTTGCGCAGCTGGCCGCTGAAAAGCTGGTGACCAAAATCAAGGGCACGCGTCCAATTCAGGAGTGGGTGCAGACCCGGCCGCGCAACGAGGCGCTCGATTGCATGGTCTACGCCCTGGCCGCCATGCGGTTATCTGGCAAAGACATGAGCCAGGTGCCGACGCCGGCGCTGGCAAACCCAGAGCTACAGCGCCCTGCCCAGAAAAAACCCGCCCGTAAATTCTCAGCCACGCGCTGGTAGGAGACCGCATGAAACTCGATGTGACGATTGATCTGTCCGAAGTGCAGAAAATGCTGTCGGATATGCCGAACACGGTGCGCACCGCAGCGCGCAATACCCTCAATGACGGGGCGTTTTTTGCCCGTGATCGGGTGTATGACAAGATGCGCGAAAAATTCAAGGGTGGGCCAACGCCGTATTCATTGCGTGCCTTCAAAGTCGACAAGGCCGACAAACAAACGCTACAGGCTAGCACCGGGCTACGTGTCGATGGTGCCGGTAAGGGTGGGCTCTATGAGAAAGTGCTCGGCCACCTCTTTACCGGCGGCTCGCGGGAATACAAACGCATGGAAGGCGCGTTTTATCGACTGGGCGTGCTCAATGCCGGTTATGCCATGGTGCCCGCAGCCGGCTGCCCGCTCGATGCCTTTGGTAACCCAAAGCCCTCATTTATTACGCAGCTGATCAGTTACTTCGGCGGATTTTCGGAGCAGGGCTATCGCGCCAATATGACCGACAAGCGCAAGCGCAGCCTGGCCAAGGCTGGAAAAACTGAGTCCGGCTATAAAACGATCAATGGCGTGGTGTATTTCATCAGCCGTGGACCAGGAAACTGGTTTGGTGCCCGTTCGTGGCAACAGGGCAAGTATCAGCACCTGCCTGCAGGCATCTGGAGCAAAACCGGAATGTACGGCGTCAAAGTGCAGCCGGTATTTTTGTTTGCTAAACGTGGAAACTACAAACAAATCATCAATCTCGAAGAAATTAAAGACCTGACTCAGGAGCAGCTGATCAAGATTTTTGAGCGCGAGATTGCCGTCGGATACAAGAAAAACAGAGGTTAAAAAAACTCGGGTGGGTGAGGTGGTCAACCAAAGGAGAAAACCATGGACCACCACGATCAGTCAGTATCACAGGATTTTATGGGCGACCTTATGGCCGCCGCTATGGCAATCTGCCAAAGCTTTACACTGGATCATGCCAAAGAGCTTGAGCGCAGGTTAATTGCCAATTGGGGTGGTGACCGACCCTATATTGGAAAAATTGGCAAAGAGGCGCGTGCCATGGCCAGTTTGCGCAACCGAGCCATCATCCGTGACTACAAAGCGGGTGAGCGGCTGCCGTTTCTGGCGCGCCGGTACGGGCTATCCAAGGTGCGGATCTGGAAGATTGTGCAGGGTTGTTAGTCGCCGTTAACCGTTTTGTCTTAACTGGTTAACGCCGTATCGGGTTTGATGCCGTCATGACGACACCTGCAGAAGATCTGGCTCAGGCCCAAGAAGCCATTGCCGCGCTCAAAGCCGCGGCGTTGGACTATACGACCAACCGGGCATTTACTTCGGAATACGAGATTGCCGGCCGCCGTATGAAGTTTCGATCCATGGTCGAAGTCAAGCAGCTGCTTGATTTCTGGCGCGTCGAGGAATCTCGTGCGCAACGCCTGATCAATCTGGCCGCTGGGCTGCCTGCAGGTAACAGAATTCTGACCAGAATGGGCGGCTGATATGAGCCAATGGCATCAACTTGCATCCGATACGCTTCCCGGGCAGATCGCTCGGTCGTACGAAGTTAAGAATTCAAAACCACCGGTCATTGTTCAACAAAAACGTTCATTTGCATCGGCCAAAATTGACCGGCTTACAGCCGATTGGCTGACAACCAATAACGCAATTGATCAGGAGCTGCGTAGCGATCTTGATCGATTACGTATGCGCAGCCGTCAGCTCGGCAAAGATAACGATTACGCTCGTAAATTCCTCAATATGGTGGTGCGAAATGTCGTTGGCCACAGCGGATTTACGCTGCAGGCCCGTGCTGAAGATGCGCCAAATACGCCAGATAACCTAGCTCGTGCTGCCGTCGAAACTCATTTTGCACGCTGGGCACGCCTTGGGGTGTGCGACGTCACAGGTCGCATGTCGTTTGCCGATATACAGCGCCTGGTGATGCGTATGGTCGCACGGGATGGTGAGGCGCTTGTCCTTGAGCTCTACGGAAAGGCTGCTGGCAACAAGTATGGCTATGCCTTGCAGGTACTTGATGTGGCGCGCCTGGATACCACAATGAATTTAGCGGCCACCAATGGCCGCAACAGCATCGTGATGGGCGTTGAAATGAACAGCTATCAGCGCCCGGTAGCCTATTGGCTGTACGAAAAAAATCCTGGCAGCCCAGAGGGTGGTGGCCAGCGGATCCGTATTGAAGCCAACAATGTGATGCACTTTTATCTGCCGGATCATGCAGAACAAAGCCGAGGTATTCCATGGCTGCATACCGCCATGATCCGCCTGCACAATCTGCGAGGCTATGAAGAGGCCGCTGTGATCGCCGCCCGTATCGGCGCCAGCAAGATGGGGTTTTTTACATCGCCGGACGGTAGTGCTGCTGATATCGCTACCGACTCTCAGGATGGCGAATTCATGACCGAAGCCACGCCTGGCGAATTTGGGGTAATCCCGGCCGGCTGGAGCTTTGAGTCATTCAACCCAGATTACCCGCACCAGCAATACGGCGAGTTTATTAAAGCCGCGCTGCGCGGGATCAGCTCAGGCCTCGACGTTTCCTATAACTCCCTTGCCAATGACCTAGAAGGCGTTAACTACTCCAGCATCCGTTCCGGTGTGCTGGAAGAACGCGATCAGTGGATGACTCTGCAGGGCTGGTTCGTCGAGGCCTTCCTAACCAGGGTTTTTGAGAACTGGTTAGAAATGGGCCTACTTAATGGCGCCATCACCCAGAGCAATGGCTCGGCATTGCCGCTCGCCAAGCTCGATAAATTTCTGGCACATCGCTGGCAAGGCCGCCGTTGGCAATGGGTTGACCCGATGAAAGACATTGAGGCGGCTCGCCTGGCTGTGCGCTCAGGCGTATCCAGCCCACAAGCTATTGCCGCTCAGACCGGCGTGGACTTCGAGGACATGCTGGCCGATATCGCGGCATTTGAAAAGGCGGTTGCTGATGCAGGTGTTACCTCGATCAGCTACGCCGAGTCGGGCGTTGTTAACCAAACATCTGCTTCACCAACACCTCCAGACACGGGTTCTGGCGGTTAACCGTTTTGTCTTAACTAGTTAACGCGAGAGGGGTGACTATGCCCAACATGGAAAAACACATCAAACCAGGCAGCCGTGTCGAGCGCTCACTATCCGTTGAGCGCGCCATGGTCGATGCCGAAGCGCGTACCGTCGAACTGGCCTTTGCCAGTGAAACGCCATATGACCGCTGGTGGGGCACCGAGATTCTCGATTGCACCCAAACCTCAATTCGTCTAGGCCGGCTGGTTGCCGGCGGCCCACTGTTGATGGATCACGACAGCCGGGATCACGTTGGTGTTATCGAATCCGTCCAGATCGGTGCCGACAGGGTATGTCGTGCCGTGGTGCGCTTTGGGAAAAGTGCGCGGGCAGAGGAGGTATTCCAGGACGTGCTGGATGGCATCCGTCGCAACGTCAGCGTCGGCTACATGATCCACGAAGCCAAGCTGGTCGAAACCAGCGAGGACAAAGACATTTACCGCGTAACCGACTGGGAACCGTTCGAAGTATCGATCGTTTCCGTGCCGGCAGACGCATCGGTCGGTGTCGGCCGTGCGGCCGACGAGGAATCGCCGGTCGAGGTGATTGAGCAACCTGATCCGGTTGAGGATGCCGAGGAAGACGAATCCGATGGCACCGAAACCAAACAAACCAAATCCACTCAAGGAGTAATCACAATGAGCGATATCAACATCGATCAAATCCGCGCTGATGCTATCAAAGAAGAGCAGAAGCGTGCCGCTGAAATTCAGGCCATGGGTGAACACTTTGCCCGTTTTGGTGCCGACAAGATCGCTGCCGAATGCCTGCGCAACGGTGACACCGTTGAAGCAACCCGTGCCAAGATCATGGAAAAGATCGGCGCCCAAGCCATGCCTACGGCTGAACTTGGTCTGAGCGACAATGAAGTACGCCAGTATTCGGTGCTGCGTGCCCTGAACGCCATGGCCAACCCGACCGACTCGCGTGCTCGCGAAGCTGCGGCCTACGAATTTGAAGTCAGCCGCGCTTATGCCGACAAGATGAGCAAGGACGTCAAGGGCATTATCGTGCCGCATGACGTGCTGGCCCGCACGCTTGAAGTTGGCATTGGCAACGGTTCAACTGGCGGCCAACTGGTTGCAACTAACCTGCTGGCATCGGATTTCATCACGCTGCTGCGCAACGCAATGGTCATCAACGGCCTTGGCACCCGCTTCCTGAGCGGCCTGAATGGCAACGTGGCTATTCCGCGCCAGACCGGCGGCGCTGGCTTCTACATGGTCGCTGAGTCGGGTTCGGTCACCGCATCGGATCAGGCATTTGACCAGGTAACGCTGGCACCGAAAACCGGTGCTGCTAAGACGGTTATTAGCCGCAAGCTGATGCTGCAATCGTCGCTCGATGCTGAAGCCATGGTTCGCAACGACCTGGCCAGCGCCATTGGTCTGGGCATCCAAAACATGGCCATCAATGGCACGGGTTCGAGCAACCAACCGACCGGCATCCTGGCAACCTCGGGTATCGGTTCAGTCGCTGGTGGCACCAACGGCGCTGCACCGACCTGGGCTAACATGATTGACCTGGAAACGGCGATCTCGGTTGCCAACGCTGACGTGGGCAACATGGCCTACCTGACCAACGCCAAGGTCCGCGGCAAGCTGAAGCAAACCTTCAAGAATGCCACCTACGGTGAAAATCCGGTATGGACCGACGGCAACCTGGTCAACGGCTACAACGCCGCTGTAACCAACGCTGTACCGTCGAACCTGACCAAGGGCACCGCTTCTGGCATCTGCTCGGCAGTGGTGTTCGGTAACTTCGCTGACCTGATCGTTGGTCTGTGGGGCGGCCTG
>JACCDN010508032.1_pt1 | contig 13587 bp, 13 predicted proteins | sample 7441691 | NCBI WGS metagenome assembly JACCDN01 (sample SAMN15323439, study PRJNA562643) | freshwater metagenome | isolation source: river surface water | place: USA:Blue River Watershed | collected 2017-08-16 | reverse complement strand
TTTCCATTTTTAAAAAGTATTTCTACCTTTGCAATCCCGAAAGGGCAATGGTTGCGTAGCTCAACTGGATAGAGCATCTCACTACGGATGAGAAGGTTTGGGGTTCGAATCCCTACGCGACCACTGATTTGAAAGCATTTATCATTTATGGTAAATGCTTTTTTTATGTTATCAATTCAGAATTAATAAGTTAATTTAGTATGTTGAATGTTTTGGTATGTTGATATATAAATTAATCTTAGGGATTCTTTTTTCTTTGTTGCTTTTAGTTACGATTTATCAAAAAAATCGACTGGAGTCCTGGATTAATCAAGCTCCTCTCAGGTGTTTTTGGGTCATTTCCTTTCTTTTTCGGTTGATCCCTTTTATTGCTATTTATGTTTTTTTGGGATTTGATGCTCGTTCGGATGTTTTGATGTTTTACGATTCGGCGGTTTCTGCTTCGAAAGGAGGCATTGTTTATCGTGATTTTGATTCTGCCTATTCTCCACTGTTCCCTTATTTGACTGTTATCCCGCTTTGGTTTTGGGATAGTCCCAAATCAATTATTTTAGAAATGATTGGTTTGGAATTACTGATTTTGTGGGGGACTTTGCGTTTGACAAGGCTTTCGGTCTATTATGCCCTAATTTATTTACTTTTACCTGCAACGTTTATCTTGTCTGTTTTGGGTGGCCAAGAGGATATTTTGATGTGGGGTGCTTTGGTATTTTCATTACTTCTGTTTCGCCGAAAAGAAAATTTTATTTTACTGGGTATTTCATTGGGTATAGGCTTATTGGTCACGAAAGCATTATTTGTTTTATTTATTCCAGCTATCCTCTATTTTACTCGTGAGCGATTCAACGTTTTTTGGGGCTTATTAATTGTTGGGATTCCATCTTTGCTTATCATGTTTTTGGCTGTTCAGTGGGATTTTTTATCACCAATACAGCAAGCAAATGACCCTCGCCTCCCTAATATTTGGTCTATTCTACATCCTCTAACCAATGGCCTAATTCCTCTGGGGCCAAAATGGATTAATTGGTTTGGGTTGTTGAGTATTCTTGGTATTGGGTTATATTTCGCTAACTCCCGACTTAAATCAACGATTATTGAGTTTTTTCCAAGCTTATTTTTGGTCATATACATGTGGTTGATGCTAAGCCAACAGTCTTCTGTGGTAAATTATGCCTATGCGATTTTGATGCCTTTAGTTTTTTGTTGGGAGCGAAAATTTACGCCTATTTTTTGGATTGTATTAGTCTTATTCAACTTCGGTGTTATTTTGCAAGCACCTTTGTGGTGGGGGATGGGAATGATTTATTTTCATACGGTGTCTGATTTACTTGTACCTCTGCATGCAGTGGAATATTTATTAGAATTGATTGTAGTAGGTTCCTTGGGGTGGTTTCTGAAAAATATGTTGTTCCTAAAAAAATAAACTATTTTTACATTATGATTCGAGTTGGGATAATAGGTTATGGGTATTGGGGAATTAATTTGCTTCGTAATTTCATCAATGCTAAAGATTGTACGGTAAATGCAGTTTGTGATGCACGCATGGAGCGCTTAAGTGCGGCACAAAAAGTTCTTCCATCCATTGAGGTATTTACGGATGTTGATGACTTTATGAAAAAGGCATCTATTGATGCGGTTGTCGTAGCTACTCCTGTTTTTTTGCATTATAGCTTAGCGAAAAAGGCTTTATTAGCAGGTAAACACGTATTGGTAGAAAAGCCTTTAACTGCTTCTGTCGATGAGGCTAAGGAATTGGTGGAGTTAAGTCAATCCCGTCAATTGGTTTTGGCAGTTGATCATACCTTTTTATTCACGGGTTCGGTTCAGAAAATCAAGTCATTGGTCGATCGAGGTGAATTGGGTGCTTTGCAGTATTTTGACTCAACAAGAATTAATTTGGGTTTATTCCAGCCTGACGTAAATGTTATTTGGGATTTAGCACCCCATGATATTTCTATTTTGAACTATTTAGTTCCGGAAAGGCCCACGAGTGTGGTTTGTACTGGTCAATCACATACAAACAATGGTTTAGAGAATATTGCTTATTTAACATTGAACTATGCCTCTAATTTTATTGCGCATTTCACCTGTTCGTGGGTTTCTCCTCTCAAAATTAGACGTATTTTAATCGGTGGAGATAATAAGATGTGTTTGTATGATGATGTTGAGCCGACGGAAAAGATTAAAATCTACGATACAGGATTTCGAGCAAATACGGAATCAGAGAAACATCAAATGTTAATCGATTATCGGGTTGGGGATATATTTATTCCGAAAATCCCTCAAAAAGAGGCACTATCAGCCATGGCTGATGATTTTATTCAATCAATTATTCAAAACAGAAAACCGTTAGTTGATGGATATGCTGGTTTGGAAGTGGTGTCTATTTTGGAGGCAGCGCAAAAATCGATTTCGTTAGGAGGAAAGGAAATAAAATTATAATGGAGATATTGAATTCAACAGCAAATTATCAAACATTGAATCACGTAGAGGTAGGTGAGGGAGTGAAAATTTATGGTTTTGTAAATGCTTATCACTGTAAAATTGGATCGGGCTCAAAGGTTGGTACTTTTGTTGAAATACAGCGTGGTGTCGAAATTGGCGAAAACTGTAAGATATCAAGCCACTCTTTCCTTTGTGAAGGGGTTAAGATAGAGGATAACGTATTTATAGGTCACAATGTGACTTTTGTGAATGATCGGTATCCGCGTGCAACGAATCCTGACGGAAGTATTCAGACGGATGCGGATTGGAAATTAGAAACGACTATCGTAAAAAAGGGTGCTTCGATTGGCTCTAGTGTTACGATTTTATGTGGTGTGACGATAGGGGAAGGGGCGTTGGTCGGTGCAGGATCTGTTGTTACAAAAGATGTGCCCGCGAACACAGTTGTTGTAGGTAATCCTGCTAAACAAATTAAAAAATAACGAATGAATATTCCTTGTTTAGATATACACCGACAATATTTGTCATTGAAATCCGAGGTTTTAGCAAAAACGGAAGAGGTTTTTGATACCAATGCTTTTTCTGGTGGACCTTTCGTCGAACAATTCGAAATGGATTTTGCAGCTTTTTGTGAAAGTGAATATGCTTTGGGTTGTAATAATGGAACCACGGCGCTGCACCTTGCCTTGTTAACATTGGGTATTCAGGCTGGAGATGAAATTATTTTACCGGCCAATACTTTTATCGCAACGGCATGGGCGATATCGTACGTTGGCGCTATCCCTGTTTTTGTTGATAATGATCCGAAAACTTGGGAGATTGATGTTAATCAAATCGAATCCAAAATCACTTCGAAAACGAAAGCAATTATGGGTGTTCATTTATATGGGCAACCCTTTGATATTGATGCTGTTAAATTATTAGCAGCGAAATATAATTTATTTGTAGTTGAAGACGCTGCTCAAGCGCAAGGTGCAAGGTATAAGGGTAAGCCCGTTGGGACCTTTGGCGATATAGGTTGTTTTAGCTTTTATCCAGGTAAAAATTTAGGGGCCTATGGAGAAGCGGGAGGAATTACAGTTCAAAAAGAAGCCTACGCTAAGCACATCAAGAGTTTACGTAATCATGGAATGGAACGCAGGTATTATCATGATGAAATAGGCTATAATTATCGTATGGATGGTCTTCAAGGGGCCATCTTGAGTATTAAATTGAAGTATTTGGCCTCATGGAATGATCGTCGTAAAGTGATTGCGAGGCGTTATCAAACGGAGATTGTTAATCCGCTTATTAAAATGCAGGAGAAGCCAGAATGGGCAGATTCGGTGTATCATTTATTTGTAATTACGACTGCTGATAGAGACGGATTTTCAGACTATTTAGCCCAACATGGAATTCATGTGGGCTATCATTATCCAGTGCCTTGTCATTTGCAAAAGGCCTATCAATATTTGGGCCATCAAGAAGGTGATTTCCCTAATTCGGAATATTTGGCATCGCATTGTGTCTCATTGCCAATGTTTGCCGAATTAACGGATGAGGAAATTGATCATGTGATAACGATCATAAATCAATATAAATGAGCAATCAATCTTGGTCAATCATTATTTTTTGTTTTAACGAGGTAGGTACAGTTGAGCAGGTCGTTAAGAAATCTGTTGAAACCTTGGAGAACATGGGAGTCTCTGAGTATGAGGTGATACTCGTAGATGATGGAAGTACAGATGGTTCACGTGAGATTGTGAAAAATTTGCCAGAGATATTCCCTCGTTTGAAATTATTATTCCATGATCAAAATTTAGGGATTGGGAAGGCTTTGCGGACCGGATATTTTGATTCAAAATATGAGAATGTCTGTGCTGTACCTGCAGACGGGCAGTTTGATTTGTCTGAATTAGTACCTTTTGTGAATATCCCTGAACGTCAAATAATTTCTTTTTATCGAAAAGAGAATACGACCTACAGTTTTTTCAGAAATTCACTTTCCAAGGCTAACAAACAAATAAATTTATGGTTAAATGCGTTTGAATTGAAGGATGTCAATTGGGTTAAAATCTATAAAGGGGCCGCGATAAAACAAATGAATTTGGAAATCGAAAGTTCATTGGTCGAAAGTGAAATATGTGCCAAATTTATTCTTCAAGGATATCAAATTCTGGAAGTTGAGTCGAAATACCTAAAGCGCATTTCAGGTGTAAGTAAAGGAGCTAGTTTTAAAATTGTTAAACAAGCTTTCGTAGATACACTTTTTTTATCACGTGTGTTGTATCGTTACCGGAAAGCCCAACGAAACCTATCCCTTCCGAACTAAGCATGTCAGGAATTACAGCCATCATATTGACCTTTAATGAAGAAATTCATATTGCTCGTTGTATTGGGAGCTTATCTTCAGTGTGCGATCGTATTTGTATTATTGATTCATTTTCTAGCGATAGAACGGTTGAAATTGCAAGAAGTTTAGGCGCGGAAGTCTATCAAAATGCTTGGGAGAATAATTATGCGGCTCAACTAAACTGGGGAATAACGCAAGTAAACGCACAAACAACTTGGACTTTGCGTATTGATGCTGATGAATATTTAAGCCCTGAATTAGTTGCTGAAATAAAATCAACATTGGATCAGGTTTCAGAAAATGTGTCTGGAATAGAATTGACAAGAAAGGTTTATTTTAAGGGCCGTTGGATTCGATATGGAGGGTTTTATCCGACGCATTTGTTGCGTATTTGGCGTTCGGGTAAAGGTGTTTGCGAAAGTAGATTAATGGACGAGCACATGATACTTTCCGGCGGGGAAATTATTCGGTTAATTGAAAATTTGGTTGATGATAATTTAAATTCGATTCATTGGTGGGTAAATAAACATAATAACTATGCTCGTCGGGAGGCCGCTGATATTTTAAATCAAGTATATCAGTTCGCCGATGAAACCAATTTATCAGAAGTTGAAATAGGGAAACAAGCCGCATTAAAGCGAGGCGCAAAAAATCAAGTGTATAATCGTTTGCCTTTGGGTATTCGTGCGTGCATGTATTTTGTCCTTCGATTTGTCTTTCAATTAGGCTTTTTAGATCATCCAAAGGTTTGGGTATTTCATTTCATGCAAGGCTTATGGTATCGACTGCTCGTTGATATGAATGTTTATGAAGCAAAATTAAGTTGTGGAGAGGATAAACAGAAAATGAAAGATTTGGTGATAAATAGCTGGAAAATCAAAATTTAGTGATTACTTGTATTTGTTAATTGATGGCTAACATGCGAATTGTCAAATATTTAGTTCCATTTATTTTATTTGCGGGAGCATACCTTTCGTACCACTCCACGGGCATTTATTGTTGGCTAAGCATCCTCTTTAGTTTCGCTTTTGTTCCCTTGGCTGAGCTTTTTCTGCCTGCAAATCAAGAAAATTTATCGGAAGATGATGAATTGAAGGCAAAGCAAAATAAGGCCTATGATGTGGTCTTGTATGTTGCGTTTGTATTGCAGTTGGTATGCTTGTATGTTTTTCTGGAAAACATAGCGGATCCGACGATTTCAACGATAGATCGCGTAGGTCGGATATTGACTTGCGGGCTATTAGCAGGAATTTTTGGAATCAATTTAGCGCATGAGTTGGGGCATCGTGTGAAGGTTTACGAGCAAAACATGGCCAAGTTGTTGCTTTCTACCAGCCTTTACATGCATTTTTTCATTGAACACAATAAGGGTCATCATACCCATGTAAGTACGCCAGAGGATCCGAGCACGGCAAAATACCAACAATCGCTTTATGCTTTTTTCTTGCAGACCATCCCAGGTACATATCGGAGTGCTTGGAAAATCATGCTCCAAGAATTGAAGAAGCAGGGGAAAGGGTTTTGGAGTCTTTCGAATGAAATGTTGCTCTATACCATTTTTCAAATAGGTCTTTTGGTAGCGATCTATTTATATTTTGGTTCGGATACTTGCCTTTATTTTGTTCTGACTGCTATGATTGGTATGTTATTGTTGGAAGCCGTCAATTACATTGAGCATTATGGTTTAATGCGTGAGCATAAAGAAACCGGTCGATTTGGCCGCGTTATGCCTGTGCATTCATGGAATAGCAACCACCTGTTGGGACGAATTTTACTGTTTGAATTAAGTCGGCACAGTGACCATCATTATTCCGCCTCGCGTAAATATCAAATATTACGTCATCATGAGGGAGCTCCTCAAATGCCTACGGGTTATCCGGGAATGTTAATTTTGGCACTGATTCCCCCATTGTTTTTTTGGGTAATGGATCGCCAAATGAGATTTTATGGGGTATTGCCTAAAAAGAACGGACCGCTTTTACAAAGCATTTAAAATCCTTGAAATAGGATGCTTGTAGGCCAGTTTGGAGGTTGTGAGTCCACGCATTTTGCTTGTCTATTTCCGTGGACGTCCAATACCAAGAAGATTGAAAAATACTTCCTCCACCAACTTTCTTGAGGTTTAACTTGGGGTGAATTAATTCAAATTCCTCCCGCGTGGGTAGGCGCCAATCTGAAAATCCCTCGACTTGAAGTGAATCGCAGGCTTTGATCGCTTCGTTGTAATCTAATTTTCCGAGATTTTGTATCGATGCGATAAGGCCGTGTCCATTTTTTTCATAAATCACATATCCTCCCATTTTGATGGGAGGTAGCTTCTTGCTTGGATTTTGTGCCAATGATTGAAATGCACAAAAACAAAGAAGGCTGAATATGAATAAGTTACGAATAGTCATAGGAGCTTGCATCTTTACTAATAAATTCAAAATTAGGTAAAATAAATATCAGAGGAAATTTATTTGCACTTTTATCGTTTAAAATGCGGGATAAATTTGAAATAAAATTTGTATTATTGTAATAACCCTACAAGTACACTTTGTGTAGATGAAAAAACGATTCTTTTTATTTAGTTATTTAGTTGTTGCCGTGTTCTTTGTTAAGCCTTTCATTATTCATGGGCAGCAAACGACTAAAATTACTGACCCATACGAGCATTTCCGTCGAGCAAAATCTTTTTTTGATGCGAATAACTTTACTGCGGCACAGGAGGAATTTCGTTTTTACTTGAAGCATTTACAATCGCAGCCAGAATTACTGATTTCAGAGCGAACCATAGTGGAATATTACATTGCAATCTGTTCGATCTTTTCTATGCGTCCAGAGGCGGAAGTACAGGCTGTTAAATTTATTGCGGATCATCCGGAAAGCCCCTATACAGCTAAGTTAGTGACTGAAATTGGCGTGTTTTATTATGAAACGGGTGACTGGGCGAGGGCGATTAAATATCTAAGTAATTCTTCGCAAACTAATTTAGAGCATAAATATTACCTAGCCGTCTCCTATTACAAATCGAATCAGTACATAGAGGCCTTGAATTTATTTAATCTATTAAAGTTAGAATCTGAAGAAGAGTTTGCCTTGCCTGCTGCTTATTATTCTGGGGTGATGCATTTTCGGGAAGGTAAATATGAGACTGCGATTGAGGATTTTAAAATAGCTGTGGCAGACCCCAAATATGCTACAGAAGCACCTGTTTGGATTAGTTCTGCTTACATGAAAATGAATCGTTACGCAGATTTATTGACCTATGTAGAGCCTATATTACGTGATTCGACTTACAAGCAATCTTCTGGAAACTTGGCTTCGATTATAGCAGAACTGCAATTTCAAAAGCAGGATTATGGAAGCGCTGCGAAAAGTTATGCGGTTGTATTCGAAAAATCAGCCTCCCTGATGAATCGAGAACGCACCTATAAATATGCTTACTCGCTGTACAAATCAAAGCAATATGAGGAAGCACTTAAGTTCCTAGCCAAACCTAGTCGGCTGAAAGATTCGCTCGATCAAGAAATTTCGAAAACGCGCGCCTTAATTCTTATCGATCAAGCACAATGGGATTCAGCACTCCAAGCTTTAAAAGAGGTAGCTGCCATGCCATTTAATCCTGAACTTGCCGAGGAAGCGGTTCTTATGTCATTTAGTCTATTACAAAGGAATCAAAAATGGTCTGAACTCTTAAAGGAAATTAAAGACTACCAAAAGCGCAACCCTCAAAATAAGCATGCAGAGGTCCTTGTTTCTTATGCTCTCGAGGCATTGAATATACAGAATAGTTTAAGTGAAATTGAGGATTTTATGCTCAATTTTCCGGTAGGAAAAGTGAAGTTTCAAGAGCTTTATCAAAGAACCTGTTACGCAATCGCCACATTGGCTTTCGATAAACATGATGACCGAAAGGCGATTACTTATTTTAAAAAATCGCTCGACTTTCCGGTGAATCGTGAAATGGCCTGGTATGCACGCTATGCTCAAGCAGAAATGTTTGCTCGTAATAATCGTAATTCGGATGCCATCAAATTGTATATCCCTTTGTTGGCAGAAACCTCACCTCCAACCGGTTCGAAAGAACTAAGTCAGCGTATTCGTTTAAGTTTGGCTTATTCCTTCGCCTATATTACTTATTACGATCGTTCTTTGCAGTATTTTGAAGAATACGTGGCGAATAAGACGAGCGGGCAGCGTAGCGTCGATGATTTGCGTAATTTGGCAGAGATCTCCATTGCCAATGGGAATTTAGAAGGAGGGATGAAATTGTTTGATGAAGCAATCGCCCAGAACTCTCCCCAAACTAGCACAATAATTGATCGAAAAGCGGCGATCTATTACAATCTTCGCAGATTCAAGGAAGCCGCTGAAGTTTACCAAGCCTACCTAGCTAAGTTTCCCAGTGATATCCAGTCGGATGCCGTATTTTACCGCTTGAATGAGGCAAAAAACCGCCAACAAAGTGAAGAACAATATGCGCAGGTAATAAAAAATACAGTTCAATTTTTGCAACAGAAATCCCCGACAAATCCATATTTTGCGCCGGTGCTACTTCTACGTGCACAAGCCTATGAAAACACGAATCAATGGTTTTTAGCCATGGATGATTATGTTACGATTGTTCGCAAGTACACGACCGATTCATCGGCCAAAGAGGCCATTATCGGGGCAAATGAACTCTTAAAGAAGGCAGGCCGCTACGCTGAAGTACTTGAATTACAACGTATTTATGCGACCCAGCATGGGGATGATCCAACCTTAGCAGATCAATGGTATGATATCTGTGCAGAAATGTTTCGTCAAGGTAAATACAAATTACTGGTTCCTGAATTGGTTCGATTTACGCAAGTATATCCAAGCTATCGACAAACGGATGAATTGAATTACATGCTAGGTGTTTCCACCTACCATACGAAAGATTTAAACAATGCGGTGATTTATTTAAAACGGAGCCAACAAGGCGTATCCTTTGCAAATCGATCACAATATATGTTGGCGCTCGTTTACGAAGAACAAAAACATCTCGATTTAGCTGTTAATCAATTAGTTGACCTGAAAGCTAATATCAACTATCAAGATACCTTAACACTTGAAGTTCAAGATAAACTGAAACAAATTTATAGGCAGCAGGGAAAATTTGAAGCTTTGTCCAAACTTTGGGCTGATGTGGATGAAGCCGATTCAACTCGAAAAAGTCAATGGGCGTTTGATATTGGTCAATATGCCCTGGATGCTCAAGAATATTCCTTAGCTAATCAATGGTTTGAAAAGGCTATTGCCCTCAATCTGGACGAATTGGGTGGTCGGGCATCTCTTGCCATTGCGAAAACCAAAGCTTTGCAGAAAGATTGGAAAGCATCCAATGCGTGGATTGTGGGTCAGTTTGTGCAAGCAGAAGCGCGCTATTATCATTTGCCGGATTCGATAGTAGGTCTGGCTTATCTGCAAATGGCTGACAATTTTGTGCAATTGAAAAATCTGGTGCAGGCCAAAGCGATATTGCAGAGTGTGTTAAACATCTCATCCGATGATGCGGTGAAGATGTTAGCCAAGAAAAAAATGGACGAAATTCAATAAATGAAGCAACGAATTATTCTTTTTCTGGGTCTTGTAAGCTTGCCAGCAATGCTATTTGCGCAAGAATCTCGTATCGAACGTTCCGTCATCACGATTCCTAATACGACCCGAGCGGTAATGAATTTGAAGGTCACCGATCGTGCCTATTTACCCATGAAGTCATTTGGAAATACGTTGGTTAATGTGCCCGCGATTAAATTACGCGAATCAAATTGGCCCTTGGATTCGCTCCCTAAAATTCAGCCTCCAGCTGCGCAAGATATGCGCGCCAATGAAACCAACAAAACTGCCTACGGCGACAAATATTCAAATGCCCTTGAATTTGGTCTAGGTAACTATGGTCATACGATATTTACTTTTGACGTTGGTCAAAGCAAGAAAGAAAATAAGTTTTTTGGTATGCATGTTCATCATGATGCCAATCAAATTGGGCCTGTAAAATCTGAATATTCCGCTCGAAGCGAAAATCAAATACGATTCGAAAATCGATCCTTAGGGAAGGTTAATTATTGGGAAAGTACTTTGGGCTACCAACAACATACGAATAACTTTTATGGTCTTTCTGAAATACCTACATTTCTTAAGCAGTCCGATATCGAAGTAACCTATCGCCGATTTAATGCAGAAGGTAAAGTAAGTAGTGCCAAACAAGGGGGGAAAACGGAATATTTGTTTCTTGTTTCAGGAGACCAATTGCGGAACTCGTCTGATTTGTCAGAAACTGTGATTAAGGCGAAGGCCATATATGGATACAAGTTATCCGAGCATCTAAGATTTAAATTGGTTGGAGATTATATTTTTTCAGAATACAAGCCCAATTCGACTTTGCAAAAGTGGAATAGAAACTTACAACGGATAAATCCGCATCTGGCTTATAAAAGCTCTCGAGTAAGTTTAAATGCAGGTTTTCTCTTTGTAACCGAATTTGATAATCCTTTGGATGAAAAGACGAGTGTATTCCCTATGTTGCAAATGGATTTTGGGGCGTCAGACTACATCCATTTATTTGGTGGAATCGGTGGAGATGTACAATTTAATTCTTTGCAGTCTTTTCTTGATCAAAATCCATGGATGCGTATTCCAAGCCAACTGAAAAATACCAATCAAGTGGGCCATGTTTACGGTGGAATTAAAGGAATCGGCGAAAACAAAAAGATTGATTTTGAGGTGAAATATGATTACGCGGAATATTCTGATTTACCTTTCTTGATTAATGCGGTAGGGGCAAACAATAAATTTGATGTTCAATACCGAGGTGGATTAGAAAAAATCCAAGTATCCAATTTTACAGGGAATTTGAATTTGAATTTCTCCTCGCAGTTTACGTCGAGCTTTAAATTCAATCACGTGATTTACCAGCAATTGGGCATCGAATTTCATGCCCCTCACGTTCCTTCGACTCCCCTGTCATGGACCAATTCCTGGCGCCTTTCTCCCAAAATCGTCATTTCACCGGATGTCTATTGGATGAAATCTTTATTTGCCCTAGAACCTGTCAAAAATCAGTTAATTCAGTTGGACGATATTTTGGATGTGAATTTTAAAATAAATTATTTTATCAAACGAAATATGAATCTGGGTTTATCAGGTAATAACTTGTTGGGGAAAAACTACCAACGCTATTACCAATACCAAGTTCAAGGATTAAACGCAACCCTTTCTTTTGCTTATTCTTTCTAACATGAAATACTTTTCAGTTCTTTTATTTTCTTGCCTATTGTGGTCTTGTGGATCTTCCGAAAAATCTGTAAATGTGTCACCTACGCAAATTCTAGATGAAGTATTAGCCTGTGGAGATTTGAAAGGTTTAACAGCTAAATATGGCCCAAGCAACGTAGTGGCAGACACGAATTGGGTCATGGGCGATGATACCCTGCAAGGCTCAATCATATTCCCTAATTCGACGAAACAAGTTTACGTATATTACCGAGAGGGACAAATTGTCGATGTGACGATTCATGGAGAAGCATCGGAATGGAAAACCAATTCAGGTTTGTACCTCGGCCTTCCCTTAAAAGAGGTTCAGAAACTAAATGATAAGAATTTTACCTTATCGGGATTTAATTGGGCCCATGGGGGTGAGGTTGTTTCTTGGGAGGGTGGGAAATTAGCCAATGTGCATTTAGCGACATTTAGTAATTCGAATAATCAACATGAAGGACTTACGGATGCAGAATACGCGCAGATTTCAGGCCAAACGGAATTTGATGTACGTCATGAGGCCATTCAAAAACTCAATCCGGCCTTGGATATGATTTCCTTGATTAAGCCTTTCATTCCGAATAAAGAGGAAGGAAAATCAATAAGCAAGCGTATCTCTGCGAGTCAAATTCCGCCAACGAAATAATTGTCAGGACTTTAGTTTTGGATTGTTTTGGTGACGCTCCGCATCACGAATAGATTTCTTCTCCAAATTTTTATTCAGTGCTTCGGTCAGATTCACACCTGTTTGATTCGCCAAACAGATCAACACGAAAAGTACATCCGCCATCTCATCGCCTAAATCCTTTTGCTTGTCGGATTCCTTTTCGGATTGTTCCCCATACCGACGGGCAATGATGCGTGCCACTTCACCCACTTCTTCAGTCAACATGGCCATATTGGTGAGTTCGCTGAAATAACGAACGCCTACCGTCTTAATCCATTGATCTACTTGTGCTTGCGCCTCGTCTAATGTCATAATTATGGATTTTTAGAATTGATGATAATAGTAACTGGACCGTCATTGCATAAACTTACCTGCATGTCCGCCCCAAAGACTCCCGTTTGAATCGGAGCTCCCAACACATTAGAAAGTTTTTGAATCATTTGCTCATACAAGGGAATGGCTTGCTCAGGTCGAGCTGCCGACATGTAACTTGGACGGTTTCCTTTGCGCGTATCCCCATGCAAGGTAAATTGACTAACCAGCAAAATTTCTCCACCCACTTGCTCCAGCGAAAGATTCATTTTCCCTTCTTCATCCGAAAAGATGCGTAAGCCATGAATTTTGCCTACTAAATAATCAACATCGGTAGCGGTATCTTCGACATGAATTCCTAACAGGACCACAAAACCTCGTTCAATAGCGGCATGCAATTGACCTTCAATATGTAATTGGGCCGACGAAGCGCGTTGGATGACTGCAATCATTTCTTACAGCAAGAAATAAACAATGAGGAAATAGACTCCATAACCCAAGATATCATTCGTTGTGGTTATGAAAGGACCCGAAGCAACAGCTGGATTGATTTTCAACTGATTCAGCA
>JACCDN010464863.1_pt1 | contig 13587 bp, 9 predicted proteins | sample 7441691 | NCBI WGS metagenome assembly JACCDN01 (sample SAMN15323439, study PRJNA562643) | freshwater metagenome | isolation source: river surface water | place: USA:Blue River Watershed | collected 2017-08-16 | reverse complement strand
TTGTCACCCATCATGAAGTAGTGACCTTCTGGTACTACCCATACGCCTGGAGGCTGTCCAGCCTGCTGATAGTATTGTGCCTGCCTGTCCTGTGTGCCGGGTAGTGTCAGGATGGTGTGTGATATTGACCCCTGTTGCTCTGTGTGCCTGTTTAAACGTATTTCATTGTTATTAATAGAATTTTCTATTGGGACCTGAAAAAATTTTCCCGGCATTCCATCCTGGCCGCTGTAGGGAAAAGTTTGGACAAACACACTGGGCTCGGGTGTATTTTCGTTGACCATTAACGGGCAGGAATCATCCTTGGGGCAGGATGGTTGAATGCGGGTTTGTTTGGTAACAGAATCATACATAATGCGATCCCCGGGTAAGCCCACTATGCGTTTAATATAATCCAGACGTGGATTTAACGGGTATTTAAACACGACGATATCACCCCGTTGCGGGTGGCCTGTTGGGATAAGTGTGGTCTGCGTAATAGGTTCTTTGATTCCATAAGCATATTTTTCAACCAAAATAAAGTCACCTATCAATAACGTTGGCATCATTGAGCCAGAAGGTATCTGGAAAGGCTCATAAAAAAAGGAACGCACACTGAATACCAGTGCCAGTACAGGAAATAGCGATGCACAGGTTTCTATCCAGCCGGGCGGCAGTGCATCAGAGGGTGTTTGATCCTCTACCATACTGGCAGAGGGAGGGGCAGTTGCGCGAGCCCGGCGCGCGGGTGCCCATTTCAGGCGTTCAAAACACCAGATGATGCCCGTTATCAAGGTCGCAATAGCCAGGATTAGGGCGAACGTGTTTGCCATGCACACTCCTTATTATTTTGCTGTTATTTATTTTTTACCAACATGTAAGATAGCCAAAAAAGCCTCTTGCGGTAATTCAACGTTACCCAGCTGCTTCATGCGTTTTTTACCTTCTTTCTGTTTTTGCAACAATTTTTTCTTGCGGCTGACATCACCACCATAACATTTTGCCAGTACATTTTTACGCAACTGTTTGATGGTCGATCGGGCAATAATGTGATTACCAATAGCTGCCTGGATCGCAATATCAAATTGTTGGCGCGGGATTAATTCACGCATTTTGTCAACCAGATCCCGGCCACGGTACTGTGCGTTATCCCTGTGGGTAATAATCGCCAGTGCATCAACGCGCTCATTGTTGATCAGGATATCAAGGCGCACCATGTCGGATACCTGAAAACGTTTGAAGTTATAGTCCAGCGAAGCGTAGCCGCGGGATGTGGATTTCAAACGATCGAAGAAATCGAGCACCACTTCTGCCATGGGAATCTCATAGGTTAACGCCACTTGTTTACCATGATAAACCAGGTTGGTTTGTACACCCCGTTTCTCAATGCACAGTGTCATGATGTTACCTAAATATTCCTGTGGCAGTAACATGTGGCATTCCGCAACAGGTTCACGTAATTCTTTGATGCTGTTTAAGGGGGGTAACCTTGATGGGCTGTCGATATACATTGTTTCTTTATCAGTTGTTTCAACTTCATAGATAACGGTGGGTGCCGTGGTGATAAGCTCCAGATCATATTCACGCTCCAGACGTTCCTGAATGATTTCCATATGCAGTAATCCTAAGAAGCCGCAGCGAAAGCCAAATCCCAGCGCTGTAGAGCTTTCTGGTTCATAGAATAAGGAGGCATCGTTGAGACTCAATTTGCCAAGCGCATCACGGAAGGATTCATAATCATCAGAGCTGATTGGAAATAATCCAGCGTAAACCTGAGGTTTGATTTTTTTGAAGCCGGGTAATGGTGTTGCAGCGGGTTGACGCGCCAGTGTCAGAGTATCTCCTACCGGGGCACCAAGAATATCCTTAATTGCACACGCCAGCCAGCCTACCTCACCACAATTCAGGACATCGCGATCAAGACGTTTAGGCGTAAAGACCCCTAAGCGCTCCGCATGATAAGCCTGGCCAGTACTCATAACCTTAACCCTGTCGCCCTTACGCAGCATGCCGTTTTTAACTCGGACTAAGGAAACCACACCCAAATAATTATCAAACCATGAATCAATGATCAGTGCCTGCAGGGGGGCGTCAGCATTACCCTCTGGGGGGGGAATATCCCGTACCAGACGTTCCAGGACCTCGGGTACTCCGGTGCCGGTTTTGGCTGAACAACGTACGGCATCTGCTGCGCCGATACCAACAATATCTTCAATTTCTTCCGCTACACGGACTGGATCTGCAGCAGGCAAATCAATCTTGTTTAAGACCGGGATAACGGCCAGGTTCATTTCCATGGCGGTATAGCAGTTTGCCAACGTCTGGGCTTCCACACCCTGACCAGCATCAACGACTAACAGTGCACCTTCACAGGCAGACAGTGAACGGGAAACTTCATAAGAAAAATCCACATGCCCGGGTGTATCAATAAAGTTTAGCTGGTATGTTTGCCCATCCTGAGCCTGATAATTCAATGTGACGCTTTGCGCTTTAATGGTGATGCCGCGTTCACGTTCAAGATCCATAGAATCAAGTACCTGAGCAGCCATTTCGCGGTCTGACAATCCATCACAAATCTGGATAATGCGATCAGATAACGTCGATTTACCGTGGTCAATGTGAGCAATAATGCAAAAGTTTCTTATTTTATTCATTGTTAAAGCAGTTAATAGGCTTTCATTTAAAATTAATCTGCCATGGACTAAAGTCGATGGACATCAGACAGAACAGTGAGGCTTACTGGTGATTAAGGCTAGCATAGTATATCAAAAGCCATCATGGCTCTAGCGAGCAATTTAATATCGAATCCGATTCTGTTACAGGATTGATATCCTCAGGAGTAAAACCCATAACCATGTTGAGCTGTAACACCCGTTGCTTCTGCTCTTTGCTGGCTAAAATAGTTCGATGACAGTTTCTAAATCTTAAACCGGATATTGTACGATGCTATGTTCATTTCCATGGCAATGTTTGCGCCGATGATGAGGGGACAATTGTTTGGAACGTGACCAGCAGGAAAGGCAAAGATTTTAGGGATATTATATTTGCAGGTTCTTTCATGAATGATGTTGTAAGCATTTTCATTAAAATCAGACTGTTCTCCGCCAATATCTCGCATCGACCCAATGATCATGCCTTTTATTTTAGCGAGTACACCCGCTGTTTCCAATGTGTGCATTTGCCTGTCGATTCTATAATACGCATTTTCACCTATTTCTTCCAAAAATAATATGGCATTTTGATAATTAAAATTATAACGTGTGCCTGAAAGTGCACCAACGATGGTTTGATTTCCACCAATTAGAATACTAGAAGATTTACCTGTCTGATTAAGATTATGTGGTGCCAATTTGTATTCTGGTTTTTTCCCACTCAATATTTGAAATATTAAATCATAAGAGGACGCAGGTGGAGTTATTCCATTACTCAACGTTGGAATGACATTGTGCCCGTGTACTGAAACAATACCTTTTTGATTAAAGAAACTATGTAGATAGGTGATGTCTGAATAACCTATTAACCATTTAGGTTTTTCCATCAGTGCTCGCAAATTAAGTTTCTCTAATAATTGTACGCTTCCATAGCCACCACGTGTAGTCCAGATAGCGTTTATAGAAGGATCATCACATGCTTGTTGTAGATCGTCCAATCTTTCTTCCACTGTTCCTGCATAGTGATAATAACGTTCATATTTTGCTAAGTGGTTTTTGGAGTATACAGGAATATATCCTTGTTCTTTAATGAGGCTATCGACATGTTTTAAAAAAGCAGGATTACTCACATATCCAGCGGGGGAAATGATTGCGATCTTGCTGCCTTTTTTTAAGGAATCAGGCCATTTTATATTATTTTTTTTGCTTTTGATTTTATTATATATTTTTAATATTCCTATTTTATTTATTTAATAGCCAAGTATAACTAAGATAATTAACAGATTATAATACATTGTTTTTATTAATCAATGGGATGATATCGAAGAAGGTTATTTTCTGTTTTTAAATAAAATACTTGTAGAACAATATTAAAATACAATGAAAAATACTTTCTCTGACTATAATAGTCAACAGTATTATGCAAATAATTTTTCAAGAGACCTTTATAAAAAATTGTTTGGAATAAACACATTGTTAATAATATTAATTAATAGCTAAATTAATATTAGCTATGATATTGGCGTTATTAAGCTAAAAACGTTTCAGTGCCTTACCAATCACTTAGCAATAATTATTCTCTAATTAATTATCCTTTAAAATTGATAAAAATATTGTCTTTTCATAGCAATCATGTATTGATTTTATATTCGCAATAACTTGACTGAATTGAGATATGCATAACTTTTAACAATTGGGTTGGTGGTAAGGGCCTGGGGAGTGTTATATTTTGTTCCAACAGCAATTACAAATTATTGCCAGGAGGTCGAGCATTGATTCCTGTCTTTATTGGATACGGATATTGTTGTCGAGGCAATACCAGAGAAGCACACTGAAACGATAATCGTTGTCAGTGATACCAGAAAAAGTGGCCAGAGTTTCTTTTTCATAATCATTTATCCTTATATTTATAAGGTTAATGATTTCATTATAGAACATTGATATATTTTGTCGATCAGACCATTTAAAACGATCCAGGCTCGTTTAGCTTTATCAAGCTTCATGCGACAAAACAGCACTAAACATCATCATTGTTGCCATTGGGTTTAGCAGAGGATTCAATCTATTGAACGTTGAGTGCGGATGATAGCTATTACCAGGTTATAATGGGATGGACGTGGCGTTGGTGTCTGGATGGCCAAATAGTGTAATATAATGGTTTATGTTCCCATGAGGTCTTATCGCTGTCGTATAGACACAATACCTGACTGAAGCCTGCTTTTCGCGTATGTTCAACAAAATTTATGTGTCGTCGACATGTTATCAGGGTATGTCACGCTGTTGCCATGTCCCCTTGATAGTATTTTTTGTTTAAGGAGTGCGAACGTGTTGATAAAATGGTTTTCCTGTCTGTTATTTTTGGCCACAATCGGGCCGGCTTTTTCCGTATGGGCTAAAACGATTCTGACAGTGTATTCCTGTGATTCCTTTGCCAGCGACTGGGGCCCGGGACCTGCAGTTAAAAAGGCCTTTGAAGCAGAGTGCGATTGTATACTGAAATTTATTAAACTCCCTGATGCAGTGATGTTGCTTAACCGTCTGCGGATGGAAGGTAAAAACAGCCCGGCTGATGTGGTGTTATGTCTCGATAATAATGTGATGCAGTCTGCGGAACAGACGGGTTTGTTTGCCAGACATACAATAGATACCAGTCACTTACTGTTGCCTGAATCTTGGGTCAGTAAAACGTTTGTGCCCTACGATTACGGCTATTTTTCCTTTGTTTATAACAGGGATAAGTTGCAGAATCCACCGGCAAGTTTGCATGAACTGGTGAACAGCTTGCAGCCATGGAGCATAATCTATCAGGATCCACGCACCAGTACACCGGGCCTTGGTTTATTATTCTGGATGAAAAAAATCTATGGCGAGCAGGCATACGTTGCCTGGCAGAAGCTGGCAAAAAAAACTGTGACGGTGACGCAAAGCTGGAGTGAAGCTTATGGTCTGTTTCTCCAGGGAGAAGCTGATCTGGTATTGAGCTACACCACTTCTCCAGCCTGGCATCTGGCGAAAGAGCATCAGAGCCAGTATGCCGCAGCTGCCTTCAGCGAAGGCCACTATTTGCAAATTGAAGCGGCAGGCATGATGGCCACGAGTAAACAACCTGAACTAGCCAGCCGCTTTATGCAATTTCTGATCACACCTGCTTTTCAGCAAACTATCCCAACGGGTAACTGGATGTATCCTGTCATTAAAACCACGCTGCCTGATAGTTTCAGGCATTTGATTATGCCGCAGAAGGTGCTGCAATACTCTGGCGACGAAGTCGCACAAAATCGTAGTGCATGGATTCAGGAATGGCAAACCGCCGTCAGCCACTGATTCCGGGATGGTTATGGTCTGGCCTGCTGGCCTGTGGATTGTTAATCGTGCTTGCTGTGCTGCCTTTGGGGGCTCTTTGGCAGCATGCACCTGGCAGCAGTTGGCGCGCTATCTGGCATGACCGTTATCTTTGGCATCTGATCAGATTTACCTTCTGGCAGGCATTGCTCTCAACGCTGTTTGCGGTGTTACCCGCTATTTTACTGGCCAGAGCATTGTGGCGTTGTCGTTTTCCTGGCCGCCAGCTATTGCTACGCCTGTGTGCCATGACCATGGTTTTACCGGTACTGGTTGCCCTGTTCGGTATACTGCGTATTTACGGCCGTCAGGGGTGGATGGCACAGCTTTGTCAGTTAGTGGGTATCGATTACCCCTTTGATCCTTACGGCTTGCAGGGGGTGCTGTTGGCGCATGTTTTTTTTAATTTACCGCTGGCCAGCCGGTTACTTTTGCAGGCGTTGGAAGAAATAACCACTGAACAGCGTCAGCTGGCTGCTCAACTGGGTATGAATGACTGGCAACATTTTCGTTTCGTTGAATGGCCTTATTTATCCCGTCAGATGCTTCCTGTCAGTGCGCTGATTTTCATACTGTGTTTTACCAGTTTCGCTATCTTGTTAACACTGGGAGGTGGGCCTGCGGCCACAACGCTTGCTTTGGCAATTTGGCAAGCATTGAGTTACGAATATGATTTAGATCGTGCGGCATTGCTGTCTTTAATTCAGCTGGTTTGTTGCCTTGGATTTGTGTTATTTTGCCAGTATTTTAGCCCTGTTTTACCGCCCGCTGATACCCGCAAGGGACACTGGCGTAACCCTGCAGGTAGCCTATGGCAGCGTGTTGGTGATGGTCTGGTGGTTGGTGCCACTTTATTGTTGTTACTGCCGCCATTGCTGGCGGTTATGATGGCAGGATTTCATCAGAAATTGCCGGAAACCTTACAGCAACCTCAATTATGGCAAGCCCTGTTGACCTCACTTATTATTGCACTCACTGCGGGTCTGCTCTGTGTGATCCTGAGCATGATGCTATTGTGGAGTAGCCGGGAGTTAAAATTGCGTCAGTATTTACGCTGGGGCCAGATGTTTGAAATGAGCGGTATGTTAATTTTCGTCATGCCAGGCATCGTGTTGGCAACCGGTTTGTTCCTGTTACTGAACAAAACCGAGGATTTATCCTTAGCCGCTTGGGTATTGGTTATTCTGATCAATGCATTGATGGCCGTACCTTATGCCATGAAAATATTGAGCAATCCAATGCAGGATCTGGCTGGACGCTACACTGTGTTATGTTTATCGCTGGATATTCAGGGTTGGCATCGGTTACGCTGGATTGAATTGCGAGCGTTGCGACGCCCGTTAATGCAGGCACTGGCCTTTGGCTGTGTGTTATCAGTAGGAGATTTTGGTGTCATTGCATTATTGGGTAACGAGCACTTTATCACCTTGCCACTTTACTTGTATCAACAGATTGCTGCTTACCGCAATCATGAGGGCGCGGTGATCGCTCTGGTGTTATTGTTGTTGTGTTTTTTACTGTTTACCCTGATTGATCGCTTATCTGGCCGCCATGCTGATACTTGAAAAACTGACCTATATACATCAGAATGCGTCAGTTTGTATTGATTTGCGCATTCAGCCTGGCGAGCGTGTTGCGATCCTTGGGCCAAGTGGTGCAGGAAAAAGTACACTGCTCAGTTTGATTGCCGGTTTTCTGCTGCCCACTGCCGGTCGCATTTTGCTAAACGGCCAGGATCACAGTTTTACAGCTCCTGCCAGAAGACCCGTCTCCATATTATTTCAAGAAAACAATCTGTTTCCTCATTTGACGTTGGCGCAAAATATTGGCTTGGGTTTACATCCCGGGTTAAGACTGAGCACCGGTCAGCAACATCACTTACAGCAAATCGCCCGGCAGGTGGGGCTTGAGGACTACCTGCAGCGCTTTCCTTCCCAGATTTCCGGTGGACAGCGTCAGCGTACGGCACTGGCACGATGCCTGGTGCGCAGTCAACCGATTCTATTACTGGATGAGCCGTTTTCAGCGCTGGATCCTGCTTTGCGTAAGGAAATGTTGCATTTGCTGGAGCAGATTTGCCTGCAACGTCGTCTGGCACTGTTAATCGTGTCACACAGTTTGGCTGATGCGGTGCGGATTGCAGATCGTACTCTGTTAATCGTCAGGGGTCGTATTGATTATGATGGCCCAACTCAGGCTTTGGTTGATGGCGCTGTACCACAGGCCTCTGTACTGGGTGTAGAACCTTCAACGCTGACCCATGAAGATCTGCCAAAGCAAATGTCGGTAAACGGGCATTAAGGGTTGCTGATACAGACAGACCATACTCGCTAGTGTGCTGGTGACAGTGAGTATGCTCATCCACTTCAGGCGTGCAGGGGGTAACCAGTGACTGAAACGATCCGGGTTACGTTTCCCTTCCTGCCACCAGCGCCACAGCAGCCAGCAGGCTAGCCAGGTAAGTATCATGACCAAAAGTAGCAGCCACTTGAATTGCTGGGTATGGGCAGGGATCTCTATGGCCACGCCAGCCAGGATGCCCGGAAAAAAATAGATCGGTGGCCATGCCAGGCAGCCAATAATATCAGGTAAGGCAAATTTCAGTAGGGGGAGATTCAGCATCCCTGCCACCATGGGTACTAACGGACGCGCAGGGCCAATAAAGCGTCCGGACAGTAGTGTTACCATATGATGTGCAGACAAGGCATGTTCAATTTTGTGCAACAGTATGTGATTTTTTTGTAAAAAAGGCCAGTTGTGCAACGGCTGTTTAAAGGCACGCCCGATAAAAAAGGAACTCCAATCTCCCAGCAAACAGCCTGCAACCCCCGCGGCCCATGCGGGGTAAAAATTAATTTGACCGTTGCCGATAAGGGTGCCAATGCTTATCATGATCACCGCACCAGGTAACAAGAGACCCACCAGCGCAAGGGATTCCAGGAAGGCAACTGACATGATGGCCACAAACGTGAAGGTCATGGATGCTGTCATTAACTGTTGTAGCCAAGCTTCCATGTGTTTTATCCATGCGTTTGTAGGTATGTGGCGATTTTCAGACGTTTCAGTCAGATAAGTCAAGGCACAAATTCGTCCGTATTTTACAAGATTAATTCATTTTATGAATTGATATTAGTATCAATATTAGTTTTTAACATTATTATTACATTCCCCATAGTGGTTATCCACGGATCGCATTGAAACCATTAAAGAGATTCATCATGCTCTCTGTGTGCGATTTAAGAGGTAATTTCTAGAAGGCAGCGGGATCCAGCTGGCCCCCGAAGGCAGTGCTTTTAATGACCGGCTGGAGAGATGCTGAGAATCACTATCTGCAGAGCGATCAGGGATTCGGTATGTTAGCGGGAAAAGGTGGTGAGGATATTTATCTTGTCCCGGCAGGAGATGGCATGCCGGGACTGATTAGTCATTTTACTGCTCTTATTAACGATTGGTTTAAAAACGCCCAACTACCTGGCTACGGATTTTGGTAGAGAACTTCAAAAGAGTCTTCAGCCAACAGCCAGCGTGAGCCAACTTTTACCCAGCGTTCTTGAGTAATGACACCACCGCCTATATTCATGGACCAACTGGCAGCAATCAGCACCGTTTTGGTATCGATCTGGTCAACTTTAATCTTGCTGTAACGCAAATCACGTGCCCCTTTGGCGATGAGATCTTTCCAGAATGCACGTATGGCATCGCGCCCAGAGTAAGTACCAAAGGGTTTGGCATTCAGTACGGCATCGGTAGTATAGGTATCAGCACAGGCGTCGACATTGGAATTGTTGAACCATTCAACCCACTGGCGGCTTGCCTGCAAGGCCTCATGTAACTCAGGAATTGAGTTTACAACCGGTGCAGTTTTGGCTTGCAGCAGGGGTGTTGTACAAAGGGCACTCAGCGTTACCAGGAGGGCGGTGAGGGTATAGCGCATAGGTCATTCCTCTAATGATTAAAGTTCGGTGGAATCCAGTTTAACCTGAATCAGGTAGCTGGCTATTTTGTGGGTAAAACACGGTGCAGCATACATAGCTGACTAATAAATATTGCCATTGCATATTACAGAAATCCAGCGTTCCTGGAAGTACAATAAAAAAATGATGTCGTGCTATTTAACCTCAATGGCGGATAAAGGGCTGAATAATTCACTGTGTTTAGCAACTGCCAAGGCGTTAACTTCGTGTGTGCCTGAACAGTTTTATTAATTTTATGTTTCTAATAAATGTACAGTATTTTACTGATCTGCTTTAAAAATGATAAGTTACAGCGTATTAAGTTAAATATTTTGTTACAAACTGTTGTCTTGTTATATGAATTTCAATAATCCATTACAGATATGATGAATTTTCTCAGTGACATGTTTCTTTCTTGTTTTTTTGGAAACCGCACAGGGATATTGAACAGGAAAATGACGCAATGTATTCCTGATCCGGACCTGATGAGTGTATGAGGTCCCCTTAGTATCATCGTTCATTTTTTTGTTTGTTACTACCTCACACAAGGAGTTCATCATATGTCTCTCAAATCCAGACTTGGTGCCAGATCACACCGGACGGCTATCATGCGTACAGCAAGCAATCTGTCTTCCTGTGCTGATGCTGATAAAGATTCTCCTGTTCCTTTACGCTGGTATGCCTCAGTGGCTAAAAACAACGCAGGTAGTGAAAAAGCACCGGTGGTCAAGCTGTTATTAATGAGCATGATGTTATTACCTGCCACTGTATCGGCCGATGAAACACCTCCCATTGTGGTTGCAGACGGTGGTCCTGTAGTCTGGCAAGGTACACAGGGACGCCCTGACCAGGTTGACATTAATAATGCCAATGCCCAAGGGTTGTCACATAATCAATACGTGGATTTTCATATCAGTGAACGGGGAATACAATTAAACAACGAAACAGCGAATGCCAGTCTCATTGTGAATGAAGTCACGGGTGATAGTGTTAGTCAGCTCAATGGTGATCTGATAGTGAAAGGCAAGCCAGCAGACATCGTGGTATCCAACCACAACGGCATTGATTGCAACGGTTGTGGGTTTGTCAATACCAACCGCAATGTACTTACTACCGGGATACCCGTGTTTGAGCAGGGTAAGCTGGCTGCCCTGCAGGTCAATCAGGGAAAAATTAACATCGGTGAACAAGGTGCCATTGTGTATGACAGGCTGGGGATCAATCCGGGAAAAATCGATCTGATTGCTGCAGGGGTGACAGTGAATGGATTCATTCATGGTGGCCTCATGAGCCGACGTGAACAAGATAAGCTGGCAGAAGAAGACAGACCAGGAACCTCGGCTCTTGGGGGGGTACAAATTATTGCTGGCAAGCAAACAATCAGTCTGAAGCAGGCAAGTGCAGATCAGGGTATCGATTATGATGAATTGGAGCGTTCCCATAGAGTTGTCGGGGAAGATGAAAAGATCGACGTGACAGAGCTTGGAGGCATGTATGCCAGACAGATATATCTGTACGGTAATGGTGCAGGTATAGGCGTCAACAGCAACGGTTCGATACATGGAGTGGAAAATCTTGTTATCAGTACCACGGGAAATTTGACGCTGAATACACATATAAGAGCTATCGATACGATTGACATCAGCGGTGCTGACAAATTTATCAATCTTAATCAATTGGAAGCCAGCAAGGTTATCTTCAAAGATATCGGTTATTTTCGTAACGGTGATGACCTTGAAACGTTAAAACGCCCGGAGCAGCTGTCATGGATGGCATCCATGGGTTTTCAGAATATTAAGGCAAAAGATATCAATATTAGTGCACGGGAATTTCATAATCACGGAAAAATACAAGCTGACAACACACTCACATTGAATGCGCAGCAGGCTTATAATCTTTCTGGTGAATTGATAGCGAACGACCTGAAGGTTAAAGCGGCTGATTTGATTCATAAAACCCATATTTTTGATGCAGACAAACTCCCGGTAACAGAGACAGTATACAAGGCGGAGTGTTATGATGATTATTGCTGGCAGTACGAGGATAAAATTCAGGCGCCACGGAAAAAATATCAGGATATCCCCGCCCGGACAGCACGTATGTCAGGGACAGACAGGCTGCAGATCAATGTCAGCAATGACTTGAAAATAACCGGAGCAATAGTGGAATCTTCTGCCGGATCGGTGCACATTAACGCAGAAAACAGTATAAATATCAGTTCTTCTGCATGGGAGGAAAAAACAACCTCCTCACACAACCATACGCAGAAATGGCTCTTCATTCCTGTCAAGGTCTCGCAAACTAAGGAAAGCATTATTAAGCAGACCCTACTCAGAGCGAGTATTTCTGCTCACAAGGAATTAGAACTGAAAAGTCGTGGGCGGATTATGGCTAAGGGAACATCGTTGAGTGGTGACCATGTGGATATCAGTAGCAGTGCGGGAAACATCGATATAGAGTCATTTTATCTGACAAACTTCTCCACAAAAGAGAGCAGCCGTGCAGGTTTTCTAGGCATGAACAGAACAGGGACTATCACTGATACTGTTGAGGGGGTTCCCATAGATACTGAAATACTACCCAGACAGAAACTGGCACTTTCAGCTGTAAGCGGAAATATTCGTCTGGACAATGCCCATTTCTTATTACCGTTAAACCAGGATGAGAGTATCACTGGAACGAATATTGCCATCACTGCACAAAAGGTCATTAAAGTCACTCAGCCACACGTATCGGCGACAGAGACCCGCGCACAATAGGAAGGATGCCAGGGTAAATTCAGTACAGCATGTGGCACAAAATGGTGCAGTACCATCTTGTGCCACTCAGAAGAGAAACTATGCGTACAACACTGCTGGCTATTGGCGATGGTTATCTTCGCCGCTGCAAAAGGGTTAGCAGCGAGATAAAATAAGAGCTTGGGTGAGATCATTGCGTTACTTTTGGTTTAGTGAATATGGGCCCAAGCTTGGGCGACTTGATGGTTAGGAATATATGGTCACTCCCGTTTTTGCAATACTGGTGTTGAAGATATTGTTGGCTTGCCTGAATCTATTTCGAAGCAATAACTCTCTGACCCAGTCACTAAGTTTTCCTGACTGGTGCTCCAGTGTCCGCAAAAATACTCTGGCGCACTGTACCAGCAATGCCCGTAACTTTTTGTTACCCCGTTTACTGATGCCCAATAAAGTGGTTCTTCCTCCCGTGCTGTACTCGCGTGGTACAAGGCCTGTTGAAGCCGCAAAATTCTGGCTGCTGCCATACTGTTTGCCTTCACCCAGTTGAGTGGACAGCAGGCTTGCAGTCAGGGGGCCGATGCAGGGGATTGTCAGTAAACGCTGACCTGTAACATCGTCGTCCAGTACTTTTTTAAGCTGAAATTCCAGATCACTTATCTGCTCAAGCAGATAATCATAGTGCTCACGCAGCTTTAGCAGTAATCTGGTAAGGTAAGGAGGTAACTCATTTCCCGCCAGAATATCGTGAAACCGTTTTATAACTGCAGCTCCTTTCGGAACGCTGACACCAAATTCAAGCAGGAAAGCATGCATCTGGTTTGTTGTTTTAACCTTATCCCTGACCAGCGATTCTCTGACACGGTGCAGGGCATGCATTGCCTGTTGTGATCCCGTACGTGGCTGAACAAACCGCATGGATGGCCG
>JACCDN010797757.1_pt1 | contig 13588 bp, 14 predicted proteins | sample 7441691 | NCBI WGS metagenome assembly JACCDN01 (sample SAMN15323439, study PRJNA562643) | freshwater metagenome | isolation source: river surface water | place: USA:Blue River Watershed | collected 2017-08-16 | reverse complement strand
ATACCTCCTCCTGTAAAGAGCATATTTTTGCCTACTGCTCCTGAGGAGTTAGCAAGTCCATCTGGGAACTCTTTATTTTTAGAATTGAGCAAAAGTCTTGAACTCTCCACCGCTTGGGCGGCAAGGACAAAAAGTTTGGCTTCCACGCTTTTTTGCGTTCCCTCTTTGGTCAGATAAAGAGCACTTTTGATGTTTTTAGTTTCATCGGTGAGTAGTTTAACCACAAATGCGTTGGCGATGATGTGAAGATTGTGTGTGGCAAGAGCGGGTTGGATAAGGGTAGCACGAGAGCTTCCTTTTGCACCACTCGAACACGCATACGAACCGCAATAATTAGAGTAGTAGCAAGGATTTCTTCCCTCTTTGGACTCCGAGATAATGGCTCTAGGTGTTTTAAAGGGTGTAAAATCTAAAGCCTTACATGTAGCGTCAAAATGCTCTACAATAGGATGTTCCGCTAAAGGAGGATAAGGATATTCTGGTGAGCTTCGCTTTTCTTGATGTGCGTATGGGGTCACTTTCCCCGAAACACCTACGACTTTTTCAACCAAATCATAAAAAGGCTCAAGTTCGTCATAAGAGATAGGCCAATCTTCAACATTGGCTCCTTCAAACTCGCCATAAACGGATTTGAGTCTAAAATCATCAGGTTTGAGGCGGTGAAAAAAACCGCTCATAAAATTTGATGAGCCTCCTAATAATGAGCCATTCCAAAAGCTCCAACCGCTCTCATACGTGGGAGTTTTAACCCATTTTCCCTCTTCGTAGGCTTCGATGGTGTGGTATTGCTCTTTCAGTTTGGGTGTAAAGATATCGCGTTTGGTATAGGCTATCTCATCTTTAGAAAAATCTTTTTCACTGTAAATATCTCCTTTTTCAAGGATAACCACTTTTTTCCCTGCACGGGAAAGCTCATACGCAATAGGCCCAGCTCCCGCACCACTGCCGATGATGCAGATATCGTACGTCATGATTTTTCTCCATATTTTTGAGTAGGGCGAGGCTCTCCGCTTACATGTAAAGTCGATTTCCATCCAATTTCGTTGGTATTTCCCCCATAAATAGGGTCTCCCAACATCGCTTCAAAGCCATAATACATCACCCGTGAGAGCCAATATTCAAAATAGTCATCCTCGCTGGCTTTTTGGAGTGTTTGGTGTTTGGCTTTGAGATTTTGTGTGAAAAATTGTGGAAAGTCTCGTTTAAAAAAGAAAGCACCTTTGGTGATAAGCTCAACATCATCTTTATCAAAATGCTCATTGTCGATATTTTTCATCAGGTAAGACAGAGCATTAAACGCTTTGGCGCTGGGCATCGTGGTAGTTTGAGGAAAAAGAACATCCTGCACTGCTTCTATGGTATGCCAAATGGCGGGCGATATCTCACGAGCGTGAATATCTACATGTAAGAGAAAAGGGGTTGAAGCACTTAGTGCTATAAAAGTTCTTCTGTTCATGGAAGAAATTGTACCACGAGAGTGTAAATTTTTTGTGTAGTGACTACATATTGGCTACACAAAAAATAATTATAATGTCACATATTTTACGAAAAGGAGTTACGATGAAGTTATTTGGTACGGCGAAATTGGTTGCGGGATTGTTGGTTGCGTCTTTGTTTGTCACAGGTGCTATGGCGGCTGATGCAAAATGCGGAGCAGGTAAGTGTGGTGGTGATAAAAACTCTACCAAAGATATGAAAAAAGCTGATGCAAAATGTGGAGCTGGTAAATGTGGTGGCGAAAAAAAAGAAATGAAAAAGCCCGCTGATGGCAAATGTGGTGGAGAAAAAAAATAAGTAGTCGCGTAATGCAGTGTCCGATGCAAAAAAAGCGAGATTAGACCACTTTCTTTTTGAGAAAAGCGCATAATTTTTATACCACAGCAACTTAGAGGCTGTGGTATAATTCTCTCAAAGGATGGTCCATGAAAATTTTACTTTTAGAAGACAATTCCATCCTATCAGACATTCTTTTTCATCACCTTAAAAACTCTTTGCATGAGCCCTTACATGTAAGCGATGGCAAATCTGCACTTAATGCACTGTGTGAACAAAAGTTTGATTTGCTTATCCTTGATATCAATGTCCCAAAGATGAGTGGTCTTGAGGTCATTAAAGAGATTCGCTCCTACAAAGATACCACTCCAGCCATCATCATAACGGCGTTTCAAGATACGGCACATCTTAAAAAGGGATTTGAAAATGGGTGTGATGACTATATCAAAAAGCCTTTTGATTTAGAGGAGCTTGACCTTAGAATTAAAAACATTCAAAAGCGATTTGGACTAGAAGGGGATGATGCGATATCCATAGATAAAGGCATCGTGCTAATGCCTTCTAAAAATCGTTTACATGTAGAAGGAAAAGAGTATATCTTGGCACACAAGGAGTGTGAAGTATTGCGTTATCTCGTGTTGCATAAAAATAGAGTTGTTTCCATCGATGAGTTGATTCAAAACGTGTGGGAATATGACACAATGCCCAGCGATGCGACGATTCGCGTTTATATTAAAAATCTTCGGCATCTTTTAGGCAAGCAAAAGATACACACTATCAGAGGCAATGGATACTGTTTTGAATAAAGAAGAACAAAAAGCTCTTTGGCGTTTTTTAACCATTTATGTAGGAACAGCGTTCGTGCTTATGAGTATGATCGCTGTTTTGTATTATAATGAAGAGATGACTTCGATGAGAGAAAAATGTACTATGGAGATGAAAAACATTGCTATGGGTATCGAAAAAGAGTTGATGCATGCACAAATGGAAAATCTTTCGTATCATTTTAATCCCCCTCAAAGTGCTTTTAAAGTAGCCAAATCCGATGAAATATAAAACCAACCTGAAACACAACCAGCCCCACTGCTAAAATTGGAAGTAAATTTGCTTTAGCTCCTAAAAAATAAGGAGTCAAAGTGAATCTAAGCAAAAAAGAGCAACTGCTTGAAGCATTAAAGCAGATACCAGATTACAAAGTTGATATAGGAAAGATAGAGTATCCCCTCCATGAAGTACTCTTCATAACACTCTTTGCACTTATCAAAGGCAATACAACATTTAAAGATATTCATACATGGATGATTTACAATCAAGAGAGTTTAATACTCACAGAATTATTCGCCAAAGATAAGATTCAAATCCCCTCAAGATCAACCTTGCACACCCTTTTAATCAACACCGACAATAATGCTCTAGAGAGCGTATTTAGAGACTATTTTTGGGAATACATCACACAAAAAAGTACTGCAATAGGTGGCAAGTGGCTACAAGGGAGTGATGCCAATGGTCAATATACTCAAGCCTCTCATAGAGCTATTTTAAATATCTTAGATAAAGAGATTGGTATTGTATTTGCCCATAAGTTTTTAGACAAAAACAAAAAAAGTGAAATCAAAGCACTTAAAGAGCTACTCGAAGATAAACGCTTTAGCCAAGAGGAGCAAGTCTTTTCATTTGATGCACTGCTCACACAATTTGAGATTTTAAATACTATGGATATCAAGGGCAACTGTTGTAAGAGTGTAAGATAGGAGTATCTTGTTATAAGTGGTGGGGTACTACACAAAAACTACACAAAAAAAAACTAGAATTAGCTTGCATTTTAAAAAAAAGGAGAAAAGATGAGATTGTTTAGTACAGCCAGATTGGTTGCAGGGTTATTGGTTGCTTCTATGGTTTTAACAGGAGCTATGGCAGCAGATAATATGAAGATAGATCACAACAAGATTGTGGCTCTTAGTGAAGCAGGGGTATTTGGTCAGTTCAATACCTACAAGATCAATTCGAACTACTATAAATTGAGCCAGGCTGAGCGTGACGAAGCAGTTAAAGAAGTAGAAGCTTTAGTCAAAAAGCACAGCGACTCTATCCGTGTTGATGCCTACCTTACGCGGGGTTTCGAGAGTGAATCGGACTTTCTTTTTCGGGTAAATGGTTATGATCCATCTGCTGTGCAAGAATTCCTAATTGCTTTCAAAGCAACGAGCATAGGTCGATACTCAGATATAACCTTCGCTATCAATGGTATCACTAAAGGTCTAAATCATACAACCAAGGAAAAGGCACCAGAGCTTCTGGATGCACTGAAATCCACAAAATACTCGGAAAAACCGCCTAGATATGCATTTGTGCTTCCTATTACAAAGAACGCTGTGTGGTGGAATAAGACCGAAAATGAAAAACTAGCGTTAATGAAAGATCACACAATCCCAACATTACCATTTTTGGTTAATGTTAACCGTAAGCTCTACCATTCTACTGGAATTGATGACTCTGACTGGATAACTTACTTCGAAACCAATGATTTGAAAGCCTTCAATGATCTCAACATCAAGTTGTTTTCCGTATCAGAGAATCTCGACAATGTTCGTTATGGTAAACCTACCATAATGGGATCAATTATGCCTGTTGCCGATGTCTTTAAAGCTCTTTCCAAATAGCGAGTTCAAAGTAAATTAGTCGCTCCGCAGGATCAAATCCTAACTTTATGGGGCGGCTACTTTTTTTAAAATTAAAAATAAATATAGTTTCTTTTCAGAATGCTGAGGGATTAATAATCACTGATTAATTTGATGTGTTCATGGTCATTTTACTGTAATTGCTTTAGAGCCTAAAAGAGGATAATTTTTTGTTTTATCTGTAGAATAGTTGCTACTAAAAGTAATATATGGCTTAAATACAAAGAAATTTAGAATTAGTCTTGCAGATGGGAAAGTATTATGATTAAAGAAGATAAATTCAATTGTTATTATTCTAAATTAAGGAGTTCACTATGAACAAATTTAGTTCAACACGTCGCGATTTTTTGAAAACTATGGGGCAAGTATCCCTTGTGATGCTTGCAAATGGATCCATAGTGACAAGCACGCTGGCGCAAACTGAGGATCCAATGATTCAGCATAATTATACGGGGTGGGAGAATTTCCATCGTGAGCAGTGGACTTGGGACAAAAAAACCCGCGGAACACATTTGGTTAATTGTACAGGTTCTTGCCCACATTTTGTCTACACCAAAAATGGTGTGGTGATGCGTGAAGAGCAATCCAAGGATACTCCAAAGCTAAACGGAATCCCCGAATATAATCCACGTGGTTGCAATAAGGGTGAGTGTGCTTCTGACTATATTTATAGCCCTCACCGCATCAAGTATCCGCTAATCCGTGTAGGGGAGCGGGGCGAAGGCAAGTGGCGTCGTGTTTCTTGGGATGAAGCGCTTGAGTATGCTGCAAATGGTATTGTCGATACACTTAAAAATGACGCTTCTGACTGCATCAGCGTATACACTCCAGTGCCGGCAGTTGCGCCGGCCTCTTTTTCAGCTGGGCATCGCTTTGCCTCATTTATCGGGGGCCATACGCACACCTTTTTTGACTGGTACGCCGACCATCCTACCGGTCAAACACAGACTCAGGGTTTACAGGGTGATACATGTGAAACCGCTGATTGGTATAACGGTCGAACAATCCTAATGTGGGGCGCTAACGCTGCTCAGACCCGTATTCCCGATGCACATTTCCTTCAAGAAGCAGTATTGAACGGTAGTAAGATGTATGTCATCTCCCCCGATTTCAATGCCACCGCCACCAAGGCAGACGTTTTTGTTCCAATAAATCCAGGAACTGATGCTGCCTTGGCCTTGGGTATGGTAAATGTAATTGTTAAGGAAAAACTCTACGATGAGCATAACCTCAAAGAACAGACAGATTTGCCGTTTCTGATTCGCACTGACACCAAGATGTATCTACGTGAGGCCGATATGGTGAAAGGTGGCTCAAAGCAGAAATTCTATACTTGGGACACCAAGACTAAGAAGCCGGTATTAATGAAAGGTAGCTGGGGCGAAGAGCCAGAGACGAAAGCCAATATCCAACCAGGTTTCATGGGTCGAAATACGCTTACTTTTCCAGACGGCTATATTGACTTAGGTGATTTAGATCCTGCCCTTGAAGGTACATTCAATGTTAAGCTTGTAAACGGTGGGATGGTAAAAGTTCAGCCAGTATTTGAGGCTTACAAGCCCAAGCTAAATGAGTACACGCCAGAAAAAGTTTCGAAAATCACAGGTGTAGCACCTAGTGTTATCATACAAATGGCGCGTGATTTTGCCATGAATAAGCCATCAATGATCATTATGGGCGCTGGTACAAACCACTGGTATTGGAGTGATACCGTTATGCGTTCATTCCTATTGTTGTGTGCGGTGACTGGCAATGAAGGTCACAACGGAACGGGTGTTAATCACTATGTAGGTCAGTGGAAGCCTGTTCCTTTGATAGGAATTGTTAAGCTCGCGTTCCCTTATAGTCCTGCAAAGCATCGCTTCTGTCAAACCACTATCTGGACATACTATCATGGCAATGTCTATGATGCGATGGAAAATGAAAACATTGATACTGCAAAATATCTCCGTGAATCATTAAAAAGCGGACAGATGCCGCTATACCCGCAGAATGGGCGTGACCCAAAGGTCTTTATCTGTTATCGAAGCAATTGGCTAAATAATGCAAAGGGTCTTAATTATGTACTAAAAAATTTGTGGCCAAAATTGAATTTGACGGTAAATATGAATATCCGCATGGACACTACAGCACTTTATTCGGATGTGGTATTGCCAAGTGCGCATTGGTATGAAAAGACCGACCTCAGTATGAATGAAGAGCACAGCTTCATACATATGACCGAGCCAGCTATAGCTCCTATGTGGGAATCAAAAACAGACTGGGAGATTTTTGCTCTGCTATCCAAAAAAGTGGGTGAAGTTGCAGAGAAAAAAGGATTTACAAAGTATTTTGATGAGAAGTTCAATATAGCGCGAGACCTAACTAAGCTCTATGATCTACAGATTGACGGTGGAAAGCTTGCGACCGATGAACAGGCTTGTCAGTTTATTTTGGACAATGCACCTCAGACACAGGGTATAACCTTGGAGATGATTCGTAAGGAAGGACCACAGCGCTTCAAGAGCAACTGGACTTCACCTATGAAAGAGGGTGTTCCATATACGCCGCTTCAACACTTCATTCTGAAGAAGAAGCCGTGGCCAACATTGACTGGGCGTGAACAGTTCTACATAGACCACCCGACATTTTTTGATTTGGGTGTTGAGTTTCCTGTATATAAGGCTCCTGTTGATGCGGATAAGTATCCTTTACGCTTCAGCACACCACACAATCGATACAGTGTTCAATCGAATTGGAAAGACAATGTTTTGATGTTGCGTCTGCAGCGAGGAGGTCCTATGGTTGAGATTTCGCCAGCGGATGCCAAGGCTCGAGGAATCAAGGACAATGATTGGGTAGAGTTCTTTAACGATCATGGCAAGACAATAGTGCGGTGTAAGATCCGCAATGGGATGAAAGCAGGTATGGTAAGTATGCATCACGAACCTGAACTCTACATGAGTAGATTTGGAGGTGAGGAAAATTCACAAACCCCAACGCCCATACGAATAAACCCTACATCCCTAGTTGGCAACTACGCACACCTTACGTTTAAGGCTAACTACTACGGACCAGGTGGTGTTCAGCGCGATACGCGCGTCGAGATGCGTCGCTATAAGGGTTCTGTAACCGCTGGGTTATCAGCAGCAGCTACCCCACATGAGGAGGATATAAGTCATGTCTAAGAAGATGATAACAACCCCAAAACGTCAGTTAACTTTCATTGTTGATCTCAACAAATGTATCGGCTGTCAGACATGTACTGTGGCTTGTAAGAAATTGTGGTCCACGGCTCCAGGTCAGGAGTTCATGTACTGGCGTAATGTAGAAACCACCCCAGGCTTGGGCTATCCAAAAAACTGGCAGAGTAAGGGTGGTGGATACAAAAACGGCATGCTTCAAGACAACGGTCATCGTCCAACCTTGGATGAGTATGGCGTTCCGTTTAAATACGACTTTGCAGCTCGCTTGTTTGAAGGCAAAAAAGGTGGTGTAGTACCAAGCCCTGAGCCACGCTGGTCGCCAAACTGGGATGAGGAGCAAGGTATCGGTGAATACCCAAACAATATATTCGCATTTTTGCCACGCATGTGTAATCACTGCACGAATCCAGCGTGCGTGGAAGCCTGTCCAACTGACTCTATTTATGTGCGTGCCGAGGATGGGTTGAAGATTGTCAATCTAGAAACATGTGCGGGTGTGCAAGAATGCATCAAAGCCTGTCCGTACGGCAAGATTTACTTTAATGAAACTGACAAAAAGTCAAATAAATGCATCGGTTGCTACCCTAGAATCGAAAAAGGGGTCGCTACAGCTTGTGTTGCGCAGTGCGTAGGTCGTGCAATGCATGTTGGCTTCATTGATGATGTCAATAGTTCCGTATATAAGCTTTCCAAGCTTTGGAAAGTGGCTATGCCACTGCACCCAGAATTTGGAACTGAGCCTAATGTGCTCTACATTCCACCATTTGTAGGACCGGCTATGCAAGATGAAAAAGGCAATATGATGATGACACAGAAAATGCCATTAGATTTACTGCAAGGTTTATTTGGGTCTAAAGTTGGTGATGTACTTTCGGTGCTGAAAGCTGAGCGTGCAAAGAAGATTGCTGGCAAAAATTCCGAGCTTATGGACATCATGATTGGTGAGTTTAGTGATTCAATGATGATTTCCCCAATGACTTAGTGGATGATTACGGGGTGGGGTCGTTGTTGGCCTCACCTCAATTTCCACGGCATCAATACGCAAAAGCGAATAATTAGGAGCAAGAACGATGAACGATTCATTTAGTGAACAACAAGAAGGGCGAGCAAGTTTATATGGAATGTTGGCGCTTGGATTTACATATCCAGATACGGCATTGTATGAATTCTGGAATAATGGGAGTTTTGTTAGGGAGCTTAGTGTGGCAATAGGCAAAGCAGCACCTGAGATTTTGGAGGTTTTTGAGGTTACGCTTGCCCCAGAATTCAAGATGACGGTGAATTACGAGGAATTTGAAGCGCTTTATCTGACTGCATTTGAAACTGATCTTCCAAAGCGTAGCGTCTCCCTTTATGAGGGGAGCTATGTGAAACAAGGTGGTAAACCAGACTTGTTGCTGGAACTCAAGGATTTCTATGGAAATTTTGGTTTGGAAGTCAAAAAAGAGATTCATGAGTTAGAAGACCGGATTACAGCCGAGCTGGAATTCATGCAATTTCTTGCATTGAAGCAGTCCCAGGATGGAATCGATAAAACCCCGTACATTATGGCACAACGCGATTTTTTAGAGCGTCATCTGGCACCTTGGATGCCACATCTACGAAATGAGGTGCGCGAGCGCGACATAGCCACCTTCTACATAGGTTTAACAGATTTGTTGGCCAGGTTTATCGAGGTTGATTTGGAGTATCTTAAGAAGATTAGTCCAGTTAAAGAGAAAAGTTGAAACAAACCTACTAGGTTCGACTAGGGAAAACTGTATGTTTTAGGCAAGAAAGTTGTGCATTCTAGGGAAAAATATATTATTGATATCTTTTTGTTCTTGTTGGTAATATGGAAAGAGCGCAATTATTATCAATATTAAGTCTGCCGTAATCTGTACATATAAATATAACAAAGGACTTTAATGGACAAAAGTATATTTAAGCTATTGGTTGCGGTGAGCCTCTCTCTCCATGCGGAGTACATTAGAGATAGCGATAAGCAAGTGGTGTTAGATGCATCTAGTGGTCTAGTATGGCAAGATAATACATTAGACTCTACTCTGCATTGGACAACTGCAATCAAAACTTGTGAGGCACTTGAGCTTGGAGGATATAGTGATTGGCGACTACCAAACTACAGTGAACTCTCTCAACTAGCTGATAGAAGCAAAAGTAGTACTGCTGTATCTTCAATGTTTCAAAATACCCCTAGCGGTGACTATTGGTCTTCCTCTACCTACGCCCCTACCTCGGACACGGCGTGGCATGTCTACTTCAGCTACGGCAGCAGCAATACCTACGATAAGTCCTATAGCGGTTATATCCGCTGCGTGATCGAAGATAGCCGTTATGATACAGGAAAATACAACCGGCAGAATAGATATGACAAAGAATAATGAGACCACAGAGATTATTATGACCTGTGTCAGAAAATCATAATAATTCAAAATAGATTTCTAACAACATTTAAAAGGAGTGAAAATGAAAGCTTTAGTTTTAGTCGCATTGGTGGCGCTAGCTAGTTATAGTGTTGCTGCAGATGGAGCAGCTTTGTATAAAAAATGTGTGGCTTGCCATGGGGCAAACGCTGAAAAAATGGCGCTTGGAAAGAGTAAAATCATCGCTAATATGAGCCTAGAAGATAATATCGCAGCTATTAAAGGCTACCAAGATGGAAGTTATGGAGGCCCCATGAAAGCTTTAATGATAGGTCAGATTGGAAGCTATACAGATGAAGAGATCAAGGCAGTTTCGGAGTATGTTATAGGATTAGGCAAATAACCGCTGGGGCTATTTCCCGCGGTTTTACATGTGAAGAATTTAGTTCTTCACATGTAAAAAATTACATAAAATAGAGGTGAATAGAGATAGTAAATTTTCACTATAGCAAATAGACTTACTCTAAAACAACAAACCCAATAATGATCTATATCATAGAATCTCAATCATTACTGCAATAAAATTAATGCATACTAAACGAAAGGAAAAAGGATGGCTGTTGAGAAGAGTAGACGAGACTTTCTAGGCATGGCATTCGGCGGTTTTGCGGCAGTTGGGGGCGTGATTGCTCTGGGTGCCATGAAAAAGACATGGGATCCACTTCCCAGTGTACAATCTGCTGGATTTATTACCGTAGATCTCTCACCAATGAGTGAGGGAGAGTTGCAAACACTTCAATGGAGAGGTAAACCCATCTTCATTTTGAAGAAAACGGCAGAGATGAAAAAAAATGCCAGTCGTGATGTGGTAGCGGGCAATAAAGATTACACCGTCATCATTGGCTTGTGTACCCACTTAGGGTGTATTCCGACATGGACACCTAAAAGTGCTCAGTTTAAATGCGCCTGTCATGGAGGTGAGTTTGATGCCAGTGGTGTAAATACCTTTGGACCACCACCACGCCCCATGGATATCCCACCGTTTAAAATTGATGGTGAAAAACTGGTCTTGGGCGAAGAGGGTCCTGAGTACCTCAAACTTGTGAAAAAAGCGTAAGGAGACGGGCATGGCAGAAATAAAAAAAGCCACGGGCGTGATTGATTGGCTTGATCAACGTTTGGCAGTAAAAGTATTGGCCAAAGTACTGATGACTGAGTACTGGATTCCTAAAAATATTAACTTCCTCTGGGCAATGGGCGTTGTCTTGGTGGTGTTGTTGAAAATCTTGATTATTTCAGGTATTTTTCTTTTGATGTATTACAAACCTGACATCAACTTAGCCTTTGACAGTGTCAACTATACGATTATGCAAGAAGTAGAGTACGGCTGGTTATGGAGACATGTTCACGGCGTAGCCGCTTCAGTCATCTTCTTAGTGATTTATATCCATATGTTCACGGGTATCTATTATGGCTCTTATAAAAAAGGGCGTGAGATGATCTGGCTTACGGGTATGGCTCTGTTTGGTATCTTCTCTGCTGAAGCCTTTAGTGGATACATGCTTCCTTGGGGACAAATGAGTTACTGGGCAGCACAGGTTATTACCAACCTCTTTGGAGGGATTCCTTTTATTGGTGAAGCTTTGGTCGTATGGATTCGAGGAGACTTCTTGGTAGCCGATGCGACCTTGACACGCTTTTTCATGTTACATGTACTCTTATTGCCACTGGCGATTATTTTACTCATTGCGGTTCACTTTTACTCCTTGCGTATTCCTCATGTGAATAATCAAGAGGGTGAGGAGTTCGACTTTGATAAAGAGGCGAAGAAATACCAAGAAGGTAGAACCAAAGAGTCTAAAGTGGTTCCTTTTTGGCCGGTCTTCTTATCCAAAGATTTCTTTGTCGTAGGCGTGGCGCTTACAGGCTTTTTCTACCTTGTGTGTTATCACTACAACTTTGCGATGGATCCGATTAACTTTGAACCCGCCAACAATATGAAAACTCCCGCACACATTTATCCTGAGTGGTACTTCTTGTGGAGTTATGAAGTGTTGCGAGGATTTTTCTTTGATGTTGCAGGCATTGCAGCCATGGATATAGGCCTTGCAGCGTTTGGCTTTGCCAACGTGATTTTCATGTTGCTCCCGTTCTTGGACAGAGACACTGAACGTGTCGCCCCTGCGCACAAACGTCCTTTATTTAAATATTGGTTTTGGTTATTGGTCATTGATATGATTGTCCTAACCGTCTATGGCAAGCTTCCTCCAACAGGTCCTAACGCCTGGGTCGGTTTCTTTGCAGCCCTTAGCTTTATTTTACTCTTTGTAGCCCTTCCTATCATCACCAAGATGGAAGCGAAAGTGGGAGGTGAGAAATGAGAGAATTTAAAATTTTAGCCGTTGTGGTATTTTTCACGGGACTTATTTACTGGGGGGTTGAGCCCTTTGCGCATTCACAAATGCATCCACATGTTGCTCCGGCTGATTTTGCGTTTAAAGATTTGGGCAGTAGCACCAAAATGGGCGATGCAAAAGTAGGGGCTGAGACCTTTTTAAGTGCGGGCTGTACAGGATGTCATAGCTTAAATGTTGCCAATATGCCAGCCCCCATGGACGCGGCTGCTGCGTCAGCTTCATTTGGGGTGGTACCACCAGATTTGAGCACCGCAGGGCTTATTTACGATAAGAACTATTTGAGTGCCCTTATTAAAGATCCCACAAAAGCATTGAAGGTTCAACACAAGTTTAATGAAGAAAAACCCCATCCGATGATTGCATTTTATGGCTTAGGCGGAGATATTGACCAAGAGATTGCGGATATTGTGGCATACCTTCAAAGCGTGGCACCCCAAAAGCTAAGCGACAAAGAGGTCTTTGCTAATGCGTGTCAGAGATGCCATGATATGAAGTATGACAAAGTATTCAGTGCGACTGATAAAAAGACGCTAACGGCCTATATGGGTACCTTGCCACCGGATCTCTCCATCATAATTCGTGCCAAAAGCTATGAGTATCTTGAAATCTTTATCAACGATCCACAAAAAAATCTAGAAGGTACCTCTATGCCTCGTGTGGGTTTAACCCAAAAAGCACAAGAGCAAGTGGTGGGCTATATGGAAAAAGTGGGCGATCGAAAGAAGGCTGAGAGAGAAGATTTGGGCTACAAGCTTATTGGCTTTATGGCCATCTTTACCTTCCTTGCTTATCTTTGGAAGGTTAAAGTTTGGAGAGATGTGCATTAATGCTTACATGTAAAGGCTAAGGGGGCAGTGTGAAAGTTGAAATTTTGCTTAGAAGATTTTTACAAGGCAGTGTGGCTTTAAGTGTCGTTGCTGCAGAAGCAACGACAAGCCTTGCTCAAATTAACACTTCTTCGCTAGACTAATTTTATGAAAACATTTTTAATACTCTGCTTCAGTGCCTTTGTTCTTTACGCTTCTTCGTGGGACCCTTACACGGGAACGTCTATCGATATTTACAAAGAGAGTTCGTTTCGTGCTGTGTTTAAGACCAATGCAATGCAAAGGCAGTATAGCAGTCTCTATTCGTTGCTTAAAGATGAGCAAAACTATGGGCTTAAGGCGTTT
>JACCDN011054240.1_pt1 | contig 13595 bp, 11 predicted proteins | sample 7441691 | NCBI WGS metagenome assembly JACCDN01 (sample SAMN15323439, study PRJNA562643) | freshwater metagenome | isolation source: river surface water | place: USA:Blue River Watershed | collected 2017-08-16 | reverse complement strand
TACCACAGCTCACCTTGCTGTAGTAGATTCAATTTTGGCACGTCCACCAGCATTCAAGCCAAGTACGGGTCTCGGATTCGCGGTCCGTGAAGTGATCAATCGTACAAGTGCTGCCATGGACCAGAAAATGCAATTTTAAACGAATAAGCGAGACGAGCTGACAATCTCGCTTATCTAAGTGCGGACGTTTCACTCATGGAGGCTTCCATCTGAAGAGCTGCAATATTTTCGATTGAAAAATACAAGGAAACTCTTAACGTTTCTTCCAATAACTAAATCCATAAACATTTGCAGGAATAACCTGAATAAACCCAGACGAAACAAGAATTGTGCTCAAACTTCGATGCCAACTCGATTTCCTACTATTCGGAGTGTGAAAAGGATCAACATATCCCCTGGGCACTGTTAGCACAACGCCGTTATCATAAATTTGATAATTCCCTTTTTGAAAGAATATTCTAAAGAAGTTAGTCACACGCGAGTAAAAAATTCTTAACCTAACACGAAACAGATCACCAGCTTTTTGTGGAGCATGATCCCAAATAATTAAGTCGCCACCCCGAATTAGAATTCTCTCAAACTCATTTATGCACCTCTCAAGATGCATAAAGTGATCAATGCTCGTCGCACACACAATCGTTCCGACGCTTTGTTCAGTAAGTGGAATGTACTCTGCAGTCCCCTGGATAAAATTCCCACGAAACTTCGAAGGAAAAGGATCCAATCCAATTAATTCATTTTCTATCCCAATTAAGTAAAATGGAATTTCTTGAGGACCGCAACCCACGTCTAGCAATGGGAACTCGGATTGGGTGTGGTTAAGCACGAAATTTCGAAACTCCGAATTAATTAATTTTTCTCTAAGCGATAAAGAAGCATCCGCCAGGAGTCCATAAGAAATATACCCATTATTCTGGCCTAAGGAGTATCGGATCCACTCAGTCGATTTTGCCGAGAGAAGCTCATGAGCTGGATAAGATATGGAAAATCTCGATGGGCTAAATGACACCGAGAATGCGAACTCACAATTTCTACATACCTGAGGGAATCGATCAGAGTATTTTTCTCCAGAAGCTTACATAGACTTATTAATTACAAACGGAGATTTTTCCAAAAAGTTACGCTCAAAATTGCCGTCCAGTGGTTCTCTGCATTTTGGACAAGCCAATATGCTCATATTTTTCTCCTTGAATTTGGCCGCGCGACTCCGTACATTGCGCTTCCTATAATAGAGTCCTGAAACTTTTATGAGCGCTTAACTCGCGAGATTGAGATATTAAACTACAATTACGTGACCAACGGACGACTTGCGAGGTGTAAAGTGCAAATTTTTGTGCACGCTTCAGCCATTCTCGGTGAGAATGTCTCCCTAGGAAAGAATTGTAAGATTTGGAACTCTGCTCACCTTAGAAATGACGTAGAAATCGGCGACAACGTGATAGTAGGAGCAGGAGCATATATAGGAATCGGTGTCAGGGTAGGAAGAGATTCTAAGATTCAGAGCAATGCCTTAATATATGAGCCTGCAAACATTGGAAATGGTGTATTTATAGGACCTGGTGTGATTTTGACGAATGATCACAATCCGCGAGCTATCACACCGTCAGGAAAGCAAAAAAGTCAGATTGATTGGATGCCTGTTGGTGTAACCATCGAAATGGGTGCTTCGATAGGACCTGGGGCGATTTGTGTAGCGCCAGTAAGAATAGGTTTTTGGTCTATGGTGGCAGCGGGATCGGTGGTCACTCGTGATGTCTCAGACTTTGCATTGGTAGCTGGGGTGCCTGCCAAACAAATTGGATGGGTTGGAAAGTCTGGATTTAGACTAATCGAGACTCGAGATGGTTTTGAATGTCCTAGCACTGGGGAAAAGTACGTTATTGAAAATGACCAGCTGAGAGAGAGTGAAGTGCTATGAAAAATATCGCGATAGCTAGTCCAATCGTTGGTAGACGAGAAATCAGAGAAGTTGTAAAAGTTCTAAAATCTGGAGCTCTTGCTCAAGGTGCCCGAGTTGCTCAATTCGAAAAAGATTTTGCATCAATAATTTCTGCCGAATATTGCGTTGCCGTCAATTCTGGAACATCAGCATTGCATGTCGCTTTGTTGTCACTGGGAGTGGGAATTGGCGATGAAGTCCTGGTGCCATCATTTTCATTTGCAGCATCCGCAAATGCAATTTGCCTTACAGGAGCCACTCCTGTATTTGTGGATATAGATCCGAAAACCTTTAATTTAGATGCTGACAAAATTGAATCTGCGATAACGCCCAAGACTAAAGCCATTATGGTCGTACATTTATATGGATTGCCCGGACCTATGAAAAAAATCTTGGAAATAGCTAATCGGCACGGATTAAAGATTATTGAAGATGCCGCGCAGGCACATTTGGCAAAATATGATGGCACATTTGTGGGAACACTTGGCGATGCAGCCGCTTTTTCATTTTATCCGACAAAAAATATGACTTCTGGAGAGGGTGGGATGGTAGTTTTGAAATCTCAAGAAGCTGCCAGAACGGCCAAACTACTGAGAAATCAAGGTATGGAGATACGTTATCAGAATGAAATTGTGGGTTTTAATTTGCGCATGACGGATATTCACGCCGCAATCGGAATTTCGCAATTAAGGCAGGTCGAAAAATGGACAGAGAAAAGACAGGAAAACGCTTGTTACTTAAGCCGAAATTTAAAGGGAGTGACGACACCGTTCATTCCCAAAGAAGCTCAACATGTTTACCACCAATACACTATTCGGGTACCAGGACAACGTGAACTTTTCTCGGAAAAATTGAATGAATTAGGAATTGGTAACAGTGTTTATTATCCGACTCCTATTCATAAATTACCTTCTTTCAATTCGTCAATGACTCTATTTGAGACCGAAAAGGCAGCCAAAGAGGTTCTATCCATTCCGGTTCATCCGTCATTGTCAAAACGTGATTTGCATAGAATTACGGATGGAATTAATAGGACAGCAGATTTTATCTATGGATGACTTAAAGGTTGGACTTATCGGACTGGGAAGCATGGGAATGAATCATGCGAGAGTGATTCAGAAAATTGGAGGATTGCAGTTGTCTGCGGTTTATGATCCGCTGGGCGATCCAAAGCGTGTAGCCGGCCAGGCAGTCGTACATTCCAATTTCGAGGCTTTTGTCAATGAACAATTGGATTATTGCGTGATTGCCTCTCCAACTGCGACACATCACGAAAATGCCATGATGTTAATTTCTAAAGGCATAAATGTATTGATTGAAAAGCCAATTTCAAGTGATACACAAACAGGGCAAGAGCTTGTAGAAGCGGCGAAGAAATTTCGAGTAATAGGCGGCGTAGGTCATATTGAAAGATATAACGCTGCACTTCGCGAAGCCAAAAGACGAATTAAAGATGATGAATTAGGCAAAATCTTCCAAATCTCAACGAGCAGACAAGGTCCATTTCCGGGCAGGATCGCTGATGTAGGAGTCATAAAGGATTTAGCGAGTCACGATATTGATTTAACTTCTTGGATATGTGATCGAAATTATTTAAATGTGTCGGCTTTCGTATCACATCAATCGGGTAGAAAGTACGAGGACTTAGTAGCTTCGTCCGGACTTCTTGAAGATGGTGTTATTTTCAATCATGTGGTGAATTGGCTTAGCCCGTTAAAAGAACGCAAAGTAACTATAATTGGCGAAAAAGGAACGTTTATTGTTGATACTTTAAATTCAGCTCTAACTATTTATACAAATGGAGAGTTTGTAAACCATCAAAAAGAGATTGCCCATTTTAAGGGAGTAACCCAGGGAGATGTTTTCATGCCCGCTTTTGAGCGCGAGGAACCGCTGATAAGCGAACATAAAGCTTTCAGAGACTCAATTTTAGGGCTGGATTCCGAGATTGTAACGCTCGAAGCCGGCTTACGCACTCTCCAAGTTGCTGAGGCTATGATTCTGAGTCATGAGAGTGGAATGATGGTAACGCTATGAATATAACAGTGATTGGAATGGGTAAAATTGGGTTACCGCTTGCAATTCAGTTTGCCACTAAGGGACATGCGGTAACCGGTTTAGATATTAACCCTTCAACGGTGGAAAAAATTAATAAAGGAATCGAACCATTTCCTAATGAACATAGACTCCTTGAGTTAATGAAGAAGAGCATTACTGAGGGCCTCTTTGAAGCAACAACCGACGCGAAATTTGCTATTTCGACGGCGAATGTCATAGTTGTTGTCGTGCCCCTTTTTGTCAATGAAGTAGCTGAACCAGATTTTTCAGCATTAGATGCCGTTACCAAGCAAATTGCTCAATTTATAAGAAAAGGCACGCTGATCTCTTATGAGACAACATTGCCAGTGGGAACCACTCGCGGTCGGTTTAAAAAGATGATTGAGGAAATGTCTAATTTAGAGGCAGGACAAGATTTCCACCTAGTATTTTCGCCGGAACGCGTCCTAACGGGGCGAGTATTTGAGGATTTGCGTAAGTATCCAAAAATAGTCGGTGGAGTCTCGGACAAATGCACCCAAGCAGGTGTTGATTTTTACCGATCAACTCTAGATTTTGATGAACGTAAGGACTTAGGCAGCCCAAATGGTGTTTGGGCAATGGGCTCCGTGGAGGAATCCGAATTTGTCAAAATCGCCGAAACTACTTATCGAGACGTGAACATAGGACTAGCAAATCAATTTGCCGTGTTCGCGGATAAACATGAGATTGATGTTGCGAAGGTTATTCGTGCAGCTAACTCGCAATCGTATTCCCACATTCATTCTCCGGGAATTGCTGTAGGAGGACACTGCATTCCCATCTACCCGCAGTTCTATTTGTGGAATGATCCCGAGGCAACAATTGTGAAAGCAGCCAGAGAACAAAATTCCAAGATGCCTGAATATGCCATTGATCTCTTGCAAATGAAATTCCAAACCCTCGAGAAAGTCAAAGTGCTTATTCTTGGAATTTCATATCGAAGTGAAGTTAAAGAAACTGCATTTTCTGGATCCCTTGCCCTGAACCAGAAATTGCGTGAAAGAGGGGCGTCTGTTGAGGCTTTTGATAAACTCTATTCGCCGGAAGAAATTGCAGATTTAGGATTCATTCCACTGGTCTCTCCCCTGTCGGATTTTGATGCAGTAATTTTGCAAACAGACGACTCCACGCATCCAGACTTTTTAAAGGGAAATCTAAAGTCCTGCAAAATAGTAATTGACGGTCGAAATATGTTCGATCAGCAACCAGACAACCTAAAAGGACTGGTCAAAGGAATTGGAAGAACTCCAGCCTAGTTTCTAGCAAAGGTAACTCAATTAAATGGTAATTTTTACCCATGAAAATTGAAGGCGGAAGGTTTCTAGTCATCGGCGGTGCTGGTTTTATTGGAAGTCATGTGGTTTCGGAACTATTGAGTAATGGAGCTCAAAAAGTATTGATTTTTGATAACTTTGCTAGAGGTAAAAAATCGAATCTTCATGAGCAACTTTTAGATTCCAGATGTGAGATTTTCCGAGATGGTGGAGATATCCGCGAAGTCGATGTCCTAGATGCCGCTATGAAAGATATTGATGGAGTTTTTCATATCGCCGCAATGTGGTTGTTGCACTGTAAAGATTACCCAAGAACAGCTTTCGATGTAAATATTCAAGGAACGTTCAATGTTCTAGAAGCTTGTGTTAAAAATGATATCGAGAGATTAGTTTATTCCTCTTCTGCCTCTGTATATGGTGATGCAGTTGAAGTTCCAATGACAGAGAACCACCCTTTCAATAATAAGAACTTTTATGGTGCTACTAAAATTGCCGGAGAAGCGATGTGCCGAGCATTTTATGACCGGTATTCGCTGAATTATGTGGGACTACGGTATATGAATGTGTATGGCCCCCACCAAGATCAAACAGCAGCTTACACAGGTGTTATACCAATTATGCTAAACAAAATTGATGCCAATGAAGCTCCTACAATTAATGGAGATGGCTCCCAGGCGTATGATTTTATATCCGTTAATGACGTCGCAATTGCAAACTTAAAGGCTATGGAATCATCTGCAACAGATGAGTTCTATAACGTCGGAACGGGAATCCAAACCTCAATTAAAGAATTGTGCGATCTGATCCTCCAGTTACGAAAATCAGATCTAAAGGTTACTTTTAATCCATATTCACAAGAAGATAGTCGTCGTATGGTACAAAACCGAATAGGCTCCACAGACAAGGCAGAGAAGGATCTAGATTTTAAATTCACTATTCGGTTGAAAGAAGGACTGGAGAACTTAATTCTTTGGCGTGCAAATAGCTCCAATCAAGTGCAGTGATATAGGCATTCAGAATGTGTGGAATCGCTGGATTTATAGGAAATTTGGAAAACTCCGATTCGTTCTTAATTTCAGCTTGCGAAAAACTAGAAAGACGCGGACCGGATGGCCACGGAAGTATAAATGTTGGATGGGCGGGCCTAGCTCATACGCGCTTATCACTAATTGACTTGACAAGTAGTGGAAGTCAGCCTCAGGAATATGAGTCCATGAGTATCGCCTTCAATGGAGAAATCTATAATTGGCAGATTCTAAGAAACAAGATGATCAAACTCGGTATTGGGTTTGAAACTGCATCGGACACCGAAGTTCTTCTCAAATCTATTTATCACTTTGGGTTATTAGAAACCCTATCTGAAATCAGAGGAATATTTGCCTTCGCGGTCTTAGATAAATTGAAGCAAGAGATCTATTTAGTAAGAGATAGATTCGGCACTAAACCCCTGTATTACACCGATACAGATAATTCATTAACATTCGCAAGTGAAATCAGCGCATTACCCCGAAGACGTACATTGTCCAAGGAAAGTCTCGAAGAGTACTTAACTTTTCAAAATTTGACTGGAAATGCGACCCTTTTCAACGAAATTAAATTAGTAGAACCGGGCACAATTCTAAAAATAGACTTAAATTTAACAAAAATAGAGAAAATTGAATGGACAAATCTTGTTCAGAAGGAAATTAGTGAAGCGACTTACTCAGAAAATCTTGAACATCTTGAAGAACTGATTAAAATAGCGGTAGCACGGAATTTAACTGCGGATGTACCAGTCGGAACATTCTTATCCGGAGGAATTGATTCTGGAATTCTTGCGATTTTCGGTTCAAAAATAGATCCTGATATAAACTCATTTACTGCTGGATTCAACACAACTAATTTTTCAGAGCATTTAACCGGCCTGGACGAACGCGCACAGAGCGCTGCCTTGGCACAGCAATTAGGAATTCCCAATCTTGCCTTAGAGATAAATGAAGCTGATATGTGGAGTTGCCTGAAAGAACTTGCAGATGCAATAGAAGACCCGAGAGTTGGGCAATCATACCCAAACTATTATGCATCGAAGCTAGCGCGGACAAGAAATAAGGCAGTGCTCGCTGGAACCGGCGGAGATGAATTTTTCGGGGGGTACCCATGGCGTTATACAATTGCTAATTCAAAGGAATATTCAAATAAGGAGTCACAGCTTCACGCCCTCGTGAAGTTTTGGCATCGGCTTTTGCCGAGCGACGAGATTGCGCTTCTGTGCAATCTAAATAAAAGTGAACATGAAAGTCGCATTGAAAATAAAATTCAAGCCATTTTGGATCAAAACGCACAAGATTCATCAAAATATACAACTCGAGATTTAATGTATTTCGACATGAAACTATTCCTACACGGGCTCCTAATTGTAGAAGACAAGGTTTCAATGCATAACAGCTTAGAAGTACGGGTGCCGATGTTAGACGAGGATCTTGTGAATTTCTCTCTAACACTACCAGAGCATCATCTCATTAAATGGAATAAACTCGATTCATCCCCTATTGGCAAAATAATACTTAGGGACATTATGGCCAGACAAAATGTGGGGCATTTTGGGGGAGTAAAGAAGGGATTCACCGGACCCGACGAAGAATGGTTTAGAAATGAGAAAAAAGTAACAACAATTCTGACAAATGACGCAAGAATTTGGGATTACTTAGATAGATTCACAACCTTAAGAATTTTGGAACAACACTTTAACGGAACTCGAAATCTGAGATTATTCATTTGGTCCTTAATTCAATTGGAATTAACAATTAGAAAGTTGTGAGAAAATGAAAGTACTTCACATCGGAAATATTGCCAATAACGGATTTATTTTTAGTAAATTGCTGCAAGAAAATGGGATTATTAGTTGTTCGATTTCGCCCAACTATGGTCATATCATGGGCTTTCCAATATGGGAAGAAAAAAAATTCTCCCTATCAGAGAATCAGCATTTCTCACCGAATATTTCTAAGGAAGAGTTGGAAATGTTCCCGTGGTTTGCATCTGGAAGTTGGAGCCAATGTGTTGCGAAAATTGAACTTTATCTTGATTCGAACATGAATATAGAGAGCACAATTAATATTCCTCCCATAGAACACGCGAAATTTCCTAGAGCAAAGTTAAGGATTAAGAGATATATAAACATTCTAAGAATGTTCACGAAGAAAAAATTATCTGTGAACCAGCAGGCTTTCATTTCTAACAATATTTTTTATTATTGGCGAAAACTCCGGGAATTTAGGAAGCTGCGTCGCATAACAAACCAGTTTGATGTAATTATATTCTATGGCCCCTCCACTCATTACATTTCTGATAGGAAAGTAAAGGGATTGAATATCGCTATGGAACATGGAACGCTTAGAGAGTACGTATTCAGCAACTATGCGATGGCTGCAAGATCGAAATCTGGCTATCAGAATGCTGACGTTGTGCTAATCACCAATCAAGATTCACTGCCCTCTGCGGCGAAATTGAATATCAGTTTAGAGAAAGTGATTTGTGTACCTCATCCAAACCAAGATTCCAATTTTCCCAAATTAAGAAACATTCGTACAGCGAAGCTAGAAGAAATATACTCCAATCCGTGTGTGATTCTGCCCGCCCGTCATACGTATGGTAATCCCGTTGATAGGGGAAAGGGCACTGAAGTTATGCTCGAAGCTGTAGTTGATTTAATTAAGGTTTTTCCTAATCTGAAGTTTAAATTAATTGAATGGGGGAATGATGTAAATAAGTCAAAGGAATTTCTGCAGTTTTCGGGAGTGGGTCACAACATTGAGTGGATTGACTTGCTGTCGAGGCCATTATTGAGAGAAACAATGGCTGAAAGCTTTGCGGTTATAGATCAAATGAAAATTCAAGCGTACGGAGCCCTTACTGCGGACGCTCTCGGTATTGGTGTGCCGGTAATCACAGCACATTCTTGTGAAAATGACATCGCATTCTTTGGATCTTGCGCACCAGTGCTTGAGGCAACTAAATCTGAAGATATCGTTAGACAAATCTCCAATTTAATGGCAAATCGTGCACTAAATCTGGTTCAATTTGAGAAATCAGTTGATTGGTATGATGAAAACATGTCTTCCAAAGTACTGTTACTTAAAACCAAACATCTTTTTAGCAAGGAGAAATAAGGTGTATAGGGAGCTATTAATTGGCGATAGTGGAGTTTTTGGTTCGGCGTATTTTGATAAGTTTAAGAATAACTTTTCAATAATCGGCATAAACCGAAGTAATTGGTCCAAGTTAATTGATAATTCGGTTGGTGAGGAAAATGAAATCGCTTGCATCAACAGATTTCTTAAAAGTATGAAAATCTCGAGAGTTGTTTATGCTGCGCAGCATAGTGATTATCGTTCTACCGATTCGAATAATTTGAGGATGTTATACGAAGTCAATTCTTCAAATCTTAAAAAAATTTTACTCGCCTCTCGCGATTTGGACATTAATGTAACCACGTTTTCTTCTGGGTCAGTCTATGTTCCTAAACAAGGACCTATCGAGGAGTCGGACAATCTAAAGAATCCAATGCAGGTAAATGCTTATGAGGCCAGCAAACTACATGGGGAGTTACTTGCGAATACTTTAATTCAGGCAGATAGGTTAATAACCCTAAGGCCATTCTTCTTATTTGGACCAAGTCAAAAGTCGCAAGCACTTATACCTAACTTGCGACATAGAGTCCTAAATGGCCAAGAAGTCATTCTGCAAGGTAATCACGGAATGGAGTTAAATCCGATTTTCGTGGATGATGCCGTAGCTATCGTGGGAAAGTTGCATGACATGAATGCGCAGGGAACCTTCAATCTGGCAGGTAGTCGAGTTGTTTCGATTGAAGAGTTGGCAATGTGTATTGGCCGAGCAATGAATAAGCCCCCACAATTTACTTATGTTAGTGGCACACCTTTAAAATTAATTGCGGGGATTGGTAAAGTTCTGAGTTACACAGGAACGCATGGCTTCATAGACTTAGAGACTTCCATTTCGAAAACGATTTAGTTTTTTGAACCTGCATATGCAATCTTAGCAATGTGAGCCCCAAATGGTATTGCAGAGGTCCAACCTGGAGAAACGACATTCAGGACATGCGTTGATCGCGTATCACCTTCGATCTTGAAATCTTGCTCTAGCTTACCGTTTTGAATATTCACTAATTGAGATCTAATTCCAGGTGATTTCTTTTTCCACTTTGAAACATTTCTTACGGCTGGGACTAATAATGCCGCTGCCTTCAATTGATTCTTCATGAGTAGGTTTGGGAGTTCAGACAAAAGAATTTTACTTAAGCTGTGCGCATCACCTTTTACCAAGGCTGACACACCTATCAAACTGTCTTTGAGATCAGCCAAGCTCGGTGTCGTGAATAAATTGTATTGCTCGCGACCTAAAAGAGGAATTGCTGTCGGACCGATTTTGACCTTTCCTTGTACGGTTAAAGTCAAATGAACACCGAGAAAGGGATTTATGCGATGTGGCGTTGGATAAACTAAAGTTCTCAGGGCCAAATCTTTAGAAGTTGATTCTTTGTATAAACCCATGAATGGAATCATGGTGTACTCATTTGCAAAACCAAATTCCTTGGCAATTCTGTCAGAACTTGAGCCTGCAGAATTGATAAAATGCTGATATTTGACTACCTCACCATTCAAGTAAATTTGCCCGTCCTGAAACGTAACGGATGCTCCAAACCTAAATTTAACCCCTAGTGCTTCGGCGTCTTTTTTTAGAGCTGAAATCACCAACTTCGGGTCACTGACAGCGGTTGTGGGGGACCATAGAAAGCCCTTATGGGTGATAGCTAACGGTTCAAACTCTTCGAGTCTTTTAAGCGGATAGGTATATAACTTGACATCATTATCGACTCCTCTTTGCTGTAGTCGCTCTAAGTATTCAAAATCGGAATCATCTTTTGCTACGACTACTTTTCCAATTTCTCGTATTGGAAGATTGTGTTTCGCGATTACATTTCTCAGTTCTATATTTCCCTCTCTACAAAACTGAGCCTTCAATGAATCGGGAGTGTAATAAAAACCAGCATGCAAGACACCGGAATTTCTCCCACTCGCGTGGATACCCGGAAGCGACTCTTTTTCGGCAACGAGAATTCGAAGTCCAGGATCAATCTTGGCTAGGGATATGGCAATTGAGACCCCAACAATTCCGGACCCAGCAATAATAAAATCTGTTTCGATGGCCATGAGATCCTCTTTCGGGCAATCTATAAGGACATTTTGAAAGTCATTGTTCCTGCCGCTTCAGCGTTAAGATGAAAGGCTATCATGTGCACTATGTGGAAAAGAAGCGTGGGGAGCAAAATTGAAGATTCAATGCTATATCAATCGCTTTTAATTCTACCTAAGTCAGACCGCCCCAAACTTTTCTTGGTGGCCGTTCTGCAGGTTGTTCTGAATTTACTTGACTTACTAGGTGTTGGATTAATTGGATTAATTGGCGCACTATCTGTCCAGGGTGTTCAATCTTTGTCACCTTCCGGAAGGGTTGAAGGAATTCTTCGATTGCTCAAGATTGATGAATTTTCATTTCAATCCCAGGCAAGTATCCTTGGAATAGCCGCGGTCGCAGTTCTCGTTTCAAAAACGATATTTTCCATACTCATAAGTCGAAAAATCCTTTATTTCTTGAGTCGAAGAGGAGCGATAGTTTCATCTGAATTAATGTCAAAAGTGATGTCCCAGTCACTTCTGGATATTCAACGAAATACTATGCAACAAAATTTATATGCAATTACATCCGGTGTTTCTTCAATTACATTAGGCGTACTGGGCATTCTAATTCTTTTAATTTCTGATTTATCTCTAGTAATCATCATTGGTGTAGGACTACTGATTATAAATCCAACGATTGCAATACTTACTTCCTTAATTTTTGCACTGGTTGGGTATCTTCTTTATAAATTAATGCACGAGCGCGCAGTTACTTTGGGTACAAAAGAAGCACAATTAAACATCTTAAGCAATGAGAAAATCGTCGAAGTTCTCAGTTCATATCGAGAGTCGGTAGTCAGAAACCGAAGATCATTTTATGCCCTCGAAGTTAAGAAGATGCGATTAGAACTCGCAGATACCCTTGCAGAACTTGCGCTAATGCCTAATATTTCAAAGTACATAGTCGAGACGACTCTCGTGGTATCAGCACTTTTGGTTAGTGCCGTGCAATTCATGCTCTTAGACGCAAAACATGCCGTTGCGACGCTAGCTATTTTTATTGCGGCCGGATCTCGATTAGCCCCTGCGGCATTACGAATACAGCAAAGTTCTATTCAAATTAAGCGAAATTTGGGAGCCGCACGTCCCACACTTATGATTGTCGAACAATTGAAAGACATAGATTTAATTTCTCTCTCGGTTGATGCACTAGATTTAGAGCACCAAGGTTTTGTACCAGATGTTGAATTTAGTGAAGTGAGTTTTCAATACCCAGGCTCAAATAATTTTGCACTGCAAAATCTCAATTTCAAAATCAAGGTTGGCGAGACGATTGCTTTCGTGGGATCGTCAGGGGCAGGTAAGACCACTTTAGTAGATTTGTTACTTGGAATTCTCAGGCCAGAAAAAGGTTTAATTCGAATATCAGGAGTTTCGACCGAGGATGCGGTCAAGATTTGGCCAGGCGCAATCGCATATGTTCCACAGGATGTTGTAGTAGTAAATGGAACCTTAAGGGAAAATATTTGCCTGGGTTATCCTGCAGATTCTGCATCAGACGACTGGTACTGGCGGATACTCGAGGCGGTTGGCTTAGATTCATACTTTTCACATTCCGAGAACGGCCTAGATTCACAACTGGGAGAGCGAGGCAGCCTATTAAGCGGAGGCCAGCGCCAAAGAATTGGAATAGCACGGGCGTTGTTCACAAATCCGAAATTACTGATTTTGGATGAAGCGACTAGTGCGCTCGACGGAGAGACCGAAGCCAAGATTATTGAGACTTTAGATCGACTAGGAGCGGAAGTTACTGTTTGCATTATCGCTCATCGACTATCATCGATTCGAAGTGCAGACAAGATTGCTTACATTAAAGACGGCAATATCATTCAAACCGGAAAGTTTGAAGAACTCCGACTCAGCATAGATGAATTCGATAACCAAGCTAAATTAATGGGCTTATAATTGACGATTTGTCCGTTTTGTCCCTTCCTCGCGACAATATAGGGTGGGATTCGTAGAAGACTATAGATAGGGCGACGGTTCTATCTGCTTCACAAAACCGGTTCAAAAAGGATCCAATAAAGTGGCAATTAAGAAGTCTGCAGCTCCTGCAGGTCCCCG
>JACCDN010254097.1_pt1 | contig 13596 bp, 8 predicted proteins | sample 7441691 | NCBI WGS metagenome assembly JACCDN01 (sample SAMN15323439, study PRJNA562643) | freshwater metagenome | isolation source: river surface water | place: USA:Blue River Watershed | collected 2017-08-16 | reverse complement strand
CTGACGAACAGTTCCTGTTTTATCAAATTTTCTTTTATAGCGCTTTAATGCTCTATCGATATTTTCTCCGTCTTTAATTGGTATAATTAACATAATATAGACACCTCCTCTCGTTAAGGCTGCAAAAGTATATTTTTATTTTGAATAACAAACACAATTTCTTAAATATTTTGGGCGTGCCGGCGAAATACATCCGCTTTCCAAAACACATCCTCGTTCGCCGTCAGGCTATCCGCTACAAGTCCTCATTGCATTCCGGGCTTTTCGCTTCTATCCTTCACGCAAAAGCGCCAAGAAAAAAAAATTCTTGGCGCTTCTTTTTATATCTAACTTCTTTAGCGACTAGTCTTTCAATATATTTCTAGAAATGACTACTTTCTGAATTTCAGTTGTACCCTCTCCTATCGTACACAGCTTCGCATCTCGGTAAAACTTCTCTACAGGATAATCTTTGGTATAACCATACCCTCCGTGAATTTGAATCGCATCAGTAGCTACTTTTACACACATTTCCGATGCATACATCTTAGCCATTGCTCCAAGTGTTGTAACAGGCCTATGTTGTTCCTTTAAGAAAGCCGCTTTATGCAACAACAATTCAGAAGCTTCTATCTCAGTAGCCATATCAGCCAGCTTGAACGAAATGCCTTGAAATTCAGAAATCGCTTTTCCAAATTGGTATCTTTCTTTTGAATATTTCAAGGAAGCTTCATACGCCCCTTTAGCAATTCCCAAAGCCAAAGCACCAATAGAAATTCTACCGCCATCCAATATTTTCATAGCTTGAATAAATCCTTGACCTACTTCTCCCAGACGATTCGTATCTGGAATTCGACAATTATCAAAAATCAATTCTGCCGTTTCGCTAGCGCGCATTCCTAATTTATTTTCTTTTTTACCCGAACTAAACCCAGGAGTTCCTTTTTCAACCACAAAAGAAGTCATTCCTTTTGAATCTCCTTTTTCACCTGTTCGAACTACAACAACAGCTATTTCGCCAGAAACGGCATGAGTAATGAAATTTTTAGAACCGTTAATTATCCAATCATCTCCGTCACGAACCGCAGTAGTATTCATTCCACCCGCATCAGAACCCGTATTATGCTCCGTTAACCCCCAAGCGCCAATATGTTCACCAGAAGCTAGTTTCGGAATCCATTTTTTCTTTTGCTCTTCATTTCCAAAAGTCAAAATATGATTGGTACACAACGAATTGTGAGCTGCAACAGACAATCCTATAGAAGGATCTACTTTAGATAATTCTTCTACTATAGTAACATATTCATGATATCCTAAACCAGAACCTCCCAATTCTTGAGGAACTAAAATTCCCATAAAACCCATTTCTCCCAATTTTTTAAACAAGGGAACTGGAAAAATTTGCGCTTCATCCCACTCCATGATATGAGGTCGAATGTTTTGTTCTGCAAAATCTCGTATCGATTGAGCAATGAGTAATTGTGTTTCGTTATAATCGAAGTTCATAATTTATGGTTCTGATTAAAAGTCCAAATATAAACCAATTATTTTTGCTTTATCAACAGGAAAATTTTTAATTTTTATTAAATCATCAACAGAATTGATAGTACCATTCATACTCCGATAAATTACTATTTGTTTTGCTACTGTATATTTGAAGTAAGGAAATTGTGCTAGTTCTTTTATCGAAGCATTATTAACATCTACTTTTTTTATTCCGGTCATCGATTTTACTTTAAACTGTTTATTTAAATTAGCCAATACTTCAGGCGATAACCCCCAGACTTCATTGAGTTGCTCCATAGCAACAAAGCCACCTAAACTTTCTTTATAACTTAATATCCGCTGAGCTATTACTTCTCCGACACCATACACCTTAACTAACTCTTCCGAAGTAGCAATATTGATATCAATAACTATCATTTTTTCTTTTTTAGCAAAAGTTGGATAATTTGAATTTGGAAATGTTTTCCAGGTTGTTTTTTGTTTTACCCAATCAGGAAATTTAAAATAAGGAGCAATCACACCTAATAAAGAATCGGAAACTTGGGTGACCTTTTGAAATTCTGCAGCTGAATTAACAAACTTGTTTTGTTTTCGAAAAGACAGTAACCTATCAATTTCTACCACAGTCATTCCTAATTTATAACCTTTATAATCTGAAATAAAATTAGGGTTAAAAGGATATAATTTAGACCCTTTTATCGACATAGTCGATTTTAAAGAGTCTATTTCTGTTTGCACTGCAAGCCATTTCTCTTTTTCAGGATTTTCTTTGATTGGCAAACTGAAATCAACACAAAAATAAATTGTTTGTAAGACAACAATCAAAACAAGTAAAACTAAAAGACCGGATCGTTGTGATTTAGAAAAATTAAAATAAGTGGAGAACCTTTTGAAATTCATAGATTGGGATTTTTTTAAATTGGGGTTATTAAAAATAAGAAAAAAAATGAATTAAAAAGAAAAATATAGACGAATTTCCTGCATTAAACAATCAAGTTCAATTTATAATTCACTTTTTATAACTTTAAAAGCACTTATTGTTTTTATTTTTTACAAAAAACAATACATTTGGAACTTAATAACAATAAACATCATAAATATGTCAATTTGGAAAAGAAAACCATTAGCACAACTTTTGGCAGAAGCCGCTGATTCTGAGAAAGGATTAAAAAGAACGCTAACCGCATGGTCATTAATTGCTCTAGGAATCGGAGCTATTATTGGAGCTGGACTGTTTGTTAGAACAGCTACCGCAGCTGCTCAAAGTGCAGGACCTTCAGTAACAATTGCTTTTATTGTTGCCGCTATAGGATGTGCTTTAGCTGGACTTTGTTATGCAGAACTATCCTCCTCAATTCCAATTTCAGGAAGTGCGTATACCTATACTTATGCCACAATGGGCGAGTTCTTAGCTTGGATAATTGGTTGGGATTTAATTTTAGAATATGCCGTTGGTGCAGCTACGGTTGGGATTGCTTGGAGTGAATATTTAAATAATCTACTTGTCAATGTTTTCCACGTAAGCCCTATTCCTTATGAATTTTCACATTCTCCTTTTCAAACCTCAGCAGAAGGTGTAAATGGAATTATCAACTTACCTGCTTTATTTATAGTAGGAATCATTAGTTTGTTATTAATCAAAGGAATTCAAGAATCTGCTTTTGTTAACGGAATAATAGTAATTGTTAAGGTAGCGATTGTAATTATGATTATTGTAATTGGATGGAATTTTATTAATCCGGACAACCATGTGCCGTATATCCCTGAAAGTTCAATTTTTACTGATGAACACGGAATAGACCACAGCTATGGAGGGATTATGGGAATTTTAGGAGCAGCAGGAACCGTTTTCTTTGCTTTCATCGGATTTGACGCAGTAAGTACAGCTGCTCAGGAAACTAAAAATCCTAAGAAAGCGATGCCTATTGGAATATTAGGTTCATTAGCCGTTTGTACCTTACTTTATATTCTTTTTGCTCACGTTTTAACAGGAGTAGCAACAGTTGAAGATTTTAGAACAGGTGGTAAAGAGGCTTCAGTTGCCTTTGCTATTAATAAATATATGATTGGATACGAATGGTTAGGCCAATTAGTAACCGTGGCTATTCTAGCAGGATTTTCTTCTGTAATTTTAGTAATGTTACTAGGACAATCCCGTGTATTTTACGCCATGGGTAAAGATGGTTTACTACCAAAATCATTCAGTGATTTGCATTCAAAATACAAAACTCCTTACAAAGCAAATATTGCTATTTTAATTATTGTAGGTGCATTTGCTGCATTTGTTCCTGGAGATATTGTAGGTGACATGACCAGTATTGGTACTTTATTTGCCTTCGTATTGGTTTGTATCTCTGTAATTATACTTAGAGTTAAAGAACCTAATATGGTACGTGAATTCAAGACACCATTTGTTCCTTTAGTTCCTTTATTAGGAGTAGGAGTCTGTATTGCAATGATGTACGGTTTAGGATGGACAAACTGGTTACGTTTGTTCGCTTGGATGGCGTTAGGAGTAATTTTTTACTTTTCATACGGAAAAAAACATAGCGTTTTAAACAATGAGAAATAAAACTAAATACAACAACGAAAAAGGAGCTATTCAGCTCCTTTTTTTATATCCTAAATCTACAAATCAAAAACCGAACTGCGTTTGGCTCGAATTAAATCTTTCAAACGAATCCAAAACGCTAATATCAAATAGACCGCAAACCACAAACCTACCGTCACAAAGGACAAATAGATAAAAAACAATCGCACACTACTCGCGCGCATTCCCAAAGCATCTGCTAAGCGGGAAGAAACGTGAAACCCGTGTTTTTCTAGAAAAAATTTTAGTCGGTTCAAAGCAATTTTATTTGAATCCAAAATTACACAAATTTCAACTAAATTATTTATTCTTGATTAATTCTATTCCAATAGCACAAGACAAGCATTTACTTTTGTCGCAATATTCATTTTTTAACTGCAACAAAGACTGTGTTTCAAATGCATTATTAGCAGTAATTCCAAAAGACTTAAATTTATCAATAACAGTATTCCTCTCTGGAGCCATTTCTTGTACTAATTGAACCAAATCTTCACTGTTTTCTTTTCCTTGGCTTTGCGCATAGGCGAATTGAATAGGCAAAATCGTATTTATGATTAGTAAATCGACAAATGATTTTGATAACAATTTCTTCTTCTTTGGACTTACTTTATCAAATTGATAATGATTCAACCAATAAGGAGTTGTAGATACTTCGCAAAGTTTATAAATTGCTTCAACAGAATTTGATGCTATGATTTTAGAAAATAAATTGTGCTGGTTGTAGTATAAAGCAGCCAATTGAGCCAAACGAATCGTCGGAAAATTATCTGGCCGGTGTTTAAAGAATTGTACTGGAGCAATTATAGGTTTAGTCAATTGGTGTTTTTGAAGCAAATAATTATACCTGAATTTTAAATCTTTAAAATAGCAATCTTCCTTATCAAAGTCTAACAAACCCGCATTTCCAAATAGTAACGCTTCAATATTTTCTAATTCCGAACACTCTTTACGGATTACAGAAAATGGTATTGCATTAACTATTTTAAGAAATTGTTCTCCATTGGTATTCAAACCGAAATTTTTAGCCAATAAACTAAATAATACTGCCTCCCAATCTGAATTAGTTTGAATGAGTAAGTCTAAAATGGGCTTTGATTTCCTCTCTAAACGTTCGAAAAACAAACGCTCTTGCCAATTTCTTAAAAGGAATTCGTCTAAATCAGACAATTGATTTTCACAAAAAAGCCACGATTTAGCAGACCGTAACGATTGGTAATTAAAAAGCGTTTCTGAAGCAACATAATTTTTAAGTTCTAGAACAGGAATAACCGAATTATCACTTCTAAAAATTTCAGTATTATGTTCCCAAACCACATGAAGAATCACATTTTCGTAAGCGCTATCTTTTTCATGATGATGCACATACCAATCGGACGATTTTAAATGTATTTCTACATTTCCTGCCCATTTTTGATTCCCAATTATAATTTGAGCATTAAAAAAGTCTGGGCCAGCTTGTTCTAAATACTGTCCAACATGAATAATAGTAATTATTTCGCCTGCGGTAGTTTTGAGCGCGCGCGTATTGAAATTTTTAAATTTCCAGAGGTAGTGTAAAAAATCTTCTTTCATTCAGGGGGCTATTAAATGAGAAACTAAAATACTAAAAAAGAATCATTTATTTCAGTTCCAAGCCCTAAAGAAATTTAATTTTTATTCAAAGAAATTCCACACTAAACCAAAACGAATGGTTAAATCACGATACGGGTTATTGGGAGATGCATAAAAATTATTACCCGACAAAGACGAATTAAAATGTTCCGCTTTAAAGTAGATTCGGGTTCTTTGAATCTTAGCATTTATAAAAAAATCAAGGATGGGAAAGTTGCCAATTTGTTTTTCTCTTTGCACAAAAAACTCACCAATTACTGGGTTATACTCATTTGCATAATATTTGGTAAAATAATTGAACACTACACCAGTTTGTAGAAACAACGCTTTTTTGAAAAAATAATCCGTAAAATAAATCGTATTCCTAGTCACTAATTCGGGTACAATTAATACCGCTTGATTTTGCTCTACTTTCTGATATAAAAGGGTGTTATCCAATGCAAATTTGCCAAACTGAAACTCCTTACTCATCTTCAAAGAAAGATAATTAATAGTTCCTGCATATTGAGAAGGAGATACTATTTGTGTTTCAGCTATTTTTTGAGCTGCAGTAGCAACATCATCAAAAAACAAATGATCTTTTAACACTGAAAATTGAAATGACGCATTTACCCATGGCGTAGTAGCACTAGCCGATAACGAATTGATTTTTTCGTTATTAAAATTATTAGACCAGTTATAAGCTACATAACTACTTTGGTACAAATTGTAGTTGTTGTTGGGTAATTTATTGATGTTTTGATACTGAAATATAAATTGATTTTCGTCGTCTAAATCGAATTGCATCTTAGCATCTAAATTAGACAACGACTGATTCGTAATGGATCTAGAATACAAAAACGTACCATTCCATTTGTTTTTTCGGTATTCGTATTGACCACCTGCACTATTTATTTTTGGTGCCAATGCATTCGAAACTGTCCTATTGTCAAAAATCAAAATTTGGTTGTAATAATAATTCGATCTAAAATCATCTACAAAAAATTGAAATTTTCCTAAAGAAGTATTTTCATAGGATAAGCCTAACTTGTTATACATCCTATTATAATGCGTTTGATCATTAATTTCGCTCGTTTTAAACGAATCACCAAAACGATACACCACTTTGCCACTTGAGACTGAAGGCACTGTGGCTTGGTTGTATTCAAAGAATTTATTTTCGTAATTGAATTGGTGGTTGATATATAAATTATTTACTCCTTGTTTATTATTTACCCTAAAACCGTGATTAAGAAAAAATCTTTTTCCTTTTAAAAATGATTTTGCATCGGTTAGATAGACTTCTAATCGTTGCCTGTTTTTATAATCTGGATTCTCGCTTTCAAAATCATCAATTGTAGTAATCCCACCATTTTCTTTATTCAAAATATCTTGTTGAGTAAAATGAAAATTAGCCCAATACCTCTGATTTTTTGTAGTATAACTAGTTGTAAAACGAAAATTTCCTGTACTTACTAATTGATTAATATATTTCCCCTCCGAACGTAAACCTCTATAGGCAATAGAAAAATTAAGATTTGGAGAAGTATTCAAACTAAAATAAGAATCTACCGATTGTCCCTTTAATTGGGTAGTTTTAAAATACAACTCAGTAACTGGAGTCGCTACAGAAGCATACCGAATTTGATTGGCTTCTAAATAATTGAAATGCTTTGCCTTAAACCCGAATTCAGGATACGGAGAAAATTCCGTCAAACTGTATTGAAGTGTATTATACGTTTGCCCATCATTAGGAAATGGTAACAACCCAAAATTATCTTTTCTTAAATAATTATGGCTGTATTCTTTTTGGATCGTCAAGGACGTATCGATGTAAGTAGTATCCCTTTCTAAAGTGACGATTCGATATAGATCAATTGTAGCCACCTTTTTAGGTTTCTTATTTTTAGTTGTATCGGAAACACTTTGATATTTGGTATTGAAATCGAGTTCCTTTGATTTGTTCTGTGAAAACAAAAAAGAAGAAAAAAGTAGTAATAAAATAACACAATATAGTCTCATGAATCAACACATTTAAATTTTCAATACGAATTACAAAGGTAATTGATATAGGGTAATAAAAAAACCGAGCTTAAAATTTAAGCTCGGTTTTAATAAATATCTAATTCAGCTATTATCTATTAGCGTTTACCGAATCATCAATTAAGTCATTTGCATCAATTTCTGCTTGAGGAATTTTTAAGAAAAATTTCTTATCATCAGCAGTTAAATTTGCAGCAGATCCAATACGGTGATTTCCAGTTCTCGTAATACCTCTTCTTAATCTTTTAGCATCAAACCATTCTACACCAATTTCAGCATAAAGTTCTTTACGTCTTTCTAATAAGATTTCTTCTAGCAAAGCAGAACCTGTATTATTAGATTTAACAGCTGATGCATCTCTATTCTTCTGTAATGTATATAGTAAATCAAGGGCTGCGACATCATTACCTTGACGTTGTTTTGCTTCTGCTTCGATTAAAATCATTTCAGGAGTTCTAATAATTGGATGATCGGCATCAAAAGTAAATTTAAATTTTCTTGTCCACCAACAACGATAATCAGTAGTCGGGTAACTAGTACTATTTTTTCTTGAAAACAATGAACGAACATCAGTTGCAGAAAATTTATTTACAAAGTCATTATTAATATAAGTAGCGTAATAAGCTGCAGCAGAATGATCTGTCCCCGCATGTGGAAACCCATAATAATAATTGGTTTGGTCAGATGTCTGAGCACTTCCCCAAAGCCATTCAATATTAGTATAATCGTTAAAACCTAAGCTATATGAAGCTGGACTTAATACAGCTGTAGGATTTCCTCCGTAAGCAGCTTTCGCAGCAGCCTCAGCTCCTGACCAATTACCCATTACTTGATATACTTGTGCCAAGATTCCGTTAGCTACATTCTTATTAATATATGATTTTCCTAAGCGATTAGCAGTCAAACCATCTACTGCTTTGGTTAAATCACTTACAATTAAAGCATACATATCTTTAACTGTAGACATACCATTACCCGTTAAAGACAAACTTGTATAAATTGGCGGAGCAGGATAATTAATATCAAAAGAATACGTTGGTGCAAACTCCATCACTAATTGATGATAGAAAAAACCTCTAAGCGCATACCCGTAACCCATCAATTCTTTTTTATCAGCAGCGGAAAGAGTACTAGATTCCACACCATTAATCAATGTATTTGCCTGGTTAATCATGTAATAACAATAATTCCAAGTAAATGAAGTTCTACGGTAAGTAGGTTCACGATTATCATTTGAGTAATCAAATGAAAACCAAGTAGTTGTATTAATTAAATCATTCCCTTTTACTGAACGAGCATAAAAAATAGAATTCAGACCAGCAGCATCAGTAGCAGTATACTGTCCTCTGAAACGTCTCATAATTCCTGAAATGAATGCTTCAACTCCTTTTCTTGAAGAGAAAACTACAGCCTCGGTAACACCGTCAGTTGGTTTTGGTTCCTCAAGAAATTCTTGACTACAACCCAATAGCATAATAAATGCTACTAGGCTAACTAAAAATTTTGAAAATATATTTTTCATACTATTTATATTTAATTAGAATTCTAAATTAATACCGAAAGAAACAACTCTTTGATTGTAAGATCTACTATTTGTAGAACCTCCTAAATCTTGCTCTGGATCAATTCCTTTATGAGATTGAATTGTAAACAAATTATCTGCTTGCAAATACAATCTTAATTTAGAGATAAGGGCATTTTCTAATGCTTCTTTTGTGAAATTATATCCAAAATTTAATGCTTTCAATCTAATATAATCATTTTTAAACAAGAAACGTGTAGATTGAGAATTAAAGTCATTATTAGAAGTTAACAACAATGGAACATTAGTAATATCTCCTGCTTTTTGCCAACGGGACTGTAAATCCTGATGTGCCGCTCTACCTGGTGATTTAAATCCTTCCATCAAACTTGCATAAGTACTATCATAAACATAGGCTCCATAACTAAAATTAAATAAAATATTCATATCAATATTTTTATATTTAAAGTAGTTTGTTAAACCTCCAACAACGTCTGGCAAAGAGGATTTACCTACATAATATCTTGTAGCTTCTGAATATACTTTAGTAGTAACTCTTTCACCTGTAGGTTTTCCACTTGAATCTTTTACATCTTTATACCACATTCCATAACCAGTTGCAGGATCTACACCAGCCCAGTCTTGGATAAAGAATTCATACAAAGATCTACCTACTTCCCATTTTTTATTTCCGTTTGTAAAATCTTTTTGAGTTAATTCTGTGATCTGATTTTTATCCATTGAGAAATTCAAACCTGTATTCCAAATAAAGTTATCTGTAACTATATTTTTTGTATTTAAAGCAAATTCCCAACCATAATTCTTAATCGACCCAACATTGGTAGTAATTGATGAATTTCCAGTAGAAGCAGGTAATGGTTTAGCGTAAATCAAATCAACTGATTCTTTATTATAGTAATCAACTGTTCCAGAAATTCTATCATTAAACAAGCCGAATTCTAAACCAATATTTCCTGAAGCTGTTTTTTCCCAAAAAATATTGGGATCAACTGCTCCACCAAGAACTACACCAGTATTTGTTAACTCATTCCATCCAGTTGAAAATAATTGCATGTAAGGAAAATAAGAAGACAGTCTATTATTTCCTAATTCTCCATAAGATGCTTTCAATTTCAATTGATTGATTACTTTGTTATTAACCAAAAATTTCTCCTGAGAAATAATCCATGACCCTCCTACAGAATAGAAATCACCCCATCTAACATTACTATTAAAACGTGAAGAACCATCTTTACGGTAAGATCCTTCTAAAAAGTATTTTTCTTTGAAGTTGTAGCTCAATCTTCCCAAATAACTTGATATTCTTTCTGCAGTAGTTGATCCAGAAACATCTGAAGGAGTAGTACTTCCATCCAATACATTAACTCCAGGTAAAAATCCCTCTCCTTGGGCACCCAAAGCATCTATTTCAAATTTATATGCCTCTTGAATTACATCAGCACTGAAATTATGATTCCCAATAGATTTTTTATAATTTAAAGTATTGATTACGTTAGTAGAAGTTGTTATATCTCTATTTTGAGAAACACGTCCTGCTACACTAGCTGCATACCCAACTTCATTGTGAGCATAAGAATAAGAATCATAAAGATACTTGTCGTAAGCTAAATTAGTTTTAAAAGTCAGATCCTCTGCTAATGTAAATTGCATGTACGCATTTGCAGTAAAATTATCTCTTCTATTTCTTATTTTATAATTATACAAAGAACCGTAAGCATTCTCATTCCCTAATTGTGGACGAACGGCATTTATTGTACCAGAATTCGCACCATAATCAAAAATATTTTTGCCATTACCATCAACAATTAAATCTCCCGCAGCATCTCTACGGTACACAGGATAAATAGAAGGAATTGTGTATATCCACTGAATAGCACTTTGATAACTACTACCACTTTGAGTTGGATAATTTTGAGAAGAAGTTGAATAAAATGCTGAAATTCCAGTATTAAACCAATTATTCACTTTAGAATCAATGCTTAATCGAGTAGTCACACGCTCAAAATTTGATGTAACAACATTACCTTCTTGACCTAAATAACTTGTATTGAAACTATATGAAGTGTTATCACTTCCACCATTTAATCCAAGCGTATGCTCTTTTCTGAGAGCTGAATTATTTAACATCAAATCAGCCCAGTTAGTATCCCATTTTTTTTGAGTTGATACCAAATTACCCGAAGCATCTACAGGATTAGCTGAATAATATGGATTATAACCTAAATTAGCTATTAAAGTATTCGATGCATTTAAACCAGCAGTAGCAGCAGTCTGTGCACTAACATATTGATTTGCATTTCGCAAACCTTCCCAGGAATATTTCATGTAAGTATCTGAATCCACAAGTTTGTGTAATGGAACAGCGTTACCTGAAAAACCAATTGAAGTACTGAAATTAACTTTTGCGGCCGAACTTAATTTACCTCTTTTTGTAGTAATTAATATGACTCCATTAGAACCTCTAGAGCCGTACAATGCAGTAGAAGATGCATCTTTCAACACACTCATGGATTGAATTTGATCCGAACTAATCGAGTTTAAATTTCCACTAAACGGCGCACCATCTAAAATAATTAAAGGTTCAGATGAAGCATTAATAGAACCGATACCTCGAATACGAATAGTTGGATTATCGCCAGGTTGTCCTCCAGCAGCAATAATATTAACCCCAGCAACACTTCCTTGAAGCGCGGTTAATACGCTTGTTGCTTGTTGTTTTTCCAATACTTCTTTTCCAATTGTCACAACTGATCCAACAATAGACTTAGCTTTTTGTTTACCATAAGCGACAACAACTACTTCGTCAAGTGATCTACCAATTTGCAATTTAAAATTAACCGTATTAGACGCTCCCACTTTAGCAGACATATCCTGCATCCCCACAAAAGAAACTACTAAAACATCTCCTACCTTAGCTTTGATGGCATATTTCCCATCAAAATCCGTTTGAACACCATTTTTTGTTCCTTTAACAATTACGTTAGCTCCAGGAACAGGGCCCGTTCCATCTGAAACAACCCCAGAAACTGTTTTCTCTTGAGCAAAAGAAAACTGCATAGACAACGCTAATAATAGCGTATAAATCCACTTGAATTTTAATCTCATAGTAAAATTAATTTTGAATTAGTTAGAGCAAAAATCATAATAATTTCTTAATAAACAAACATTTAATTAAATAATTGTTAATTTAACATCTGTTGAAGGGTAAATAAATTGAATTGCTACTAAATCTTAGATTAATTTTATTATCTCTATTTTTTTGGATTGTGATTTTATAGTATTAATTTTATTCGCTATCAAATTTACAACAATGCTCGCATTAAATTTTTCTGATTTTTTACTTGAAACTGGCACTGACGAAGCCGGTCGAGGCTGTCTTGCTGGACCTGTAACTGCAGCTGCCGTCATTTTACCTATCGATTTTGAAAATAAAATCCTCAACGACAGTAAACAATTGTCTGAAAAAGTACGAGAAAAGTTAAAACCAATCATAGAAGAACAAGCGATCTCATTTGCTGTAACACATTTGGAGCCATTAGTCATTGACGAAATCAATATTCTAAATGCTTCCATTAAAGCCATGCAAGAAAGTATTTTGAAACTCAATCCAAAACCCGAATATATTATTGTAGATGGCAATCGGTTTAAACCTGTTTTAGACATTCCACACAGTTGTATTGTAAAAGGAGATGCTAAATTTATGAGTATTGCCGCAGCCTCTGTTTTGGCAAAAACGTACCGAGATGAGTATATGAATCGGATTCATGAAGAATTTCCGATGTACAACTGGAAACAAAACAAGGGCTACCCAACACAAGAACACCGGGAAGCCATTAGAAAATACGGAGTAACCAAATACCACCGTATGAGTTTTAGATTATTGCCAGAGCAATTAAAGCTAGAAATTTAAGTCTTTAGACTTCTTAGATCATTAGATTTCAAGAAGAATCTAAGGATTCTAAAAATCTAATGGTCTAATGATCGAACATTCAAACAATTCACTAAAATGATGTAGAATTTTAGCTTTCACTTCTTCTTCATCTACTTTTTCAACTCCTAATTCTACATTCAAAGAAGTAACCGCTTTTCCGCGAATGCCACATGGGATGATGTTGTCAAAATAACCCAAGTCGGCATTGACATTTAAAGCAAAACCGTGCATAGTAACCCAACGAGAAGCACGCACCCCCATGGCACAAATTTTTCGCGCAAAAGGGGTACCAACGCCCAACCAAACGCCTGTTTCTCCCTCACTTCTACCACAAGTCAAACCGTATTCGGCTAAAGTTAATATGATGGCTTCTTCTAAAAGACGTAAATATTTATGAATGTCAGTGAAGAAATT
>JACCDN010095301.1_pt1 | contig 13602 bp, 12 predicted proteins | sample 7441691 | NCBI WGS metagenome assembly JACCDN01 (sample SAMN15323439, study PRJNA562643) | freshwater metagenome | isolation source: river surface water | place: USA:Blue River Watershed | collected 2017-08-16 | reverse complement strand
TGCGAAAAATCGCCGCGCGCTATCTATTGCCCCCGCGCCGCCCGCGAAGTTACCCACGCGAAGTCAAGCAACGTAGCAAGTCGTATCCCACAAAAAATGCCAGTCAGCTTAACTGACTGGCATTACGCACTGCGGGGCGTTTTCTTTGGTAGCTCAAGCTGTCGCGGAGATCAGATCACGACAGGCTCGGGCTCCAGCACGACGCCAAAACGCTGCTGCACATCATCGACAATGCGCCGGGCCAGCGCCAGTAAGTCAGTGCCGCTCGCACCACCGCGGTTGACCAGCACCAGGGCCTGCCGGTCATGCACACCGGCCGCGCCCAATGATTTTCCCTTCCAACCGCACTGGTCGATCAGCCAGCCGGCCGCCAGCTTGTAGCTGCCATCGGCTTGCACGTAACTGACCAGCGCCGGATGCTGCGCCAGCAAAGCCTCCCGCCTGGCAGCGCTGACCACCGGGTTCTTGAAGAAGCTGCCGGCGTTGCCGATCTTTGCCGGATCGGGCAGCTTGCGGCGACGGATCGCGATCACCGCGTCGCTGACCTGCTGCGGTGTTGGCTGATGAAGTCCTTGCGCGTCAAGCTCGGCAGCCAACTCTGCATAGCGCACATTGGTTTTCCAGCGCTTGGGCAAGCGAAAGCGCACACTGCAAATCACGGCCTTGTTCTTCAGCTCCTGCTTGAACACGCTGTCGCGGTAAGCAAAGCGACAAGCGCCGCCATTCAGCGTAAAGCGCTCACCGGTCGTGAAATCGAATGCCGTGACCGCGTCGATGAATTCAGCCAGTTCGCTGCCATATGCACCGATGTTCTGGATAGGTGACGCACCGACCGTGCCGGGAATCAGCGACAGGTTCTCCAGCCCGGGACAGCCCTGCGCCAGTGTCCATTGCACGAATGCGTGCCAGTTCTCGCCGGCCTGTGCAGTAACGTAGCGGTACTGCGCGTCTTCGCCGTCGAGCGCGATGCCGGTGCCCGTCATGTGCAACACCAGCCCGTCGAAATCACCGGTCAGCAGCAGGTTGCTGCCACCACCCAGCACGAGCCGTGGCATCGCCGCCAACCTGGCATCGGCACGTACTGCCTGCAGATCAGCCAGGGAGCGGATACGCACATAGGTATGAGCACGCGCCGCGATACCGAAGGTATTGAGGTCGTTCAGAGGATAGTCCTGCTGCAGGTCCAGCGTCTGGCTCGGGGCTTGGCTCGGGGCTTGGCTCATAGGCGAGCGATTATACCGACGCAGCTCAGGCCAGCTGGCTCGGCAAGCGCGCCTTGTCAAATTGATTCGGCTAAAATTCGCGCCATCCCATCTATTCAGGAGAAAGCCATGCCATCGTTCGACGTCGTCTCGGAAGCCAATCAGGTCGAGGTCAAGAATGCAGTCGACCAGGCCAACAAGGAAATCACGACCCGCTTTGACTTCAAGGGCAGCGATGCGCATGTCGAGCAAAAAGAGCGCGAGCTGACCGCCTATGCGGACAGCGAATTCCAGCTCGGCCAGTTGCGCGATGTGCTCACCACCAAAATGACGAAACGAAACGTGGACGTACGCTTCCTCGACCTTGGCAAGATCGAAAAGATCGGCGGCGACAAGGTCAAGCAAGTGATCAAGGTAAAGAACGGTATCGAGTCCGATGCGGCGAAAAAAATCCAGCGCATCATCAAGGACAGCAAGATCAAGGTACAGGCCAGCATCCAGGGCGATGCGCTGCGCGTTCAGGGTGCCAAACGCGATGATCTGCAAGCCACGATCGCACTGCTAAAAAAAGAAGTGACGGACCTGCCGCTGGAATTCAACAATTTCCGCGACTGATGCTGCGGGTGCTTCAACAACAAAGCCACGCATAGCGTAATGCTGGTCAGTTAACGCAAGTCGCTGGATCCCGGCTTGCGCCGGGATGACGTTTTAAGGCCGATAGCTCTTGATATGTCGTCCCGGCGCAAGCCGGGATCCAGTGTCTTTCGTTGAGCACCCGAAAATTTCGCCCTTAACTGACCGGCATTAAGCATGACGCCGAGGCCGCCGGATTTTGCGTGGCATTGATTTTTCGAATACTTTTCCTGAATGAATACGCCATGAATGGGTGCATGTGGGTGGATTAATTCAGCCGTTGCCGGCGGTTGGCATCCCAACCCCGTCATGTGCGACAAGCCCCTGAAAACACAGGGAAAATCCAGAAAATATACGCGCGGAATAGCGAAAAAACACGCACCGAACACGCGCGTTGCATGCGCCCGCATACGACCTGTGCCCCCACATGAAAAAGATTTTTGCGGGTGCGCTTGTATCTCGCGACGGATGCGGCTACAGTAGCCGCATGTTTGAGGTGCTCGTTTATCTTTACGAAACCTATTACCGCCCAGACGCTTGCCCGGATTCGACGGCGCTGGCGAAAAAACTGTCCGCGGTAGGTTTTGAAGAAGAAGAAATCTCGAAAGCACTCGGGTGGCTGACCGACCTCGCGGAAACCACCAACGCCATGTTCCGCCAGCAATGGCATCAGACGGCGTTCTCCTTCGGCACTCGCATCTATGCTCCCCAGGAATACGAACTGCTCGGCACTGCCGCAATCGGTTTTATTGAATTTCTGGAATCCGCCGATGTGGTCAATGCGATGCAGCGCGAAATCGTGATCGAACGCGCATGTGCGGTCAACGAAGCCCCGATTGCTCTCGACAAATTGAAGGTCATTGTGCTGATGGTGCTCTGGAGCCAGGGCAAGGAACCGGACAGCCTGATCTTTGACGAGCTGTTCGCTGACGAAGACAGCGCCAGCCCGCCCATCTACCACTGATTCCACTGAATCCACTGACGCCTGCTGATCGCACCGACGCGTATCGCAGGCCAGCGGGTCACCATCCGGCCCGGCACACGCCGGCCCGTGCGTGTTTTCGCAGCGGATATCTGCGATATCCGGCCCGGCCGGTGTACCTCGTCCGGCCCCGTCCATCTTCACCGCTGGTTGCAGACTTTTCGATAACGCGCTTATCATTGGCCGCATTTAGCCGGCCAGACCCCGGTTTTCAGCCTGTTTGCGCGCGTTTTACGTTGTTCATCGTCATTTTGCGGCCGCGCATTGCCGCTGGCAGACCTTGCTGAAACCGAAGGGATTGGCGCATTCATTAATAGAGAGGGCGCGCGGCAGCGCGTGGCCCTGGCGGCAACGCCGGCAAGCTTGCCGCCCCGCAGTTCCCCGAAACCGGATCAACCATGACCAAAACCCTCATCATTGCTGAGAAGCCCTCAGTCGCGAACGATATCGCGAAGAGCCTGGGCGGCTTCACCAAACACGATGAGTACTTCGAATCCGACGACTACGTGCTGTCGTCGGCCGTCGGCCATCTGGTAGAGATTGCTGCGCCTGAGGAACATGATGTCAAGCGCGGCAAGTGGTCCTTTGCAAACCTGCCGATGATTCCGCCGTACTTCGCGCTGAACCCGATTCAGAAGACCGAATCGCGGCTGAAGGTACTGAACAAGCTGATCAAGCGCAAAGATGTCGGCGCACTGATCAATGCATGTGACGCGGGCCGCGAAGGTGAACTGATCTTCCGGCTGATCGTGCAATACGCGAAAGCGAAGCAACCCATCAAGCGGCTGTGGCTGCAATCGATGACGCCGGGCGCGATCCGCGATGCGTTCGCCCATCTGCGCGATGACGATGACATGCTGCCGCTGGCAGATGCCGCGCGCTGCCGCAGCGAAGCGGACTGGCTGATCGGCATCAACGGCACTCGCGCGATGACCGCCTTCAACTCGAAAGAAGGTGGTTTTTACCTGACCACCGTGGGCCGCGTGCAGACGCCGACACTGTCGATCGTGGTCGAGCGTGAAGAGAAGATCAAACAATTCGTACCGCGCGATTTCTGGGAAGTAAAGGCGGAATTCGTGTGCGCTGCGGGCGTGTATGAAGGCCGCTGGCTCGACACCGCTTTCAGAAAAGACGAGACCGATCCGGAAAAAAAGGCCGAGCGCCTGTGGAGCAAGGCCGCTGCCGAATCCATCGTTGCGGCCTGCCGCGGCAAGGCGGGCAGTGTCAGCGAAGAGTCGAAGCCCAGCACCTCGATGGCGCCGGCGCTGTTCGATCTGACCAGCCTGCAGCGCGAAGCCAACGCGCGCTTCGGCTTTTCTGCGAAGAACACGCTGGGTCTGGCACAGGCGCTGTATGAAAAGCACAAGGTGCTGACTTATCCGCGTACCGATTCCAAACACCTGCCGGAAGACTACCTCGGCACCGTGAGGCAGACGCTGGAATCGCTGGGCGAGGGCAACAATTATTACCCGCACTGCGCGCAGATCCTGAACAATGGCTGGGTCAAGCCCAACAAGCGCATCTTCGACAACACGAAGATCAGCGACCACTTCGCGATCATCCCGACCGGCCAGTGGCCCAAGAGCCTGTCGGAGCCCGAACAAAAGCTGTACGACCTGGTGGTGCGCCGCTTCCTGGCGGTGTTCTTCCCGGCCGCCGAATACCTGGTCACTACCCGCTTCACCGAAGTATCGGGCCACCAGTTCAAGACCGAAGGCAAGATCCTGGTGACGCCGGGCTGGCTGTCGGTGTACGGCAAGGAATCGGCGCTGCTGGAATCGAAGAAGGAAGACGGCGAGTCCAGTGGTTCGCTGGTGCCGGTGGCCAAGGACGAGAAGGTCAAGACCGACAAGGTCGAAGCGCACGGGCTGGTCACCAAGCCGCCGGCGCGCTACTCGGAAGCGACGCTGCTGTCGGCGATGGAAAGCGCCGGCAAGCTGGTGGAAGACGAAGAACTGCGCGATGCAATGGCAGGCAAGGGCCTGGGCACACCCGCAACACGCGCGGCGATCATCGAAGGCCTGCTCGGCGAAAAATATCTGGTGCGTGAAGGGCGCGAACTGATCCCGACCGCGAAAGCTTTCCAGCTGATGACGCTGCTGCGCGGCCTCGGCGTGGCCGAACTGACCGCGCCCGAGCTGACCGGCGAATGGGAACACAAGCTGTCGCAGATGGAGCGCGGCGGCATCAGCCGCGAAGCGTTCATGCGCGAGATCGCGCAAATGACGCAGACCATCGTCAAGCGCGCAAAGGAATACGACAACGACACCATCCCCGGCGACTATGCGACGCTGAAAACGCCCTGCCCGAATTGCGGCGGCGTGGTGAAAGAAAACTACCGTCGCTTTGCATGCACGAAGTGCGAATTCTCGATCAGCAAAATCCCCGGCGGCCGTCAGTTCGAAGTGCCCGAAGTCGAGGAATTGCTGACCAACCGCACGATCGGACCGCTGCAAGGCTTCCGCTCGAAGATGGGCAGGCCATTTGCCGCGATCCTGAAAATCTCGCGCGACGAAGACATCAGCAACTACAAGCTCGAATTCGATTTCGGCCAGTCGAATGACGACGACGAGAACGCCGAGCCGGTCGATTTCAGCGGACAAACCCCGCTCGGTGCTTGCCCGAAGTGCGGCAGCGGTGTGTACGAGATGGGCCTCGCTTATGTTTGCGAAAAGCAGGTCGCGCGCCCGAAAGCTTGCGACTTCCGCAGCGGCCGCATCATCCTGCAACAGGAAATCCTGCCCGAGCAAATGGCCAAGCTGCTCAATGAGGGCAAGACCGACCTGCTGCCCGGCTTCGTATCGCAACGCACGCGGCGCCCGTTCAAGGCCTTCCTCGTGAAGGGCAAGGATGGCAAGGTCAGCTTCGAATTCGAAGAGCGCAAGGGCAAGCCTGCTGCGAAGACCGCCGCCAAGACTGCCAAATCCGCAGCGGCGCAAGAGGGCGATGGCGACGCCGCCGCACCGGCCAAAAAGACTGCGGCAAAGACACCTGCTGTGAAAAAGACCGCCGCCAAGAGGACAGCGGTCAAAAAGACGGCCGCAAAAAAGACCGCGACCAAGACGGCAGTGAAGGCGGTGCCCAAGAAAGCCGTCGCGAAAAAGGCGGTCGCCAAGAAAGCTGCCTGAACGCGCTGCGCTGATACGGCGCGCTTCTTCACCGCCGCCAATTCACCGCCCGCTACTCATCGCCTGCTACTCATCGCCTGCTACCCATTGCCTGACACCTCGCGCGCAACCTATCACCCCCAACGGCCGGCCCTGATGCCGGCCGTTTTCATTGGCGCGCCGCATGTCGTGTGCTTGCGTGATCTCAATGCTCGCCGTTCGCTGCCGAACTTTTGTCCTGCCTGCTGCTTCTACTCTCTGCATCTCGATGCATCGCCTGGTACGCAGCGCCGTACCAAAGATCAATCTAGCGGGAGTGTTCTATGACCAAGTGGATGTTACCGATCGCCTGTGCGATGCTGTTGAGCGCATGTGCAGGCATGACAGGCGGAGGCTCGGACGCCGGCACCAGCGGCAGTTCGGGATCGAGTGGCGGCGGCAGTGATGGTACGTCGGGGACCTCCGGCAGCTCCGGCATGTCCGGTGGCATGAATGCGCCCGACACTTCCGGTGCCGCGTCGGGTAACGAGTCGAGTGGTGCTTCCGGCGGCATGTCGGGCGGCACCTCGAGCGGCACTTCAAGCGGTATCCCGGGCAGCACTTCAGGTGGCGCATCCAGCAGCAGCTCGGAAGGCGGCGCCAGCATGGGCGGTACCGGCACCGATACGCCCAGCACCACCAGCCCCACACCGAGCACCAACCCGGGGCCGTCCACCAGCCCGAGCACGGGCCAGTAACACCCGCAGCACGCATCTCAGCCTGGCCGCAGCACGCGCTGCGGCCTTGTTGCGCGCTCTTGTTACGAGCTCTTGTCACGCGCTCTCGATGCAAGCCTGTGTTGCGCGCCGCTGTTGTGTACCCCAGTTGTGCGCCGCTGTTGTGCGCCCCGGTCGTCCGTCCTTGCCGGGTTTCAGTGCACGACCATGCGCTACACTGTCGCATTGCTTTCCTGCCTGCAGCGTGCACGCTGCTGCCCCACATGTTTTCCACGACCCGTACACCCCGGCTGATGCCGGTCCTGGTTGCCAGCGGCATCATCCTGACGCTGGCCATGGGCATACGCCACGGCTTCGGCTTCTGGTTACAGCCAATCTCGCAGCATCATGGCTGGACGCGCGAAACCTATTCGCTCGCGATGGCGGTACAAAACCTGATGTGGGGTGCGATCGGTCCGTTCGCCGGCATCGCGGCCGACCGTTTCGGCGCCGCGCGTGTGGTATTCATCGGCGCGATCCTGTATGCACTGGGCTTGCTGTCGATGGCACTGATCGACCATCCGACGCTGTTCATCATCGTGTCGGGCGTGCTGTTCGGTGGCGCGTTGTCGGGTACGGCCTTCGGCGCACTGTCGGGCATCATCGGCCGCACTGCACCGCTGGAATTGCGCTCATGGGCGTTCGGCATCATGGGCGCAGCCGGGTCGTTCGGGCAGTTTGCGATGATGCCGGTCGAGCAGCAGCTGATCGCGGCCGGTGGCTGGCAGCATGCGCTGTTCTGGCTCGCCGCACTGGCACTGCTGGTGATGCTGCCGCTGGCTTTCATGTTGCGCGAACCTTCGCCCGACTCGCAGGTGCATGCGTTCCAGCAGAGCGTGGGCGAAGCAGTCCGCGAAGCTTTCGGGCATCGTCCTTTCCAATTGCTGGTGGTCGGTTACTTCGTCTGCGGCTTCCAGGTGGTGTTCATCGGCGTGCACATGCCGGCTTACCTGAAGGACCAGGGTATTCTCGATCCCGGGGTAGCGACGACAGCACTGGCCACCATCGGCCTGTTCAATATCTTCGGTTCTTACTACGCGGGCAAGCTGGGCGGCCGCTGGCCCAAGCCCTGGTTGCTGTCGGCGATTTATTTCGCGCGCGCGCTGTTCATCGCGGTATTCCTCGCCGCGCCGCTGACGACGACCTCGGTCTATCTGTTCGCTGCCGCGATGGGCTTCATCTGGCTGTCCACCGTGCCACTGACGAATGCGACGGTTGCGAGTATTTTCGGCGTGCGCTACCTGTCCATGTTGTCGGGCTTCGTGTTCTTCTCGCACCAGCTGGGCAGCTTCCTCGGCGTGTGGCTGGGCGGCTATCTGTATACGGTACAGGGCAGCTACCAGACGGTATGGATGATCACCATCGCGCTGGGGATTGCCGCCGGCCTGATCAACCTGCCGATCAGCGAGAAAGCCATCGTGCGCAAGGCTGTGGTGGCCGCATGAGCGGGCGCGTACTGCCCCAGGCCTGGCGCATGATGACGCTGCGGGCGCGGACGGTGGTTCGGGCCTTGCTGCTGGCGCTGGTGCTGGCCGGCGTGTTTTCCGCCTATCTGCAGCCCGGCTTCGTGCTCGATCTCGCGAACCGCGTATGGCTGTGTTTTTGAAGAGGCGCCATGTTTAGCGTCACCGCTCGCGACCCGGTGCAAGCCTTGCGCGCATCACGCATCCGCGAAGTCGCGAATGCCGGCATGGGCCGCAATGATGTGCTCGCATTCTGGTTCGGCGAACCGGATGAAGTCACGCCTGCCGTCATTCGCGATGCGGCCAAGTCCGCGCTTGATGCCGGCGATGTCTTTTACACCCACAACCTCGGCATACCCGCCTTGCGCGAAACGATCGCTGCGTACACATCGCGGCTGCATCGCCCGGTCGGCGCAGAGCGCATTGCTGTGACATCAGCGGGCGTGTCGGCGCTGATGCTGGTCTCGCAACTGCTGGTGAACCCCGGCGATCGTGTGGTGGTGGTCACGCCGCTGTGGCCCAACCTGGTCGAGATTCCGCGCATTCTGGGCGCCGAGGTGGTATCGGTACCGCTGCAATTGCGCACGCACGCCGACGCGCCGCGCTGGGAGCTTGATCTCGACCAGCTGCTCGATGCGCTGGTACCGGGCACGCGCGCGTTGCTGCTGAACTCGCCGAACAATCCCACCGGCTGGGTCATCTCACGTGAACAGCAGCGCGCGGTGCTCGCGCATTGCCGCAAGCATGGCATCTGGCTGCTGGCCGATGACGTGTATGAGCGGCTGGTGTATGACGCAGCGACGGAAGACGCCCAGGATTTGTCGCAGGCGTCGGGTTCATCCGGCATGGCCGGCATGTCCGACAAGGTCAGCGCTGGTGCGCTGGCGGTTGGGCAGTCCGCATGTGCGCCATCCTTCCTCGATCTGGCCGAACCGGAAGAGCGCGTGGTGTCGGCCAACAGTTTTTCGAAATCCTTCCTGATGACAGGCTGGCGCCTTGGCTGGTTGCAGGTGCCGGTCAGCCTGATGCATGACCTCGGCAAACTGATCGAATACAACACCTCCTGCGCACCCGGTTTCGTGCAGCAGGCCGGCTGTGTCGCGCTGGCCCACAGCGAGGCCATCGTCGCGCATACGCTGCAACGCTATCGCGCCGCACGTGATTACCTGTGCGCGCAGCTGAGCGCGCCCGAATTCCGCAATGCCGGCGTGATTGCGCCGCGACCGCAGGGCACGATGTATGTGTTCTTCCGCGTCGAAGGCGAACAGGACTCGCTGGCGCTGTGCAAGCGGCTGGTCGCCGATGCAGGCCTCGGTCTCGCACCCGGCAGTGCCTTCGGCCCCGAGGGCGAGGGCGCGATACGCTGGTGCTTTGCGAGCTCGACCGAGCGGCTGGCGCAAGGGGTTGCGCGGCTGGCGGCATTCCTGCGGCAACGTTGATTTCTCGTTGCTGAGTTCTCGTTGCTGACTTCTTGGCGCTGATTTTTTATCACTGATCTCGCGCCAATGCCGTCCGCGTCGCTCAGTGCTGCGCCAAGGCGTGCAGCATGTCGGCCAACGCATCCGGTGACGTGAGCATGGCATCATGGCCGGCCGCGAGTTCGCGCCATTGCCAGTCGGCTTGCTGGCGTATCCCCTCCCGCAGCGACGCCAGCGGCGGATACCAGGGATCGGTGACGGCGATATAGGTTTTCGGCAAACCATTGCCGACCGGGTGGGTGAGCTGCAAAGCATCGGTATAAGCCTTCAACGGATGCGGCGTCAGCCGGCGCTGCAGCCACGCTTGTTGCTGCGGATCGGTGACACCGAATTTTTCAGGCGCGGGTGTCGCCATCCGCAAGCCTTCCGCATCGATGGTGCGTCGGCGCTCTTGTTGTACTTCCGGACTGAACAGCGACAGCGCAGATTGGCCGTGTTGTGCGACCAGGGCATCCAGATAGATCAGTTGCTGCAAGCGCTCAGGCATGCGGTCGGCGACGCCGGTAATCACCGGGCCGGCAAAGCTGTGACCGACCAGCACGACCTGGTGCAGCTCTTCCGCCATCAGCACCTGGCAAATGTCATCGATGCAGGTGGCCAGGCCGGTATCGGCGCGCAACAGATGCGCACGTTCTCCGAGGCCGGTCAGGGTTGGCGTGAACACCGCGTGACCATGGCTGCGCAGGCGCGCAGCGACATCGCGCCAGCACCAGCCGCCATGCCATGCACCGTGGACCAGAACGATATTCATGGCGCCTCCGCAAGTGGCCAAAACCGATACAATGGGTTCATGGATCTTACCCTCACCGAACTCGAGCAGGCGATCAACTACTGGCGCCGCATGCGGCCGTCCACCGGCGAGGAGCATGCATTGTCGGCCGAAGTGAATGCGCTCGCCGATGTCTATGCGCTGATGATTTTCCAGCGCTCTCGCCAGTTCTCGCTTGAATCGCTGCCGGCCGATGCGCGCGGGCTGATCGATGCATGGCGCAAGACCGCCGAAGGGAACGCGGCCTGAGCGGCCACACTTCTGTCCGTGTCGCCGCGCTCGTCGCTGAGTCTCTTCCCCGTCCCTTTCCCTGATCGCTTTGCCTGATCGCTTTGCCTGATCGCTTTGCCTGATCGCTTTGCCCGATCGCTTTGCCCGGTCCTTCTCCCCGGTCCTGCTTCTTGTCCTTCCCGGCTGTCGCAGTTCGCCGCTGCCTTCAGCCGGACTTGCGCGCCGCCTGCGGCAAGCTGGGCGCAGCCACGCATGCATGCGGGTTTTCGGGATGTTTATTTTCTGAATAGCAACATAATATTGCGTTGCGTCAAATATTTTGCTGCTCTGCACAAAAATTGATTGACACCACGGCGAGAGACCGTACAATCCGTTTTGTTGCAGCGCACAATGCGCTGCCAATGGTAACGATGAACCACTGAACCCAGGTACCCAGCCTCGAAGCGCACGGTACCCAACCCTTGCCTCGAAAGGAGCACCCCCATGTTTTCCAATGCCGACCAACTGTCCAATGCCACCAAGGCCTCGATCGATACCCAACTGGCTGCCATGAGCGAGCTCGCCACCAAGGCGCTGCACAGCGTTGCCGAGCTGGTTGAACTGAATCTGGCGACCGCCAAGGATTCGCTGGCCACCACCTCGGCGGCTGCGCAGCAAATGCTGGCTGCCAAGGATGCACAGGACATCCTGAACCTGGGCTCGCAGCAAGCGCAGCCGAATGCCGAGAAGGCACTGGCCTATGGCCGCCACCTCGCATCGATCGCGACCAAGGCACAGGCTGACTTCACGAAAGCCACCGAAGCGCGTATCGCCGAGACCACGCAGCAAGTGAACAAGCTGATCGACGATCTCGCCAAGGCCGCACCGGCCGGTTCGGAAAATGCGATTGCACTGCTGAAGACCAGCGTCGCGAATGCGAATGCCGCTTACGAGCAAGTGTCGAAGGCCAGCAAGCAGGCCATCGAACACCTGGAAGAGAACTTCAACGAAGCTGCGAAGCATTTCACTGCCGCCGCCGACAAGCCGGCCAAGGCAAAGAAAGCCTCGTAATTCACTGAGGCGTTGGTGCGGGGATCGACCATCCGTCGATGCCGCGCCAGCAGCAACACCACAACGGGCCGCCATGCGGCCCGTTGTCTTTGCGCGGCTGTTTGTCGCTTATTGCCCGGCTTGCGCGCAGATGGATTGCGACACGGCCTCGGCCACGCGGATGCCATCGATCGCTGCCGACATGATGCCGCCGGCATAACCGGCGCCTTCGCCGGCGGGGTACAGGCCGCGGGTATTGATGCTCTGCAGGTCTGCGCCGCGCCGTATACGCACCGGCGACGAGGTCCGTGTCTCGACGGCGGTCAGCAGGGCGTCATGCATGGCGAATCCCTGAATCTGCTTGTCGAATGCGGGCAGGGCCTCGCGTATCGCGTCAATCGCATACGCGGGCAGGCTGGGGTTCAGATCGCCAAGGCTGACGCCCGGCTTGTACGATGGCTGCACCTCACCGAAGCTGCGAGATGCGCGGTTCGCAATGAAATCACCCACCAGTTGCCCGGGTGCGTTGTAATTGTGGCCGCCAAGCTCGTACGCCGTCGATTCCAGCGCGCGCTGGAAATCGATGCCGGCCAGCGGCCCGCCCGGATAATCATCGGGGGTGATGCCGACCACGATACCGGCATTCGCATTGCGCTCGTTGCGCGAATACTGGCTCATGCCATTGGTGACGACGCGACCGGTTTCCGAGGTGGCGGCGATCACGGTACCGCCCGGGCACATGCAAAAGCTGTATACCGCGCGACCATTGCTCGCATGGTGTACCAGCTTGTAGTCTGCGGCGCCAAGGATGGGATTGCCGGCGAAGCGCCCGAAGCGCGCGCGATCGATCAGGGATTGCGGATGCTCGATGCGGAAGCCTACCGAGAAGGGCTTGGCTTCCACATGCACACCGGCCGCCATCAGCATCGCGAAGGTATCGCGTGCACTGTGGCCAATCGCGAGCACCGCATGCCGCGTGGGAAGTACATCGCCGTTTGACAGCGTCAGTGCGCGCAACTGGCCGTCCACGATCTGCATGCCATCGACCTTCTGTTCGAAGCGGAACTCGCCGCCCAGGCTTTCGATGGTGTCGCGCATGATCTCGATCATCTTCACCAGCCGGAAGGTACCGATGTGCGGCTTGCTCACATACAGGATCTCGGCCGGCGCATCGGCCTTCACGAATTCCTGCAGCACCTTGCGGCCGTAATGTTTCGGGTCGCTGACCTGGGTCCACAGTTTGCCGTCGGAGAACGTGCCGGCGCCGCCTTCGCCGAACTGCACATTCGACTCGGGATGCAGTTCACGCTTGCGCCACAGGCCGAAGGTGTCCTTGGTGCGGTCGCGCACTTTCTTGCCGCGCTCGATGATGATGGGCCGGAAACCTGCCTGCGCAAGAATCAGCGCAGCAAACAATCCGCAAGGGCCGAAGCCGATCACGACCGGACGCTCGTCCAGTTTCGCAGGTGCCTGCGCAACGAAGCGATAAGTCGTGTCCGGTGTCAGCGTGACCTTGGGCAGGCGACGCGCCAGCGCGCGCGGCTCGTCCTGCAGCTCGACGTCGATGGTGTACACCAGTTGTATCGCCGACTTCTTGCGCGCGTCGTAGCCGCGGCGAAATACGGTCATGCTGCGCAGCTCGGCAGGCGACGCCTGCAAGCGCGCGAGCACCGCTTCCCTGAGGGCGGGTTCCGGGTGGTCGAGCGGGAGCGTGATGTCAGTGAGGCGAAGCATGCGGGCGATACGGCAACAGGCGCGAGAAGGGCGCCATTGTACCGAATGCCCGCCATGACAGCGGGCCGCTGCCGGCACGGCAACGGCCGCTGATGCACAGTCTTACTTGCTGGTGCCCGAAGTACCGGACGCGCCACCGGACTCGTCGCCCGCCCCCTTGCCCGACGATCCCCCCGAAGACGCGCCGGACGACGTGTCGCCGCCGCTGCTCTTGCCTTC
>JACCDN010877111.1_pt1 | contig 13606 bp, 18 predicted proteins | sample 7441691 | NCBI WGS metagenome assembly JACCDN01 (sample SAMN15323439, study PRJNA562643) | freshwater metagenome | isolation source: river surface water | place: USA:Blue River Watershed | collected 2017-08-16 | reverse complement strand
CATGAGACGGATTCATGACAGAATCACACTCTATGAACAGAATTGGCAAGTGGTAAAGCAAGCCATTTCTGAGTCAATCAGATTAAGTTTAGCTATCCCTTAAGTCCAAAGTGCGAAACTCCTGTAATAAAGCAGATGCTGAAACTTGGATACAGCAAATGAAAGGAGTTAGTTCTAATCAAGATGGTTTTAAGGGTTGTACCTATTCTAGCTCTAGTATTGATGAAACATCTCAAGGTTGGCAAGTAGCAGCCAGCTTTTCTTGCCAAAAACTACCTCCTGAAACCTGGCAGCATCGATTAGTTAAATCAGTTTCAGAATAATTCTAACAAGAAACCCCCCTGGGCGCTGGAGTTATTCTGTTTGTTATAGAGTTTATTTTATCCCTAGGTGGAATTTATATTTGGTGGCGATTAAGAAAAGCAGACCCTCTGAGTGTGTAATTATAAGTTACTTTCTACTTATTGCTCATTTAATTTTTCGGCTATAACAACCGAATAATGCGGATGAGTATCAACCCTTTGTGGATGCACAAAGCCAGCTTCTTGTAATAACGTAAATAACTCGGTTTGGGTGAATTGCTGTGAGCCATGATTCATGTACATCAACAAGTTAAACGTGGCAGGTGTAAGTGGCCCATTCTTTGCCTCATTGAGCAGCATTTCATGGACAAAGATTTTGCCTCCTGTTGGTAAGGCATCATATGCCTTACGAGCTAACAATAAGGCTTGATCAGGCTTCCAATCATGGAAGATGTTAGAAAATAAAATGCCATCCGTCCCTTTGGGGAAGGCATCTTTAAAAAAATTGCCATGGTAAAAATCAATTTGCGCTAAGGTCCCTAAATCTTTAAGGTAGGAGCGTGCAACATCGCAAACGGCTGGAAGTTCAAAGATAGTAGCTTTCGCACCTTTGTAGTGTTTGACAAAGTTGTTGGCAAAACAACCAGAGCCTCCACCAATATCGAGTAAATGCGTTATGCCAGCGAATACATCTTTTTCAACAGCTGCGACAGCCGCAGGTAAAATGGTGCAATGCATAATTTTAGTAAACTCTCTTGCAGCTGCTGGATCAATATCTCCTTGTTCCCACATCGTTGTTAAACTTTTACCTTGAGCAAAAATTTCAGCACGTTCACCTTTAAAGGTATCAAGGAGACGTTTATATTCTACCGATTCATAAATGCGATTAAACGCATGACCCCAATAGAAAGGGGAGTCTGGTAAAAGGTAATTTTGCGCAAGAGACGTAAGCGCGATCTTTTCACCTCTTTTATTCAAGAGTCCTAAGCTTGCAAGTAAGGTCGTTAGGGCCTCAATGCCTGGAAGATCTAGTCTCATTACTTTGGCAAGCTCAGTGGTAGTGTCTATTCCTTTAGCAATTGTTGTAAAAACTCCGAGCGTATCACTTGCGGCGACGGAGGGTAGATGAAAACGACCGAGCCAGAGGTTCCACATGGGGCTGTCACTTACAAAGTCGATATTTGCTAAAGTTTCCATTACAAGTTCACCGGCATAATAATTTCTTCATTTTGGGCATTGAGTTTAAACGCTTTTTTACCTTCAACTTCACTAATGACTTGGTGCAATTTACCATCGATATAATGTGCGGCGGTATTATCTTCTAGAGCAATCCCAGGTTTAATTTCACCAGATTTTACTTTTTGGCGATAAGCCGGTTGGCGTTCGGGTTCGGTGTCAAAATGCGGACACATACTACCTTCTAAAAACCCTAAAGCTTTCAAAGTACCCAAAGGCCAAACAGAGTCAGTGACTCCTTCTTCAAACCAACAGATTCCCCCAGCACTTACACCAGCAAGGACAATCCCTTTGTCATAGGCTTCACGCAAAATTTTATCCATGCCCCAGGGTTGCCATAAAGCCAGCATGCTTTTGGTGTTACCACCTCCTACATAAATGACATCCTGTTCTAAAAGATGTTGCTTCCAGGTGTTTTCAACGCGACCAAAGAGAGAAACCCAGCAAGGCTGTGCACCTAGTTTTAAAAAAATTTCATAAAATTTAACAATGTGCTCACGTGATTCACAAGAAGCTTGTGGTAAGTAACATACTTTGGGATGTTCTTTTTTAGTTTGCGCAAGAATGTATTTTTCGATTTTAGCTTCACTAGTTCCTTTGATAAACCAGCCACCACCCATTGCGATAATTTGTTTCATGAATGTTCCTAAAAATATTGATTTGTAAAATTTTACCAGAGCATGTTATCCTGGTCAAAATGTTTGCAATAATGAGGGGGGGGTAAAAATGCAAAAAAATTCACCAGCAAATTTAAATCAAATTTTTGCTTTTACGGTCATGTTATTTGTTACTTTACGCTTGTCTGATCAAATTATGTTATATCGACAAGTTGAGGTTTTTGGATTTACTTTAACTGCCGGTGTTTTTATTATGCCTTTGTACTACTACCTAGGCGATGTAATTGCTGAGCTATTTGGTTATCAAATTGCAAAAAAAGCTGTTTATTATGTTTTATGTTGTAGTCTGATTTTTTCAATATTAATAATGTTGCTTGATAAACTTCCTGCACCACAAGGATGGGAATTAACAAGTCAATATAAAGAAGTTCTAGGGCATTTGTTGAGGTCAAGTCTTGCCGCTTTTATCATAGTGCCATTCTCTTCTCTTTTAAATGCAAAGATTATTACCAAATGGAAATTTATTACCCAAGGAAGGTACTTTTGGCTAAGAAGTTTAGGTTCATCTGTAATTGCTGAAGCAACACAAATATTTTTGGGATGCTTACTTCTCTATACAGGAGTAATGCCCTTTAAGGAAATCTTATTTTTAATGTTCTGGCTTTACGTGGTGCAGGTAGGATGTGGTATGATTATAGCAACACCAGGCTTATTTATTGTTAACCTTTTGAAACGAAAAATGCCGGATTATTCTAATACCATGATTATAGAAAATCCATTCAAGCAAAAAGTAGTATGAAGTTCACGAAGCAATCTCACATACAGGCAAAATTTGCAACGCTGCTTTTCGAAAAAAGAGATGGCCTTAATCCACTTTTTGAGGAAGCGGAGACCCGCCAAGATAACACTGATTTACAAATTTATGCTGGGCTTGCCACCTTCTTTTCTTTTTCACAAAAAATTAATATCCAAAAAAATCAAGTTTATCTTACAAGATTAAGTTATCTAAATTTAAACCCAGTTCAAGAATTACATGCCTCCGCATTACAAGAGTTACTATTGCCAAATTTTCAAGCTGCTTGTGTGATTTATCAGCAGATTCTTACTTTAGATCCAGAAGATAAAATTGCTTTGTTGATGCTTGAGACCTGTGGTTTTTTGGGGGGAGATTATCAAAATATTTTACCCATATATCAAAAGGTGCATCCATTTTATAAAAACAATACAACTTTCGCAGGGATGGATGCTTTTTTATTGTGTCATTTAAATCAAGAACAACAAGCGCTCTCAGTAATTCAAGAAGCCTTAAAAAAGGACTCACATAATGCCTGGCTTCAACATGTTTATATGCATATTATTACAGAACAGGAAGGGCCTGTATCCGACATTATCCTGTCTTTAGAGAACATGCAGAAGGATTGGCAACAACAGAGCCGTTTTTTTGAAGGCCATAATTCAATGCATTTACTTAGCTTAAAAATAAAATTGAAGCAGCCGATTGAAAATTTTGAAGGTTTTTATACAAATCATATTTGGGGCGCTGCTAAAGATATGTTGTTCGAGCAAAATAATGCTTTCTTGAGTTTATATTTTATGGAATTAAATGGCGAATCAACCCCTCAAAAGCTTTGGGATGATTTAGCACATTATGCCGCGAGCCATATGGATAATTATTTCACTCCATATTTAACTATTACGGCGATTTTAGCTGTTGCCAAAAGTGACATTCAGACTGCATATCGTGGCTTGAGGGATTATCAAAAATTTTGTCAAAAGTTAGTGAAAGACACAAGGGAATTTACTTCTTGGTTTGTAATCGGACTACCAGTATTGTTAGGTTGTTTAGCTTTTATAGCCCATGATTATGAAAATGCCGTATTACATTTAGAGCCTGTGATTCATCAAACCAAATATTTAGGACATAGCGATGAGCAGCGGTCTGTGTTTAAACTTATTTATAAGTGTGCTCTTATTATAAATCAACGAGAGGAACCTTAAATAGAAACAAGGGCACAAATAAAATCACCTTTATTACTCCTACCCGGCCTCCTGTGTACCGACATATTTTGGGCAAGCACTTGTGCTTATGCCAAGGCTAAGAATATTGAAACGCAGTGCCTGAAACTTGACGCGTCAACGCTGGACGATATGGCGCATTTGGTTTTAGCTCAAGCGCCAGAGCGGTTTTCTTTGGTAGGGTTTTCGATGGGGGCGGTCGTTGCAAGTCGAGTTGCGATATTAGCCCCCGAGCGTGTAGAAAAGCTGGTATTGCTGGGTATGAATCAAAGCGGATTGTTGGAAAGTGTACGTAAAAACTTTGAGAACCTGCAAAAAGAAATTAAAGCAGGAAATTATCTTCAGGCCATTAAAGGAATGGGGCAGCGTTATGTGCACCAAGATTCTCCTGCACATTTTGTTGAGTGGTACGATGCCATGACCGCGTCAGCGGACCCGGCTGTGGTATTACGCCAGCTTAATATGCTATTGACGATGCAGCTTTCAGGGTTTGAAAATATAAAGTGTCCAACATTAATCATTGCCGGCGCCAACGATGTACGTACTCCTCCGGAACAACAACGCGCCTTGGCCCAAGCAATCCCCAACAGCACTTATGTCGAAATCCCCAAAGCCGGCCACTTTTCTTTGATTGATCAGCCGGAGTTGGTGAATGAGGTGATGGTGGGATTTTTTAATGCTTGAGATGCTTTGCTTGACGAAACTGTAATACTGCTATCAAAAGATCGACAAAGATAATTAAAGAAAGCACTAAAGTTACCGCTTTATAGCCCGAATCAGTGATGATCATGCCGGCAATAAACGGAAAGCCATAAACACCGATAAAATAAGATAAAGAAAAGAAAGAGATGACTTCAGCATGTGTAGACTTTTCTGAGTAGTTTACAGCAATTGCTTGGATGAGAGGGTAAGTTAAGCCATATCCGAGGCTAAAGAAAATTGCGCATATTGGATAAAGGTAGATAGCTTGGGGTACTAAAGCAAATAATATAACGCCTACAAGAATAAGGAATACTAAAAATATAGCCATTTTAAATGGATTTTGTTTTGAGATGATTTCAGTCAAAGTAAAACGGGCAATGACTACAGTAATCGCAAAAATCGCATAAAAAATTGCATAATTAAGATGATATTTTACCGCATAAGTGGCTTGGAAGTTCATCATTACTGTGAAAGCACAAGCGCCTAGAAAGACCATAATAAGCGGATATTTGGTTTTAGTTTTTAAGATTGTGAATAAGGAAGTATGTGTGTGACCATTCTGTTTTGTAACAGGACTAACGGGTATTTTAGCAAGATAGAAGAATAATGAGGATAGTAAAGAAGTTAAAACCGCTAACCCAAAGACCAACGAAAAGTTAATTTGTTTACCAAAAAAGTTAACCAATGTTGGCGATAATCCACTTCCCAAAACAACAAATGCTGATAAATAGCTGAAAGACTTGGTTCTATTAGCATCTGTGACTATGCCTGAGAGGCAATAGGGGGCAACGTTATAACAAATCCCCCAGCCGCATCCCATCAAAATGGCATTAAAATAAAGCATATAGCTTAAAGAGTGTTGGAATATGAATAGGAGGGCCCCTAGAGCAAATAAAAAGCCCCCTAACATTGCAAGAAGATAAGGGTTATAGCGCTTCATTAATGATTTACTCAAGTAAACACAAGTGATGGTTCCTATCCCTGAAATGAGAAGTACTTTGCCAGAAAGTTCCTCATCTCCTCCAATATAATTAATAAAAAGAGGTAATAGCAAAGATACTCCGTAAGAAAGTGCTATAAAAAAAGCCGCAAAAAAATTTTTATAGGTGTTTTTCAAACTAATAGCAAGGTTAAGTATCTAAGATTTAATTTTAGCAAATTATGCAAAAGGGGGCGAATACAAGCAAGCAAATGGCTTGACGATTAAAAAACAATCTGGTAATATATTATTTGTTTCTGATGTAAAACTAATCTATTATTTTTGTTTAAAAAGATCTTTCAGGGGGCCTATGAGAAAAATTTGTTTAATTCCCTCTGTTCCGACTCCAAATGGAAAATTACATGTAGGGCATATTGCAGGTCCTTATTTAAAAATGGATGTGATTAAAAGGTATCAAGAAATAATTGGTAATCAAGCTTGTTTGGTTAGTGGGATAGACATTTATGATTCTTATGTTGCTCTCCAAGCCTTTAAAGAAAATACTTCCCCGAAACAAATTGCCCAAAAGTACTATAAAGAAATAAAAAAAGATTTTGAAAAATTCAATATTCATTTTGATCAATTTATTAATCCTTTTTCCCGTGACTATTATAAAAAATACCAGAAAATTTCTAAATACTTGGCGGATAAAGTGCTAAAGAGTAACAGTGCGTACTTAAAAACGGAATTGTTTCCCATAAATAAAAAAACAAAGCAATTTTTACCAGCAAGCTTTTTACAAGGTAAATGCCCTAATTGCGGGGAGGATCTTGCTGGTCTCACATGTGAGACCTGTTGTTTTATACATCAACCAGAAAAAATTTCATCATTAAGCTCCAAAGTTGAAGCTATTACATTAGAAATGGAAGAAACGAAAAGTTTTTTTTTTTAAAATAATAAGGATAGGTTATATATCTCGATACCCTGCAGTCTGAGAGATAATAAAAAATTTATGACCATTTTTGAATCATATTTAAATAACAGAGAAAATGATGCAAGAATGTCTATCCCGTTGCCAGGCTCTTGGGGCATTGAGTATTCCCAAGATAAAGCTCTTTACAATTATGGTACTTATTATCCTTACTGTATTCTGTTAGGGGATATTGCTAAACAATATCTTCATGAGCAAGACAACCCATTTTCATCTAATTCTAGAGTATTGACTGTTGCTAGTTCTGGAATCGACAATTTGTTGATATTTTTAGTGCACACAAATGGATTTTCACAACAATTAGAAGAGACCAAATTTTTTGATAATATACTGATTAATTACTTTTATAAGCTTGACGGTCGGAAGTTTTCAACAAGTCGAAACCATGCTATATGGGTTGATAAAATTTCTTCTAAAGTTTCAATTGATATCTTAAGGCTATACTTACTGCTTAATAATTCTGATGAGACTGAGGGAAATTTTTCTTTAAAAGAGTTTGTTCAATTCCATAATGAACTTATTCAAGACTTACACGGCTTTCATTGGGGCAATTCGTCTTATAATCATAGGGATATTGAGACTTATAAGAGACAACTTGATTTATTGCTTTCGCCAGAGAGTTTTGATGGAAAAAGTTATGCGAAAATATGTGTGGAGATAATTAAAAGAAATAAAATTTCTTCTCATGAGGACTCAGAGATTAATAGGTTTGTTAAAATTATTAAACCTGCGATGCCTTCTATTTCAGAAAAGATCGAAAAAGGAATCGCCTTAAACTTGATGGCGATAGAAGAAAAGGATTTGCATCATGAAACAATATGATATTATTGGTATTGGAGCAGGGCCGTCTAATTTAAGTCTTGCAGCCCTAGCTAAAAAAACACCTCTCAATACAATGCTTCTAGAAAAGCAAGCAAAGTTTACTTGGCATCCAGGCATGCTTTTGCCAGAGGCAAAGTTGCAAGTTTCATATTTAAAAGATTTAGTTACTTTAGTCGATCCAACTAATCATTTTAGTTTTTTATCATATTTACAAAACAAAGAGTGTCTCTATCAATTTATTACAGCTGGGTTTGAAAAAGTTTATCGAACTGAATTTAATGATTATTTAGAGTGGGTTTTTGAAGCGCTTGATAATATTGAAAAAGATACAGAAGTTTTAGATATTAAACTTAGCACTGATGGTCATTTAATTGTAACAACTAACTCGGCAGAGTATTCAACACAAAATGTTGTACTAGGGTGTGGACTTTCTCCACATATACCTCGTTGCTCCAATGATTGTATTGATAGTAGCGTGTTTCACAATCATAGCTTTTTGCCCAATGATAGAGATTTTAAAGACAAAGAAATTGCGGTAGTTGGTGGTGGCCAAAGTGGAGCAGAAATTGTGAGTCATATATTAAATAACTTCCAACCGAAAAGAATAAATTGGTTTTCTAAAAGAGTAAATTTTCTACCAATAGAAGACTCTCCTTTTTCTAATGAGTTATATACACCAAAATATTCTAAATATTTTTATCAACTTTCAGACCAAGATAAAAACTCTCTTTTGGATGAACAAACACTGTCAAGTGACGGAATATCAGAGGTAACCTTAAGATCGCTATATGAGCAGATATACTATATGCGCTTTATTAAAAAGGTAGATCCTTGCTTAAAATTATTTCCAAACTCAGAGCTAATCGAAATTAAACGGGATCAGGATAAAAGAGAAATAGCTATTAAGCATAATGAAACACAGGAAATTTCAATCTTTAAAGCAGATTATGTAATTTTATGTACTGGTTATCGATATCAGCAGCCGAAATTTTTATCATCAATTTTGCCTTTATTAGAGAGTTCAAGAGGGGGCTTCAAAATAAACAGTGATTATTCTCTCTGTTGGAAACAACCCCAGAGAGCTAGAATTTTTATACAAAATGGTGCAAGGGGAACGCATGGTGTTGCGGATCCAAATCTGAGTTTACTAGCATATCGAAGCGCCAAAATTTTGAATTCAATTTTGGAGTATCCTTTTTATAATAAACTCGAGGGGTCCACATTAGTTGAGTGGCGGGGTTGAGAGAGCTTTAATGAAATTAATTAGCAAAAAAGAACTAGCGTGGATCGACTTGGGAGTGGGAGTAGAAGAAGTGGATCTTCAATCTTTAGCACCCTTTAAAGCCTCTTTCTTTGAGGTGTCGCCCAATATGGCATCCCCTGTTGATGCGCATTCAGTAAAAGAGATCTGGATTGTTTTAAAGGGCGAGGGTGAACTAACTGTTAATCATAAGGAAGTAAACAATATCCAATTAGGCGACATAATATACTTTGATTCTTTTGAATCCCATTTGGTGAGAAATACTTCCCAAAATGATCTTAGAGTGCTATCTCTGTGGTGGGAAAATGAATAGTTATGATTTAGCAATTGTTGGTGGTGGAATCCTCGGAGTTGCGATTTTATATCAAGCAGTTGAGCAATACCCTAACTTAAGAGTAGCTTTGTTTGATCAGTCTCTTGTCGGTCTAGGCGCTTCATTTTATTCAGCTGGATTAAGTGTTCCCTTGGCAAAAAAAAGGCACATAAAAGATTTGCTCCTAGATTCTAAGTTATCTTCAGTCTGCAAAGAATATGCAAAGTATCATCATGAAATAGAATCTATTTACATTGTAGAGAAAAATAATCGAGTGAATTTTCTGAATAGTTACTTTGGAGATAATCTAGAAGAATTGAATATGTCTCAAATTAGTTTATTGCAAACCTATTTTCCTGATTTACAGGTAGAAAACAAACTTCTCTTTAGAGGTTCGAATTGCCATTATGCTGATGTTTACGCACTTATTCGTAATATAGTGGATGATGTTCGAGTAAAAGGCAAAGCAGATATCTATGAAACAACAAAAATAATCAATACTGACGACAATCATCCAGGATATATCCAATTGAGCGGGGAGACCGGGCTTTATAGAGCTAAAAAAGTTATTTTTTCTTTAGGGCCTTGGAGTGTCAATAAGGTTTCTCAGAAAGTTCGCTGTAAGAAAATAGTTGCCTTTCATCTTCAAAACCTAAAGATTGATAAAAATGCGCCTGTTGTTATTTTTTATGATGAAGATGCTTTTCTCTTGCCTCTCCAAGAAAAAGGCTATTGGTTATTAAGTTACACGTGTAATGAATGGGATGTTGATCCTTCCTCCACTTTACATATTAATGCGGCAGATCTACAAGAAGTACAAGCAGCGATGAGTCGATTTATCCCAAATACCATAAAAAAAATTTTTGGAGGAAGAGTTTTTTGTGATGCTTATACTAATGATAAACAACCCTTGATAGATTATCTAAAGTCTAATAAATCGACCCTAATTTGCGAGGGGTTTTCTGGTTCAGGTTACCGCCTTGCTTTTGGTGCTGCGAAAAAAGCGCTAAGTTTAGCTATGTGAAATAGCAAGAGTCAATTTAGTTTAAATGGGTTAAAATTAGTCTTGTAATCGTAGATGTCAATTTTTTCAACTCGCTTGAGGAATTTGGTAAAGAAAGTTGCAGGAATAGCTAAAATACCAATCACTGCCATTTTATAAATATAGATGATCAATATAATTTTAAAGAAATCAGATACGTTGTAATAAGAACCGCTTAAAATAATAAGAACATTAATCAAGGAGTAGATGATTTGACCAATCGCGGAAGATGCAACACTACGAAACCAGAAAAAACGGCCACGCAATAAAATTTTCCATTTTGTAATCGCGTAAGCATTAACAAAATCTGCAACTATTCCAGAAAGGACCCAGACAACTGAAGCTCTAGTAGTGTTCTTGAAAACCTCCACAAGTGCATTATTTGCTAAGCTATTTGAAGAGGGCAAATGAATAAGGAAATTGCATCCAAAAGCGAATAGTAATAAAGCAAGAAATCCAGCCCAAATTAATATTCTAGCGCTTTTATACCCATAAACTTCAGCCGTAATATCAAGGATGACAAGCGCAAAGGGAAAAGGTAAACCAGCTGCAGTTATTGTATATCCAAAACCAAAATCAACGGATTTATTCAGACATGCACAACAAATAATAAGGAGGGTGATATAAAGAATAGTCAAAAAAACATAAGTTTTTGAGTAAGGATTTTCCATATTGACAGATTATAGCCTAATAAAAACAAAATGTTAGCATATAAACAAAACAAAATCTAATAAATTATTCAAACTGTTTTAGAAGGATTAAAGTTTAGGTCAGCATTTACTATATTTGGGCTTTTGTTTTTTCAGGATAGCAACATGCTCTTTAGACTAGTTAGATAAGCTCAGTTTAAAAGGATTAAAGTTTACATTGTTATCATAGGGGTCCATATTTTCTGCTCTTTTTAAGAATTTTGCCAGAAGGGATGCTGGAACGGAAGCCAGCAGGGAAAAAAGAATCATAATGACAAGCTCTGGAATTAGAGTTTGCGATAAGTCATGTGTTGGCATTCTACCAATGAAAATGCCCAATACCGCTATAGTAACGGTTAAGCTATCGCCGATAAAGCTTGAAGCCACACTTCTTAACCAAAAATATTTTCCTTTTAAAAGGATCTTCCATTTGCTAATGAGATAAGCATTGGTAAATTGCCCAATAAAAATTGCCAGAAAGCCAGAAATGCAAGAACGCATCAATGGATCTAGAACAACACTGTAGTCAGCGTCAGTTGTGGTCCAAAAGCTTGGAACTGGGGCTCTCATAACTAAGATAGCAACTATTCCCATAAAAAACTGTGCAAAAAGGCCTGCCCATAGCATTTGTCGTGCTATTTTATAACCGTAAACTTCAGTGACTACGTCGCAGATTATGGGAGAAAGGAAATAAATAAAAGTACCGCCTGTTATGTAATAATAACCGTCAATACTAATTAGCCGGTTCAAAACAAAACCCGAAATTAAATAGCATGAGATGAAAGCGGTGATTAAGAAAGTAAAATATTTATAAGGAGTTCTACTAATTTTTGTGTTCATCTGATAGCCTCATATCCTTTTTCACTTGCTCATTCGCCGTCACATAACCAATCTTATGAGCATCTTCAGGTGAAAGCGACTTAATAAGATTGGGGTCTGCCGAAATTTCTTCAGCCGATTTTTCCATCTCTTCTCCAGTCTTGCCATGCTTTAACTTGAAGAAGAATTTATTCATAGTGCGAACAAATTTTTGGCCTAGCACTTCGTGTACTGGATCTTTAATGTCTTCACAAGCAAGATAGGTAAGCAAGCGAATGTCTTTTTTGCTAAAAGATTCTAGCATGATATCATCAGCCATGATTTCTTTAGGGGAGGCTTTAAAGGCCAAACTTTTACCAATAAGTTGAACCTCTACTTCATATTCTCCTTTGGCGTTTTTTTTATACTCCACAACACGATGGGTGATATTCCCTGCTTGTTCAGCACGTAATTCTGCATAAGCCTCAATCATCCATTTTATATAATCGCTAAACTTTTTAGACTCACTCATTTGTAACCCCCAACGCTAATACTGATCATAATTATAGCAGATTTTTAGAAAAAATCATCCACCTCGTTTCGACTTCTTCCGCTCTTCAATAAACACCCCAACCACGATATCTTCTTCGGGGTTTAACTTCTCCATACCAATTGAAGCAAGATCAACGTGAAGTGGGCGTACAAAGCGATCTGCGCCATTAAAAATAATCATTCTAAAGAAAGCTTTGTCGTAACGCTTTAAATAAACCACAACCATCTCACGATCCATAGGTTCGTATTCAGTATTGACGATGATTTCTGTTCCAGCTGCAAATTGGGGAGACATAGATTCGTCCGTCAGCTCAATTAAAAAACCAGTATCATTCACATCGGCATTGGTGAGGGTTTCCGCAATTCCTTTTTGAATTTCAGTTTTATTTGATTTGGCATAATTCAACACATCTTCCCAGGTATACATGGGAATCTTATGCCAGCCTTCAGGCAAGGTTGTTTCTGGTTTTGTTTGTAATTCTTCAATAGGCTCTAGCCCTTTTAATTGTGGAATCGTTAAATTAAAAAATTTTGCTAAGGCTTCTAAAGAATCTTGGTGGGGGCGAGTACTCTCACCTTCAACAATGCGATGGACAGTGGGTTGGGGGAGGCCGGTCTGCCGATCGAGCTCGGCAGATTTTAGATCCCTTTTAAACATGAGATGTTTTAAAATCTCACTGGTAGTCCACTGTTTTATTGTCAAAAAAATCAATAGTTTTTGTTTTGATGTTAAAATTTTTACATAAAATTTTCAAAAAGTCAAGCACTTATAGTTTATTATGAATTAAATATGCAAATATTTCTTGACATCCTCGTATTTAATACGTATATTTTATTCATAATTTGCTGTGACTTTTATTTTTAACTGGAGCTAACCATGCAAACAATCCGCCAATTAACCCAAAAGGGTGACCCAATGGTCAGAGTGCAGTTACCAGAGGTGGTAATTCAAATGCTTCGTGGAGCTGCAAGAAAGAACAAACGCCGGACCCAAGACCAATTTATTAAAAGTTTAGCCGAAACTTTTAAACACGAAAATGCTTTTACACAGAGTGCCGATAAGTTTTTGTCTGACTTGAAAGAAGTTTATAAATTTTAACAAATGGGAGAATCAAAATGTCTGAAGCACAAAAAGATAAATATTTAAGCAAGCTATTTAATAAATGTATGCAACTGATGGATGCGCATTATCGTAAAACTCATACGCATTGCAGCAATTAACCAAATCAATTAATTAAAGGGGAAAATGATGAAAGTAGCAATATGTTGTGGGTTAGAGAAATATGCACAAGTGATTTCCAGTGAAATGATGGAAGCATTAAAAGAGTCAGCAGCAGCACGTGGTG
>JACCDN010713215.1_pt1 | contig 13610 bp, 16 predicted proteins | sample 7441691 | NCBI WGS metagenome assembly JACCDN01 (sample SAMN15323439, study PRJNA562643) | freshwater metagenome | isolation source: river surface water | place: USA:Blue River Watershed | collected 2017-08-16 | reverse complement strand
TGCCAACTGGATCACCATTAGGATCAAAAACTGCCGTTCCAGCTAATCTGGCGAGAAACACTCGATTAGACATGTTTGCGCTCATAGGCAAATCGTATCGGTCTCTCACACATCAGATACCGTTGCCCTATGTCCTCCATCGAGAACCACACTCAGATACCTGAGCGTCCAGATCTGATTCGCCTGGGCCTTGGCATTATCGGAATTGGTACATCTGGACCCCTCATCGCACTCAGCGCAATGCCTGTTGTGACCTTAATCTTCTGGAGAAATCTTGGTGGGGCGCTCTTCACCCTTCCCTTTGCGCTCTCAGATCTTCGCAATAAAGATCGCCATCATCGAAAAGCCCTGGCCCTCTCAGCTCTCTCAGGCGTGGTCCTTGCTCTGCACTTCATCGGATTCTTTCTTGCGATGCGATGGACGACCGTTGCTGCAGGTACAGCCCTCGTCGCACTACAACCAATATTTGCCGCACTCTTTGTCAGATTACTCGGTGGAAATATTCCATCGCGCGCCTGGTTAGGTATGGGAGTTTCATTTATCGGCGTGATCATGATTTCAGGTGTTGATCTTTCAATTTCATGGCTGGCATTTAAGGGAGATGTCGCAGCAGTTATTTCAGCATCCCTTGCAGCCATCTACATGTTGCTGGGATCGCAAGCCCAGAAAGAGATTGGCACTCATAGCTACACATCGATCTGTTACTTTGTTTGCGCGTTAACTGCGCTACCGATAGCTCTCGTTGCAGGTTTTGAAGTGCTGCACTTTGCAGGTAAAGAGTGGCTGATCTTGTTAGGTCTTATAGCAGGTGCACAAATCCTGGGACATTCAATGTTTAACGCCGCTCTCAAGAGAGTCTCTCCAGCGATCGTCTCGCTCATCGTCTTCTTTGAAGTTCCAGTAAGTACCTTGCTTGCAATCTGGTGGTTGGATCAACGCCCACCTGTTGCGTTGATCCCAGGAATTATTGTGATCCTGACAGGGTGCATACTTGTCGTACTGCGCACCCGACCAACTGGAGTGATGATCGACGAATGATAGATCTCCACACACATACAACCAATAGCGATGGAACAGATACTCCGCACGCTCTGGTTAATAAAGCGCTATCTGAAGGCATCACAATACTTGGCGTCACAGATCACGACACAACCTCTGGGTGGGAGGATGCGATTCGTGCACGCAGAGCTCATCTATCTCTCGTGCTAGGTGCCGAAATTTCTTGCCTTACAGAAGATGGCGTCGCAGTCCACATGCTTGGCCTGCTCTTTGATGGCGGCAACGAAAAGATGCAGGTAATGCTTGAGGAATCTCGAGATTCACGGCTTCCGCGTATGCGTCGCATGACTGAACTTTTAACTGCAGATGGCATCGATATCTCTCTCGAAGAAGTCTTCGCCGCAATGCCTGATGGTGCAACGCTGGGTCGTCCACACCTAGCCGATGCACTTGTTGCAAAGGGACATGTTGCAAGTCGAGATGAGGCTTTTGCAGATCTACTTCATAACGGTTCAAAGTATTACGTCACACATATTGCGCCAACTCCCGAAGATGCAATCCGAGTGATTCGCCATGCCGGGGGAGTTGCAGTTATTGCCCATCCCTTTGCAACTCGTAGAGGTCAGACACTTTCTGCAATGAGCTTTCCGTCGCTGATAGAGGCTGGACTTAATGGAGTAGAAGTTGATCATCGTGATCACTCACATGCCGAACGCGAACAACTGCGAGGCATTGCAGGTGATCTGGGTCTCGTTATCACCGGTGCAAGCGATTACCACGGAACCGGAAAGCTCAACTCAATAGGCGAAAACCATACGGATCCAGCACAATGGGAGCGTTTGGAATCGATGGCCGATGCTCGAAGGGTAGTTACAGAATGAATCTGACTGAAGTCAGCGCACTTACATTTGCGGTGCAATCTTTCGTCACATTACTTGTGATTATGGATCCACCTGGAGCAACACCAATCTTCTTGGCCCTTGTCTCAGATAAGTCGCCAAAGGAACGTATTCGATTGGCGTGGCAGGCTGCGGCAGTTTCTCTCATCGTCATTACAACTTTTGCGCTCTTTGGACAATTTGTTCTTGATTACATGAATGTTTCGATGGAATCACTCCAAGCAGCAGGTGGCTTGCTCTTGCTCTATGTATCTCTGCAACTCTTGACTGGACGAGTCGATGAGGGTGATGCATCAGGAAATAAGAATATTGCTCTTGTGCCTCTTGGAACTCCGCTGTTAGCAGGACCTGGAGCGATCGTTGCGACGATGATCTTCGTCAAGCAAGTTGATTCTGCAGAACTTGCAGTAGGTCTGATTGCCGCTGTCGTTGCAGTTCACATCATCATTGCACTTGCGCTGATGGCATCGACAAGAATTCTTTCGATCATTAAGGATGCTGGCGTAACCCTCCTTGCTCGAATCGCTGGTCTCTTGCTCGCGGCTATCGCAGTTCAGATGCTTGTTGATGCCATCAAAATCCTCTCCGCCTAATTCGATGAAGTACGATCCACGCGGCATCTATAGCCCTGAAAGTATTGTCTGGAAGATTCACTCTGATCCAGCGATGGTCATCGGCGGAATTCGCGCGCTCTTTGAGCAAGCGCTCCACCCAGTTGCAATGGCTGGTGTGGCTACCCACTCGAACTTCCGTGAAGATGCGTGGGGACGATTGCAACGAACCGGTGATTATGTTGCAACTTTGACTTTTGGCTCGACGCAGCAGGCAGAAGAGTTAGCCGCTCGCGTAAGAAAGGTGCACACCAAGTTAGCTTTAGATAATTCCCATGAACTCCTCTGGGTACATATGGCGATGGTTGATTCATTTCTAGATATTGCATTTCGTTCAGGAATGAATCTGACGGAAGCAGAGAAAGATACGTACGTACGTGAGATGGTGGAGTTCGCCGATCTAGTCGGAGTGCCTCGCAGCGATGTTCCAGCAAGCTATCAAGAGTTACACGATTACTTCCAAGCGATTGCACCAGAGCTAGCTGCAACAGATGATGCAAAGCGGGCAGCTATCTTTCTTACTTTGCCACCTCTTCCAACAGTTATTCGTTTTGCGACTCCCGCAGCTCCTGCGTGGGCAGCAATTAGCACTCTCGCTGCAGCCAGTCTTCCGCGCTGGGCTCGCGATCTCTATGGATGGCCAACACTTCCTGCCCAAGAGCTGGCAACTAATCTCTCACTGCTTGCAACACGTAAGAGCCTCTCATTACTACCTTCGTCATTTATCGCCCCACCTATTTTCAGCGAAGGTCTTGCCCGTTGGCAGAGTGAATCGGTGCAGGTATGAATCCAGCAGTTATAGTCTTTGCCAACACAGCAGGAGGAAGTGCAAAGACAACCCTTGCTCATGGGTTGGCAGTTGCCATGGTGGAGTTTGGAAAGAAGACACTTCTGATTGATTGCGATCCTCGTGCATCTCTGACATTTAGAGTCGGGCGAGAAGGTCAACGCTTAACAATTGCTGATTTTCTCTCAGGGACATCAGTGCGGGCAGAGGATTTAGAGTCAACGGAAGAACGTTTTGATTTCATTGCAGCAGATACACGGATTGGATTTGGATTCGCGGCCCAAGACTTACAAAAGCTCATTGACTCACTTCCGAAAGATTATGATGTAATAATCATCGATACACCAAGTGATATCAATAGCGGACTCACAGCATCGCTCGGCGTCGCCAATCTCATTCTGATCCCTTATTCACAGACACTTCATCACATGCGAGGAGTGGCACAGATTGCCTCACTTGCAAGCGAAAAAACCATCAAGCTTGTGCAGGTAGGTAAAGATTCAGAACATGCATCTGAATTCAAGAAATGGGATCACCTAGATACCAGCTGTGACGTTGCAGATGAAGTAGAGAAAGCTCAGCGCACGACAACGAGTGTGCTCACTGTTGCTAAGAGCTCAGCGATTGCCAGCCAGATTCGTGAGTGCGCCTATAGCGCCCTTGAAATTCTAGGAATGGATTAAGAAGAGAATTTCTTGGTGCGAACTCGTTCGCGCTTTTCACGAACAGGAGCTTCACGCTTCGGACTCTCTTCACGCGCAGGAGCTGCCTTGCGAGGCTTATCCATACGTCCTGTCGATCCCGCAGGAATCTTCATCATCTCGTAGAGATGGTCAGATGATGAGTATGTCTCGAGAGGTTCTGGTAGCCCAAGATGAAGAGCCATATCGATCATCTTCCAGCGAGCGAGCTCATCCCAATCAACAAAGGTGAGTGCGATTCCGTGAGCGCCAGCGCGAGCAGTACGTCCAATGCGGTGTACATAAGTCTTCTCATCTTCTGGGCATTGATAGTTGATGACATGTGTAATGCCATCGATATCAATTCCGCGAGCGGCGACATCTGTTGCAATCAGTACATCTGATTTGCCACCCTTAAAGTCATTGAGAGCTTTTTCGCGAGCAGCTTGTCCCATATCTCCATGGAGAGTTGCCGCTCTAAATCCGCGCTCGATTAAGTCATCTGATGTCTTTTGGCAGGCGCGCTTGGTGCGACAGAAGACAATGGTTGGACCACGACCATCTGCTTGCAGAATGCGAGCCAACATTTCGATCTTATCCATCGCATGGGCGCGAACTACGTGCTGCTCGATGCGAGAGACAACGTTTCCTTCATCCTGAGAATCTTGGGTACGAATGTGAACCGGTTGATTCATAAATTTACGAGCAAGAGCGATGATGTCGCCAGGCATGGTTGCTGAGAAGAGCATTGTCTGTGTGCGGTTTGGTGTACTTGCAAAGATCTTCTCGACATCTGGCAAGAAGCCTAGATCGAGCATCTCATCTGCTTCATCTAGGACAACGCGGGTAACGCTTGCTAGCTTTACCTGACCTTGACGATAGAGATCTAAAAGTCTTCCTGGAGTTCCGACGATGATCTCGACGCCCTTTTGTAGCGCTTCAATCTGTGGCTCAAAGGCACGACCACCATAGACGGCCAATACGCGAATTTTTCTACTTTGTGTAATCTCTTCAAGATCTTTAGTCACCTGAACGCAGAGTTCGCGGGTCGGAACAACAACAAGTACTTGTGGTGAATCCTGGTATTCAAAACTCTTCCACTCTTCATCCTCTGGAGCGATAACGCGATCTACAAGAGGAATTCCAAAGGCGAGAGTCTTTCCAGTTCCGGTCTTAGCCTGGCCGATGACATCGCCGTCGGCGAGTGCGATGGAGAGAACCTGCTCTTGGATGGGAAATGGCGCGGTGTAGCCATGCTCGTTGAGAGCTGCAATTGTCTCTTTACGAAGTGGCAGATCGGCAAATGTAAGTGACACTTAGAGTGCGCCAAAACCGACGCGACGTTCGGTCGGTTGGCCAATCTCTACATAACCAATACGCGCGGCTGGAACCATGATTTCATGTCCGCGGATGTCGGTAAGAGTTAGGGGAGTGTTATCGGCAAGAGCGGTAGCCACAGCCTTCTTGATCTCAGCTGGGTTCAATTCACACTCAAAGGCCAACTCGCTTGAAATATCTGCAACAGCAATTCTGACGAGAGCTGCCTGAGCGCCCTCTGATTTCTTTGTACTCATGGCTACATTCTAGGTGCAAGAGGTGGTCGACTGCTATTCGGTACGGGGAAAGCCCGAGATTCCTCGCCACATTAAGTTCTCAACGAGATCAACAGCCTGTTGACGGGTCAATTTGCTATCGCGCTCGAGCCAGTGGCGAGCAGTTACTTGTGCATATCCAATTAATCCAACGCCAAGCAACATCGCTACTTCTTGAGGAAGTCCGGTGTCATTTGAAATAACGGCACTTACCGCAGCCGCGCAGTCGTAGGTCATTCTGTTGAGGCGTTCACGCACTTGTGGCTCAACGCTCATATCACTTTCAAAGAGAAGTCTGAAGGCTTCACCTTCATTTTCAATAAATGCAAAGTATGCAACGACAGTTGCGCGAACTCGTTGTGCGTTATCTGGAGTTGAAGAGATTGCCTTCTGAATTTCAAAGACAAGTGAATCAATATGGAGATCTAAGACAGCGAGGTAGAGATCGAGTTTGGATGGAAAGTGCTGATAGAGAACAGGCTTACTAACTCCTGCACGATCTGCAATTTCATCCATCGCAGCTGAGTGATATCCAGCGGCAGTGAAGACCTCAAGGGCTGCTGTGAGCAGGATTGCACGTCGCTCATCGCGTGGCAGACGAGCCTTATCGCCAGTCGTTTGCTTCTCCGTTGTACTCATTGGCCTAATCGTAGAGGCAAAGTGGCACGCTTTCATAGTCTGAGGCAGAATTGCTAATTATGAAGACACCTCCGCTAGTAAATCCTGGTCCAGCACTCACAGTCGACGAGGTGCGCCGATATAGCCGCCATCTGATCATTCCTGATGTTGCTATGGCTGGTCAGCAACGTTTGATGAATGCAAAGGTTCTATGTGTAGGTGCAGGCGGCTTGGGCTCGCCAGCCTTGATGTATTTGGCGGCAGCTGGTGTTGGAACAATCGGAATCGTCGAATTCGATACCGTTGATGAATCAAATTTGCAGCGCCAGATCATTCACGGCCAATCCGATATCGGAAAGAGCAAAGCGCAATCTGCAAAAGAGAAGATTCTTGAGATCAATCCTTATGTAAATGTCGTTACCCATGAGCTGCGACTCGATGTTGACAATGTCATGGATATCTTCGCCCAGTACGACATCATCGTGGATGGAACAGATAACTTTGCAACGCGCTATCTCGTAAACGATGCGTGCGTGTTATTGAAGAAGCCATATGTCTGGGGTTCGATCTATCGCTTTGATGGTCAAGCCAGCGTCTTCTGGGCTGAATATGGTCCGTGCTATCGATGCCTCTATCCCGAGCCACCACCTCCAGGAATGGTTCCATCATGTGCTGAAGGCGGAGTACTTGGCGTTCTCTGTGCAACGATCGGTTCAATTCAAACGACAGAGGCGATCAAGGTAATCACCGGCGTTGGTGAATCTTTGATTGGTGAGTTAATGATTTATGACGCACTTGAGATGAACTTTAGAAAGGTGAAGATCCGCAAAGATCCGAACTGCCCACTATGTTCAGATAAAGCAACACAGAAGGCTCTGCTTCCTGATTACGAAGCCTTCTGCGGCGTTCTCTCATCACAAGCTCAAGAAGCTGTCACTGATTCAACTATCTCAGTTACCGATTTGAAGTCGAAGATCGATAACGGCGATGATTTCTACCTCATTGATGTACGTGAACCAAGCGAGTTTGAAATTGTGCGCATACCTGGCTCACATCTGATCCCAAAGCAAGGTTTCATTGATGGAACGGCTCTTGCAGACCTTCCTCAAGATAAACCGATCATTCTCCACTGCAAGAGCGGTGTTCGTTCGGCAGAATGCCTTGCAATCATTAAGGGAGCTGGCTTTAAAGATGCCTCTCACGTCTCAGGCGGCGTGATTGCATGGGCTAAGCAGATCGATACATCACTTCCGGTTTATTGATGCGTAGTGATTATTCGGGTGCGCGCATCCTCTTGGTGCATGCACACCCAGATGATGAGACGATCAATAACGGCGCAACGATGGCGATGTATGCAGCACTAGGTGCTCAGGTAACTCTTGTTACCTGCACGCGTGGCGAAGAAGGTGAAGTTCTTGTTCCAGAACTTTCACATCTAGCCGCAACAGAGCAGGATCAACTCGGCGCTCACCGCGAAGGTGAACTCGCCGACGCAATGAAGGCTTTAGGAATTAAAGACTTTAGATTTCTCGGCAGCCCACACGCACTCTTCCGGGATAGTGGCATGATGGATACCGAGCCAAATCAGCGTCCTGATTGTTTTTGGCGCGCTGATATTGATGAAGCCACAAAGTATCTGGTTGAGATTATTGATGAGATTAAACCTCATGTATTGATTACATATGATGAAATCGGCGGCTACGGCCATCCCGATCACATCCAAGCCCATCGCGTAGCCATGCAGGCAGCGAAGAGCTCATCATGGAAGATTCCCAAGATCTATTGGAACACCATGCCTAAATCAGTTATTGCAGATGGAATTGAGAAGATGAAGGCACTTGGTTCAGATTTCTTTGGAGCAGAAAGTGCTGACGATCTACCATTTGCTAAAGCCGATGAATTCGTGACAACGCTCATCGATGGCAATGCATATGTGCAAGCGAAGATGGATGCAATGGCAGCCCACAGAACACAGATTGAACTCGATGGTCCATTCTTTGCTCTCTCTAACAACATTGGATTACAGGTCTGGGGAAATGAGTACTACACGCTCGTTCACGGAGAAGCTGGTGCACCTTTTGATGACAATGGACGCGAGACAGATTTATTTGCCGGGATAGATCTCTAAATGAGATATCTCTTCTCCTTTCTCGTCGGTGGTCTGACAGCCGCTGGTGGAGTTTTCCTACACTTGTCATATCCTCCAGCTGGATTGATATTGGCTCTTGCAGGATCTGCTGCAACATTCTGGTCAATTGGTCGCCACTATGGAAAGCGTCGCTTTAAAGTCGCAGCTCTTGCGGGCTGGTTACTCGTGATCAATGATGCAACCACATTTGGCGATGGGGGAGAGCTCTTAGTTCAAGGAGACCGCCCTGGAATGACTTTTCTTGTCAGCAGTCTTGCCATCGTCATACTCTCGATATTTCTACCGGTAAAGGATTAACTCCAGCTCTGTCCCTGAGGTCCATCGTGAATCTGCAGTCCGCTCTCTTCAAGTAGTGCGCGAAGGCGATCGCTTTCTGCAAAATCTTTCCCAGCGCGAGCAGTTTCACGTTCTTTGAGAAGATCAATCTGGCTCTGCGTGAGCTCTTTCTGCACCGGTGGACGACTTAGATCTAATCCAAGTATCTGATCTGCAAAGAGGAAGATGCCAGATTTTTCTGTCGCGGTTAGCTCGCTACTTTTCTCTACTGCTCTTAAGCGTTGCAATGCGCGAGGTGTATCCAGATCAGAGAAGATAGCGTTAAGAAAATCTTGATCAGAAATTTCTGCAGAATCTGCACCACCGGTATGCACCAAGGTACGCCATCGTTTGAGTGTTGCATGCGCTGCCTCCAGTGATGCCCAGGTGAGATCCATCTGAGAGCGATAGCGATTTTCTAGGAATGCTAAACGAGCCGCCAAGGGATCAATCTCCCGATCGACAATATCTTGGAGGAGAACCACGTTATTGGCGCTCTTTGACATTTTTCTGCCCTCAAAGAGGAGATGTTCTCCATGTATCCAATGCGTTACCGCCTCAGAACCTGTAAGAGCGTTGGATTGCGCTCTTTCATTTTCATGATGCGGAAAGCGAAGGTCTATTCCTCCGACGTGAAGATCAATGACATCTCCAAGATATTTCAAAGACATCGCGCTACATTCGATATGCCATCCTGGATACCCAGGGCCCCACGGTGTCTGCCAAATCATCTCGGTACGGTCACCGGCTAATTTCCAGAGCGCCCAATCTGCATGGAATCGCTTTGCTCCATCTTCGGTGTATTCGTAGCGATGACCGGGTTTGAGCGCATCTAAGCGGTTACCGCTGATTGCCCCATACGTTGGAAAAGATTGCGCATCGAAATAGACATTGCCATCTGCTGCCACATATGCAGATCCATCTGCAATTAGCTTTTCAATCGCAGCGATCATGAGATCGATATTTTCACTTGCACGCGGGTAAGCATCAGCTGGAGTGATATTGAGTCGTTGCAGATCCTTGTGGAATCTCTCTTCATATTTACGTGCGATCTCAAATGGATCTAAAGCTTCATTCTTTGATTGCGCTAAAACCTTATCCTCGAGGTCATTAGCCATATGTCCCACATCGGTAATATTTTGAATCAGTTTTACTTCGAGTCCAGAGAATTTTGCTGCTCGAGAGATCAGATCTGACAGTAAGAAGGTACGGAGATTTCCGACATGTGCATCACGATAGACAGTTGGGCCACAGCAGTAGATTGCGAGTTGGCCAGAGCGACCTGCGATAGGGACAGTCTCGCGGGAGCGGGTCTCGTATAAGTTGAGCATCAGTGCCCCACCTTATTGATCTTTTCAATAAAGGTATATGTGTGATGCTCTCTAAAACTGAGCTTTTCATAAAGGGCTTGTGCTGCAGCATTTCTTTGGTCGAGCTGTAGCGCGATTTTCGTCGCGCCTTCATCGGTAGAGATTTTCATCGCAGCCAGCATCAGCAGCTCTGCCAGACCTTTTCGTCTCTGGTTTTCGGCAACAAATAGTCGAGTAAGAATCGCCCATGTTCCAGAGATTGCAACACGAGCAGTTGCCACAATTTCACCGTGGCTAAGAAGTGCCACATAACGCGCCGGGTAACTCTGCATAATCTCTTTCAACCCTTGGTCACCGTGGAGGGCTAAGAAATCATCGGTGGGGTTGGCGTCATTGAGACACTCGATATCTCTGCCACTCAACATAGGCGCGAATTCTTTGATATCGATCAAATCTGCGACGAGGAAAGAAGCTCTCACCATCTCGCTCCAGCCACGACCTAAGAGATGATCGTGCAGTTCTTGATGCAGCGGCAGCGGAAGATGAAAGACAGCAGGAAGTCCGGAAGCGGAGTAAATATTTTCTACGGTAGCAATTGCTTCATCGAGCGGAGTACCTGGATCTCCATGGGGCGGTGGTCCCGTGACGAGAACAGAGTTTGCTCTGTACGTAATGCCATGAGAGATGCGAATTTTCCAATTGCCAAGTTCTGAAGTTCTGAGGGCAGGCCATGTGAGCGAGGAAAGCTCTTCGAGTTCTGCGATACGAATGGAGAGTGGTGCACCTTTTCCGGCACGATCGGCAATCTCTTTGACTACATGAACTATTGCAATCTCGTCAGGGTTAAAGGTGACAACCTCGCCGTTGCGCTTCCTAATGGAGGTAGCAGATTCGAGGATCCCTACGAGATCGCGATATCCACCTGCAGGATCATGTAGACGCAAAGTCAGCCGTTGGCCGACTAGCTCTGGCTCGATTTTTCGAGAACCTGCTCTCATAGGCTCACATTAACCGTGCGAGAGAGAAGGTGCATGGTTAGAATTAGGCCTTGCCCAGAATTGCCCGCCATCTTCTATTCGGAGGTTACTCGTGACATATGTGATTGCTCAGCCATGTATCGATGTGAAAGATAAGTCATGCATCGAAGAGTGCCCAGTTGATTGCATCTACGAAGGTAACCGCATGCTCTACATCCAACCTGATGAGTGCGTGGACTGCGGAGCGTGTGAGCCAGTCTGCCCTGTTGAGGCGATCTATTACGAGGATGACGTCCCAGGAGACTGGAAAGAATTTCCTAAGATTAATACTGAGTTCTTTGTTGAACTTGGTTCACCAGGTGGAGCTGCAAAGGTCGGTCTGACAGATCACGACCATGCAGATGTGCTCGCCGTTGAGAAAAAAACTTCCTGATTTCCCCTGGGATGCACTTGCTCCGTACGGAGTAAAGGCGCGAAAGCACCCAGGAGGGATGATCGATCTCTCGCAAGGTACTCCGGTAGATCCAACTCCAGAATTTATTCAGAAGGTTTTGGCAGAGAGCGCAAATTCTCCAAGCTATCCGACCACCGCAGGAACACCAGAATTACAGGATGCAATCCGTACCTGGGCGACAAGTCATCTTGGGATTACAGGTGAGTTTGATGTTCTCCCACTCATCGGTTCAAAAGAATTAGTCGCCTGGCTACCTACATTTTTAGAGTCGGCGAGCGTTCTCTATCCACGCGTTGCCTATCCAACTTACCTCGTCGGAGCAATGTTGGCGCAGGCGAAAGAGATTGCTGTAGATATTGATGCAACATCGTGGCCGAAGGCAGATCTTGCTTGGGTAAATTCACCTGCCAATCCAACAGGTCGAGTACATACAGATGCTGAATATCGCGCAGTTATTGCCTGGTCTCGTAAGAATAACTCTGTTGTAATCTCAGATGAGTGTTACTTGGAATTTGGTGATGGAGTAACGCCTACTTCGATCTTTAATTACACAGACGGTGATAACACCAACATCCTTGCTGTGCACTCACTTTCTAAGCGCTCATCTCTGGCTGGCTATCGCGCCGCATTTATGGTGGGAGATCCGGCGCTGATTGCAGCAATTCGCGAGATTAGAAAACATGCCGGAATGATGGTCGCACTTCCTGTGCAGAAAGCGATGGCTGAAGCACTCAAAGATGATGCTCATGTTGCAGAAGCACGTGCGCGCTATAACGCTCGTCGCGCCACTCTCAAGCCAGCACTTGTCGCTGCAGGATTTCGAGTCGATGAGAGCGTTGCCGGACTCTACTTATGGTGCACACGTAATGAAGATGCATGGAAGTCTGTTGATTGGCTGGCAGAGCTAGGAATTCTTGCAACGCCAGGAACCTTCTATGGTCCAGATGGAGCCCATCACATTCGAATTGCAATGACTGCAACTGATGCGGCAATTGCCGATGCGGCATCACGCATACTCGCTGCAATCAAGGGGTAGCCAGATGACCGTTGGAATATTGCTCGTTGGCGGACGCGGCACTCGTTTAGGGCCAATCACATCCGAGATTCCAAAGCCCATGCTTCCGATTGCCGGAAAACCGGTAACCGAACATCAAATCCTTGCGGCACAACGTGCCGGAGTTACAACACTTGTTCTTGCAACGTCATATCTCTCAGAGATATTTACCCCGTACTTTGGTGATGGCAGCAAGTGGGGGATAGACCTTCGCTACGCCGTTGAGAAAGAGCCGCTGGGTACAGGTGGTGCGATCTCTCATGCCGCGCAATATTTAGATAAGGGCGATGCAGATGAGCCTGTTGTTATCTTCAATGGTGATGTCTTGAGCGGACACGATTTAGCAGCGCAGATTGCCTTTCATCAAAGCAAGAAGGCCGATGTCACTCTTCATTTAATTCAAGTTGAAGATGCTCGCGCCTTTGGTTGTGTACCAACCGATAGCGATGGGCGCGTGGAAGCATTTCTTGAGAAGATGGATAACCCAGTTACCAATTGGATCAACGCAGGATGTTACGTTTTCGCTCGCGCAGTCATCGATTCAATTCCGCAGGGCAAGGTTGTCTCAGTCGAACGTGAGACCTTCCCTTCTCTGATTGAAGAGGCGCGTGATGTCTTTGGCTATAAAGAGGCGGCATATTGGTTAGATATTGGAACTCCCGCTGCACTCTTTAAAGGTTCTCGCGATTATGTCTCTGGTCAATCCTTACTTGCACCTTCAGCAACGGTTGATCCCACAGCACAGGTGACTGGGGGTAGTGCAATAGGCCCAGAGTGCACCGTTGGCGCTCATGCCACGATAGAGAATTCAATTCTCATGCAGGGAGCTCTCATCGGCGCCGGCGCAAGCGTTACCCGTTCCTTTATCGCTCCCGGTGCAGCGGTAGAAGCTGGCGCAGAGATTGTTGATCGATATATTTCTACAACGGAGAATTCACCCATTAATTTCTAAGTGAAATTCTGGCGATATTGTCGATTTTTCACCCGCATTACGCTCAGGAATCGCAAAGAGTGACCATTTTCCAACCCTGAACCCTAACTTGGGGAGTTGACAGGAAGGGATTACAAGCGTGTAATTCACTCCTAGCGAGCCCGAAATCCACTCTCGGACCGGGCCCTAATGACTTGAGGAGATTAGCAAATGCCAATCCGCCCAGAAGGAACC
>JACCDN010257503.1_pt1 | contig 13612 bp, 16 predicted proteins | sample 7441691 | NCBI WGS metagenome assembly JACCDN01 (sample SAMN15323439, study PRJNA562643) | freshwater metagenome | isolation source: river surface water | place: USA:Blue River Watershed | collected 2017-08-16 | reverse complement strand
GAGATACTGGGCCTGTCACCCTTTTGAAGCTGCACATGTGAGCATCTTGGCTCAGATAAGTTCCGTTGCTGGAACCGGCGTCCTCGATAGTGAACTGGCCTTCGGGTTTCCACTTCAATACGGCATGCCTGCGTGAAACATCTGTGGCAGACCCGGGCTGAAAGTCAGCATCTCGCCCGATGGTGACTTCACCTTCGGGTGTTTCCGGTATGTCGTGTCTAGTAATAAAACCCCTATGGCGCGAAACAATCTGATATCTTTTTTGCATGGTCTTCTCCTTGTACTACGGGTGGTTCCAATCTTCCTAAAAAAACTAGAATCACCCGTTTACAAAAGAGAAGTGTTTTTTAAAATAAAATGAACAGATGTATTTACTATGTATAACCTTTCGTCCTCTCAATACATTCTCAAGGACTCATCAGTCCCGATTAAATCGGGATAGGCTCGCTGATTATTTGTCTCAGGTTCAGCGTGACCTGGGAGACTCTGCTTCCTCTTGGCTCTCCATTTTTCTAAACGGGGACAAAACGGGTTGGACAGCGGGACGAAGGCGACCTAGCTTAACCGGCCTTTTTGGCCTCCGCCGGCTCCAGGACGCCCTCCTTTCGGTTGGCGTTGTAGAAGCCGGACACATGCGTCGTGTCCTGCCCCCCCACCATCATGTAGCCACGGATGTTGTACATCCCCGGGGCCCCGGACTCGTACTCGAGACCGGTGATCTTCATGGTGACGACACCCAGGTTGGGGTCTTCCACCTTGAAGGTGACGGTGGCCGGGTTTCGCGGATCATACGCGTTCATCAGAGCGCTCATGATGCCAGCGCTATCAGGGTTCCGGCTGTCATTCTTGATGTGGATCTTTGACATCTCAGCTCCTGTGTTTCAGGTCACACCCAACCTTTGCTAAGAATCAAGCAAAGGCTAGGAAAACCCGCCCACAGAAAACATCAATTTTGTTCAATTTATGAACCACGCACTATACCACAAAAACTACACTTTGTCAATCTAAACTTGTGGCTAAAATTAGCCATTTTAAGCATCCAAAAACCAAAAAAACGAGCACACCTACGTGCGCTCGCTTAATGTTTAAGCTAATCTTAGAACTTACAAATCAAATTCGCATCACTATTTGGATCAATCACCCACTTACCAAACATCGCTACCGTATTGGTTGGGTCGATTTGGCAGCAAGTCACCCCTTGCGCAGGAGCTGGCAAGTTAGGACAATAAGGCTTTGGTGCACAGTTATCGCTTGAGCTTGAGCATGGTTTTGGTGGCTCAACCGGGCAGCTGCTGGCGTTGCTTGGGTCACAAGACTTACCCAAAGAAATCGAAGTAATATTTGAGTCACCAATAATAATACCGTTTTGGTAAGCAAAAACTTGATATTGATAGGTAGAATTAAAACCTACACTAAAGTCATCAGTGGCGTATGAACTAAATCCTTGAGCAGTAGGAATTTTTTGAACTGGATAAAACGGATCGATGAGTGAATATTGTTTGTATAATTGATAAGAATCAGCACCAGATACTGCATCAAAGCGTACTTTTACCATTGGAGTTTGACCAACAGTACCATCGCTTACCGAAACACCGAATTTAACTGGCATTGGCGGTACTGGTGGGTTTGGTGTGCTGGTATCAAACACAGGAATATCATCTCTTCTTTTCATTATACTCACTGGCTGATCAGAGGATGGTGTTGGTAGAGTACCAAAAAGATCATTAATAGTAACACTGTTAAAAATGAAACCATTTTGATCAACGATTTGTTCTGGCTCGCCTCTTCTGGTAGCGCGTAGTATATCGAGAGTAACTTTGTAGGCACCTGGTTGTGCTAACATTTTTTTATCCAAAAACTGTGAAACATATATCACAGGAGTTCCTTTTCCTGGCAAAACCTGTCTTGTTGCTTTTTTTTCTGAAAGAATTTTTCCATCCGGTCCAATTAACCGACGGCGTAAAACAAAATTAGATAAACTAGGTTTTTTCTCAACATTATTTACCCATTTATAACTAAATTTTAAATAATTTCCTGGCTTTAATTGTGGTTTATTTGCTGGAAGTGATAAGGCAAAGCCTGAGTACGAGTTAGATGGCTCCCAATTTTCAGGAGTTTTCGGAACCATTCTCATCATTGAATTAATTGTGTCATCAGCCGAAGCAGTGTGCGCGAACAAAAACGAACTAACACCGAGTAATCCTCCCACCAGTGTTAGCAAACCTATTTTTAAAAACTTCCCCTTAGTTTTCATAGGACTATATATTTAAATGAATAACACATAAATTATAACACATAAATAAAATATCCCCCAAAATGGGGGATATTTTATTTTTTAATTTGAGGGATATTACTTCATCTGTTCAGCTACTTCATCCGCAAAATTTTTGGAAGTCTTTTCAATTCCTTCACCTAGTTCAAAACGAACAAAGCGGCGGATAGTTATTTTTTCACCAGTTTCCGCAGTCTTTTCAGCAAGCAAACCTTGTATTTTTTTAGAATCATCTTTTATAAATGGTTGTTCTAAAAGACAATTCTCTTCATAAAATTTCTCAAACTTTCCTTTCAAAATATTTTCAATAACATTCTGAGGCTTTCCTTGTTGCTTAAGCTGTTCAGAATAAATTTCTTTTTCTTTTTCCATAGTTTCGGTTGAAACTGCTTGTCTGTCTAAGTATCGCGGATTTGTGGCAGCAATATGCATAGCAATTTCTCTCACCAAATCCTTAAAGCCATCTGTGCGGGCAACGAAATCTGTTTCGCAGTTTACCTCTAACAAAACACCGATTTTACCCACCCCATGAATATAAGCAGAAACCACGCCTTCAGAAGCAACTTTGTCAGCTCGTTTGGCTGCTTTCACAATTCCTTTCTTTCGTAAAATTTCACCAGCTTTTTCCTGATCTCCACCAGCTTCTTCCAAAGCGTTTTTACAATCCATCATTCCCGCACCTGTTGACGCACGAAGTTTAGCAATGTCACTAGATGTTATAGAAGACATATAATATGTTCTTTATAATAATTTAGAAGATTCAAATATCCGATTATGGCTCTAAACTGATTGCTCTTTCGTCAAAGCTCTTTTTTCTTTTTTAGGAGCGTTTTTTTCTTCAATAGAAGTTATTTTATTTTTTTTGAACTCTTCAGTACCTTCATTAGCTGCTGCAGCTACTAGCTGCGCAATCATTCTAATAGAATTTACCGCATCATCATTTGCAGGAATAACATAAGTTGCTTTTGTCGGATCAACATTAGTATCACATACTGCCACTGTTGGAATATTCATCTTTCGAGCCTCGGTGATTGCTGTTTTTTCAATACGTAAATCAGCAATATATAAAGCATCTGGCAATCGATCAAGTCCAACCAAACCTTTCAAATACTTGTCCATTTTCTCTACCTGTTTTTTAATTGCAACCTGTTCTTTTTTAGTATATTTCTCAATTTCACCAGTTTTGATCTGGTCGGTTAAAGTCATGTATTTTTTTAAACGTCTTTTGCATTCATCAAAATTAGTTAAAAGTCCGCCAATCCATCTTTCTACCAAATAAGGCATTCCACAACTTTCAGCTGCTTCTCGAATAATGCTGCGGGCCTGTCGTTTTGTGCCCACAAATAGAACAATTTTACCCTCACGTGCCAAACCTCTAACATAATCAAGAGAGGTAACCAGCTCTTCTTCAGTTTTTTCTAAATTAATAACATGGATCCCATTTCTGGTTCCAAAAATATAGGGCTGCATTTTAGGGTGCCACCGTGAACTTTGGTGACCAAAATGGACACCCGCTTTAAGCATGTCTACTAATGTAGGCATTTGTAACATATATTTCCTTATTACTTCCTCTTAGCATTACCCTGTAAATGGTTACAGGGAGGAAAAATTTTGCTAATGAGTGATAAATATTGGTCGATTATACACAAACAAGCTCGTTTTAGTCAAGAGCACGCATCTAATACGTGTGCCAAAGTTGATTTATCAACACTTCTTGGCTATAAAATTGACCATTAAGCAGTTTTTTTGTATACTACCCACTATCGTAAGATCAAGGAGGGTCTTATGACGCATCTCAAGCGCCTTCTTTCACAACAGCAATCTATATTTGAGCGCGCAAATACCATCTCGAACTATAGTTTAAAACTAGTAAGAAGAGATGGTTTTTTGTTTACAAACCCTTGTAATGACAAAATAACTATGCTAAAATCAGCGCATATCAGCATATAACTGTAACTTTTTATGACCAAAGAAAATACTACACCATCAAATTATAGCGCCGAAAGCATTACCGTCTTGGAAGGTCTTGAAGCAGTTCGAAGGCGTCCTGGCATGTACATTGGATCTACCGGCCCAACAGGCTTGCACCATCTCATTTGGGAAGTCGTAGACAACTCCATCGACGAAGCAATGGCCGGTTATTGTTCCAAAATTTATATTACACTATTGCCAGATCACAAAATTGAAGTGCGTGACAATGGTCGAGGCATACCAGTTGATATTCATCCTCAAATGAAAGTGAGTGCACTTGAAGTTGTTATGACCAAACTGCATGCTGGTGGAAAATTTGGCGGGGAAGGTTATAAAATTTCTGGAGGGTTACATGGTGTGGGTGTTTCAGTAGTTAACGCTTTATCGGTTTACACCAAAGCCGAAGTACATCGCGAAGGTAAAATTTGGACCCAAGAATACAAGCACGGGGTGCCACAAGCAAAAGTAAAATCAACAGGTTCCTGCGATGATACAGGAACAATAATTACTTTTCAGCCCGACGACACTATTTTTGAAACAACAGATTTCGATTGGAAAACAATCATCGACCACTTACGACAACACAGCTATCTCACTAAAGGTATCCATTTAATTATTAAAGATGAGCGCAGTGCTGAAGAAAAAAAAGTTGACAAGACTGCTCTTGATTTTTCTAATCCTACATATCAATTTTATTTTGAAGGAGGAGTTGCTTCATATGTACGCTACTTAAACCACAACAAAGAACCCAAAAATGAAACAATTTTTTACATTGAAAAAGAGGCTGAGGGAGTGCAGGTAGAAATCGCCCTTCAATATACAGATGAATATTCAGAAAATCTTTTTGCCTTTACCAATAATATTTATAACCCAGATGGCGGAACTCATGTGGCAGGTTTTAGAACAGCCCTGACAAGAAGCTTAAATACCTACTCACGAAACAAAGGTTTTCTCAAAGAGAAAGACCCTAATGTAACAGGTGAAGATGTAAAAGAAGGTTTAAATACCGTTATATCTGTAAAAATTCGTGACCCACAATTTGAAGGTCAAACAAAAGCAAAATTAGGTAACACCGAAGCAAAAACTGCGGTTGAAAATGTCATGGGTGACGAGTTTTTAATCTTTCTAGAAGAACACCCAAAAGATGCTGAAGCAATTATTAACAAATGTTTATTGGCCGCACGAGCAAGAGCTGCAGCTAAAATTGCGCGTGATTCTATTTTAAGAAAAGGTGCGCTAGAAGGATTCACCTTACCCGGAAAACTTGCGGACTGCTCAAGCAGGAGCGCTGAAGAATCTGAACTGTTTATTGTTGAGGGAGATTCGGCAGGTGGATCTGCAAAACAAGGACGTGATCGAAAACATCAAGCAATTTTACCGCTACGTGGAAAAGTACTCAATGTTGAACGAGCGCGTTTAGATAAAATTTTGATTAACAATGAACTCAAATCACTCATTATTGCGCTTGGCACAAATATTGGAGAGCAATTTGATATAACAAAACTTCGCTATCATCGTATTGTGATTATGACTGATGCTGATGTTGACGGAGCCCATATTCGCACACTTTTGTTAACGTTTTTTTACCGTCACTTTCCTCAACTTATTACGAATAGTCATATTTATATCGCCCAACCCCCACTTTTTAGTGTGAAATACGGTAAAGAAATACACTACGCATATAATGACGAAGAGCGAGAAAAAATTATTCAGAACATAACAGCTCAAAAAAATAAAAACACCACTTCCAAAAAAACCGAAGAAGAAAAAGAAGTGGTAGCAAAAGAATCTGAGGAAGAAGTGGATCCAGAAAATAGAATGTTAGACATCGGCGGCATTAAAGTGAATGTCCAAAGATATAAAGGTTTGGGAGAAATGAACGCCGAACAGCTTTGGGAAACGACCATGGATCCCGCTCGACGTATTATGAAACAAGTTCATGTAGAAGATGCGCAGCTTGCTAACGAAACATTTGAGATTCTTATGGGAGAAGATGTAGAACAGCGCAAGAAGTTCATTCAAACCCATGCCAAAAGTGTGCAGAATTTGGATGTATAAAATATAAACTTGACTTTTTCACTCATATCGAGTACTATTTGGGACATTAACAGCCCCAAGGCTGTTTTAAAAAACCTGTTATTTTATGAACATTATTTCATCAATCAAAAACTATTTTGTTGGTTCCTACGCCGAAATGCAAAAAGTGACGTGGCCTACCAAGCAACAAACCATTAATTACAGCATTCTGGTAATTAGTTTAAGCGTTGGTTTAGCACTTTTCTTTGCTCTCTTAGACTACATATTTAATGCCGGAATCACTTTACTAATTACTAAATAATTTTTTAATGCTTACGAAGCCCACGAGGCTTACGAGGCTTACGAGGCTAAAAAATAATGGCCTATTGTAAGCCTTGGTGGGCCTTGTAAGCCTTGTAAGCCTTCATTTCTATGGCCAAACAAGTCTCCCAGGGTCGCAGATGGTATGTGCTACATACCTATAGCGGCTACGAAGAAAATGTAAAAAGAAATTTGGAGCAACGTATCGAGTCGTTCGATATGCAAGATAAAATTTTTGGAGTTTTGGTGCCGAAAGAAAAGAAAATCAAAATCAAAAACGGCAAACGCGTTTCCATCGATGAGAAAATCTTTCCGGGTTATGTGCTGGTTGATATGATGGTAACTGATGATTCCTGGTATGTGGTACGAAACACTCCGAATGTTACTGGATTTATTGGTTCTGGTACTACTCCTACTCCAATTGACCAAAAAGAAATTGACGGTTTGTTAAAGCGAGTTAACTCCGGAGAGCCACAACAAAAGATTGATGTGGAAATTGGTGACATTGTGAAAATTACTGATGGACCGTTCAAAAACTTTGAAGGCAAAATCAGCAATGTTGATCACGAACGCGGACGTATCAAAGTTATGGTTTCCATGTTCGGTCGTGAAACCCCAGTTGAGCTTGATGCCTTGCAAGTGAAAAAAGTATAAAAAAATAATTTAATTACCTTACTGGTTCTCTACCCAACGAGACGCTTCTCAGTAAATTTAAAAGCTTACGAGGCCGCCAAAGGCTTACGAGGCTTACCATGTTTGATAAAACTGCGTAAGCCTTGTAAGCCTTGTAAGCCTTGTAAGCCTAACAACTATGGCCAAAAAACTATTAACCCAAATCAAATTACAAATTATTGGCGGAGCTGCTAACCCAGCGCCACCAGTAGGTCCAGCACTTGGACAAGCCGGGGTGAACATCCAAGCTTTTTGTAAAGAATTTAACGATAAAACTCAAGACAAAAAAGGTGATGTTGTGCCGGTTGTTATCAGCGTGTATGCTGATCGCAGTTTCAGCTTTATCATGAAAACCCCGCCAGTTGCAGAGCTTATTAAAAAAGCTGCCAACATCAAAAAAGGTTCTGGAAAACCTTTGCAAGAAAAAGTTGGCAAAATTACCAAAGCACAAGTTCGAGAAATTGCGGTAAAGAAAATGCCAGACTTAAACGCCAACGATGTAGAAGGTGCAATGAGAATGGTAGAAGGAACTGCTAAACAAATGGGTGTAACAGTAGAAAAATAAAAAAACAATTAAAAAAATCCGAGTGACGTTCACTCGGATTTTTTATTTAGCGAACCCTTTCTCATACAAGTTTTTAAAACAATCTGCTACTAATAAAATATCCTCCTTTAACTGATATACCGTACTCATACTTACCACTAAACAAGAATTTAAATTATCTTCTTTATACTCTGGCATAGAAATAATGAAGGGGATTTTGTAACCATTACCCTCAGGATACCGCTCTGCCTCATTCATTTTATCAGATTTAGGATGAACTAGACCAAGGTACTCACCACTATAATACTTAATCAAAGTAGTCCACAATTTTTCTAAAACTTCCACCATATTTATATCCTGTGTTTGATCAATTACATACTGTTTTAAAAAAAGCAGGTCATGTTTATGCGCAGGCTCTACATTCCACAATTTTCCCAAACCTTTTAGATATAACTCAACGCCGTGTTTAAAACTAAAAACAACTGGTTTTATAAGATTTCCTGCTGAAAATTTAAATTTAAAATTTTTTTCATAATTATAACAATGCAAAGATTTTTCTTCTATATTTTTTAATTCATCCAGTAAAGAATCACAACAAATAGTAGCGCATAAAAAATAGCTCTCAGACAAAATCTTCCAATCATAAACATCGTTGATTTTATTCATAAACGTCGTTGATTTTATCAAACCACTGATCATCTTTATTAGAGACATGCACAATTTCCGAAGACGTACCTTCTAATTGATGCCTTACTAAATTCTATTTAATCTTACCCCCTTCTTTCAACGACAATCGAACACTTGGTCAAAAGCGCAGCAAGCGCACCCACAGCTGCAAATACTGGCAAAAGAACAGTGCCCACCACCGCAAAAGTCAAAGGGATTTCCATCAACGTTTTATCTTGTTCATCTTTGATAATTATTCTGCGCACATTCCCCTCTTTTACCAATTGCTTTATTTTTTTAACCAACTGTTCACTGTTAACTTTAAACTCCTCTTTGGTTGATTGTTTTTTAGGCATACAAATAAATTAATAAATAAACATCGCATCTCCAAAACTATAAAACCGATATTCTTTTTTTATAGCCTCCTCATAACAGCGTAACATAAATTCACGATCTTCGGCAAAAGCAGAAACAAGCATAAGGAGAGTTGATTTTGGTAAATGAAAATTGGTAATTAAGGCACTAACAATTTGGAATTCAAATCCTGGTGTGATAAAAATATCAATATCACCTTTAAAGGCGCGCAGTTGTGGAGATTGGATTTCACGCGCCATTCCCTCTAGGGCACGCATGCTGGTAGTGCCAACAGCGATTATTCTGCGGCCTTCTGCTTTGGCACGGTTGATCACCTCAGCATCAACTTGGCTGATCTCAACCAGCTCACTATGCATCGTATGCTCTTCCACAACTTCGGATTTCACTGGTAAAAATGTTCCAAGACCCACATGCAAAGTTACTTCAGCAAACTCAACACCTTTACTTCTTAACTTTTCTACCAGCTCGGTTGTAAAATGAAAACCAGCTGTTGGTGCAGCAACCGAGCCCACATGTTTGGCATACACTGTTTGATAGCGATTTTCTAATTCAGGAGTATCAACCCCACCAGATTCATCGCCTTCAATGTATGGCGGAAGTGGAATACTTCCATAACGATTAGCTTTTTCACGTACTTCGTCTTCGTCATCAGCAAATTGAACCAACACCGTACCATCAGCTTCCTTGAACAAAACTTCTGCTTCAAAATCTTTAGCAAAAAATAGCTTCATTCCTAAACGTAATTTTCTAGCTGGTTTAGCCAACACTTTCCACACCCCCCTGTTTTGCATGGGGCGTACCAAAAAAATTTCTACTTCGCGCTCATGAAAAATATTGTCTGTAGAAAAAGAACCATCACCAGTTGTTTTCTTAATCCCATCACTTAACTCATCGAGCAAAATTTTCCCACTAAGCCGCGCTTTAAAAACTTTAGAATTATTCCACACCACCACATCCCCTGCATGCACGTAATCCACGATATCATAAAAATGCCGATCATCAGTCGTTTTGTCTTTTCTATCAATAATCATCAGCCGAGAATGATCGCGTGGTTCGAGTGGGGTTTGGGCGATGCGATCAGGGGGGAGGAGGTAGTTAAAATCATTTGTTAACATAGTGGAAAGGCTTACGATGCTTACGAGGCCGATAAGGCTTACAAGGAAACTAATTAAATGATTTGATAAACTGATAAAGCAAGAAGCCGACTTCTGCTCTTTTGTTTTCAATAAAATCGTATTGTTTTGTGTTGATATATCCTAGTGCAAGAGATAATTCTAAATAACACCTGCATTCGTCAAGCGAACCATTTGCAATATATAGATAACGTAAAAAATCTTTATCTGTTGGCTTACCACGACCCTCAACAATATTTGCCAACACTGAAACCGCCGCTCTTCTAAACTGACTAGTAAGGCCAAATATTTCTTCTTTAGGAAAAAGTTTGCTCAAACGATAAGAAAGTTTAACAAATTGAAACGATTTTTTCCAGACTAACAAATTATGATAATCCTGCATAGTTAATACGTGAATATTACTATAGCCTCGTAAGCATTGTAAGCTTTTTAAGCCTGGCAAGCCTTCATCTCAAATACTTCCTCGCATTCGCATTCTGCTCTTCCAAAGTTCTTGCATAATGCAAATGCCCTGTGTCATCACTCAAAAAATACCAGTAATCATTTTTTTGTGGATGGAGTGCAGCATTGATTGCGGCTACGCTCGGACTAGCGATTGGACCTGGTGGTAAGCCGGCGTATTTGTAGGTGTTCCATGGAGAATCAATTTGGCGCTCTTCCCCGGTGGTAAATACATCACCACTTCTATTAACCAGATAGTGTACTGTGGAATCTACTTGCAAACGAATACCACGCTGCACGCGGCGCCACAAGATATCTGCAACTATTGAACGGTCTTCGGGGAATTTGGTTTCTTTTTCGATAATGCTGGCCATGGTCACAATCTGATGGATAGTTTTTTTACTATCTTTAATTTCTTCTCGCATAGCTGCGTTTATTTCAGTATCTCTTTGGAATATCATTCGATCAATAATTCCTTCTGCGAGCGATGCATCCTTAAATACACGATATGTTTCTGGTGCCAAATATCCTTCTAAATTTAATTTAGCCGGTATTTGTTCGGTCAGATCCATTGATGGTCCATAAAACCAAGGCTCATCTTGTGTTGATCGGTGCACAGGTTTGCCTGTAACACTAAAAACCGCCTCAGTGCTTGTAGCAAGTTTTTTTTCAACCAGGTAGTCTGCGATTTGGCGTAAATTCCAACCGGGAATGATGGTAATGGTTACTTCTTCTCGTGGTGGTGGTGGAATATATTTAGGATGCATCTTGCGGTAATACCAAATACCTACAGTTGGTAGACAAACAAGAAACAAGAGGCAAACGATAATTATTTTTTTGTTGAGAGACATACAAAATTTTAATCACCAATTTTAAATAAAACTTTATTCTTAATATATACCGGCATTTCCCAATCTGCATGATCTGTCCACGGATGATATATCCATCTTTCTACACCATCACTAACCTTGTCAATTCTAGCAGGATCGCCAAACGCATCTTTAATTCTTTCTTCACCCCATCCAGCCAAATCTTCTCCCACGTGACCAATCAAACTTCCTCGTCTCGCAATCTGCATCTGTTTAACACGCTCTAGTTTAACAAATTTGACCGCTTCTTCAGGGTCGTAAAATCCTTTTTCCCAAAAATAAAATGTTACAGAACTACCAATGATTCCATCCGGAAAAAATGGATCAGGACCTAAATCTAGGTTTACCATACGTTTATAAGGTGGTGATGCGATGAAGTAAGCGGAAAAAATAAAAGTGCATAAAGTAATTAGTAAATACTGTGGTAAAAATCTAATTCTAATAATTTTTGTTTTTACCAACCAAAATAAATAAAAAATATTCAGTAATACTGAAACAAAAAATGCTATTGCAACATGGGACTTGTTCCAATTATCTCCATAAAAATAAACTAAAAAAATCCAGGCGGATAAAATCGATATGATAGTAGTTGGGATGAAGAAAATAATTTTTTTGTTCACAAAATGTTTTTTACATTATAAACCTTCTTTAATTCTAGAAATAATAATTTCTTTCACCATTTCATTAACTTCCCTATTTTTCAGATTATCATAATGGCGACCAAATTCCTCATCCTCAAAAATCAAACCTCCTATTTCTACTGCCTGACCATACCGTGGCCTAAAATTCCAATGAACATGCGGGTCGGGATCAGCCTTCTTATAGGCGTCGTTCATTAAACAAGTCCAATTAAACATGGCGGCTCCAAATGTTTTGCGAAGCGCGTCCTCAAGCCTTTTTACCAGCCCCACATATTCTTCCCATTCTACTTTTTCTAACTCTGCCAAATCCCCACAATGTCTCTTTAATACAACAAAGCATCTACCCAGATAAGTTTGGTTTGGAGAAATAAAAACTTTCCAATAGTTTGTCTCCAAAATAAAATCTTTTTTATTTTCACAGAAAAAACAGGTCATGTGTAAATACTTATCTATCGAAAATTTTTATTGGTCTTCATCGACTCTAACCTCTCCATCCACCACTTCCACAACACCTCACCATTCAAATTTTTTCCCATTTTTCTCATATACACAATTCTATCAGCAAAAGCTTGGTGGTATTTTTTTAAATTTCCTTCTGATTGTAAGGCCCATTTAGAAAGTTCAACCTCAATTTTTTCTTTTTGCAAAACATATTCGGCTGCAACATATCTATTCTTGGAAACATCAAAATCAATTGGTTTGATTGTTGTTTTTTGCTTGGCTCCAAATATACTTTTAGACAATGTTTTAATACGCGCAGCCCTAGTCTGTTCGCAAAAAATAATCACATTCGCTCCAATTATTTTCCTCTTTGTTAAAATCTTTCGGGTATTGAGTAAATTTTCTAGCGTAGAAAGAGATTCTTTTTCCGGTACACAAATCCAATTTTTGGTAATTTTTGATAAAAAAATTCGTGACTTAATCATGTTGTTAAAAAATTTTTCCATCTCTTCCCCTTCAATTCGCTGATGGGGTTTGAAACAATCAGTTTTTCCACCACTAAAAATAATAAGTGGTTTGGAAATATTATTTTTTACCACAATATCGTAAATCTTATTAAAGACCATTTTTAAATAAAAATTGTAATTTTCATCTTTGAAAATATTCTTGGGTATACCGTAGCCGAAAATTGAAAATACAGTGGTCATAAATTATTTACAAAATATTATATCTACTTACTACAAAAAACTAACAGATTAGTAAGCCCATCGGTTTTATTTTCAAACTGTTTACCACTCAAACTACTTCTTCATTTTCTACGTAAACAAAATTTGCCAAATCTCTAATATCCCGCACAGTTCCTCCGCTATATCCAGGAATATATGCTTTTATCTCTTTGTTATTTTTTACGGTTTGAGAATCTTTCTCATTTAAAGTAAAACGGAATCTAAAACTCGGATCGTTTACTCTAATCAAAATTGTGTCTGAATAACCGAATCTATCACCACTGTAAATTTCTAATTCATTGTTTTGCATTGCACTCGTCTGTCTACAAAAAAATGGACCTTCTTGATTTTTGTGATCCAAACTTTTCATTGCCGCAACACCATTAACAAGAACATACCCACCTGGCTTTGTCACCCGTATTAATTCATTAATGGTCTCCAATGGATTTTCTAAATATCGCAAACCATATATACACTGGCAATAGTTAAAGGACTGGCTAGCAAAGGGCAGGGAACTGTTTGCGT
>JACCDN010879854.1_pt1 | contig 13615 bp, 10 predicted proteins | sample 7441691 | NCBI WGS metagenome assembly JACCDN01 (sample SAMN15323439, study PRJNA562643) | freshwater metagenome | isolation source: river surface water | place: USA:Blue River Watershed | collected 2017-08-16 | reverse complement strand
GACAGCGCTGTCTCGCGTGATTCCACGCTTCAACAATGACGGTAAACATTGGCGAAGATTTCTGTGGCAAGATTTTAACTCACCACGTTCCCAAGCAATATCCGCCTTACCTGGGTTTTTGGCACACTGGAATCCGTGTACCGCTTCGTGCTCTCTTCCATCACGTGTGAGGAGAGCAGGCTTTAACGTAAGCCTCCCTACGCCCAGGTCTCCGTTGTCCTGGGGAATACCCATTGGTTTCGCTCCGGACGGAGTCTGCCTCTTTGACGCCTAACTTGTTCCATCGTCACCACCAGCACACTGGCAACAACCTCGATGAAGCACTGTTAGCGCAAAAGGTTCAGAGCGAACCTGCTATGTGGGCGTTCCTCTGCGCCCGCGCATATAGCCACCCGTGAGGATCTTCGGGGGGTGGTCTACCACACCGTTGAGCATCATGCTCTCCGGACCGGTAGATGTAAAGTAAGTCTTAGTTTACATCTACCGATCAGGTTTTTTTAACTAACAAAAAAATATATCAAAGAATGTTATTTTTGTCAATAGCATTGTTGTGGAAAACAAACTATTTTTACTAACTTAAAACAAAAAAACAGGTTATTTAATATGCTGTAAAGCCTCTTTTAATAATTGTTCACTTGTTTTTCCTTCAGCCTTCAGACTCTTAGCAACCTCCCGTGCCTCATTGGCCGAATAACCCAAAGCAATCAAACCATCAATAACATCGTTCAGTGCGCTGCTGTATATTTTTTCACCAACCTGGTCACTACTCCTTGTTCCTTGCTCCTTCATCTTCGCTTTCAGTTCCACCACAATCCGCTCTGCAGTTTTTTTGCCAATTCCACTTACTTTGGTTAAATATTCCACATCTTCTCTCGCGATAGCTGTACTAATTTCGTCAACTGTTCCAAGAGCCAAAAGATGCAAAGCAGTTTTGGGACCAACGCCGCTAACTGATAAAAAATATTTAAACAAAGCCTGTTCCTCGCTATCGGCAAAAGCAAATAAATCAAGCGCGTCTTCGCGAACGATTAAATATACGTTGAGTATTACATTGCTACCAATGGCGCAGCGCTCTTGTGTACGTGGGCTGGCAAATGCTTTGTACCCAACACCACCACTGGTCATAATGGTTAGTTCACCATTGTAATTGTTGATTATTTTTCCTTCGAGAAGAGAAATCATAGGTATGAATGTCTAGTTTCTAATAAAATGACACGATATTTGAAAATTACTAGTTGATATTTGAAATTTTATTAGCCCGCCTAGACAGATATCTATCTGGGCAGGACATTAGAAATTAAGATTTAGGCATTTTTTTCACGCGGTTCACCCGAATCAGTCCTCCACACGGAACAACCTCAATTCCTTGTTTTTCCAATTCATCTAAAAATAAATTCATTCCCAATGAATCCGAAGACATGTGGCCAGTAATAATTACGTTTAAATGGTTTTCTTGTGCAACTTTAAAACCATCTTCTCGCATATGCATGCTAATAATTGTGCTAAAGCCTGTTTTGGAAAACTCGGAGTAAACTTTGCTAGAAGGGTTAGTTCCGCCGGTCATTTCAACCAACCATTTTCCTAAATGATTTCGCGAGCTGCCACTGATAATTTTTGGTCCTGCTCCGCGACGTTTTGCTTCTTGATATTCTGGAATCTCCATGAAAATTTTCATAATATCACCAAGAGTTTCGGGAGATTTTTTCTTCAATATATCGTTTATGAATGCATCAACAAGATTGTCGGTAATGGTATGGGTATCAATTAAATTTACTTTAAGAATTTTTGCAATATCTACTACCTTATAGTGGTTTGCGGGATGAACTCCTCTACCAACCTCACGTGCTCTTTCATCCATGATTCGCTCGGCAATGTGAATGGGTAAGCCGTAGCTCTCATATATTCCTGTAGACATTTCCATAACCTCGTGAAGGTTGGCTAGGCTTTTGCCATTTGGGTGGTGTGCTATAACAAGATCTATTTTTTTCCCGTGTAAACCAAGTTGGTCGGCTAAAAGAATTTCAGATCCACTAATATCAATTCCGGCTAGAACGCGTCGTACGTTTTTTATGGCATCGTCAACGTGTATGGAACTGTCGGGATAAGGGTTGCCAAGCTTTTCTTTTTCAAAGAATTTTTTATCATTTTCACTCAGACTTTCGTATTCGTCTTTTATTTTTTTCAGATATTTTTTTACACCCTTTTCCCCGCGTGGATCGGCGATGATTGCTAGCTTTACGCCTAGATCAAAAATGTTTTGAATATTCATATGCTACAGTACAAATTTTATAAACAGTTCTTTTCCGTCAATGATGCTTTTTTGCTGATCTGCAGTTATGGAGATTTCTAAAATTAAACTGGCTAGAACAGATTTTTTTATTTCCGCTTCGTAGTCATGAATTATTTTTTTAAGATATATTTCTTTCGTGGCGAATTCCAATTGTATGGTTTGTTCGATAGTAAGGCCAGCTTCTTTACGAAGTTGGTTGATGGTTCGAATTATTTCTCGTACAATACCCTCATCTTTTAATTCTTCAGTCATCTCTGTGTTTAGCCACACCTTTACATCACCATCAACTTTGGCAATAAAACCAGGCTCTTTTACAGCTTCAGCGTATTCAACCTCCTTAACATTTAATTCTTCGGCAATCATTGCTAAATATTCCTTGTTTTGCCCCAGATCATTCCCAATGGTGGTGTAGCTTCCGCCAACACAAAACGAAAGTTTAGCAAGCGGTTGGCGTACTTTTATTTTTTGTTCGGCGCGAAGCGACAAACCAATTTCTACTACTTTACGCAATATGTGCATACGGTTGAGTGCGGCTAGCTCGTGATGTTTTTCGTGGTATTTTGGCCAGTCCTCCAAATGCACACTTTCTTCGAATTTTTTACCACCATGGTTTTTCTTTAATTCTTGATAAATTTTTTCGGCAATAAAAGGAGTAAATGGTGCCATTACTTTTGAGAGTTGCAGCAAGACCTCGCGTAATGTTGAGAGGCATTGGAGTTTGTCGATTTCATCTGCTCCTTTCAAACGCTCGCGGCTGCGGCGTACGTACCACTGTGATAATTCCGTCACAAATTCTACAATTGGGCGAGAGGCTTCGGCTAGTAAGTACAATTCCATTTTTTCTTGCACAATTTTTATGAGTTCGTGCAACTTTGCCATGATCCACTTATCAAGAGCGTGGGCAGATTTGTATTCATGGTGTGGGGTATCGCCCGCAAACATTTGGTAAAATTCCAAAACATTGGAGAGTGTGTTGATTAATTTTCCGTAGGTTTCTTTTACCGCATCTTCAGAAAAGTTTACATTTTCCGTGTACATTACGGGCGAAGTTACCAAAGAGTAGCGCACCGCATCGGCGCCGTATTTGTTCAAAATAATTTCTGGATCAGGATAGTTTCTTAATTTTTTACTCATTTTTTTACCATCTTCAGCAAGTACAATCCCGTTTACAATAACGTTTTCAAATGCAGGGGTAGAACCTCTGGTTGAAGTTATGGATGCATTGTCGCCGCTGGTGAGAGCAGTTGCCAACACGTGCAAAGTATAAAACCAGCCACGAGTTTGATCTGGCCCTTCGGCAATAAATTTAGCTGGGAAACAATTTTCAAACTTTTCTTTATTTTCAAACGGATAATGCAACTCACCATATGGCATGCTGCCCGATTCAAACCAGCAGTCTAAAACCTCCGGGATGCGGAGCATTACATCGTTACATTCGTAACATTGAATACGTATTCTATCGATAAAATGTTTGTGCAAATCAATTTTCCCATCGGGAAAAACTTCATCCCAGTTGGTAGCCCTTTTTTTCAGCTCCTCAACACTGCTAATACAGGTCACATTTTGACATTCTTTGTTTCCGGTCATAGCACTCATTGTGCCTTTGCACATCCAAACCGGTAATGGAGCGCCCCAAAATCTATTTCTTGAAATTGCCCAATCACGTGCGCCCTCCAGCCATTTACCAAATCTTCCTTCTTTAATGTGTTCTGGTACCCAGTGTATTTTTTCATTATTTTTAAGCATTTGATCTTTGATGGTTGTAACTTTTACAAACCAACTTGTGGTAGCGTAATTCAAAAGCGGGGTATCACAACGCCAACAATGAGGATACGAGTGTTCAATTTTTTCTTTACTAAATAATTTGTTTTCATGGGCGAGCCATTTTATTACTTCAATGTCAGTTTTGGTGGGATCATCTTTTGGTTTTACTTCTAGCCCGGCAAAATCAGTTACTTCTTGTTTAAAAATTCCGTCCATTCCTACGTGCTGCACTAGCGGAACTTTTTGTTCTTCACCGACATAAAAATCTTGCTCACCAAAAGCGGGTGCAATGTGCACCACTCCAGTTCCGTCGCCAGTAGAAACAAAGTCCGCCGCTACTACACGAAACGCATTCGGTGTGTCTTTGTAGTATGAAAAAAGTGGTTCATATTCTAGTCCTACCAAATCTTTCCCTGTCACCTCCGCAATTATTGAATATTTTTTATCTTTCAAAACAGTTTCCACACGATCTTTGGCCACAATTAAAATACTACTATCCGCATCTGACGCAACGTCACAAACCGCATACTCAATTTCTTGGTTTATCGCAAGTAAAACATTGCCTGGCAATGTCCAAGGAGTGGTTGTCCAAGCCAAGATGTATGCGGGGTTTTCAGAAATATATTTTCCATCAAGATGATTTGGTAATTTGAACCTAGAAATTAATTCCGATGCTTCGGTTGTGATTTTAAATTTTACAATTACTGAAATATCTTTGACGTCTTTATATCCTTCGGTCACCTCATTTTGCGATAGCGGCGTAACACAGCGTGGGCAGATGTGCATTGGTTTGTAGCCTTGGTAAATCAAATTTTTTTTCCATAACTCAGAAAAAACCCACCAGACACTTTCCATATAGGGCGTGTCCATGGTTTTGTAGTCATTTTCCATATCTACCCAGCGCCCCATGCGATGAATAGTTTTTTTCCATTCAGCACCAAAGCGGAGCACACTTGCCCGACATGCTTCGTTAAATTTTTCAACCCCAAAAACCTCAATATCTTTTTTTGAGTTTAATCCTAATTCTTTTTCAATCATGTTTTCAACCGGCAAACCATGACAATCCCAGCCCCATTTTCGTTCTACGCGGTATCCGCGCATAGTAAAATAGCGTGGTATCGCATCCTTCATTACCAATGGAGCAAAATGGCCATAATGTGGCAGCCCGGTTGCAAATGGTGGGCCATCGTAAAAAGCATAACGCTTGTCTTCTGGTCGGTTATCAATCGATTTTTGGAACGCATCAGTTTTTTTCCATAATTCTAGTATTTCTTCTTCGGTTTGTTTGGCGTTGTAGAGCATATATTTTTATAAAAAATAAAACACGCACTATTGCGTGTCGAGACCCTGAAACAGGGGGTACCATCTCGGCTTTGTTCTTAATTTTAGGCTATTTCGGGCCAACCCGAAGGATTCTACTGGTGCAAAGTGCACGTTCTTTCCTTAGCATACTCTTGGTTTGGAAGAGATTCCGTGTGATGACGGAAAAATGCTTTCTATATTCTAAGTATAGTTAATTAAACAAGTTAGGTCAAGATAAAATACATCGTGTTTATAGATGCAAAACCCGACAATTACTGCCGGGAAATTTTGATTGAAAAGTTGGCGAGGTTTTGGAAAAGTTTTTAATCCCCGCATCGAAAAGAGATTCTCACCAGACCTTGAAATGTGTCTTTGCTGTAGACCGAGTACACAATGTCCGGGCCGTACCAAAGACGTTCTTGGTTGAGGGGTTTCGGAATGTCGATGTTATGCCACGTTAGCTTACCGTAGCAAGCAGTAGTTAGTGTGTTTCCATTGGAAAGCCCTCAATTGTCTCCGCTGCGAATAAAAAATACCACCGGCTGGCCGTTGGACCAGCGCGGATAAGAGAGCTCCACAGTTGTTTGAATGTGCATTTGCGCAAAGGCGTTTTTACACAAGAGGAGCATCAGCAGACCTGTGAGAAGAGCTATGTTGGACAGGTATTTTTTGTGCCTACATTTCATGATAAACCTCTGGGTATATTTTGTTTGCAGTTATGCCCTGTGTTTCAGGTTAAGCGAGGTTATCGTGTTTTTAGTGCACTGTCAATACATTAGTGGGGTTAGTTTTACTAGTTAAAAATAAAAAAACATGTTACGATTGCACAGCATAAAAAATATGATTTCCTTTTCAAAAGAACTTAATAGCGAACAATTAGAGGTAGTTTTACATGGCGATGGGCCTTGTTTGGTTTTGGCTGGCGCCGGGAGTGGAAAAACGCGCATTATTACCTATCGAGTAGCTTACCTTATTGAAAACGGTGTACAGCCCGAACATATTCTTTTAGTTACTTTTACCAATAAAGCCGCAGATGAAATGAAGAAAAGAATTCTGCATCTTTTGCCAGGGCATACTACCGCCACAGGTCGTTCGCCTATTTCTTGGGCTGGTACATTTCACCACATCGCCTATAGAATTTTAATTTTATATGCGCCATTACTGGGTTATAAACCGAGGTTTTCGATTTTAGATAGCGATGATAGTGAAACCATTTTAAAGATGTGTATTAAAGAGGTGAAAGTTGCTGCTGAAAAAAAATTTCCTTCCGCGGGAGTTATTAACTCAATGATTAGCTATGCCAGAAATGCCCAAATAAGCCTTGAAGAGGCGGTTGAGCTTAAAAACGTTGTTTGGTTACAGTTTTTACCAGAAATTACAACAATAGCCGATCGCTATGTGGTAAGAAAAAAAGAAGCAAATGCTATGGATTTTGATGATTTGCTTGTAAATTTATTGCTTTTACTAAACAACGAACAGGTGTGCACTAAGTACGCCAGTCAATTTTCACATATTTTAGTTGATGAATACCAAGATACCAATAAAGTGCAAGATGCGATTATTAAAAAATTTGCCTCAGTACACAAAAATGTCTTGGTTGTGGGAGATGATGCTCAAAGCATATATTCTTTTCGAGCAGCAGATATTCAAAATATTTTGCAGTTTGAAAAAACATTTCCCCAAACCAAAATTTTTAAACTAGAAACTAATTATCGCTCCACCACCGAAATTTTAGATGTGGCAAATAATGTAATTTCTAATAACCGCGAGCAATTTAAAAAACACTTGATTTCTTTTCATAAAACTGGTGCCAAGCCGTATTTACACGCACTTGTTGATCCTCAAGCGGAAGCACAGTTTATAGCTAAAAAAATTCAGTCTTATCTTCAAAAAAATACGGATCCACGAGAAATCGCCGTGCTTTTTCGTGCGTCACATCATTCGCAATTACTTGAAATGGAGCTGGTAAAAGCGGGTATTGTTTATGATTATCGAGGGGGTATTCGCTTCTTTGAACGGGCCCATGTTAAAGATATTTTGAGCTATTTACGGATACTTAATAATGTGGCAGACACAGCTGCCTGGTTGCGTGTGTTGCTTCATGAAGAGGGTATTGGGCCAAGTGGAGCTCAAAAAATAATCGCAGTGCTGCGCAATTTTACTGACCCGCAAGATATTAAGCGCGCTGGTTCTGAAGTTTTGGGAGGTAAGGCATTGGGAGGGTGGAATAATTTTGTAGCGATTTGGGAAAAGATTTTGAATGCGCCTAAGATTTCGCCACATTTTTTAATTCAGACACTTTTAGAATCTCCTTATAAAACCTATTTAGAAACAGAATATGTTGATAGTGATGATAGGGTTGATGATATAAAGCAGTTGGCGGTTTTTGCAGAAAAATATACAAACCTTGAAGAATTTTTAGCAGAAAGCAGTTTGCAAGAATCATTTAATCTGCGTGGTCAAAACCCGTCAAAACCAGAAAGTTTATCTGCAACACCTAAAATTGTACTTTCTACCATTCATCAAGCCAAAGGTTTAGAATGGTCGGTTGTTTTTATAATGAGGTTGAACAATGGTTCTTTTCCTCATGATCGAGCTCTAAGGGAGCCGCGGGGTGTTGAGGAAGAACGGCGATTGTTTTATGTAGCCATAACCAGAGCAAAGCAAGATTTGTTTTTGACATATCCTATGACGGGCGGCAATTTTGGAGATATGCTAAGCACTCCAAGTATGTTTTTAGATGAAATTGACACCACTCTTTTGGAAGATCATACGCTTTTGCCTCGTCACAGTACTTCCTTTTCAAATTTAAATGATGGAGATGTTACCTATGAAGCTGAGGAAGAATCATTTTATGTAGGTAAAAAGCCGGTTATGAAACCGGGTAGTTTTCTGAAAGAGATAGAAGATTTGTAAAAAATTTTGATTAAGGCCGCGATCTTGACAAAAAAATCCAAATCCATTACACTCACGAGCATGAACGTAAGTAAAAATCGTGGCTGATGTATTATGCGTCAGCTTTTTATTTTTAAAAAAACTATACAATAAACTAAAAATAGCCTATGCCAAGCATCAATCAACTTGTTAAAAAAGGTCGCACACCAAACAAACGAAAAACCAAAACTCCAGCATTGCAATTTACTGTGGACAATCTTCACCGAAAAGTAACGTATTTTTCAAAAGGATCTCCATTTAAGCGCGGTGTTTGTACCAAGGTTTACACCACTACTCCAAAAAAACCAAACTCCGCTCTTCGTAAGGTAGCAAAAATCCGCTTATCAAACGGAAGTGAAGTGATTGCGTATATCCCTGGTGAAGGCCACAACTTGCAAGAGCACTCTATTGTGCTTATTCGTGGTGGACGTGTAAAAGATTTGCCTGGTGTACGTTACCATATTGTTCGTGGAATTTACGACACTCAAGGTGTAGCCAGTCGTCGAAAAGGACGTAGTCTTTACGGTAACAAACGACCAAAAGCAGCAAAAAAATAACTTAATTTATACTAACTGTACCAAACAGTAAGCTGAGCATCTTTTCTTCTAAAATACTGTTGTGCTCGGGTTGCTAGGTAGTGGTTAGCACTTACTTTTCTACTTAATTAACATTATTTCTGATATCAACATTCTATGCGCGGAAAACCAGCTAAAAAACGCATCATTAAGCCAGATCCACGTTATGGTAACGCGGTGGTGGCTAAATTTACCAATATGCTTATGGAGCGTGGTAAAAAATCAGTTGCTCAAAGTATTATTTATGGCGCTTTTGATCTTATTGGACAAGATGGAAAGAAAGACCCCTTGGTTGTATTTGAAGAAGCAATCAAAAATGTGCAACCTCAAGTTGAGGTTCGTTCCAAGCGTGTTGGTGGTGCTAACTACCAAGTTCCTCTTCCAGTACGAGGAGAGCGCCAGTATGCCCTTGCTTTTCGTTGGATAATTGATGCAGCGCGCAATCGTAAAGGAAAGCCGATGGCTGAAAAATTGGCTACTATTTTAATTGAAGCGCAGCAAGGTTTAGGGGATGCTGTCAAAAAACGAGACGATGTTCATCGTATGGCTGAAGCAAATAAAGCATTTGCACACTTTGCACGTTTTGCAAACTAATTTTTACTTACATTTCTTCTTACATAATTTATGCCTCGTGAATTCCCCATAGAGAAAACGCGTAATATCGGTATCATGGCACATATTGATGCTGGTAAAACAACTACAACAGAACGCATCCTTTTTTATACTGGAAAAAAACACAAAATTGGTGAAGTGCATGAAGGTGAAGCCACCATGGACTGGATGGAGCAAGAGAAAGAACGTGGTATTACTATTACTTCAGCAGCAACAACCTGTTTTTGGAAAGGATTTCGAATCAATATTATTGACACCCCTGGACACGTTGATTTTACTGTAGAAGTAGAACGTTCGCTACGCGTACTTGATGGTGCGGTAGCAGTTTTTGATGCTTCACAAGGAGTAGAGCCTCAATCTGAAACAGTGTGGCACCAGGCAGATAAGTATAATGTTCCTCGTGTTGCATTTATCAACAAAATGGATAAATTGGGAGCCGATTTTTACATGAGTTTAGCTTCTATTAAAGAAAGGCTTACCACCGAAGCTTATCCTATTCAACTTCCTATTGGCCAAGACAGTACTTTTTCGGGAATTGTTGATGTTATTGAGCAAAAAGCCTATAAATTTGAAGGTGATAAAGGCCAAAATATTATTGAAATTCCGATTCCAGAAGACATGAAAGATTCTGTTAAAGAATATCGAGCGAAATTAACGGAAAAAGTTGCCGAAAGTTCTGATGAGCTTATGGCTAAATATTTAGATGGTAAAGAACTAACTATTGATGAGATAAAGGCAGGTATTCGCATACTTACAGTGCAAGGAAAAATGTATGCAGTTCTTTGTGGATCTGCTTTGGCTAACATTGGTGTGCAACTTATGCTTGATGCTGTGGTAGCCTATTTGCCTGCTCCAACTGATGTTCCTGAAATTAAAGGACTTAACCCAGACGATGAAACCAAAGAAGAATCTCGCAAACCAGGAGACAATGAGCCGTTTTGTGCGTTAGCTTTCAAAATCGCAACCGACCCGTTTGTGGGCAAGCTTATCTTCTTCCGTGTATACTCCGGTACTGTTAAGGCAGGAAGTTATGTATACAACACCTCAAAAGGTGAAAAAGAACGTTTAGGAAGAATTGTGCGAATGCATGCTAATAGCCGAGAGGATGTAGAGGAAGTTTATGCAGGAGAAATTGCTGCTGCTATTGGTCTTAAAAATGTAGGAACGGGTGATACATTGTGCGATGAAAACAAACCAATGGTTTTAGAAAGGCCAACATTTGCGGAACCGGTTATTTCCATGGCTATTGAACCAAAAACAAAAGCAGACCAAGAAAAAATTGGTTTGGCGATGCAAAAACTAGCTGAGGAAGATCCAACTTTCCATGTAAGTACTAACCCAGAAACCTTACAGACCATCATCGCTGGTATGGGAGAGTTGCATTTAGATATCATTGTTGATCGAATGCGTCGTGAGTTTAAAGTAGAAGCTAATGTGGGTGCTCCACAGGTTGCCTATAAAGAGGCGATTAAAACATCTGCTGAAGCAGAGGGCAAATATATTAAACAATCTGGTGGTCGTGGTCAGTATGGGCATTGCTGGTTACGAGTCGAGCCAATGGAACCAGGGAAAGAAGGTTTTGAGTTTGTGAACGAAATTAAAGGTGGTGTTATTCCACAAGAATATATTCCTGCTATTCAAAAAGGTGTTAAGGAAACAATTACCCGTGGTATTCAAGCTGGTTTTCCTGTAGTTGATGTGAAGGTTACCTGTTACGATGGTTCTTACCACGAAGTTGATTCTTCGGAAGTAGCATTTAAAATGGCGGGATCTATGGCTTTTCAAGCTGCTTGCAAAAAAGCGAACCCTGTTATTTTAGAGCCTGTTATGAAAGTGGAAGTTTTGACTCCGGAGAATTTTATGGGTGACGTAATTGGTGATTTAAATGCGAAACGTGGTCAAATTCAAGAAATGACAGATAGAGGACAAATGAAAGTTGTTCGTGCAATGGTGCCTCTTGCTAGCATGTTTGGTTATGCTACTAGTTTGCGCAGTATGAGCCAAGGCCGAGCAAGTTATAGTATGGAGTTTGACCATTATGCGGAAGTTCCAAATAATGTGGCTCAAACCATTATCACTGGTAGACAAAAGTAAAAAACATTCAACATATATTAAAAAACTCTTTGGCGCTCGCTGGGGAGTTTTTTAATTTGTAACAACCATTGACCTGGCGCAAGAAATTTGCTCTAATTATTTATCTGCCACCAGGGGCAGATTTACCAAAGAGGATGTACATGAAAACAAAGCTTGCGTTGCTGCTAATGGTATTGGTTTTTAAGGGATGCTCTGCTTCTACCAATAGTAGTGGTTTGCAGAGTGAGCCGCAGCTTTTTGCAGCTTGCCAAGGCCCTGATTTTGACCAAGAGCCAGACAATCGTATGAAAACCAGTCGATTGGGTGATTGTATCAGTCTTCAGCAAGACGTTGAAAATCAAGATTGCAAAAAAGGTGGTCGTAAAGGCAGTCCACCACCCGGACATCCTTGCCATGAAATTCAAGATATTTGCGAAATTAAGCCAGAAAAAGTTGATGTACGATGTGGTCATTTCAGCGGTTATTCGTACCGGCTAGTAACGCCGAATTGTGCAAAATGGGGTTTGTGTGGCACGCCGGCCAAGGTAGAAAGACCGCATATGTAAAAAAATGCAGTTGTTTTCCATACACGTCCAACGCTCAAAAAGCGTTGGTTTTCTATTAAAACACTTGTATTTTTATACAAAGTATGGTTAGGTACTTCGTCCTCCACAGTGGGTGGTGGATTTAAAAAAGGAGCTGAAGATGAATTGCACAGTTGTGGGAATGCGCTTGTTGCTGCTGGTATGCGCACTTAAGCTCAGCGGTTGCTTTGTGGGGCAACAGCAGATGCCCTCCTCGCCATATAACCCAGAATACGAGGCTTGCCAAGGGCCAGATTTTGATAAATTCCCTGATTTGAAGGTGGGTGATCCTCGTAGGGTTGCTGTTTGTACTGATTTGGGACAATCACCCTCGAACACCGCGGAGTGTGGGCCAGATGTTACAACGTCACCGCCCAAGGGGCACCCCTGTTTGGGCATTATGCCTGTTTGTAAACTAAGGCCAGAAGCGGTCGATGCGCGCTGCCGAAATGACGCTTGGAAGCACATCTTTACCATTCGCCCTATGTTGCAAGATTGTGGTAAGTGGGGTTTGTGCGGAACCCGCATAACGGTAATAACTGCTCCGCAGTAGGAAGGGGTTTTTCACTCAGAAGTGTTGCCAATGCTCAAAAAGCGTTGGTTTTCTATTAAAACCCTTGTATTTTTATCTAAAATGTGTTTAAATGATTCGTTCTCCACAACAGTTGTTGGAGATGGTAAGCACTAAGGAGTGTGTAATGAAAAAGCAGAGCGTGCGTGCGGTACTGTTTGTGTGGGCACTTAACCTGAGTGGTTGCTTTGGGGGTAGTCAGTTAAATCAACCCCAACAGCCTCCAACCGTCAATAATGGAGAATACGAAGCGTGTCAGGGTCCGGATTTTGACCAGTATCCAGACCCGCGCCGGATGGATGACAATGATAGATTTAATGATTGTATGGATTTGGAACAAGGGCTTGGAAACGCCGATTGTGATAAGGAGGTGTACTGGTCGTATGCGCCTGTTGGGCATCCATGCACAGGCATTATGGCTATTTGTAAAATTAAACCGCAGCAATTGGATATGCGCTGTATGAACCCTGCCTGGAGTAAATTCTTTCGCATTCGCCGGGTAACCGAGAACTGTAATAAGTGGGGTCTGTGCGGCACGCCCCGGCGAATTCAGTAGTCTGCTTTAACCAAGAAAAAATTTTAGCCAAGGCTTAAAACCCCTTGGCTTTGTGTTTTTAGGTACAAAATAAACCCATTTTTTTACCAAAACCAAGCGTAAAAAAACACTTTTCCACAGAAAGCTACTTGACAGCTTCAACAAACCATGGTATATTTTTTTGTCAGTTGAATGAAATTCGCTGTAGGCAAAAAAGCATTTATCTTTAAATACTTTATTGCCCACGAGCGAAGATGTGATCCGAAAAGAGATACATTCCGAACGATTCGGATGTGCTTTTTAGGACGCACTCCTAGCTTAAGGGAGAACAGAGGTCTACATGGACAAGAAGAAGACCCCCATCTCCGACTTTTC
>JACCDN010580969.1_pt1 | contig 13618 bp, 10 predicted proteins | sample 7441691 | NCBI WGS metagenome assembly JACCDN01 (sample SAMN15323439, study PRJNA562643) | freshwater metagenome | isolation source: river surface water | place: USA:Blue River Watershed | collected 2017-08-16 | reverse complement strand
GTCATCACACATGCCATAGACTTCAGACGTTGAAGGGAAAATAATGCGTTTATTGTACTTAACGCAGTAACGCACAATTTTCAGGTTTTCCTCAAAATCCAGCTCAAAGACTCGCAGGGGATTACGGGTATATTCTATGGGTGTGGCAATCGCTACCAGTGGCAGTACTATGTCACATTTTTTGATATGATATTCAATCCATTCCGAATGAATGCTGATATCACCTTCTACAAAGTGAAAGTAAGGATTGCCAATAAAACGACTGATGGCATCAGCACTGATATCCAGACCGTAAACCTCATAATGGTCTTCACGCAGTAAACGTTCTGTTAAATGGTTACCGATAAATCCATTTACCCCAAGTATTAATACTCGCGTCCGGCGCACTGGCGTATTATCGCTTTTGGTGGAAAAACGGTTGCCTTTTACCATTCCGAGTTCAGTGACCAACTGACTGGCTTGCAGGTAAAGACCTGATTCACCCTGTCCGGTTATAATTTCCAGTACGCCTTCTCCACAGGCAATATGCAGTGGATCAGTGGATATGACGGTTCCTGGTGGCTGATCCACTGTCATGTTGACCGGGCAGGTACGCCAGATAATTAATTTTTGCAGCCCATGCCATGTGAAGGCTCCCGGCCAGGGAGCCGTGAGTGCGCGTACCAGGTTGTTGATGGCCGTGGCAGATTGTGACCAGTTAATTTCACCATCAGCCGCACAACGCCGACCAAAGTAGCTGGCATTGGCTTCATGTTGTGGTTTTGCCGTGAGCTCATTTTCTTTCAGTCTCGGTAGCAGATCTTGAAGCAGCCCTTCAGCCGCATCACAGAGCTTATGATGCAAACTCAGTGCTGTATCAGTGGGTGTAATGGCAACACGCACTTGGCCCAGAATATCACCGGCATCCGGCTTTTGTATCATTTTGTGTAAACTGACCCCCGTTTCCTGCTCACCATGAATCAATACCCAGTTAACAGGTGCACAACCACGGTAACGTGGCAGCAGGGAACCATGTAAATTAAAGGCTCCCCTGACAGGCAATTCAAGAATCTCACGGCTTAACAGGCGGCGGTAATAAAAAGAAAAAATGATATCGGGTTTTAAATCAGCAATACGTTGTAACCACAGTGGATGATTAACCTCTTCAGGTGCAAAAACAGGGAGTGCTAAATCAGCGGCCTGCCTTGCCACAGAAGCAAAAAACGGATTCTCACCCGCCACGTCACCATGAGTAAATACGGCTTGAATCTGATAACCTGCCGCAACTAACGCTTTTAAACCGATACAACCCATATCATGGTAGGCAAAAACAATGGTTTTCACACTTCTTCCTTACTGTCGTCCTGATTCTGTGGTGCCCTGACCACCTGTTGGATAAAATAGCGCGGTCTGGCACGCACATCGTCATAAATACGCCCGATGTATTCGCCGAGCAGCCCCATACCGACAAATTGTGCACCAATAAACATAAAGAGTAAGGCAAACAGGGTAAAGACACCCTGTGCGGCCCAGACAGGGCCCAATACTAAACGCAGGCCAATTAACATCACAGCCAGAAGAAAACCGATGAACGCTATCATGCTGCCAATAACACTGAGCAGACGTAATGGGGTGGTTGTCAGACAGGTGAGGAGATCATACATCAGATTGAGCAGATTCATCAGACTGTATTTGGATTCACCAAATTCACGCCCGGCGTGGCTGACTTCTATTTCCCGAATATTTCTGGCAAAAATATTGGCCAGTACAGGAATGAATGTACTGCGTTCATGGCACTCCAGCATCGCTTGTACAATATGGAATCGATAGGCGCGTAACATACAGCCGTAATCTCCCATGGCTTTACCGGTCACTTTCTGGATCATGTGATTCACCATACGAGATGCTATTTTGCGAAACAGAGAATCCTGGCGCCTGACACGAATGGTACCCACTACGTCATAACCTTCTTCGGCTACCCTGACCAGACGGGGAATTTCTTCCGGAGGATTCTGTAAATCGGCATCCAGCGTGATCACCAGATCACCATTTACCTGATTAAAGCCTGCCATAATGGCAGCATGCTGACCATAATTACGGTTCAGCAATACCGCAATAATACCGTTCCCTTGAGTCCGCGCGGCTGCAGTCAGTATGCCTGGTGAGTTATCATCACTACCATCATCCACCAGAATGATTTCATATTCCTGGTTCAGCTCCATACAAGCTGCCAGAGTGCGTTCGATAAGCACAGGCAGGCTGTCCTGTTCGTTATAGACCGGGATTACCACCGAAACTTTTTGGATAACATTAACCACTGACACAGAAGGGCCCCATCATCTAATCCTCTTACACAGGGTTAATATCGATGAACAACAGTATGAATTCAACAGAAATGATAACAACTGGAGATTATATTGAGCAACTACTGGGTGCGCAATGAATTAAACCGGCTATATTGTCAGGTCTGATTTGCACGATTATCTTCTGCATATTAACGTGCTACCCACGTTTCAATGCGTAAAAGACGATACCGGTAAGTGAAAAAAGCATGAAAATAACCCATATACTCATTGACAGTGCGGCAAAGGCAAATTCACCAGGATAATCGGCTAAACAGGATATATCTTCTTTGCGATGCACCTGCTCTGATGGACGTCCATCGCAATAGTCCATGTAAATCATCCCGGAAGGGGCGGGTGTTTTTCTAATCTGGGCAACGAATTGAGGATAATCTGAAGGAAAAATCAACAGCGTTGTCACTGCAATAATAAAGGACAGGCACCCTATAAGGATCAATTCAAATCGGATAAAACGCTTGAGGTTATTCAACGCTATTCCCACATTAATTTTCTGTCATCTCATTAACTTAAAGTCCTGCAGGTGGTTATTTTATGACGACCTTTGACCTTTTTATTTAAAAAGGCAAGTTACAGATCGGGCTGTAGTTTGGCGCGTAAGCGTTTAATTGCCTGACTATGTAGCTGACTGACACGTGATTCACCTACCTCCAGCACTGCACCGATTTCTTTGAGGTTGAGTTCCTCGCGGTAATACAATTGAAGTATCATTTTTTCTCGCTCAGGTAAGGCTTCTATCGCTGTAATCACCCTCTGACGCAGGTTACCGGCTAGAAGCAATTGGAGAGGGTTGAGCTCACCCTGATTTTCGTCGGTACCGGCGCTATCACCATGCTCTTCACACCATTCATCATAGGAAAACAGTTGGCTATTATTGGTATCCAACAAGATCTGGCGATATTCTTCCAGACTGATACCCATGGTTTTAGCAATTTCCCGTTCATCGGGTGGACGCCCCAGCTGTTGTTCCAGCTGTTGCAACACCCGGGTGACCTCCCTGGCCTGACGCCGTACGGTGCGCGGTGCCCAGTCACGGCTGCGTAGTTCATCGAGCATGGCGCCGCGTATACGTTGCACTGCATAAGTACTGAACGCTGTACCATGGCTGACATCAAAACGCTCTATGGCATCCAGTAACCCAAGGCCACCTGCCTGCAGTAAATCATCCAGCTCCACGCTACCTGGCAACCTGACCTGCAGACGCAGGGCTTCATGGCGCACCAGGGGAACATAACGTTTCCAGAGAGAATCCTTGTCCATGACGCCATCGGCGTTATACAAATCACTCACTATGCCCTGATACCTGTGGATAAAAAAACGTTGTCATTATCCGACCCGGCACGCATGTTAATGCGTGAAAAAGGAACAGAAAACGCCTGCTTTTCTATTCATAGCAATAATTTTAATACTGACAGATCATCGGCGTATTTCATGATATTAATCTTGTGGATCAGGAGCTGCTCCATATCTTTTTTATGATAGGCCACTGTATGCAGGCTGTAGATCACGTTAATAAAGTCATCCATATTTACAGTACGTTCATTGAGCGCTTTGGCGGCAATCAACGACTTGATAAAGAAAAGATCCGCCATGAGTAGATAAAAAACCTGCAAAGGCGGTAGCTTTGGATGGCTGGGGAAGTGATCATGATAGCAACGGTAGAGCAAATAATTACGCAGTACATGTGCATGGTTTTTCAACCAAGGTTTGACCTGATCTGACCATGTCCTGCGTAGATCCTCAATGCAATCATTGGTATCACTCCCTCGATTTTTAGTCAGGTTCATTAGGGGCTGCAGATAATGATCTTTCATGATTTTGCCACGTGTGAGTGGCTGCATGTACATAAAATTTTGCATCCAGCGCAGTAGTTCGGATTGCAGTCGGTTATCGTGCTGTATACCAGCCAGATAGTCGTTCATTTGGCCTGATTGTAACTGCTCTTTCAGCCCTTCAAAACCCACTACCAGTTGTTCCAAATTCTGCTCAATCTCACCCAGAAAGGTCACTTTTTGAACTAAAAATAAAAAGGTGGCGATGGCGCACAGATTAGTCTCAATATCCTGTTGTTCCACTAGCAACAAATGGGTACAAAAGAGATTGATGAGCCGCGCAGTATCATTTATGGCCAGGCTCTGGTTATCCTGTGGGTGCGCGATGACTTCATCGGTTAATTTCATGGCATCGGCATTCAGCAGTAACAGGCGTACCGCTTCAGGGCAGGAAAGGTTCAGGCTGTTCTGTTCTTCTCCCCTGGAGCGCAAGTTGATGATATGTGGATACGTATTGCAGGTTTGGCTCAATGCTTCAGGGCCAAGTTTTTTATGAATGTTACACAGGTGCTCACTGGTCAGAAATGGACAATTTTCCTGTTGATGAATTTTTATCCTGGCCCACTGATCATCACTCTTGCTGAGAAGCTCCAGATGTTCACTGGCTATCTGTTTGATCTCAATATGTTCGCTGTTCAGGTATTTGTGATAAGTGGCTTTATCAAGGGGAATATCCCAACCTTTACAACAGGTATCGGGACAGGCGGTACCAATACAACGAAATTCACTGACAAAAGTTGGCCGAGTTAACAGCATTTCTTCCATTTTTTATTCCAACACCTGAGAAATGAACCTTAAAATAATACAATATTATTATAATAATGTTAATTAAATTATTATTATGAATATAAAATAAAAAGGCGACCTCAGGTCGCCTTAGTCTGTAGGCTGTTTGAGTTATTGTGGTAGTAACTTCAGTAAATCGTAGGGCTGAGCGTTAGCTTGCGCCAGCGTAGCTACACCGGCCTGTACTTGAACGCGGGCTTTGCTGTAGTTTCCGGTTTCTGAAGCATAATCGGCATCTTTAATACGGCTGAGCGATTCACTGAGGTTATTAACGCTGGTGGTCAGGCTGGCAACAACCGATCCAAAGCGATTTTGGGCGGCACCCAAATCACCACGCAACTTATCAACAATAGTTACAGCACTGTCCAGGGTTGCAAGTATCGAGTTTGAGATGGTACCACCAGTTACACTGATGGTATTAATACCCATGGCGGAAGAGTCCATCTTCTGCAGCATAACCGCGATGGTTTGCAGATCTCTGGCACCAACCTGGAAGCTAACGCTGGAGACGCTACCATTGAGCAGGTAGATACCATTAAAGTCACTCTGGGCAGAGATACGATCAATTTCAGCAAGACGCAGGGTAATTTCTGCCTGAATCGCCTTCAAATTATCCGGCGAATTGGTGCCATTCAGTGCCTGAACGCTCAATTCACGTATTCTGAGCACGTTGTTACTGGTTTCCTGCAGGGCACCTTCAGCAGTTTGTGAAAGGCTGATACCGTCATTGGCATTACGCAGTGCTTGATTCAGACCCTGAACCTGCGCTGTCAGCAAATCTGAAATGGCCAGACCCGCTGCATCATCTTTTGCACTGTTAATACGCAAACCTGTAGACAGTCTCTGGATGGCGGTTGTCATCCTGGAACCTGTTGCAGTTAAACTACCCTGTGCAACCAGAGAGTTGATATTGGTATTCAGATAGAGAGCCATAAATATTCCTTAATCCTTACACACTTGTTGTTTGGGATGGATCAGCATGATGCTGACTTGACTTTGCACGGCACCGGTTTTAGTACTGGCAACCGTCCAGACCTTTTTTATCGGCATCAGCAATACAATCTTTAAATTAATTTTTAAAATATTATTAACTAACTAATAACATTAAATCTAATCAGAAAAGGGAAAAACCCTGTGGAATGGTAGGGATCAGGATAGATATGTAGCCTAATTTTTCTATAAAACATGCCATGTTTTATTTTGGTAAATATTTCTTGTGACTGGCCGATAACCCTCCATTGACAGTAATTCATACTGAAATGAAGCTAAGGAGTCGTCGTGCCTGCAATCAGTTCCCTGGGTAGTTCGTCAGGTCTACCCTTAGAAAAACTACTGCAAGACCTTGCCGCTGTGCGGGCAGAGCGTTTAAACCCGTTAAACAATCAGAAAACCACATATAGCGAACAATTAAGCGCTTATGGCATTCTTAAAAATGCATTGTGGAAACTGGAAACCAGCACAGCAAGCCTGAGACAAAGTACGTTGTTCAAAAGCACACAAATTACCAGTAACAATACTGCTTTTAGTGCCGCTCTTACCGATACTGCCAGCTCGGGTAACTGGCAAATCAGTGTACAGGCTCTGGCAGAGGCTCAATCTCTGCGTATTACCACGGGCCAGGCAGACAGTACGCAAACACTGGGAAGTATTACCGGAGGTAATCGTACCCTGACCATCACACAACCCGGCCAGATGCAGACTCAACCGGTGAGCGTGACACTGTCGGATAGCAATACTTCATTAAATGCCATACGTGATGCCATCAACAGCCAGCTTGGATCGATCAACGCCGCCGTGGTTCAGGGCAGCGATAATCTAAACTATCTAACTCTGACGGCAAAAAACACCGGTACTGAGGCGGAAATGGAAATCAGTGTTGCGGGGGATGCTCAATTGGCGGCGATCCTGGACTACTCATCAATTGCCGGATCCGGTAACATGACAGTAGCTGTTGCCGCCAGCGATGCAGCCTTTACTTTTAACGGTATCAGTATGAGCGGGCAAAGCAATACCATTAGCAATGTCCCGAGTGGTGTCACCTTAACCCTCCTGTCTCAGTCTCCTGTAGGTACGGCAGAACAATTACAGATTAAACAAGATACCTCCCCTGCCAGAAAGGCAGTTCAGAATTTTGTCACCGATTATAACGCTTTTCAGGATCACATCGCTTATCTGACCCGTTACCAGCCAGGGTCATCTAAAAATGGTGAATTACTCGGCGAGGGGACAGTACGTAATATACAGGCCCAACTCACAAGCCTGTTAAATACCGTGCAAAATGGCAATGGCATAAATTATCTCACCGATTTGGGTGTAGGCTTTAACGAAACAGGCCGCTTGATCATCAATTACTACAAAATGGGCAAAGCGCTTTCCGAACAACCAGATAACGTAATCAGTTTTTTAACAGGTAATAACAGTACCACGGGTTTTGCGACCCAGATCGATAATTTTCTTTATCGGACGCTCAGTATTAGTAATGGCAATATTAAAATCGCCACAGATGCCATTAACCGTCGTATTAGGGCCGTTGAAGACCAGATTATGAACACCATCGCCCAGAATGAGAAGGAGACAGCAAAACTGCGCCAGCAATTTATTAATCTGGATAAAATGGTGAGTAACCTCAATAGTACCAGTGACTTCCTGACGCAGCAATTCAAAATTATCAATGGTACCAGAGGCTAACCGTATGAAAGCACAGAACAGCTATAAAACAGGAGCTGATACCTATGCAGCCATAGGTCTGGAAACAGCGGTAATGAATGCCAGCCCAAATCAGTTGATAGTGATGTTATTTGATGGCGCTTTGAGTGCCATAGTACGGGCGCGTATTTTTATGCAGCAGGGTAATATTGCAGCGAAAGGAACCGCAGTGTCACAGGCTATCTCCATTATCTCAGGTTTACATTACCGCCTGGATTGCGAAAAGGGTGGACAATATGCTCAAGATCTAAGGGCCCTCTATGAACATATGTCCCAGCGTTTGGTGCAGGCTAATCTTTACAATGATGTCACCATTCTCAATGAAGTTTCAGGCTTATTGAAGGACATTGCTGATAGCTGGAAGAAACAGACCAACGCCACTGTTCAATCCAATCAGGATCCATTGAATGGCACCACATGAAAAATTGCTTGCTGAATATCAACAAGTCTTAGTCCTGAGCGAGCAAATGCTCGTGCTGGCCACCGAGGAAAAATGGGATGAACTGGTTAATATGGAAATTACTTATATTAATGCCATAGAAAACACTATACGACATAGTATGCCTTCATTCAGCACAACGCAGCAGGAAAAATTAAAAAAGATATTAAGTGCTATATTAAAAAATGAGTGTGAGATTAAAAGGTTACTGCAACTGCGTATGATGGCTGTATCAAAACAACTAATGGGTCAGATTAACCACCAGCAGGCGGTGAATGCTGCGTACGGTCAATCTGCTGAATATCTTCTATTGGGTGACAATCAGTAATTGTTGCTATTATTAAAAATAACAAGGAGATAACTGAGAGTCGTTCTACCTAGCCAGGATTGATGGCAACAGGAGAAATATGCGTAAACCAATACTGACAATCAGAATGTACGTCCTTCTAAGGGCAATGCAATAATGTTTATCCTGACCAGGCTCTTAAAAAGCCGTTATCCCCTGCGCGTGCAAATCGCAGCGTTATTCAGTGTGTTGATCATTACCACAGGGGTGGTGATTATTATTTTCAATCACCATCAGATAACCAAATTAACAGAAATTAATACCAGCCAGCAGTATCAAAAGATTGCCCTTGCCATCGCAACCGAACTCGATACCATAATACGTCCTATCGTCATTTCAACCAATCTGCTTGCCTCCATCCCTGCTGTTGAACAATATAATCTGGAAAAACAACGTACCATTTCTCTGCAACGTATGTTTATTATTCTGGAAGACAACCATTATGCTAGTGCAGCCTACAGAGGGTACCCTAATGGAGATTTCTTTTTACTGCGGCGTTTAACATCCATCAATCGTCCGACAATTAATGCGCCTGAAGATGCTGCCTGGTTAATACAAAATATTGAACATCACAATGGCATTCAGAAAAAATTTATTTTTCTGAATGCCGATAAACAAATTATTCAGACATTGACGCCAACGGATTATAACTATGAACCCCGAAACCGCGACTGGTATACCTCAGCTCAAGCAACAGAAGGGTTGGTCACGTCATCCATTTATACCTTTCAGCTGACACAGGAAGCGGGGATTACTTTTAGCCAAAAACTCAGTCATCAGGATATCGTGGTGGGTATCGATTTATCACTGACTTCACTGGCTCAATTCATGCACAGGCAACAACTTCCCGTGGGCAGTAAAGCCATTATTATCAGCGCACAGGACGATGTGATAGCAAGTCTGGATCCACAAGACATCATAAAAAATACCGATCGGACCCAGAGCGGTCTCAGCCGGTTACGTATTAACAACCCTGTGTTTGCTGCGCTTATGCAACATGCGGATTTTTCTACCCTGAATGATAATTTTCGGTTAACCGATCATGCCAGTATCAGTACGCTATTTGAAGTCAAGCAATCCAATGGTGAACGACAGCGTTGGTACGGTTCGTTGATCACTGTAAATCATCATGATGAATATTATCGTCTGGCTATTGCCACACCGTACAATAATCTCACTGCTGATATCAATGTGATTGATAATCAGTCTAAGTCAGTGACACTGGGTCTGCTATTCTTAAGCCTCCCCATTGTCTGGTTTTTTTCTCTAAAGATCTCCCATCCATTGATCAAACTGCGCATGGATGCTGACGCCATCAGTAATTTCTATTTTGATGACAGGGTGGGTATTCCTTCTGCTGTGGTAGAAATTGATGATCTGAATCAGTCGATGACAAAAATGAAAATGACCATCAAAAATTTCATCTCCATTACGCGCATGCTCAGTCCTGGTCAGGATTTTATCGTACAAATGCAGGGATTATTAAAAGAAACCATTGATATTGCCACCATGTCAGGTGGCGTTGTTTTTTTGTCTGACTGTAAGGAAGGAAAAATTTTTACATTACTGTCGTTGCAGTGGAACAATGAACAATTACCGGTTTCCGCTGCAACTCCATTACAAAATGATGAAATCACCTTCTTAAATTTTTCCGATCTTCTCCAGGGTAAAACTGTCAGCGGTTATTTGGATGCACATAACATACCTGTTCAACTGCATGTATTTTTACATACTCATCTGCCTTTAAAGTATATCGCTGTTCCAATGACCAGTCAGGAGAAATATATTCTCGGATTTATGCTTCTCTTCAGTCTTGAACAAATGGCAATTGAAAAAGAACAAACCAAAATCGAGCTGGTTAATGCATTGGTCGGCGGATTATCCGTATCTGTGGAAACTCAGCGGTTACTACAGGAACAAAAAAGCTTACTGAATGCGTTTGTTGAGCTGATAGCCGGTGCCATAGACGCAAAAAGTGAGTATACCGGTGGTCACTGCCAGCGCGTGCCAGAAATTACCAAAATGTTGGCACAAGCTGCCGTTGATGTTAAAGAAGGGCCTTTTGCCAGTTTCACCATGACTGCTGCCGAATGGGAAGAATTACACATTGCCAGTTGGTTACATGACTGCGGTAAAATCACCACGCCGGAATTTATTGTGGATAAGGCGACCAAACTGGAAATGATTTATGATCGCATTCACGAAATCCGTATGCGTTTTGAAGTATTGAAGCGGGAAGAAGAAATTGCGTTTCTAAAACAAAAAGCGATGCCTGTGGATGATGATCCTGGTTGGGCGGTATTGAACGCGCGTTTAAAACAACTGGATGAGGATTTCTATTTTATTGCCCAGTCTAATCTGGGTACCGAGTTTCTCAATGATGATACTATTGCCCGTATTCAGCAGATAGCTAATTACCAGTGGACCAGGACGCTGGACGACCGGGCAGGCATTGCTCACGTAGAACTGGCTCGTATCTCACATATTGCCCCTGCCACTTTACCCGTTAAGGAAAACATGCTGGCAGATAAACAAGAACACATTATCATGCGGGGGAAACGGGATAAGTTACCGGAAAGTCTGGGCTTTAAAATTAAGGAACCCCGCTTTCTTTACAACCATGGTGAGATCTATAACTTGGGCATTCGCCGTGGAACCTTGACGGCAGAAGATCGCTACAAAGTTAATGAACACATTATGCAAACCATTATCATGCTGAAACGATTACCTTTCCCTTATACCATGACACATGTACCGGAAATTGCCGGTGGTCACCATGAACGTGTTGATGGTCAAGGTTATCCCTATCAGCTGACCCGTGATCAAATGAGTATACAAGTACGAATAATGGCTATTGCTGATGTTTTTGAAGCATTGACTGCAGTAGATAGACCTTACAAAACAGGTAAATTCTTGTCAGAATCACTCAGTATTATGGTCAATATGGTAAACAATCATCATCTGGATGCCCAATTATTCATTCTATTCCTTGAATCTGCAGTCTGGGAAGATTATGCAAAAAAATACCTGCCACCCCAATTAGTTGACCCTATTGATATCCCTGCGTTACTGAAACAAATCACGGTATAGGCGTTATTGAAGTCAGAATACGGGATGGCCGATCATGATGATGATCATCATCTTATGAAAAATGGGGTATATGTACCCTCGTTTATGTATTCATATTTCTCATACATATATATAATATAACTTGTTATTAACCTTGTTCATCATTTTTTATAAGAGCAAAAAGTTTTTTGCTGCGTGAAGTTAAGGATCCAGAATCCGCTGCAGGAGAAGATCGCACATGACGAAATGGCAGTGTATATTACTTCCCCTTATTTTGTGTTCGCAGGTACGGGCAAATGTGGGTGATTTTTCTTACCACGCGCCTGTGCCCATTGTCAGCAATGAAAAAGATCGCCTGAAATATTCACAACAATTCCACTCTGCTGCCCGTGCAAAGCGACCTTTTTTACAATGGCGGACAGAAGAAAATGTTACTGCTTCACTTGTTAACTGCAATCCCACTGAGCATTCATCAAAAATAAAAACCATTACGCATTTTTTTTTCGAAGATCTACAAGCCAGGCATGATATCCAACGTAGTAACAGGAATGGTGAAAAATCCTCGGGTAAATACGGGATACCTTACCAAGGCTCCGAGAACTTGTTACAGATATCGTGCGCATTGGTACTCCTTTTTTGAAAAAAGGTGAACGACGACGAACAGGTTGTCTGGTAAAAACAGGTTATCACTCATTGGGAATTGGGCCAGAGTTAGGTGCGAAGAAACGCACGTTCATTGCAAAAAATGAAAAAAAACATAACGTACAGAAAGTTCATGAGGGTTATGCGTATGACTAACACAGTAACCTTAATGAGCAGTCGGCGAGAAACAAGCGCTTCACGCCGGGATTTAAGCGCTGATTGGGGATAGCAATCCGCTATACAAAATGTATATGGTCATTCTCTGTCGCTGCCCACGTTTGTTATGTCGCACGAAATATTCTGCGGCGAGTCTGGAAGCGTAAACAATGACAAACGAACAGATAGCAGCGCTTAGACGTGCAAACTCATCACTTCCTGGTAAGCCGCAATGAAACGATTACGTACCTGAACGCCAAGCTCTAGGGATACCGTCGATTTTTGCAAATCGACCATGGTGTCATTCAGGCTCACTCCCGGTACTCCCAGCTCAAAATCCTGTGCCTGTTTGCGGGCTTTCTGTTGGATATCACTGATTTTACCAAGAGAGGCTCTTAATTCGCCGGCAAAACTATTTGCCTGTGTTGGTTGACTTGCAATACCTGCTGCCTGTAATGCTGTTACCTGTATCTGTTGTAGTACTGCTTCAATGCTTGCAATTGCCATGATAACCTCGTGAATATGCAAACAACATATCGCTATCAGCAGTCAACATAGACCTGCCTTATTCAAGCCTGTGACTCTACCACAGTATTTTGTGGCTAAAGCCTGCAAATAACTATAAAAAACACAGCTTATCGAGCAATCAAAATAAGACTATCTGGCAAATAATCACATACCCCGAAATGGGATGACTAGTTTTTGCCTGTACCAGGGAGTCTATTTTGCTTCGATACAAAATTAACGTTAACGTAGAAAATCCTGGCAAGGAACGCGTATGAACGCCTCAATAACTGAAATTGAGAACCGTGAAAACGGTTTTACGGCACTGATAAACCGTCTACGTGCTAATCCAAAATTACCTTTGCTGATCGTGTCCTCTGCGGCAATCGCTATTATTGTTGCCTTGCTGTTATGGACAAAAAGTCCTAGTTATCAAATACTTTATACGAACCTGAGTGATCGCGATGGTGGTCACATTGTCACTGAACTGGCACAATGGAATATTCCGTATCGTTTTGCTGAAAACGGGGGAGCACTCTTGATCCCGGCAGATATGGTCCATGAAACCCGTTTACGTCTGGCACAAAAAGGTTTACCCAAAGGCGGTACAGTAGGATTTGAGTTGCTGGACCAGGAAAAATTTGCCATCAGCCAGTTTAGTGAACAGGTTAACTACCAACGTGCACTGGAAGGTGAATTGGCGCGTACTATTGAAACTTTGGGGCCCGTAGAACAGGTTCGTGTGCATCTGGCCTTGCCAAAGCCTTCGCTGTTTATTCGTGAACAAAGGCCTCCCACT
>JACCDN010833760.1_pt1 | contig 13627 bp, 10 predicted proteins | sample 7441691 | NCBI WGS metagenome assembly JACCDN01 (sample SAMN15323439, study PRJNA562643) | freshwater metagenome | isolation source: river surface water | place: USA:Blue River Watershed | collected 2017-08-16 | reverse complement strand
CAGCCGGTAACAAGAATAGACATTTTGTTATTGTAGTTTTATGAGTCAGATAGTTAGCTTCATTTGGGAGCCACACAGACTTTACACCTCTGATGATTGCAAATAAAGGCAGTTACAGATTAGACCCAATTACCCGTTCTACCCGGCTAACCCCAATGCCTGCGCCTCGGCTTCCTGTTCCAGATACACCCAATCGACAATTTCATCGCTTGGCGTATAGCCAGTGACGAGCTTTTCCATCATTGAACGAATAACGCCGACATCATTCACATTCAGCGCCATTTCGAGGGCTTTCAGTTTGTCCTGCAGCTCTGACCAAGGGATGAACTCTTCGTGGGCTTTCATGATCAACGCATGGGATGTAGGCCTAGGTTTATCCCCAATGAGCAGTTCCTCGTAGAGTTTCTCACCGGGACGAAGGCCCGTAATTTCAATATCAATATCGCCATCTGGGTTTTGTTCATCTCGTATGGCCAGTCCGGACAGTTCGATCATGCGAATAGCTAAATCCATGATCTTGACCGACTGGCCCATATCAAGGACAAACACATCACCTCCCTTGGCCATTGCCCCAGCCTGGATCACCAATTGAGAGGCTTCTGGAATGGTCATGAAATAGCGGGTGATCTCAGGATGGGTCAGCGTGATTGGACCACCGTCACGTATCTGCTGGCGGAACTTTGGTACAACCGATCCTGAAGAACCCAGCACGTTGCCAAAGCGGACCATGCTAAATTTAGTTCCGCAAGTAGTAGCTGCAAGCGCCTGCAAGGCCATTTCTGCTAGTCTCTTACTAGCCCCCATGATGTTGGTCGGGCGAACGGCCTTATCGGTACTGATGAGAACGAAATCAGAAACGCCGTTTTCGGCAGCGGCTTTAGCAGTGCAAAGGGTACCGAGCAAGTTGTTCTTAATGCCTTCAGCTGGGTTGTGCTCAACCAAAGGGACATGCTTATAGGCAGCCGCATGATAGACCGTGTTTGGATGCCAGGTTGACATGATCTCACGCATTCGCCCATCGTCTTGTACCGAAGCTAGCAAAGGCACCAAGACGATGTCACGGCCGGAGACCTTCTCCTCGAGCTCCTGGTGAATGCCGTAGAGGGCAAATTCGCTTTGCTCGATCAATAGCAGCTTGCTCGGACCCACGGCAAGAACCTGTCGGCAGAGCTCGCTGCCAATCGAGCCCCCAGCGCCCGTCACCATAACGACCTTGCTACGAACATTCATAGCCAGCAAGATGTGGTTGGGCATGACAGGTTCACGACCGAGTAGATCGTCAATATCCAGATCACGTAGATCGGAGACACTAACTTTGCCTTGCGCTAAATCATTCACACTAGGCAGAGTGCGGACAGCCACACGCGATATTCGAATCTGGGCCAAGATCTCATTGCGACGCTTCCGACTCAGGCTGGGCATGGCCAGTAACACATCACTGATGGTAAGTGTCTGAGCCAGGTTGACCAGATCAGCTGGGTTGTAAATCGGCTGGCCATTCAATACATGTCCATGAAGGCGATAGTCATCATCCAAGAAACCGACAACCTGCATCTCATGACTGTTGGCCATTGCGGCCACCAATTGACGCCCAGTTCTTCCGGCGCCATAGATCAATACCTTGGGGCGCGAAGCTTGCTTGAGGATGTTCAAGTACTGATCACCCAGCCAGGCACGCGCGAGCGCACGTGAGGCCCCCACAAACAACAGCAGTAAAATGGGTTGGATAATGCCCACCGTGCGTGGCACCCCCGCCACACCAATGGCAGTGAAGACGGATGCATATAGCAAGCCGTAAATGCCCACGGCACGTGCCACCGCCAATAAAGCCGGCCAGCCACTGTAACGGAAGATAGCCCGGTAAAGGCCCGAAACAATGAAAATGGGCAATGCGATCCCAATAGAACCAACCACCGGCCACAACTCCGTTCCTGTAATTGCGACAAACTCGCCGAGTCGGAGGTAGTAAGCCAGCCAGACTGTCAGAATACATAGGCTCAAATCCACGGACACGGCGACGAGACGCTTCGCGTGCCTTGGCAAGGCCAAGATAGGCATGACCATTTTAGAAATTGGCTGTTTCACAGCATGCAGTCCTCTTTATTCATAAGTCTCCAGAGATGATCTAATTTTTTTATCAATGCGACACCCCATCCCTTGTTAGCACCTTCAAGGCAGTTATCCATAAAATTTTCAGATCGAACCACATCGAGCGACGCTGCAAGTACTCCGCGTCCAACGCCACCTTCTGAGGGAGCGGGAGTTCATCTCGTCCGTTGACTTGGGCCCAACCGGTAAGGCCTGGCATTAGTTCATGCACGCCTTTTTCCGTGCGCAACGCAATCAAGTCAGTCTGATTGAACAGCGCAGGGCGCGGCCCCACAAAACTCATGTCGCCTTTCAGAATGCTCCACAGCTGTGGTAACTCATCCAGACTGAATTTTCGTAAAAAGGTACCAATCGGGGTCAACCATTGATCCGGATTTATTAATAGATGCGTGGCCACTGCGGGGGTGTTAATTCGCATACTGCGAAACTTTGGCATTTTGAATATGCGATTGTGGCGACCTACCCGGTCGCTCCAGTACAGCACTGCTCCGGGTGAAGTCAGCCGAACAGCCGCCGCCACCGCAGCAATGGGCAGCAGCAAAAACAGGGTCGCGCCCAAGGCCAGCAAGAGGTCGAACAAGCGCTTCATTTTCGAAAACCTGCAGCTGCACGTCTCAGGCCCTCATCAACGGAGATTGGCGGGGTCCAGCACAATTGCTGACGTGTCTTGGTAATGTCTAGTTGCAATGAGCCGCACAAGCGCTGGTAAATTCCAGGTGTGCTCACTAGTTGAGCGCCGAGCTGTAACAACGATAGCGGCATATACAACAGGCGTGCGGGGTGGCCCAAAGCATCACCCATGCTTTTGAGCAAGGCAGCGGTGGAAAGGTCTTCATCGTCGCTCACCAAGAAAGTCTGGTTTGCGGCGGCAGGGTGGCTCAAGCAGGTCACGATCAAGTCAACGAGGTTATCAAGCGCCACCAAACTGCGACGGTTTTCGGTCACAGCGGCCAATGGCAGAGGAATACCCCGTTCCAGCCAGCGCATCATCGATTCGAAATTGGCTTTCACACCTGCCCCATACACCAGAGGCGGCCGAATGATCACCACCTCCATCCCTGTGTCAGCCGCTATCTGACGCAACGCCTGCTCCGCTTCATGCTTTGACAATCCATAGGGGTCTTCCGGCGCCGGTGCGTCATCGGCGGTGAAGGGGCGCCCCAATTCCGTGAACTCACCATTGACCTTGATGGAGCTCAGGTATACGAAGCGACGAACGCCTGCTGCGGCTGCCTGTTGAGCCAGAGCTGAAGTACCGCCAACATTCACACGACGAAATTCAAACAGTGGATCTGAACTCTTATCGTGCATCACATGGACGCGAGCTGCTAGGTGCACCACATACTTCACGTCTTTGAAAGCAATTTTTAAGTCATTTTCTAATGAAAGATTTCCAATCGCTACAAACTCAGAGCCACGAAGCTCTGAGTTTACGGATCTTATAGCACGACGTACAGCAGCCCCATCCCTTACTAATCTTGAACAGAGCGCTAAACCGATAAATCCGTTAGCTCCCGTTACCAAAGTTGTCATGAGTTTATTGAGCCTTATGCCACACAGTATGATTTATGTAATCGGTGTAGCTTTCGACAATACGAAGCACTTGCTTTGAAACAGATGGGTTCTCGTAATCCTGTACAGGGAGAACTGCGTGGTTTGGAGTGCAGTGCTGTGTCACCGTCACCCGAACCGCCTCAAGGACGCGATCCTTCTTAAGGCCCGCCATGATTAGCGTCCCAGCATCCATGCCTTCTGGTCGCTCATGGACATTTCGAATAGTGATAGAACGCAAATTCAACAGTGACGCTTCTTCCGTAATCGTCCCGCTATCTGAAATCACGCATAACGACTCCATCTGCAATCGAATGTAATCGCAAAAGCCAAATGGCTTCATGAAATAGATTCTAGAATTAAGCTTCACACTAGATAACGCATCTAATCGCTTGCGAGTTCTAGGGTGTGTTGAAACTATTACAGGCATATCGTAGGTTTCAGCAAGTGCGTTGAGGGTCTCCAGCAGGTCTCGGAGGTTTTTCTCGGAATCTACGTTCTCTTCACGGTGAGCACTCACTAAAAAATACTTGTTCTGCTCAACCCCAGTGCGCTTAAGCACATCCGAGGCATGAATCTTAGGCATGTAATGGTTTAAGACCTCGCGCATATGTGAGCCTGTTTTAATAATTGTTTCAGGTCTAATTCCCTCGGCAATCAGATAACGCCTAGCATGCTCTGTCAGCACCAGATTGATGTCACTGAGATGATCAAGGACCTTGCGGTTGAGTTCTTCGGGTACGCGCTGATCAAAGCAACGATTACCGGCTTCCATGTGAAACACAGGTATCTTGCGCCGCTTGGCCGGAATTACAGCTAGGCAAGAGTTGGTGTCGCCGTAAAGCATCACAGCATCGGGCCGCTCCGTGGCCAACACTTCGTCGGTCCTCTCAATCACCCGGGCTATTGCCTGCGCCGCGTTATCGCCCACCGCATTTAGAAAGAAATCGGGCTTACGTATTTCCAGATCATCAAAAAAAACTTGATTCAGCTCGTAATCGTAATTCTGACCAGTATGCACAAGTACGTGCTGAACGTGGCGGTCGAACTCGGCGATGACCCGACTCATCTTTATGAGCTCAGGTCGAGTGCCGAGGATGGTCATGACCTTAAGCATGCAACTCATCCTTGATGTAGTCCAAGGTCAACAACAAGGACTTGACCTCTTCTACATTCAGACGCTTCGTATTGTGTGAGGTGTAGTCATCAAGCATGGAAATATTCGTCTCTCCCTCGCTGAAAAATTTGGCGTAATTTAGATCGCGGTTGTCTGCGGGGATACGATAGTACCCCCCCATATCGACAGCGCGCGCCATCTCCTCACGCGATATGAGCGATTCGTAAAGCTTTTCTCCGTGCCGCGTTCCAATTAGCTGTGTTTTCTTGTTCGGTTGGCCAAAAATCTCCTTCAATGCTTTTGCAAGGTCCCCCACCGTCGATGCCGGCGCTTTCTGCACAAAAATGTCGCCCTGCTGACCGTTGGTGAAGGCGTATAAAACCAAGTCAACTGAGTCCTCCAAAGACATCAGAAAGCGGGTCATATTCGAGTCTGTAACAGTTAGTGCACGCCCCTCCTTTAACTGCGAAACAAATAACGGAATTACTGATCCTCTAGATGCCATAACGTTGCCGTAGCGCGTAGCGCAAAAAACTGTCTCGCCCGGCTGCTGCAAACGAGCTTTTGCGACCATTACCTTCTCGGCCATCGCCTTCGAGATACCCATTGCATTGATCGGGTAGACAGCCTTGTCCGTTGACAAAACCACCACTCGTTCAGCACCAGCATCCGTTGCAGCATTCAAAACGTTTTCTGTGCCAATTACATTGGTAAGCAAGGCCTCCATCGGATAGAACTCGCAGGATGGGACCTGCTTCAATGCTGCCGCATGGAAAACGTAGTTAACACCCTTCATCGCCTGACTCAGACTAGCCTTGTCCCGCACGTCACCGATATAAAATCTTAACTTTGGATTGTTTAGCGCTATGCGCATATCCTCCTGTTTTTTCTCGTCACGGCTAAAAATTCGAATTTCGCCTACTTCACTACTTATAAATCGCTTAAGCACAGCAATACCAAATGACCCGGTACCCCCAGTTATCATGAGTATCTTATTGGATAGCATCAAAAAATTTCCTATCTAAATTCGAACATTCGCCTTACTAACTCTTCCCAAGGCGGCGCCACATATCCTGTCACCTCTGCGAAAAAATCAGCATTAAGTGAATTGTCGACTACAACCTTATCGTCTGGTTCAATGCAAATTGACTTTCCATAAACATTTGCCACTTTGGTTAATACATCAAATTTTGCAATCGGCGCTGCAGCAACATGGTACAGACCACTGAGCTCCGGATGACCCAAGATTCGGTCACGGATAACCGTTGCCAACTCGACAGTTGGCAAGCCAGAAAAAATGGCTCTCTTGTAACCCTTGACGATGCCCTTCTGCGTCAAAAACCAGCCCACTAGGCCATGAGCAGATGCCAATTCGTGACCAATGATAGAGGTGCGTAGGGTAATAGCATGTGAATCAAACACTTCACCCAAGGCTTTGGAGCGTCCATACAGATCCAGGGCATCGCAAGGATCTGTTTCACGATAGTTGCCCTTTTGTCCATTGAATACGCAATCCGTGCTGATATGAATAAGGCGGGCTTTGCTGATTTCGCACAGTCGTGCGAGGCGATGAGGCAGCATAGCGTTAATCGGAAGGGCTTGTAATGGATCATTTGCAGCGGTTAACTGTTTGACTAGGCCTATGCAATTAATAACGACATCTGGGCGCACCTGCGCGTACAAGGAAGTTAACCCATCAAAGTTTTCAACATTGACATCTGAAATAAGACGCTGCGCGATTGCGGAGTCAAAGTAGTTCCGCATCTTGGCTGAACGAACCGTACCCCAGACTTCAAGCTGAGGATCAGCACTCAACAAGCGCGTGACAGCGTTGCCTAGCATGCCCGACGCCCCAAAAACTAAAACCTTCACGATACCTCCTTAACTTGCTCGACATCATTCCCGTAAACCAACTTAGCTAGATGCTGCTTCAACCAATCCGACAACTTCTGCAATGAAAAATGCGCATAAGCGAACTCACGACCAGACTGTCCCATACTCACCCGTGTCTCCGGAGGCAACGCATAGAGCTTTACAACGGCAGCTGCTAGTGCATCAGCATCCCCAGCCTGACATGTCAGCCCTGCACCTGCCAATTCGACTATGCGAGCACCTTCTCCATTTAAAGAGGCAATGATGGGGCGCCCTGCCGCCAAATACCCCTGAACCTTACTAGGGACGGTAAGGGCAAAAATTGGCTCATCGCGCAGAGACACCAGCAATGCAGATGCCGCCGCGTACAAGGGCGCCATACTCTCAGGTGGCAACCGCCCAGTAAGTACCACGTTATGCAGACCTCGATCCTTAACCTGTCTGGCCAGCCATTCAGACAAACTCCCATTGCCAACCAGGAAAAATTTAACAGCAAGTCCTTGACGCAGCAACAATTCAGCGGCATCCAACACTGTATCTAATGCCTGTGCCGTACCTAGGTTACCTGCGAATAGCACCGAAAACTCAGCAGCAATCTCTTCTGCCAACTTATTCGTAAAGAACGACACGTCCGCGTAGCCCGCTTCAGAATCGACACAAGCATTGGGGAAGTAATGCAACTTGGTCTCATCGCAAGAGAGCGCCATGATAGCCTCACGAAATCCTTCGGACGGCATCAGTATGCTGTCTGTGCGCCTATATATATAGCAGACAATTCTCTTCACAAGCGCAAGAACCCGCACGTTCTTGACAAAGCCGGTTGCAGAAAGACTCTCGGGCCAAAGATCTTGGACCCACACAACCAACCGCGCAGACTTTATTCGTGCCATAAAAATGGCGGGCAACGCCTGCAAAAGAGGTGAAGGCGCGTATACAAATACAGCGTCGAAAGAACGCCCACGTAATAACCACGGCCCAAGCAACATGCCCGAGATGATGAATGAAAGATAATTCATAGCCAAACCTAGGGCAGATTTACGCCCCCTCGGAATAATAGGCATTCGGATAGTTTCCACCCCCTCGTACTCACCCCTGAGCACACGCAGCCTTGGATAGCCCAAAAAAATCGAACCTTCTGGATAGTTCGGCATACCACTTAGCACCGTGACTTCTATGCCACTCTGCTGTAAAGACTTCGCCAGCGCGTTAATTGCGAAGTTCTCCGGCCAAAAGTACTGACTTACTAGCAGGATTCTCATTTTTCAACGGAAGCTGACACAGCCAAACCGCCCGAAGAACGAAGGCGAGCAATCAACAGCCCCCAAATGAAAAACGTAATAATCCCCGGATAAGGTTGGCGCATGCCTACTTTGAGCATATTCTCAATGAAGAGTAAATAAAAAACTGCCATAGCCAACCCCAATAGCGCTATGTCATGTGTGAGGCTGCGACGTTTCTGCCATAGATCGTAAATAGTCAAAAACGTCAGGAACAGAAGCGGCATTAGTGAAAGTAATCCGAAATTATACGAAACGTCTAGCCAGTAATTGTGAGCGCTTGGGTACGCCGCCCTATCAGGGGGTTTGACATGCCCAAGAAGCAATGAGCTCGGCGACTCAACAATTGCCCGTCCATAAAACAGCCAGTAATCAACTCTCTGGAGTGCACCAAAGGGCATTCGAATGGCCCCCTCTCCCGTGCTCTCGTGAAGTTTTACCTTATCTGATAGCGATTGCTCTTCCTCAGAATTACGAACTTGCCCACTAATGGAGACGCCTGAAACAGACTGCAGCACATACCCAGAACCAGCCACCAAAGCCAAACTCACAACAATCGAAGCATACCTACCGGCCTGACCTGTATGGCGATTCACGTAAACAAAACAAACCAGACCAACAAACAACCCCCCCATTGCAGCTAACGACTGCGAAGCAACAACGTGGATCGTGAGCACCGGCAACAATAACCACAGAGCGTTCCTCGACCACCCCACCTTTACCCAGAAGGTAAAGACAACCAGCAAGCCAATAGCAACTACTACCATCGGAAAATATTGAAGATGTTGATAAATACTGAAAAAAAATAATGATGGGGACAGGATCGAGTGCCCCTGCAACCAAGTGGACAGCAAATGCAAAGGAAGAACGGCAAGAAAAACTAGCAGCGCAGACGATTCGAACTTGGGCTCACTTGTAGATGCGCCATACATCTCCCCAAGAACAAGACCAAACATTGGCAACATAAATTGAGCAAGCAAAATTAACTTTGCAGACTCGTTCACCACGTTACCTTGCGAAGTAGAAACCGTCGTAATTACAAAAAGCAAAGCGGTAAAAAATAAAACTGTCAGGGTTCGCATCGAGGCGGCATAGTTGCCAAGTATTGCAATCCCACCAAATAAACCAAGAAGAGAAACTGGAAGTGGAAGGAGAGAAATTACACCACCTGCATCAAAGACAAAGGCCAGATCGCGAAATAGTCCGCCATTGATTTGAAAAAAAACTGGAAGCACGAGCAGAACGCCAATCACTGTCAAGACCAAGCTGCGACGCTGGGCAAGGTGCCTCTGATCGTTCCCAACGCTCAACAGAAAAACAAGGTTAAGACAAGCGCTCAAGGCGTATAGCCCAGCCAACCCTTTCTCCCCAAAAGTCAAATACACAAAAGGCACACAGGTCGCAATCAACAGGTTAGACATCAAATCGGCGCCAAAAACCCCGTGATCAAACGCTCGATGGATCAGGCGCGCTCGTAAGGTTGTCGCCTCGATCATCACCGCGCCGCCCGCTACCGACAGCCCTAGTGCCAACCAAAACAAAGTTGAGCGGCCAGACCAAATAAGAAAGGCAGGAGCCCAGGCCGCCGTCGTTGCGATAACAGCACCGACAAGAAGGGTTGCGCCAATAACAGGCCGTAGATAACGAGGAGGCGCCAAAGTACCAAACCGGTGAGCAAGCGTAGGCGCCAGGGACTGACCAAAGATCGTTGGTAAAAGCCCACCTATTACATATGCTGTGAAAACATCGCCAGCAACCACTTTCCCGGCGATAAGCGCAATAGAAATGCGAAACACATAGATGCCGGCCCCGATAATCGCAGTGGAACCCAAATGCGGCAGCAGTTTCTTAATTCTGAGCGGCACCTCACCCAAAGGCATTGACCAACTAATGCCCATAATCGCCCATAGTGGCGCAAACGCCCATGGGATAGCACTCGTAGCCAAATCAAACCCGAAGATCAACGTCAGGCAAAGACAGGCAAAAAACGAAAGACTATCTAAAATCAACGTATGTATTGCCACCCGCGAACTGCCAGCATACTCATGAGAGGCAAGTCCAATCTCACCGATCCATTCTGCTAAACGTCTAATTATCAATATGCCGGCCAACGAAACAGCTACTCCGCCAATGCCAACACTGAGGAAGTAAGCTAGGCTAAATAGCGGCAGCGCCAGCAAGAGACGCAGCCTAAGCAACCCAGCCGACATCCTTGTACCGGAATCTTCTGCAAGGACCAAGTTTCTTGCGTTTCCCGAAAATGCATAAAACAATGCAAGAGTGGCACCATGGACGAGGCCAATATCTGCCGCGACTTCGGAGTAGCCAAAGATGCCAAAGAACAGCAACATCGCGGCCATAGAAAAAGAATTAAGCAAGTAAGCGAGCGGAAAAACAATCCAACCCCATTGGATCGCAAGCTTCTGTATTTTTTTCATAGTATCGATCAAATACATCGGCATCTCACGAGTAATGCTTCGCCAGCACTCTGTCTACCGCATAAATTAACAACACATTTAGAGCCAACGCCCCAAATAAAAGATAGGACTGACCGGGGACATAACCAAAGCTGACGTATCGAAACGCAACGACTTGGGCAAAGAGTGAACACAACACCCAATTCAGGCCAGCAAATAGATAAGTGAGACACTCAATGATTGCAGCTACAAGCCCGAGCAGAAATAATGCTAAAAATAAAAAAAACAATGAACCGGGATAGTAAAAAAATGCAACCACGCCCGGCAACGAAACGAAATGGTGCTTCGAGCTATCCGAAAGACCGTGGTTTAGGTAGGGGGACTCGATAAAAACGCGATCATAGAAACTTAGCTTCCCCTCCTGGAAACGCTCTCCCAGAGCCTCACGCCATAGCTCCCAACCTAGATGTTTCGATGACGAAACAGCCATCACACCTTCGATCCCCACCCATCTATCCAAGAAAAGCGGCGTAGCCATCCCACTCGCCGAACCTATCACCTGAGACGAATTGATCGGCGCCCCCCCTAACAAGGACGTTGATCGTAAGTAGTTGACAGAAAAAACAGAGACAGCGAACAATGCCGCGAACATCAATGCAGCAGCTGACACCCTTAGTGGTGAAAACTTAATTCCAGCACCGAACATCGTCCTAATTGCGCCAACAACCAATCCAACAGAGTTAAGGACCATGCCTCTACTGAGCAAGGAGACATTGGAAGAAAAAGCCTCGAAAAGTGGAGGCAGCACCGCAACCCATGAAATTTCCTGATTCAGTTCAATCTCAAATCTAATGATCAATGCAGATACTGACGCAAAACCAAACTGAAGCAACCACTTGTAAATACCATTCATTCCAAATGGAAGAACGGTCTGTGAAATCATGCCTCGCTGATAAACTCCAAACCAAGCGTTACTAATAGCAACAAGCGCCACGAGGACAACAAATAAGCCTACTAAGAGTTTGCGGCGGTCCTTGTAGAACCGAAAAAGTCCAGAGCCCCCGCACCCCAGTGGGGCGTCAGGGTAGTTGAAGAACCGCTGCCTGACAACGCTGGCCAGCAAGAAAGCGGCGATTCCGCAAGAAGAAGTATTCAAAGCATTGTCAAAGGACTCCGGCGCGCCGTCGAAAGCACCTATTGCCTCATGAAACTCCCCCGAAAAGAACGCCAATCGCACCGAAAACTTAAGCCAAAAACCCAACCAAATGAAAACACCTATAAACGTATCGAAATAAATTGAGCGCTTCTTAAATCCGTTAAAGAGAAGAGCATTGGTGATAAGCGTAAATAAAAGATAGGCTCCCAAACTTCCTTTGCAATGAAATCCAGCAGCAATCGCCAACAAGCTGATCAGCAAAAGGCTCAAGGAAAGCAACACCCTTTTCATTTAAAGTGAACCCCATAAACCTTCGAATCCGCATGCTCAATTTCAATAGAACGAGTCACTCCTGCTGAACTTGTGATTAAGCGTGATGCCAAATCAATATGCCGCTGCGCTTGGACTCTCCAGAGGTAATTTTGCTGAACTATTGCCTCTAGTCGGTCTACGAATGCCATTGTCTTCGCAGAGTCCCTCAGACAAGAAGCAAGCGCTTTAGTTAATTGGGAAACGTTTGCCGCGACCATCTCACCAGCACCCTGACTTGCAAAATCATCAAGTCCGCAAGCATCAGAAAAAATGACTGGGCAGCGACAGACCCCCCCCTCAAGAACGACGATGGACATGGCCTCACGGCGCGAGGGAATTGCAAGCAAGCTAGCGCTTCGAAGTGCCGCAGTTTTATTTTCACCGCCGATGTATCCAACAAAGTGGACCCGAGATGTAACACCTTTGAGCGCAGCGTCCATCTTGAGCTGAGCAAGCAAACCTCCATCTGGCCCGGCCATGACGAGATGGACGTCAGATAAATTTGGATCCAGCCTCGCAAATGCATCCAAAAGCAAGTCCGGCCCTTTTATTGGATTCAATCGTCCGAGAAAAAGCACAAACCGCGCATTACCAATACCAATTGACTCTCGAAAATCAGCTATAGCCTCTTCAGGTTTTTCAAGCTGGTAACTATCGGAATCGACTCCATTTGGAATAACGACAATGCGATCATCTGTCACACCATACGAAGTGAAATCCGCGCGCTCTGCGTCCGTCACCGCTACGCAGGCCGCTGCCATTTGAACTAATCTACGGACCACAAAACGTTCGTAAAGATACTTGACTATCAACGATCGTCCAAACGGAACCATCGCTCCCGCGGGACAAAAAAGAAACGGCTTCTTTAACCTGCAGCACGCACTAAAGACCATCGCGTTCAATATCGTCCAATTCCCTGAAATAAGCACAATATCTGAATTGGCAACAAAATTACCAATCTTCTCCATGCGCATGCGGGGTACAAAAAAGCGCTCATTAATACAGGGTATTACGTGGATATCCACATCACCAAGCCCCGTCTTACGCTGAGACGTTTCACCAATGTCAAGCGTGAGGATCGAACATTCCACGCCAGCCTTGGACATAAAACGAGCCAATTGGTAGGTGCGCTCAGCCGTGCCTCCACCACTAACAGGGTCAAGGAGATGATTGACAAGTAGCATCTTCACTGCAGCACCTCGCTAAAGTCGGCAACGTAGGCCCGCAGGGCTGAATCAAAATCGCCGTCACGCACAAACCCCAGGGCATACAACTTTTCCATGCTGTAGGTGCAGGTTGAATCAATTTCGCCTCGACCTTTCGCACGGAGCATTAGGCCCAACAACCAGCGGGACACGTCAAGTCTAGGCAGGCGATAGGCCGGCACTTTTAGCGCCTGCATTAGTAAATCCTCTACATCTCGAAAATTATTTAATGACTCAGCATCATCTGAAACTATAAAAACCTCACCATGAATGCCTCTGCTCACTTCACACAAGAAACATAGTGCGGAAGCTACAACACTCACCGGCACTAAGTGCATCTGACGATAGCCAAACAAACTAGACCGCAAATAGTTTGTCAATGACGAGTTCTGAGCGAGGCTTGCGGCCAGGCTTCGCAGTGCTACGCCTCCCGCACCGAACACTGCAGTGGGGCGTAAAACCGTTATCTGCATTCCCCCCGCATCCGACTCAAACAGTGCTTGCTCAACCGCAAGCTTATGTCGTCCATAGTCATCAACAGGGCGGCAAGGAGTTCGCTCATCAACGTGTCCCACCGACGCGCGACCATATACCGAAATGCTGCTGCAGTG